>Ga0115546_1000003_pt1 | contig 354330 bp, 304 predicted proteins | sample COGITO_mtgs_1004_FD_87186 | JGI IMG/M metagenome (GOLD analysis project Ga0115546, IMG submission 87186) | Pelagic marine microbial communities from North Sea - COGITO_mtgs_100413 | ecosystem: Environmental > Aquatic > Marine > Epipelagic | place: Germany:Helgoland, sampling site Kabeltonne...
CAGTCCGACTCCTCTAAATCGTCTGCGTTGCGTGCGATTGCCGCTGCGACTGGTGAGCTGGGCGACCCAGAGATAGCCAAAACGCTCCTCAGCGACGCGCTCACTGCCGCCAGCGCGATTCAGTCCGACAGTTATAAATCGGATGCGTTACGGGCGGTATTGAATGCTGGTGTTGCTTTAGAAGATAACGCACCAGTACAAAGCCTGCTCAAAGAAGGTTTGGACATGGCACACAGAGAAAGAGTCTCTGAGCCTATGGTACTGATTGCTAACTATCATGCCAGTCAATCTAATTGGTTTCAGGCACTTCATGCGCTGAGCAAGGCAGAAGATCGAGAAAAAACAGTCGGTCTCAGTCAGCTATTGACCTTTGTAGCAGAACAAAAGCAGACTGCTCTAATCGAAGGCCCCATCGTATTGCCTATTGGAGCAGACGGCATCGAACACAGCAAACAGCCAGACGGCTATCAAATAAAAGTGCAGATCAACAGCCCAAATGAATCGTGCGAACTAAGGGCCGACTGGTGGGAAGTGCTGACGCCCGAAGGCACCCTAATCAAACGTCATCTGATTGATCCCGTTTATATAGACAAACGCGATTTTGAGAGTGAGGTGGAGTCAGTTGATATTGACACTGACCAGACCGTTCTCATTCGCGCTCACTTCAGCGGTCAGTATTATTCAGAGAAGGATCTGCTAGTTGACGATAGATTAAGAGACAGTGTGGTAGGAGGAACTCGTAACAGATCTGGCTATACCGATCAAGCCTTGAAAGGGAGTATTTCCGACGGATTCAAAGTGGTCAGACTCTCTGAGAACTTTGCCAAGAACTTAGAAAAGGAAGATCCTTTACCACAGGCGGACATCTGCTCTCTGACCAAGCGTTCAGACTAACCAGCACGCCGCTGAAATAATTTGCAGGCAGCATCATAGAGTGCGATCGCTTTGTCGCAGCACTCAATCCTTTTGATCAGGCGTGTGATCGCTTTGTCGCAGCCCCCAATCCTTTTGAACGCGGGCGCAATCCTTTTGAACGAGCGTGCGATCACTTTGTTTGCACACCCAATCCTTTTGATCACAAGTGCGCTCCTTTTGATCGACAGTGCGATCGCTTTGTTTGTGCACTCAATCCTTTTGATCACAAGTGCGCTCCTTTTGATCGACAGTGCGATCGCTTTGTTTGTGCACTCAATCCTTTTGATCGACAGTGCGATCGCTTTAATCATAAATGCGATCGCGTCCTTCTCAAGCACAAACCTTCTCCACCACTCAGCAAACCAAACAACTCAAAGCAAGTGATATACACCACAGGCCCTATTCTCTCAGTAGCGGTATGCTGCCAAGAAAACAGGGCAGATTTATCAGGATTGCTCTATGGCTAAACCTATGGCTACTACGGCTAAACCCAAAGCTAAACGCGGCGCAAAAAACATCAGCTTCGCCACTTTCAATCTATACAACCTTCAGCTACCAGACGTTGAATGGTACAAAAACGTCTACACCAAAGCAGCCTACACCCAAAAAATAAAATGGTCTGCCGCCGCCCTCATTCAGCTAGATGCCGACGTCATTGCCTTCCAAGAACTGTGGTCAAAACAATGCCTAATAGATTTATTTGAAGCCGCAAACCTCACCGAAAACTACACCCTTTACTTTATTAAAGACAAGTGGTACAACATCGCAGTCGCAGCGGCTGTACGCAAACCCTGGCAAGTCACAGATCGCAAAACCCACAAAGACTTTCCATCCAACATCAACCTTAGCAAGCCGCCCAGCACCGACGGCGAAGACGATGACATCGCTATCACCATCGACCGCTTCTCACGAACCATCTTGCAGCTTTCTATCAATCATGCAGACAACCCAGAAAAGGCAAAGACAACCCTTCCCAACATTGAGGTTTTGATTACCCACCTCAAATCAAAGCGCCCAACCGTACTCAGCACCAAAAGCAAAGCGCTGAAGCTGCACCAAGAAGCCATCGGCAGCGCCCTCTCCACCATTCGGCGCACAGCAGAAGCCGCCGCACTGCGGGTATTGCTCACCACGCTGATGAAAAAGACCGATCAGCCAGTGGTCGTACTAGGCGATCTTAACGATGCGGCGCTAAGCAATACGCTATCGATTATTACCCAGCAACCCCCCTGGCGCATGTACGAGTCTAGCCGAGTCGGCAACCGCAACGACGCCGGACTCTATACGGTCAGCATTTTGCAACAAATGCGATCGCTCAAAGACGTGTACTACACCCACGAGTTCAAAGGCATTCAAGAAGTGATCGATCACGTCCTAGTCTCAGAGCAGTTTTACGATCATTCTGATCGTCGTATCTGGTCATTCCAAGAAATGCGAGTTTGGAACGACTACATCAAAGACGATGACAAAAGCTCGTCAGATCATGGCATCGTCAGCGCCCATTTTCTCTACGATCCAAAGTAGAGACATCCAAAATAGAAACGTTAGACAAAGACAACTCACGCATTCACGCATCGAGGCAGCATTTTATACACAAAATCCTGAGCAATCCGGGTTCTTGCGCATAAAGCATTGCTATTTTGATACCTGCGTCGGGAAACATTTAGCTAGATGAAGATAAATATCAAACAAAGCGCATGCGCCTTCTGCGTTGGTTTAGCTTCGTTTTTTCCCTACTCGCCCTTATTCAGAGGTGCTCTCTAACATGGTGACCATTGACTTTTCTCGTCGAATCCCGAACAAAGTAATCAGCGCCGATATCAACGCCTACCACGGCCTCAGCACAGTCATAGGCTATATCCCTACTCGCACAGAAGCCACAGAAAAAAGCCTCCAAAGAGCCTACGACGGAATGGTAGCCAATCAGAAAAAAGAAACCGAACTCGCAGCAATGCTAAAGTCAGCGGCTGACTCCGCCCGTCAGTCCGAAGTTGAATTTCACAACGCAGTACTCGCAATGAAAGAATCCATTCGCGGACAGTTTGGCTCCAATAGCAACGAAGCCCAATCCGTAGGCTACAAGAAAAAGTCTGAGTACAAGCGCCCGCGTCGTCGTAGCGCCTAACGCCTGCACACTTCTATCGAAAACGAGACTTAGATACAACATCCAAAGCCTGCCGGAACTTTCTGGCAGGCTTTTTTTGGCAGCTTGCATTTACAGCGTAGTGGGAAAGTCTTCTTTCAAAATTTGTTCCCAGCTATAGGGACAGGCTTCAGGAAATGTTTCGAGCAGAAGATCTGTTTCAATCGCCGCATGTCTGCGAGCCGTTTTGTAAGCTTTCTCAAGCCACTCAGCATTTACTATTCGAGCCAAGCTGGGTGATTCTTCTAAATAATCTTGAACGTTAATACGCTCTCTTTGGATAGTTTTAGCCCAGCTACGCGATCGCTTCTCAGGCTGATACGCCCACTTCAACAGATGATGCAAAATCAACCGAATCGAGCTGATCAGGCGATCGCGCTCACGCTTGCCCAAATCCCCCACCTCATCAATCAGATTCTCTAAATCCAGTTCGTCAAATTTTCCCTGTCGCAACAACTCAGCGGTCCGCTCTGACCACAAAACAATATCACGCTCATATAAATCGGATAAGCCGAGCGCAGAAAGTTTTGCGGTCATAACGTCCACCTATTGCTGTCAACTAAGAAACGAGGATTAAACAAATCGGCTTAGACAGCCGCAACCGCCTCCTTTTCAATCTGCTCTTCCGCATCCTTCGACACAACTCGGCCCTCATCTTCAAAGCCCTTAACCTCATTGAAATTGAGATAGCGATAGACCTCACTTTCAAACGGCTGAATCTTACTTGCCACCACTTCCAAATACTGATTCACATCCGGAATCTTGCCCAAAAGCGCACAGGCAGCGGCCAGCTCTGCCGAGCCCAAATACACCTGAGCGCCTTTACCCATTCTGTTATTAAAGTTGCGCGTAGAGGTCGAGAAGACCGTAACCCCATCTTCTACGCGGGCCTGATTGCCCATACACAAAGAGCATCCAGGCATTTCAGTGCGCGCACCCGCAGCGGCAAAAGTGCCATAGTACCCTTCCGCCCGCAGCTGCTTTTCATCCATGCGGGTCGGCGGACAAATCCACAGGCGACCTTTCACAACGCCTTCGTTTTCTAGCACCTTAGCAGCAGCGCGATAGTGACCAATATTAGTCATACAAGAGCCAATAAAGACTTCATCGATTTTGTCGCCAACCACGTCTGAAAGCGTTTTCACATTATCTGGATCATTAGGAGCCGCGACAACAGGCTCTTTGAGTTCATTCAAGTCAATCTCAATCACTTCTGCATATTCCGCATCCGCATCCGCGCTCATCAGAGACGGATTTTCTAGCCAGCTCTCCATATCGGCAATGCGGCGAGCCAGCGTCCTTTCGTCGTGATAGCCCCGCGCAATCATGTTTTTCATCAATGAGATGTTAGAGCGCAAGTATTCAGCTGTTGTTTCCTCGCTAAGCTTGATAGTACAGCCCGCGCAAGAGCGTTCGGCAGAGGCGTCAGTTAGCTCAAAAGCCTGTTCTAGCTTCAGATCGGGCAGCCCTTCCATTTCTAGAATGCGGCCTGAGAAAACATTTTTTTTGTTCTCTTTGGCCACAGTCAACAACCCTTTCTGAATCGCAACAAGCGGAATAGCATTAACCACATCGCGCAGGGTAATACCGGGCTGTAGCTCTCCGGTAAAGCGAACCAAAACAGATTCGGGCATGTCTAGCGGCATAGCGCCAATAGCAGCGGCAAAGGCTACGAGGCCAGAGCCAGCAGGAAAAGAGATGCCCAGCGGGAAGCGGGTATGAGAGTCGCCGCCCGTGCCAACGGTATCGGGCAGCAGCATTCTGTTCAGCCAAGAGTGAATGATGCCGTCACCAGGCTCTAGGGCTACGCCACCTCTAGAAGCAAAGAAGTCAGGTAGCGTGGCGTGGGTTTGCACGTCTACCGGTTTGGGGTAGGCGGCGGTGTGGCAGAAGGTTTGCAGCACCAGCCCGGCGCTAAAGCCAAGGCAGGCGAGTTCCTTCATCTCATCGCGGGTCATGGGGCCGGTGGTGTCTTGCGAGCCAACGGTGGTCATCAGAGGTTCGCAGGAGGTGCCGGGACGCACGCCAGGCAGGCCGCAGGCTTTGCCGACCATTTTTTGAGCGAGGGTGAAGCCTTTGCCGGTGTCGGTAGGGGCGCTAGGCCGCACAAAGATATCGGAGGGCGCAAGATCGAGGGCAAGACGAGTTTTGTCGGTGAGGGCGCGACCAATAATAAGAGGAATGCGACCGCCTGCTCGAACTTCGTCCAGGATGGTTTCGGGCACAAGTTTAAAGGTGGAGATGACCTCGCCTGCTTCGCCTGCCTCCCCAGCCGTGATTTCACCTTTATAAGGATGGATGGTAATGACATCGCCCGTCTTCATTTTGGACACGTCGCACTCAATCGGGAGTGCGCCCGAGTCTTCTGCGGTGTTGAAGAAGATGGGGGCGATTTTGCCGCCAAGGATGACGCCGCCCGTGCGCTTGTTAGGCACAAAAGGGATGTCTGAGCCAATATGCCAAATAACGGAGTTCATGGCCGATTTGCGCGAGGAGCCAGTGCCGACAACATCGCCAACGTAGGCGACGGGATGCCCCTTCTGCTTGAGTTCGGCTAGGGTTTCTAGTGGCTTTTCCATGGTGGACTCTAGCATCACCTGGGCGTGGAGCGGGATGTCTGGCCGGGTGGTGGCGTGAGGTGCGGGTGAGAGATCGTCTGTGTTGGTTTCGCCAGGAACGTTAAAGACGGTGACGGTGATAGTCTCGGGGACTTTGGGCTTGTGGGTGAACCATTCGGCGGCGGCCCAGGCGTCTACGACCTGCTTAGCGTAGGGGTTGGTATCGGCTAGCGCCAGAACGTCGTTAAAAGCGTCATATATTAGGAGGGTTTTCTTGAGCGCGTCTGCGGCCAGCTGGGCGATTTCTTCGCGGTCATCTTTGAGCAGGGCGATTAGGGAGGCGACGTTGTAGCCGCCCATCATGGTGCCGAGCAGTTCGACGGCTTTTTTGGGTGAGAGTAGGGGGCTGGTGGTTTCGCCTTGTGCGATCGCAGTTAAAAACGAAGCCTTGACATAGCTAGCCGGGTCAACACCAGGGGGAATGCGATCGCACAGCAGCGTCATCAAAAAGTCTTCTTCCCCGGCAGGCGGGCGCTTGAGCAAATCACAAAGTGCCGCTGTCTGCTCCGCATCTAATGGCAGCGGCGGCACATTCAAAGCAGCGCGTTGCTCAACCTGTTTGCGATAAGACTCAAGCATATAAATCACTCTCTAAAAAACGAAAAAAAGTTAGTCAGTCGATCTTCAGTTATCCAGTCTAGCGAATTTGCGCATTCCTCTCGTATCAGTGCTCACATATCCCAGCGCATTTGGCATAGAACTCAAGCCGAAGATAGAACTCCGATGAAAAGCCTTTAAAAAGCAGTTAGTTGGCGCTAGCTGCCGTTTGTCGATCGGTCGTTTGCCGATCGGCCTTGAATAGATGCACATCGCGCTGAGGGAACGGAATAGAGATACCTTCTTTATCCAGCCGCTTTTTAATCTCTTCTTGCAAAGACAGGCTTAGCGGCAGATAGTCTTTGGGCGTTACCCAGGGGCGCACGGCAAAGTTAAGGCTGCTGTCGGCCATTTCTAGCAGGCCGACGCTAGGCGCGGGGCTCTTTAAGACGCGATCGTTAGCAGTGAGCACATCCATAAAGACGGCTTTGACATGGTCAATATCTGTAGCGTAGTCAACGCCAATGACCAAATCTAAGCGCAGCGTGCCCTGCGTAGAGTAGTTCACCAGATCGCCTTCGGTGAGCTTGCCGTTAGGAATCACCACCGTGCGATTGTCGAGCGTTCTAAGCGTCGTGGTTAGTAGCTCAATTTCCATGATGTAGCCAGAGTAGCCGTCAGCTTCTACCCAGTCATCCACATGGAAGGGCCGAAAAATGATGATAATGATGCCCGCTGCAAAATTGGTCAGTGAGCCTTGTAAGGCTAGGCCAATGGCCAGCCCCGCCGCGCCGATAGCAGCCACAAGCGAGGTGGTTTCGATGCCAACTTGGCCTAAAACGGCCAGCACGACAAAGGCCATGATGAGATAGAACAAAATGTTAGTCGCAAACACCGTCAAGGTCGGGTCTATTTGCGCTCGGACCATGATCTTTTTGACCAGGCGTTTGGCAAAGCGGGCGATCGCACGACCGATAAAAAAGATGGCAATGGCAATGGCGAGCTTGGCAATCAGTGACAGGGCCACTGGCTCAAGTGTGATGAGCAGCGCGCGGATGCTTTCAAGATTCATATGGGTTTCAGCTCTTAACTAAATAGACCTAAATAAACAGAATAAAGACCAGCGCCTTGAGGCAAGTGCCTTTAAACCAATGCCTTTAGAGGTTTAAAGGCAGGCTCGTTATTTTACTTACGGTTTTGGGCTTCATGAGGGCAATTCAATACCGATAATTCTTGATACGTTGATAACCCCTCAAGCAGGCAGCTCCCCTCCCGAGTAAAAATGCCTCCCGAGTAAACCCAAGTAAAAGTGTTCTGGCAAAATGTCCTGGCAAAATACATCCTTGCAAAAAATGCGAACCTATCTCCACTTAGTTCCGGTGTTTGGCACCGTGCTTTCTTTGTGGACACTTTACGGAAAATCGGCCACAGCTATTGAAGCAACCGCTCAGGAGGCCACATCAGATACAGCTGTCCAAGCAACGGCTATAGCCCAAGCCCAAACCAAAGCGGTTAGCCAGCTATCCGTTGTTTTGGGCCTGAGCGCGGTGAGTGCGATCGCACTTTTAGGGGGCGCGGCCAACAGCCAAGCCTCGCAAATGGCCAGCCTGCGCTTCTTGCTCGCCAGCAGCTTTGTCGGCTCAGGCTACTTTCTGCTCAGCATAGGGCTCATGTTCCGCGTGGCCACCGACCGTTCTATTCGACTACCCGGCATTACCCCCCTTAGCCGCCGCCTGCCCTAGCACCCACGCAAGCAGTCAATAGCGCTGCCTTGTATTGCGTCCGCCTTCATTTCAATAGCTGACTATTCAACATCTGACACACTTTTCACAGACAATGCACCCAACATCTGATAAAACAAACCTAATGAAAGCTATTGATTCACTTGCCATTGGGCGGCAGTGGGTAGATAGATCATTACAGAAACATCTTTATCTACCTAGGCTCATAGCCTGCAGCTAAAAGGTTCAGTCTGTGTCCTCTCTTCACTCCTCCGTAAAAAAATTCTCCTCTTTCAGCTCATATGTCTCCCAAACAGTTTCGGTTGCCTCGGTGGATAGGTATTAGTGTTTTACTCGGCGGTGTCACCAGCATTTCTATGGCTGCAGGCGCACTGCTAGCCGTCTCACTCGGCACCACGCCGCTATTGCAGCGCGAGCTTTCTGCCGAAGAAGCGGCGGTATTTTCCCAAGATGAGCCAATTGCCAGCGCCAACAGTTTGCAACTGCCCAAGCTCACTCGGCCCGTCAATATTTTGCTGCTTGGCATCAAAGTTACCAGCTCTGATATTGATGACTATCAGGCGATTGATAGCGATGGCTACGACGCGCTCGTCAACTCCTTTGACGGCCTGTCAGATACGATGCTGATGATGCGCTTCGACCCAAGCGCAGAGCGCGTATCGGTTCTGTCTGTTCCTCGTGATACGCGCACCAACGTTGACGGCACCATAACCAAAATTAACGAGGCCAACCGCGATGGCGGGCCGTCAGTTAGTGCCGAAGCCGTCAGTGAGTTGCTTGGCGGCGTACCGATTGATCGCTACATACGGATTAACGTACAGGGCGTCGAGAAGCTAATTGATGCCATAGGCGGCGTAGTGGTCAACGTGCCTAAAGATATGAAGTATCAAGATGATTCTCAGCACCTATATATCAACTTAAAAGCTGGCGAGCAACGGCTAAATGGCGATCAGGCCATTCAGTTTTTGCGCTTTCGCTATGACGATAACGGTGATATTGGCCGGGTGCAGCGGCAGCAAATGTTTATGCGATCGCTCGCCAATCAGGCCCTAAACCCCACAACCATCGCCCGCCTACCCAAAATTCTCAAAGTCATCCAGTCTCACGTAGACACCAACCTATCGGTTGAAGAACTCGTCGCCCTCGTTGGCTACGGATCGCAAACCGAGCGCTCTGACGTACAGATGCTAATGCTGCCCGGCGAATTTAGCACCTACGAAGAGTACGACCTGAGCTATTGGCTGCCTAACTACTCTGAAATCGACGCGATGGTCGCTAGCTACTTTGGGCGCACCAATACCTACAGCATTTCAGAAGAAACCGATCCGTCCTATCTCAGCGTTGCGATTCAAGACAGTACCTACGATGACATAGCGGTGCAGTCGTTAATTAACAGCCTTTACGACACAGGCTATTTCAACGTGTTTGTCGATCGCAGTTTGCAAAATCCGCTCAGTGAAACGCGAATTGTCGCGCAGCGAGGCGACTTAGACAGTGCCGAATCGCTTCAGCGCTTTTTGGGCGTGGGTGAAGTGCGCGTCGAAAGTACTGGTAATCTGGACTCAGACATCACTATTCAGCTAGGTGAAGACTGGCTGCAAGAGCATGGCGAAGAACTATGAGTTCACCGACAGATTCACCCGCAAATTCACTCACGAATTCACCGACAGATTTACCCGCGAATTTATCCACTGGGGCCTATCAGCTAAAAATTTCACTGATAGATAGTGAGCCTGAAATTTGGCGTCAGGTAGTGGTTCCCGCTCAGATGAACTTAGATAGGCTGCACTGGGTAATACAGCAGGCTATGGGCTGGAACAGCCTGCACAGGTATGCCTTTCATCTCGGCTCAGGCGAACAGAAGGTGGAGGCAGAGCCGTCGCAGCCTATTTCAGACGTATTGGCTAGCGATAGGCCACTGTATTACACCTATGACTTTGAGAGCGGCTGGCTGCACGGCATCACAGTTGAGGCGGTTGAGGCGGTTGAGACGGTTGAGGCGAATAAGGCAGTTGAGGCAACGCCTGTAGAAGAGAGCGGTCCGACGATAACTAAGCCGACAGTCTTATTGACCTGCACAGATGGCGCAGGGGCTTGCCCGCCAGAAGGGACCGGAGGCGTATGGGGATATGGCGACTTTTTAGAACGGTTAGACGATCCTGAAGATCCTGACTACATGAGCTTGATTGAAATATATGGCGATTTTGACCCTGATGCTTTTGATGTAGCGCAAGCAGCAGAACGGTTGCAGGCAGATTCAGAGCAAAAGGCAATAGCCTCCTAAATATCGTTATTGAGGGCTCACGTCGTTTTGAGGACGCATGTCGTTTTGAGGGCCACTTGAAGGGCTGAGAAGAGGGCGAGCAGGATTTTGCGGGTATAGCAGCCCGACGATGCCAAAGCCAGAGAGCGCTGCGATCGCACCCCAAGCCACCATCAGGCCAAAAACCTCACTAATAAACAAATGACTCACCGCTCGCAGACAGCCGCCAACTAGCCAGCCAGCTGCGATCGCCACCGCCCACACGCCGCTACTGAGCGGCACCCATTGCCACGCCTGTGACACCTGCCGCCGAATTGCCAGCCACTGCGCCACCCCTAGTCCTGCCCCCACGTAGCCCCCATAGCCAAGACCCAGCAGGCTTCTAAGCAGCAGATTTGGCGTAGCCGGAGCCATCCAGCCCAAAGCCCCAATATGAAACAGCGTGAGTGTGCCCCAGCCCAGCACGCTAGCAACCAGCCAGCGGTGGGCGTTGGGTAGGTGCGATCGCAGCATCTGCCACTGCGCCAGCCCAACCAGCGCCCCCCCCAAGCCTCCCTCTATTAGCGAAAGATCGCTGCGTTCACCAACTTCAATAAACAGCAAGCTGCCAACAAACGCTAACCAGGTAAACCCAGTCCAACCTACCCACAGGGTCATCCCCTCTACTGGCAGCACCGCACCTGATGACACCGAGCCTGATGACACCGAGCCTGATGACGCCGAGGCTGATGACACCGTGTTCAGGCCCCAGCGCTCAGAAACAACCGCCCAGCAAGGGGAGAATTTATCACTCACTAGCTGAATCAGCGGCTTGAGCAGAGGGCCAGAAAAATTGGAAAATGACATTCAAAGGTTGACAGTCAAGGGGTAGAGCAGTCAAGGGGTAGAGCAGTCGAGGGTTAGAGCAGTCAAGGGTTAGAACAGAAACTCAGATCATTTAGGTGCAAGCACCACTGTAGTGTCGTCGGCCAGCAAATCGCGGAAGTTTTGCCGCCGCTGTTGGGGCGACTCAGGCGTAAAGTAGCTCCAAAGCGTATCCCAATAGAAAAAAGTAACGCCCGAAAAATGGTGGTCACGGCTGCTAATGACCTGTGCCTTTATTTGGTCAAACGCAATCGGCCTGCGCCAGGTTCCTGTCAAAATGCCAATGCTCACCGGAATTTTGTCCATCGTAGACTGTAGGGTATCTTTGGCCAATTCACTTTCAAACTTATCGAGATCGTCCCGATAAACCTGCACCACCAGCTCATCAATCCAGCCGTTCTTTACCCAGGTACGCCAGTCTTGCAAATGAAACCGATAGGCAAACTTAGCAGGATTGGGCGACAGTGAAAACAGGCAGCTGGGGCAAGCCGCCTTTACCCGAGCGTGCACCTTTCCTACAAACTCACTAAATTTATCAGCGCGCCAGCGAATCCAAGCCTCATCAGCCGCATTGGCAGGCGGCGACTGCCCCTGATGTTCTGCCTGATAGAGCGATACGGTGTAAGGATCGTAGCCAAACTCCACTGGCAGACTAAAGTGATCGTCAAATTGGATACCGTCCACCTCATACTGGCTAACCACTTCCTCAACGAGGTTTAGCACTAAGCTTTGAACTTCTGGGTGCAAAGGGTTCAGCCAGGCCAAGGCACTAGGTGCACCGCTGCTGAGTAGGCGGCTAAAAAGCCCAGACTTTTTTTGGAATCTCTCTTCTTCTATAGATCCGTCTGTCGCCCCTTCTGCCGGATCCTCTATGGGGTTTTCGACAGATTCTTTTGCAGGCCCTTCTACAAAAGAATCGTCGTACAGTCGGCGTGAAGCATTGTGCCGCCAGGTGAGCCAGTCAGGATGCTGACGGGCCAGTTTGGCATTTAGCGGCACCATAAAGCCATACTCAAACCAGGGAATGACGCGCATGTTTTCTCTATGGCCAACCCGGACAATTTCAGCTAGCGGATCTTCTGTCGGGTGAACTAGGGCCATGACGGGCGCGATCGCGTGACCTGTGATTTGCCTTAGCGTTGGGCTGTGGTAAAAAGTCTGCCCTCGATTCCAGACAACCGGGTACACCGTATTGAAATGTAGATCGGCTAGCTGGTGAACCGCGCGAACAATTCCCCAAGGCGCAAACAAAACGCTGCTAGCAACATTGGTAATCCAAACACCGCGAATTTCTGAGCGCACCGGGGAAGAGACAGCTGCTGGCGGGTCTCCGTATAAACGAGTAGGAATCAGCGCCTGATTGGGTTGTTGGCTGCTCGGCTCTAGTAGAACAAACCCTATGAAAATAGCCAACAGTGGCAAGACGATGAGTATTGCGGCCAGTCGCCTTTGCTGAGAACGTCTCCACATCTTGAGCAATTTAGATGTGTCAACGTTAACAGCTGTCAGTATGCGAATACCCCAAGCGACTAGACGCTGCCCCAGATGCTGCCCCAGATGCTGATATAAATCGATGAGCGCACTGAGTTTGTCAGGTCGTTTGTCAGGTCGATTGTCAGGTCGCATATCGTCTGGGAAAGAAAAGCAGCCGCGTCTTGTGTTGCACAAGGTTCTCGGCTAATGATGATGGATCTAGCCTAAAGCAATTAGGCAGACTGTAGCGCCTCAGCCATGGCAACTCCTGATAGATAAGCGGTGGTAATAGGATGAGTGGTGGAGGGGAAGGTGCACCAGTCGCCGCCACCCACAAAGGAGGGCGTTAGAGAGAGGATCGGCTTTGGATAGGGCTGATTGACAAAGGCGTAGCGCCATCGATGAATCTGAAACCAGTTGGGGGCCGCAATCCAATCGCCAAATTTGCGGGCGTTGGCCCTTAGCAGTACAGACGCGGCGGGCTGCAAGTCGTTTGAGTTGGCGTAGCGCTCAGCAAAGAATGCCCGGCTGTGAATCACCAGCGTCGTTTCGGGGTAGGGGGGCGTACGCTTGCTGCTGTCGAGCCCTATCCAATCGGTGGAGGTGCCAACGGTATCTGTGACCATCCAGCCGTCGGGCGGCAGTTTGCCCATATCGGGCTGGTCGCTGTAGCCAGCTAGTACGGTTAGGCAGGGGTCGTACTGCACTTTTTGGAGGGCTGAGATGGGACTGCCTTCTAAGGCATTTTCAAAGGTTTCGGGCGGGCAACGCTTGAGCAGCTCGGCGGCTTGGGGCGCAGGAATTGCGATCGCACACCGCTTGGCCATCACAATTTTGTTGTCTTCGCACTCGATCCGCCAGCCCTCGTCACCCGATTGACTGCCCGCTTGGCTACCCGATTGACTATAGGGACTGATGCGGTTTACGTGGTAGCCCATCAGCAGCGTTTCGTCAGGAACCAAGTCTTGGGCGAGGTACTTTGCGATCGCGCTAATCCCATTGCTAGCAACATACACCGGCCCCCGTTCTATCGGCACTAGCTCATCATGGGCGCGCAGCTCATACGAAGTGACTGACCAGGGCTTCAAAACGCCCTCGGCAATCAGCTCATGGGTCAAGGGCTGCAAGACCCCGTCCGCATGGCCCCCACTCCAATAGCGCAGCCCGTGATCTACGCGCACCGGACCTGTCACCCTGCGAGTCGCCATGCGTCCGCCTAGCCCTTTAGATTTATCGATAAGGCAAACCTGATAGCCTGCGGCTTTTAACTGCCGAGCGCAGGTCAGTCCTGCCAAGCCTGCTCCGATAATAGCTACGTCCCACATAATGCACCGACCTCCTCTTATACTTGTCTATATAAAGTTAAAAGCATTTTTAAGACACAGCAGGCAAAGCAAGTGGATGAATTAAGAAGCGGCTTAGAACTAGCCACCAATGATGAACTACACGCCATGGCCCAACTGCTATTTCAGCCTAAATTTAATCCGATAGATTATCTGTATACGCTGCAGCCAGTTGACATTAGTAAGCGCAGTCGCGAGGCACAAATTACGCTGCTAGATCAGCGCTTTCGCTATCTGGCCGCCGATGGCTTCACCGTTTTGCGCCATCAAACGCAGCGCGTCAGCTACCGTCAGACGCTGCTGCAGGTGTGCCGCTACCTCAAAATGCGCTGCTATGAAGCGCTGCCAACCGATGAACTAGAGTCTGAGATATTTTTAGTGCTGCTTGAAAAAACCTGGCAGCGCCTGCCACAGCAGCAGCGACAGCAGCTCACAGAGCAGCTATACAGCACCATCGTCGATACCGAAGAATTCTCTCAGCTGCCTGACACCTTGCAAAAAAATCCGCTGGCGCTGCTGGCAAAAGGCGGCAGTGCGATCGCCCTTAGCACCCTGGTTCGCCCCTGGCTGCTTCAGCAAATTGCCCAGCAGTTTGCCCTTTACCTAGCCCGCTATCAGGTGGCGAAGCAGGCGCTGGTCAAAGGGGGGCTCAGCGCGGCGGCGCAGGTTCAATCACGAGCTGCCGCCCAGATGGCGACTCGTGGGATGCTAGCAACATCGGCTCGCTATGGCGCGGTGAGAGGGCTGTCTGCCTGCCTGGGCCCAGCTTTATGGACCTGGTTTTTGGCAGATTTGGGCTGGCGAGCCGTTGCCACTAACTATGGCCGGGTGATTCCGGTGGTGTTTGCGATCGCTCAAATCCGGCTTACCCGCACCCCGATAGAATACGTATCCGCTTGAAGAGCACGCCTTTACATCCAGACCCTCCTTAATCTCTATGTCAGCGTCCTCATCTTCTAATGTTGCCGATCCCAATTTTTATACCCGTCTGGGGCTGCATCCTGGGGCTTCTGTCCAAGAGGTTCGCCGGGCTTATCGCGATCTGAGCAAGCTCTATCATCCCGATACCACAGCGCTAGAAAGTGCGATCGCTACCGTCAGCTTTCAGGCGCTCAACGAAGCCTACGCCACCCTCAGCAACCCCGAAAAGCGCATCGCCTATGACTACAAAGTCGGCTATTCTCGCCTTTCTGTCATGCAGCCGCTTAGCCACAACGCCCCCACCGCCGAAGCCTACCGCTCAACCGATAGCGCCTACATCAGCGCGAGCGATCGCCCCCTTTCTCCCGGCGAACTCTTCGCCCTCTTTATTCTAGGCATCACCTTCCTGGGCTGTTTGCTCTTAGTACTCACCATCGGCCTAGCAAAAAGCGAGCTACCCATTACCGAATCTGGCGATGCTTTGTCAAAAGTCACCACGCCCTACGACCCAGTCCAGCCCTCGGTTACGCTCCCTTTCGATCAGCCAATACCAGCCCAGCCCAGCGGCTAACCGCACTACCCGTCAGTCATCACGGGCTGAATCAACCTTTTTTCTTCCTTTCCGTTCTTTTCCTTACCCTATTATTCCATCCCCCATGCCTCCCGCTTCCACCCCTCTCTACAGCCACCCTCTGCCTGAAATCGAAGCCTGGCTTCGCGACCAGGGCTGTCAGCGCGATGATGATGACATTAGCCAGTGGCGATTCTCTAGCTCAGGCTGGACCGCTGAGCTGCGGTTAGACGTAGATTCGATTGTGGTCTACTACGCCAGCAGCAACGGCAAAGCCGTACAGCGCAGCTTTAAGTATTCACTGAGCCGAGCCGACCTAGAAAAAGTTATTTTCTCAGGGCCTTAGGCTAACCGCTTCTAATATTCAGTGATTCAATTTCTTCAGCGATTCAATTTTTAAAGGGCCCGCTTACAGCTATCGTTATCGCAAAGCACAGCGTCAGAAATATAGGTTTCGTCGCGCTTGCCAAACAGGCTATAGCGGTTGTCACGAATGAACGAATAGGCGCGATCGCCCGCAGACTTGGCCCCAGGCAAAGCCCGATAGGCATTCACGAACACCGCGCCCATCGGCAGCAGTCGGCCAATCTCTTCAGCCGCGTCGCTGCCCTGCCATCGCCTTGCAGACGCAGCCGCCGAGTCTGCCGCTAGGTCTGCCGCCGAGTCTCCAGATGACGATGGCGCAATCAGTATCATCCCCATCTCGCAGTCGGCAGCGCTCACGCCAAACTCAGCCAGCTTTTCCTCATTCTGCATAGGCACATAGTCAAACTGCCCAGCGCGATCTAGCTTTTCTAAGAGCTGCACTAGCGTCACACACAAATTGCAATTGCCGTCATAAATAACTGTATACATGCAGGAAAAGTATCCTCTAAAACGCTAAAAATGTTGTTTTGAATACATGAGAAAAATGACGAAACAGTAATTTTCCAAGTGTAATTCCTTAACCTGACCTTTACTTACAAGCGATAGGTTTCAGTCAGAATGCGACTGTGAGTGAGTTCATGAAGTGAGCTCATCGAGTGAGTTCATCAAGCGACGCAAGTTAGCGTTCACACTCACAGTTCAAGAGCAGTTTTGACAGGTTGATAAGGAGTTATAGGTTTCATGGCATTTGTTAGTCGATTAGGAGCACGTTCTGCGCGCCTCGCATATTCTTTTTCTATTTTAGCGCTGACAGTTAGTCTTACGGCATGTGGTGGCGGCACAGCAGATACTGCGGCTGATGGTGATGCAGCCACCGGTGGCGACGCGGCGGCTGGCGAAGGCGTTTCGGGTGAGATTCAGATTGACGGTTCTAGTACTGTTTTCCCCATCTCTGAAGCGATGGCAGAAGAGTTCCAAATTGCTAACCCTGACACCCGCGTAACAGTTGGTGTTTCTGGCTCTGGTGGTGGCTTCAAGAAGTTCTGCGGCGGCGAGACAGATATCTCTAACGCTTCTCGTCCAATTAAGGACGAAGAGATTGCACTGTGTGATGAAGCCGGTATCGAGTTTATCGAAGTGCCCATTGCTTATGACGGCATTACTATTGTGACTGGAACCGGAAACGACTGGGCGCAGTGCCTGACGGTCGATCAGCTCAACACCATGTGGTCTCCTGAGTCAGAAGGCACGATCGATAACTGGAACCAAGTCGATCCTGAGTTTCCTGACGAGCCGCTTGCTCTGTTTGGCCCAGGGACTGACTCTGGTACGTTCGACTACTTCACTGAAGAAGTCAATGGCGAAGAAGGTGCTAGCCGGGGTGACTACACCGCTAGTGAAGATGACAACGTGATTGTGAACGGGGTTGAGTCTTCTAACGGTGCGCTTGGCTATTTTGGCTATGCCTACTACGAAGAGAATCAAGATCAGCTCAACGCGCTAGAAGTTGAGAACGAAGCGGGTGAGTGCATAGCGCCTTCTTTTGAAACCATTGCAGATGGTTCCTACAACCCAATGTCTCGCCCTTTGTTCTTCTATGTGAAGAAAGAGTCTTACGATACGAAGCCTCAAGTCGCGGCCTTTGTTGACTACCAGCTCGATACTGCAAATGGTGAGCTAGTGAAAGAAGCAGGCTACATCACACTGCCTGACGAAGACCTAGCTGCGTCCAAAGCACGCGTTGATGAAGGTCAGGTAGGGAAAGATCCTAGCTAACTAAAAAGTGGGCATACTGGTCCGCCTTTAGGAAGATAAACTACTGAGATGTGGCCCTGTATGCCTGTGTTTAATGCGATCGCTCTTACGTGCGATCGCACTGAAACAGCTCGCACGCGGGGTCACTTTCCATTTCAAGCTCCATTTCAAGCTTGAACCTTTCAGATTGTCAGTTCAGCATTTTGTCTACTAAGCGTTTTATCTACTAAGGCGTTTTATCTACTCAGTTTTATCTACTCAATAGCTAAGGAACCCACATAATGACGGCCAACACGACAGGGGATATTGCACCAGGCAACTGGAACCCGAAGCGCGGTCGCGCCAAAACTATCCAGACCATCGTCAAAATTATCTTTGGTGGATTTGCGGCCATTTCAATCGTTACCACCATTGGCATTCTCGGCACGCTGATCTTTGAAACAATTGCCTTTTTTCAAGAAGTTCCCATCGGCAGATTCTTAACTGAAACCCGATGGACACCGCTATTTGCCAGTAAGCAGTTCGGCATCTTTGTGCTGGTCAGCGCTACTATCATGATTTCGGTCATTTCTATTTTAGTAGCCCTGCCTTTGGGCCTACTGTCAGCCATTTGCTTAAGTGAATACGCCACTCCTCAGCTACGGCGAATCCTCAAGCCCATTCTAGAAATCTTGGCAGGCGTGCCCACTGTGGTTTACGGCTACTTCGCGCTGCTGACGGTCACACCCTTTCTTCAAACATTTATACCCGACCTACAGGGATTCAACGCGCTTAGTGCTGGCTTAGTACTCGGCATTATGATTACGCCCCTCGTTGCATCCCTCAGCGAAGACGCACTTTACTCGGTTCCTCGAAGCCTGAAAGATGGTGCCTATGCATTAGGCGCAACGAAGCGAGAAACCGTGATTTCTGTCATTTTGCCAGCGGCACTCTCAGGAATTGTGTCTTCCTTAATTTTGGCCGTCTCTCGGGCCGTTGGCGAAACCATGATTGTGACCCTTGCCGCAGGGGCTAACCCCACGCTCGGGTTTAATCCTTTTGTGCCCGTCATGACAATGACTGCGTTCATCGTACAAATTACAGCCGGAGACGCACCTCATGGGACCATTGAATACAAGACACTATTTGCAGTCGGCATGACGCTGTTTTTAATGACCTTCGCACTGAATATCTTTAGCTTTTGGTTTGTGCGTCGCTTCCGCGAAAAATATGACTAAGCCGAACGACTAAGCCAAACAGCCAGTAAGCCAAACAGCTAGTAAGCCAAACAGCTAGTAAGCCAAAGCAAACTAGAACTCTCAAGCCGACATTCGACACAGCGTCAAGGTTATTAAAATGGAATCAAATATCTCCTCTCGCCCGGTAGATACCAATGTCAAAAAAGGAAGTAATTTCAAAGCTAGTCTCAGCAGTCGCTACACCATAGACCGAATCTTCAAATTTGCCGCCTGGGGCGCTACGATTATCTCGGTTATTATCTTGGTCTGGCTGCTGTTGACCATTTTGATCGACGGTGTCAGCACGCTCAATTGGAACTTTATTACCAGCTATCCTTCTCGCAAAGCTGAAAGAGCAGGTATCATCGCAGCTCTGGCCGGAACCGTATGGTTAATGGCGCTAGTTGCGCTCTTTTCTTTTCCAATTGGGGTGGGCGCGGGTATTTTCCTGGAGGAATTTGCCGAAGATAACTGGTTTACTCGGTTAGTAGAGGTCAATATCGGCAACCTAGCCGGAGTTCCTTCTATTATTTATGGTCTGCTGGGTCTGGCGGTTTTTGCCAGAATAATGGAGCCCATTACCGGTGGGCGTAGCGTTCTTTCTGGTTCTCTGACGCTGTCTTTGCTGATTCTGCCTGTGATCATCGTGGCGACTCGTGAGGCCCTGCGCGCCATTCCTGACAGCATGCGTTTAGCTGGCTACGCGCTAGGAGCCACCCGCTGGCAGGTAATTTGGAGCCACGTACTGCCCGCTGCGATGCCCGGTATTTTGACTGGGGTAATTTTGGCGCTTTCTCGTGCGATCGGAGAAACCGCGCCTTTGATTGCAGTTGGCGCAGCGGTCTTTATCTCCTTTCTGCCAGAAGGTCTGACCAGTCAATTTACCGCGATGCCTATCCAAATCTACAACTGGGTGGGTCGCCCTCAAGAAGAGTTTCATCACATCGCTGCCTCTGGCATCATCATCTTAATGACACTTTTGCTGATGATGAATGGCGTAGCCATTTACCTACGGAATCGATTCCAACAGACTCAATAGAGCAGGCTGGTGGACTCCACAAGCTTTTACCCCGTAAGCCTTCACCCCATAAGCTTTCACTCCATAGACTTTCAATAGAAAAAACTGGGGCTTTTTCTCAACCTTTTCAATCTTCTTAATCACTATTGTTTTACTCTGGGTTTTATTATCATGGCTTCGCCCTCTCCTTCTACGTCTATCTCAGCGGTCGCCGATTCAAAAGCGATCGCGCTCAAAGCTGAAAAAGTTTCCGTTTACTACGGCAACAATCTGGCAGTCAAGGATGTTTATCTCGATATTCCAGCAAACGAGATTGTCGCCTTCATCGGTCCGTCTGGCTGTGGTAAAAGCACAATTTTGCGCTGCTTTAACCGCATGAACGATCTCATCCCTAGCGCTAGGGTCGAAGGCAGAATTTTGTTTGACGGGGAGGAAATCAGCGGCAAGCGGGTAGACCCTGTTGAGCTGCGCCGTCGAGTTGGCATGGTATTTCAAAAGCCAAATCCTTTCCCCAAATCTATCTACGACAACATTATCTTTGGGGCTAAGATCAACGGCTATCAGGGTAACTACGATGAGCTAGTGGAGGGCTCTTTACGCGGCGCGGCGCTGTGGGATGAGGTCAAAGACAAGCTCAAAGAGAGCGGCCTCAGTCTTTCGGGCGGTCAACAGCAGAGGCTGTGTATTGCGCGGGCGATCGCAATTGAGCCCGAAGTCATTTTGATGGACGAGCCTTGCTCCGCACTCGACCCCATTTCTACCATCAAAATCGAAGAGCTAATGCACGAGCTAAAGTCTAAATACACTATGGTGATTGTGACGCACAACATGCAGCAGGCGTCTCGCGTGTCTGATCGAACTGCCTTCTTTAACGCAGTAGCCACAGATACAGGCGGTAAGATGGGCTACCTCGTTGAGTACAACCACACGCAGGAAATCTTTGGCAATCCGAAAGAAGAGTACACCCGTGACTACGTCTCTGGCCGCTTTGGCTAAGCTTTAGGGCCTTGTTGGGACTTTGCTAGCGCTTTACGTATTAGCGCTTTAACGGTCTGATCTTAAAAGAGATTGAATCGCTATCTGTTGGAACAGCAGATACCTGAGCGACTGGTTGATGGGAGCCAGTCGCTTTTTGCGGTTCACTAACCGCCTGCTGACTGGCTGGCTCAGTCCCTTCTATCGCGTCTTCGGTCGCAGGCTTAGCCACAAGAATTTTAGACAGATGGGCCGCGTTGCTGAGGGCCGCTAGTCCCATTCCACCCAAAATGAGCCAGCCACCTGTTGGCTGCCAGCTGCCTAGCCCTGCTAGCCATTTCAACAGTTCTGCGATCGCAAACAGCATCATAAAAGCGCTCAGCCAAACTCTAATCGACAACGGCTATCCCTCACCTACTCGTCACAGCCTACTTATCACAGGCTCACTACGGGGTCTACTACGGCAAATCTTAGCAGGCTAACCCTAAATTTGAGGGCAATGACGCTAGAGTAGAGATAGACCTCACTATCTTTGTACGCAAGCCGTGGTAAGAAAAGAAAACGAAAATACCGCCTTTAAAGGCATTACCCTACTCTCTAGTCGTGAGATAGAGGCCATGCGTCCGGCCTGCCGCCTTTCTTCAGAGCTGCTAGATTTTCTCACGCCGATGGTCGCGCCTGGCGTTAGCACCCTAGAGCTGAACGACGCAGCGGAAGAATGGACCCAAGCACGCGGCGCGACGAGCGCACCTTTAGGCTATCCGGGTGCACAGGGCGCAGAAGACTTTCCTATGTCAATCTGCACCAGCATCAATGAAGTCGTCTGCCACGGTATCCCCAGCCCAAAAGAAATTCTTCAAGACGGCGATATCATTAATATTGACGTCACCCCGCTGCTCAACGGCTACCACGGTGACAGCTCACGCACGTTTATGGTTGGCAATGTTTCGCCAACCGCTAAAAAGCTGGTAGAAGTCACTCAAAAAGCCATGTGGAAAGGCATTGAAGCGGTGAAAGTTGGCGGGCGAATTGGCGATATTGGCGCGGCCATTCAGGCTTATGCCGAATCTGAAGGGTTTTCTGTTGTCCGCGACTTTGTGGGGCATGGCGTGCACCGCACTTTCCACGCTGAGCCTCAAATTCCTCACTACGGCGTACCCGGCAAGGGCAAGAAAATTCGCCCTGGCATGGTATTCACCATTGAGCCCATGCTGAACGAAGGAACGTACGAGGTTGATCTGCTTGAAGACAAGTGGACCGCCGTAACTAGAGACGGTATGCTCTCGGCGCAGTTTGAACATACGCTGGCAGTCACCAAGTCAGGCGTAGACGTTTTGACCTATCTACCAGTTGCAGTCATGGCCTAGCACCTACGACCTAGCACCTACGACTTAGTACTCACAACCTAGTACTCACAACCTAGTGGCCTATGGCTGAATCTGTGGCTAGCACCGACAGAATCAGCATATCTTTGTAACCTTGTGAGTGCTTGTAAGCCTCGCGCAGAGTGCCTTCTATCACGAAGCCTTCGCTGAGATAGAGCTTTTTCGCCCGCTGGTTACTGGCAACCACATCTAGCCAAAGCCGATGGTAGCCGAGCTGGTCAAAGGTGAAGGCTTTTACCCATCGCAGCATTTGCCGTCCGTATCCTTTGCCTTTTTCAACTGTGACGATGCGTCTTAGCAGCAGGGTCTGGTGCGGATCTTGTAGTCCTGTCAAGATTATGTAGCCAACAGGTGACGTAGCTGGCAATTGCAAGACTGGCGTTTGTGAACCTGGCGTTTGCGAACCTGAAGTTTTAGCGATTTCTGCGATGAAATGCCCTTCGTCGGGTGAAGCGATCGCACTCTGATGCTGTTCAATCATCCACTGATTGATATAGGGCGCATTGTCAGGGTGCCGCTCTGCCGTCAGCACAAAATCCAAATCTGTTAGCTGCGTTGGGCGTAGGTGCACCGATAGATCGGGTAGATCAGGCAACGTCATAAGCCTGAGTCCGTATCTTCTGCGGTCTCTTCTGCGGTTCCTTCTTCAATCTCCTCCTCAATCAAATCGTATTCTCCTGACCAAACCGCTGTTAATAACGTTAGCCCTTGCTGGGTTAAGGTAGCTTCGTCACCGTGTATTTCTGCATCGTCTGGGGCTCCCCCTGCCGCCTCTATCAGATCGCTCATCCAGATGTAGCAAGGCGTGGCCGCCTGTCGTAATAAAGTTTCCAGCCGGGCCTGCTTGCTCAAAGGCAGTCGCTGCTGCAACAGCACATACAAAGGCACGTTAGTGCGGTGCTCTACGCCGCCGAGTACCTGCTGCAAATACCAGGCGGCCTGGCTCGTTTCGAGTTCGTTTATTCTTCGCTCAATGCAAATGAGAATGCGATCTACAAAGTCTATACCCAGATAGCTATTGAGATATTCTGCGGGTAGGGCCGGGTCAACATCTACACGCCGACAAATGCTGGCCCAGTCAATGTCTGGATAGGTAACCTTGAGCTTTTCAAACGCGCGATCGCTAATCTGAGCCGACTGGGTGTGCATGTCATAAGAAAAGTCCTCACCGGGTTTGGCCCCCGCTTCTACCAGCATTCGGAACAGTTGAACCGCATCGTCTGCCATAGTTGCCTCATCACTTTGCCGCTTTATACGCCGCATACACCGCGTTCACGTTATACCAATTAAGAAACACTCGGCTCAGCTCCTGCGAAAGCTGTGGGTAGCCCTGGTCTATCAGCCAGCGCAAAGTTGGCCCTAGCGTTTTTTCATTCAGCAGCCCGCCCAAAGAAAGAACACCCCATAAAACTCTGTGCAGCCAGGTCATCTGAATCATCAGCCGCACGTTTAGCGTCGGATGCTTTTGATAAAAAACAACGCCCATCCGCGCCCGCTGAATTTCTTGATCAATTAGCTTTGGTAGCGATTCGACCGAAAAAGCAGGATGCCAGTGATACCCCACGGCCTCTGGGCATTTGATCAGTAACAGCCCGTTGTTTTTAAGCCGTACGCCCAGCTCCAAATCTTCCCAGCCATACTGCGTAAACTGAGCGTCAAATAAACCAGCTTCGATCAGCCATTTTTTAGCGATCGCCACATTCCCCGTCGCAAAAAACGCCCGTGAATAGTCCGTCACCTTAAATGGCTCTGAGGTTGGCGCGTCAAAATTGCAGGTGTTCACCACTCGCCCATAGGTAAAAACGCGCTCATTTCCGCGCTGGTATGCCTGATTGAGCGCATCGGCATGGTGCTGCAAAAAACTGTCTAATACGACCAAATCGCTGTCGATAAAGATGATGGTGTCACCTTTACTTTGCTCAACGCCAAAGTTGCGGGCGATCGCAGCTCCTTTGTGGTTTTGCTCATAAAGCGCCACATGCGGAAACTCATCGGCACTCGCCTGGATCCATTCCACCGTGCCATCTGTAGACCCGTCATCTACCAGCACAATCTCATAGCCTTCCACTATTCCGCCCGTCGGGCCATCGGTGCGTAGAGTCTGGTTCTCCATAGCCCGCAGGCACTTTTCTAAAATCGGCTGGCGATTATACGTAGGGATGACAACGCTGAAAAACATAAAGCAGCAAATCTCAGGCAAATCAATCAGTATCAACCTACATACTATTTTATTTTCAGATAATCATTGCTAGCCTTGTTTTGGGTTTATTGTCGGTCAGCAGTGAACTTCTGCGATCGCCCCTTGCCTGCCATAATGTGAAGCTGATCACTTCGTAATACGGACAAGACCAGCTATGGGCCGCGCAGATAAAGTTGTTTTGGCATATTCGGGTGGGGTTGATACCACCGTCTGTATCCCCTATCTCAAAGAGCACTATGGGGTTAAAGAAGTTATTACACTCGCCGCTGACCTCGGTCAGGGAGATGAACTAGAGCCTATTCGCAAAAAAGCACTCGACTGTGGTGCGGCTGAATCTGTCGTTACCGACGTCATCGAACCCTTCATTACCGACTATGCGTTTCCGGCCATTCAGGCAAACGCGCTCTACGAAAATCGCTATCCGCTTTCCACGGCCTTAGCTAGACCCCTCATTGCCAAGCTACTCGTCGATACCGCCGAACAGTATGGCGCAGACGCAGTCGCACACGGCTGTACCGGTAAAGGAAACGACCAGGTTCGGTTCGATGTTGCGATCGCTGCTCTAAACCCAAACCTCAAAGTACTTGCCCCCGCTCGCGAATGGGGCATGAGCCGCGAAGAAGCGATGGCCTACGGCGAAAAGTTCGGCCTTACCTTCCCTGTCAAAAAAACCTCACCCTACAGTATTGACCGCAACCTACTAGGCCGCTCAATCGAAGCAGGCCCCCTAGAAGACCCGTGGAACGAGCCCAAAGACGACATCTTCGTCATGACGCAGTCCATTGCCAGCGCGCCCGACGAACCCGAGTACGTCGAAATTGGCTTTGAAAAAGGCATACCCACTAGCCTCAACGGCAACGCCCTTTCACCCATTGAGCTAATTACCCAGCTCAACGAAAAAGCCGGTCGTCACGGCATCGGACGTATCGACATGGTCGAAAACCGCCTAGTCGGCATCAAGTCGCGCGAAATTTACGAAGCCCCCGCGCTACTCGTCCTCATTGCCGCTCACCGCGACCTAGAGAGCCTCACGCTCACCGGAGACGTTACCCAGTACAAACGCAACATTGAGCAATCCTACGCTCAAATGATTTACAACGGCCTCTGGTACAGCCCCCTCAAGTCAGCGCTAGACGCCTTTATCGCCCAAACCCAAGAGCGGGTTTCAGGCACCGTTCGCGTCAAGCTACTCAAAGGCAACGCTATCCTCGCCGGACGCAAATCGACCAACGCCCTTTACTCAGAAGAGCTAGCCACCTACACCGCCGACGACCAGTTCGACCACAAAGCAGCAGAAGGGTTTATCTACGTTTGGGGCTTACCAACTCGCATTTGGGCTCAAAAAACCCGATAGCATCCCAATGCAGTAGCAGCCCAATGCAGTAGCAGCCCAACAAGGCAGCAGATCCGCCAGTTCAGATAAAGGCTATCTAAAAGGCTTTCTCGTCACAAGGCTTTCTCGGCAAAATAGACCTAACAGTTCTAGAAACTGCTGTAGGTCTACGAGAAAGCCTTTTTTATGTTCATTCTTAGCCCTAATCATGTAAAAAATAGTTGCGAAAGTTAACAGCTATTTTCTTTGGTGAAATGTTTAGTAATCTCTACTACTAACGTCTACAAAAATCAAAAAGCCACCCAATTTCTTATGTTAAAAACTGACATAAGAATGATGTTCAACCCTACAAAAAATAAGCCTATAAGCATATCTGCGAAGGCTCCTTTGCCGCTAAACAAAGTGCCTAGAGAAAAGTGCCTAGAGAATGCCTGTATGCATCTATATCAGAAGGCTAACCAGCTTTTAATGATTAGCGATTCCTATCAAACACGCGAATATAGATTGATATGATATCTTGGGAAATACTTACAATCACAAACACTTGAATCCGACGGATAGTTACCGCTTTTATCCGATTGTGGGCTTTGTTTTATTCACTCTGTTTTATTCACCCTGTGTCTGCCGTAACTTATCTATCCCGCTAAGCAAGTTCACTAGGCGCTTAGCAAAAGCGATTCATCCTCAACTTAAAAATCTCATTTTATTGGAGAGCCAACGGGCCATGTCAATTTACGTAGGCAACTTGTCTTATAGCGCCAAAGAAGAAGACTTAGAAGGCGTGTTTTCTGAATACGGAAAGGTTAAGCGCATCACCTTGCCCACTGATCGCGAAACCAGTAGACCCCGTGGATTTGCCTTCGTAGAGATGGAAGAAGAATCTAATGAAGACAAAGCCATCGAAGCGCTTGACGGTGCAGAGTGGATGGGCCGAGAGCTACGGGTTAACAAAGCAAAGCCCCGTGAGCCGCGTAACCGCACCTCTGACAGTTGGAACTAACTACTTTCATTAGGCAACCTTTCTTTAGGCACCTTTCTTTAGGCACCTTTTTTTAGGCACATAGTACAGACAGATACCCCGATGTTGGATTCACCATAGGCTCCAATATTGGGGTACACTGTCTTTTCGGAGCACTATAGAATTTTTAAGGAGGTGAGAAACACATGGCTCAAGTTGTCCTCGGACAAGATGAAAATCTCGAAGCAGCCCTACGACGTTTTAAGCGGAAAGTAGTGCGAGCAGGTATTTTCCAAGACATCAAGAAAAACCGCTACTTTGAGACACCTCCCGAAAAGCATAAGCGTAAAGCACTCGCTCGTCAGCGTCAGCGCAAGCGCCGTTCTCGTCGTTAAGTCGACTGAACCTAAAATGTAGGCCAGACAAATGTAGGCCAAACAAATATAAAAGGGGAGATTTCACCACATCGTGAAACCTCCCCTTTTTGTTAGCTAGCTTTATTACGAGCCTAGCTGTTAGCGCATTTTCTCATCTGTTAACGTTCAAATAACCAGTACCCAGATAGCCAGTACCCAGGTAATCAGTACCTAAACAGCCAGTGTCCAGATAGCTTATCCACGAAACATACTGCTAACTGAGCTTTCTTCATGGATGCGCCAGATGGTTTCACCGAGCATATTTGCCACTGAAAGGACCGTCAGCTGATCAAATTGACGGTCGGGCACAATGGGAATCGTATTCGTCACGATTACCTCTTCAAATAGCCCGCCCGACAGTCGTTCTACTGCCGGAGGCGAAAACACCGCATGAGTTGCACAGGCGTATACGTGCTTCGCGCCATTTGCTCGCAGCACGCGCGCGCCTTCGCAAATTGTACCGGCTGTGTCAATCATGTCATCAACTAGGACGGCAGTTTTCCCTTCGACATCGCCAATTAGGTTCATCACCTCAGCGACGTTGTGTGCCTGTCGGCGTTTGTCAATAATGGCTAGCGGCGCATCGTCCAGCATTTTTGCAAACGCACGGGCACGGGCCACCCCGCCGACATCTGGCGATACCACCACGAGATCTTCAATATTCTTGCTAGCTAGGTATTCAACTAGTACAGGTGAACCATATACGTGATCACAGGGAATATCGAAATAGCCTTGAATTTGGGCCGAGTGCAGATCTAAAGCGAGTACACGATCAGCACCAGCCTGCGTGATCAAGTTAGCAACCAGCTTAGCAGTGATGGATTCGCGCCCTGCGGTTTTGCGGTCGGCTCTAGCGTAGCCATAGTACGGAATAACTGCTGTAATCTGACGGGCGGAGGCGCGATGGCAGGCGTCAATCATAATCAGCAGTTCCATCAGGTTATCGTTAACCGGGTGGCAAGTTGGCTGAATCAGGTAAACATCGCAGCCGCGAATGGATTCTTGAATTTGAACGTATAGCTCTCCATCAGCGAAGTGTTTGCGTACCATGGGGCCTAGGTCAGTTCCCAGATATCGAGCGACTTCTCTAGAGAGTGTTCGGTTAGACGAGCCTGAAAAAAGTTTCAGACGGTTATTGGTTTCGATGCGTGAGAGCACCGTTTTTAGTGGCAGCGTTGCAGAACGAATCACAGCAGCAGAGCCTCGAAGCGTAGTAGTGGGAACAGATCACAAAAACCTTAACACCTGATTACGGCTGAATCCTTCAGAAAATACAACGCCATCGAAGCAGCCGATGCGATAAACCGCTCGCGATCGCGCTTCGAGCGCTGTTCTTGAAAATGGAATCAGCGTAGTCTGCGGTTGAATACACCAACTGCAAACTGCACGTAGCTCATCAGCATCAAGCAAAAGAAATTAAGTAAAGAAATTAAGTAAAAGGGCAGTGCAACGATGGAGTTAAACAGAACTCAGTATTAAATCTTTTATTCTATAACCTAGCGTTTGCTGTACAGTCATTATTTTCTATACAGAGACTATAGATCAGACTAAGAATAGCGATCGCAGTTAGTTTTTATAGCAGCTTTTTATAGCAGTATTAACGATGCCTTATCACTAGGCTTCGTCTAGCAGCCATTCAGATGCGCGTGAGCCGAGATCAACCGGGATGCTGACGGCTTTTCCTAATCGAGGTCGCTCAGTTGTTTTGGTAATAAAGGTTTGAATTTGATCGGCAGCACCCCAGGCATTGAGATAGGTCACAATTTCTGCCAAGTGGGCAAAGTAGTCAGCTTCACTCATCGGAAAAGAAGCCTGCTCTAAGTAGCGCCACATTACCTGAAAAAACACCTTGCGCGGGCGGCGGCGCAGCTGAACATCGTAAGAATATCCCCACTTTTCTATGAGAAGGCTGTGCAAGTCTTGAGCAGTCATGAGCTATCTACCTACGAGCGATGGTCTACAGGCAATGGTCTACGGGCAATGGTGTCTAAAAGCTAGGGCGTTTATGAGCTAAGGGGTGTACTCTCTGTTTTTGTGTTTACATTTGTTTACAAAATGCTGCTCCCTATTTTAGGGGGTTGCGCTGCGGCTGTGGTGTGCAATCTTTAAAGCAAAAGCACCTTCCTCTACGCTGCCAAACTTTATCAAAACCGTTGGAAACACTAGCTTATAGGCACTGCTAGAAGGATAATTTGTTGACACAAAACCAGCCGAATCTCGAAAGCAATGAGCCAAAATCGAGGATTAGTTTAGAGACTGCACCTCAGTAGAGGTTCTCAACAATGTAATAATGTTGAAAGAAACTGTAACCTTGCTGTGACCGAAACCTTCTGTAATGAAGGGATTGCTGCTGCCAGACAGCAGAAAATATCACCCAGTTTTGAATCCACCCTCTTAATGTAGCGTTTAGACAGCTGACCTATGACTCAAGCTTCTGGAAACCCCGATGTTCCTGATTTAGGGCGTCGCCAATTTATGAACCTGCTCACCTTCGGGACCATCACCGGAACCGTTTTAGGCGCTGCATACCCGGTAATCAAGTATTTCATCCCCCCCAGCAGCGGCAGTGCGAGCGGCGGTATCACGGCCAAAGATGCACTCGGTAAAGACGTGGATATCACCGCCTTTTTAGGTGAGCACGGCGCGGGTGAGCGCGTTCTTGTCCAAGGACTAAAGGGCGATCCCACTTATTTAGTCGTCACCGACGAAGGCGGCAGCATCGAAAAGTACGGCATCAACTCGATCTGTACTCACTTAGGCTGCGTTGTCCCTTGGAATGCCAACGCTAATAAGTTCATGTGTCCCTGTCACGGATCCCAGTACGACTATCAAGGAAAGGTAGTTCGAGGGCCCGCACCACTGTCTTTGGCACTGACCCATGCGGATGTTACCGAAGATGACAATGTCATTTTGACAAACTGGGAAGAAACAGACTTCCGTACAGGCGACAAGCCCTGGTGGTAAGGTCTCCGCTCAGCTTTTCTCATTTGTGTCTTATAGAACTGTTCACTTGCTAGCACGCACGCATGAAAACACTACTTTCTTCATTCACCTTTTCTAAGCTAAAAGCGCAGCTTGGAAAAAATCTTTTTGCATTTTTCTCTACAGCAATTCTCTCGAAAGCGTTCTCAAAAGCGCTCAAAAGCACGGGCGTTTTTCTAGCCGCCTTTTTAATCTTGTTCTCTAGCAGCTGGCTCATGCCTCAGTCTGCTGCTGCCTACCCCTTCTGGGCCCAAGAAAACTACGAGTCTCCGCGTGAGGCTACAGGCAAAATTGTCTGCGCCAACTGCCACCTTGGCGAAAAGAAAACAATTTTAGAGGTGCCTCAGTCTGTTTTGCCTGACACTGTTTTCAAAGCGATTGTTAAGGTGCCTTATGACCTAGACGCGCAGCAGGTGCTAGGCGATGGCAGCACAGGAGGACTTAATGTTGGTGCGGTCTTGATGCTGCCTGAAGGCTTTACAATTGCCCCCGATGATCGCATTCCTGAAGACATCAAAGAAGAGGTAGGCAGTACCTACTTCATGCCTTACAGCGATGATGAGCCTAATATTGTCTTGGTAGGACCCATTCCTGGCGATCAGTATCAAGAGATTGTCTTTCCTGTGCTTTCTCCCGACCCTGCTGCTGACAAGAATATTCACTTTGGTAAAAACCTTGTCTTCGTAGGCGGAAATCGCGGTCGCGGTCAGGTCTATCCTACGGGTCAAGCATCTAACAACGTTCAGTACAATGCGTCTGCTGCCGGGACTATCTCTTCGATTGAAGATACAGGGTTTGGCTATACGGTGACGATTGCCAAAGCTGATGGAGAGACGGTAACTGATGAAGTTGCAGCGGGTGCTTCTTTACTCGTTGGCGAAGGTGACACCGTAGAAGTGGGTACGCCACTCACGACGAATCCTAACGTTGGTGGCTTTGGTCAAACTGAGCGCGAGCTAGTGCTCCAGAACCCCAATCGAATTAAGGGCTTGATTGCATTCTTGATTGCCATTAGTCTTTCTCAGATTCTACTGGTGCTGAAGAAGAAGCAGGTTGAGCGGGTTCAAGCCGCTGAAATGAGCTTCTAAGTTCATTACTAGCTGATTTATTCCTGACCCAATTGAGAAGGCAGGCTCTTTGATCAGAGCCTGCCTTTTTTGCGATCGCTATTTGACTATCCACCGCTCAACTAGCTGCTAATGGTCTGCTAACGATCTGCGCTATTCGTTCAGGTTTGCTGACTCATGACTTATCTTTGGCGGCAAAATCTGTTCTTTGGCGGCGAAATCTGTATGTTTTTAGAGAATTGGCAACGCGCAGCAGCAGCTCTACGGGTTGAATAATGATTTCAGACTGATCGAGCCAGACGAAGCGGCTGCTTTTGGGCTTGAAGCTGGGTGCAACGGTGGAGAGGGCCATGAGATCGGTGTGCATGTGCAGCAGATCGCACTCGTTCAATTTGGCATAAGGGCAGCCATCGGCTCAGCCACGTCCGCTTAAAAAAGGCGTGTGCGCGAATGTTCACAATCGCCACACGCCTCTGAACTCAATAGCCACTCTCGTTGGATATTGGCTTTTCTAAACTTCTCTAAACACGACGTTTTTTAGCACGACGTTTCAAGAGGCTACGCTTTGTTCGCTAGTGGCAGAGGTAAGCTGATGTCACTCCAGCTATAGCTCGCGCGATCACACAAACAAAACCACGGCTAAAGACAACTAGAAAGCGGCTAAACACCTACAAAGGCCGATACGTTCGGTAGTTGATATTTGGAAAGATATTGTCAATCTCTTCTACCTTTTCTAGCCAGCCCGCATCCACTTTCTCGGCGCGAATGTCTTCCCACAGTTTGTTAAAGCGCATCAGGTGTCCACGCGTACGCCGCACCGCATAGGGCACCATAGTACCCGTGCGCATAATAAAGGCCCAGTCAGAAGACTGTGCCAGCAGAAGTTCGCGAGCCGCTTGGTTAAGCGCCCGCCACTGTAGCTCATCGGCAGGCTCACGCTTAGCCAAGTCAATCATTCGTTCAGCCGCCTTGTGCAGATGCGGATACACCCAGGCATTGGTTTCATTTAGCCAGTATTCATGAAAGCCTTTATAGCCCCAGCTAGACTGAGAAGGGCGAGCCACCTGCTGAGTTGGGTTAGTAGCCATATAGTCGGCCAGGTGCGTCATTTCGTACGTTCCTTGGTCGTACCAGCTCTTGCGGAATAAATAGTCCAAGAACCAAGGGCCTTCGTACCACCAGTGACCATATAGCTCCGCATCATAGGGCGAAACTACAATCGGCTTGCGCTGCATCAGGCCGTTCAAATTTTCAATCTGGCGCTCACGGTTGAACATAAAGTTCTGCGCATGTTCTGCCGATTTTTCTCTGGCCCAGTAAGGATCGTATAGCGCTTTATCAGACAGGCCTAAACCTTTGCCAGTAATTTTGTGGTACTTGATGCCCACGTTTTTACGCTGACCGTTGGGCATAACGTAGGGCTTGATATATTCGTAGTCGGCATCCCAGCCCAGGTCACGGTAAAACTCGCGATACTCAGACGCCCCCGGATAGCCTACCTGAGAAGACCACACTTGCTGAGAAGATTCGTGGTCGCGGCCAAAGGCAGCCACCCCGGCTTCGGTATAAATCGGTGCATATGCGCCGTAGCGAGGTCGCGGCCTAGCATACAAAATGCCATGACCATCGGTGAGAAAATAGCGCAGCCCGGCGTCCGCGAGCATCCGCTCTAGACCTTCGTAATAGGCGCACTCTGGCAGCCAAATGCCAGTAGGACGACGGCCAAAGGTTTCTTCATGACTTTGGCAGGCCACTTCTATTTGCGCCCACACGGCCTCGGGGTACATCTTCATCAGCGGCAAATACCCGTGAGTCGCCCCGCAGGTCATAATGTCTAGGTTGCCGCTCTCTAAATACTGACGAAAGCCTTTGGTCAGATCGCCGTCGTACTTCTCCCAGACCTTGCGCACGTCGGCAAATTCTTTGGCATAGTACTCAGCTAGGTACTTAACGTGGCCGTTGTGCTCATTGCGCGCGATTTCTTTTTCTAAAAGCTCTTCTAGCTGCGTTAGGTGAACATCGTAGCGCTCTTGCAGCAGCGGATCGCGCAGCATGGATGACAGCGGTGGCGTCATGCTCATGGTCATTTTAAAGTCGACACCGTCGCGCTTTAGGCCCTCAAACATCGTGAGCAAGGGCACATAGGTTTCTGTGATCGCCTCAAAAAGCCATTCTTCCTCTAAGACAAAATCGCTCTCGGGATGGCGAACGAAGGGAAGATGAGCATGGAGCACGAGCGCGAGATAACCAATCGACATGAGATAAAGACGCCTACTGTAAAAGGCCTGCTATAGGGTTGTGCCGCACAGCTTATAACCCGGCTAAAGGCAATCTCCTTTAGCAGACAAGACTGTGCAAACAGCGAAAAGCGTCTAAAGCTTAGCAATTTTGTCCTACGCCGAATTTTACGCCCTGCGCTTTAGTGATTGTACGGCAAAAGACTAGTCAAAGATAAGAAAATCTTTATGTTTTGAGGCGGTGGGAGATCATGGGGATCGCTCAACAGCACTGGATAGCGCTGGGCTAGGTTGTCCGCAGCAAGTCTCCTAGCAGCTTTGATCGGGCCGATACCACACGAGCGCTGCGCCTGCTTCCTGACGCCAACGCATCCAACCTTCGGTAGTCGTTGCGCCAGTCAGCGGGGTGCACTCGGCAACGGGGCGAGTTACGCGCACGCGCATCCAATCGCCTGCGATGTCGAGGGGTTCTATGAGGCTGTCGGCACTGACTAGGCTGAGCATGTTGTTGGCTAGTTCGGGGCGCGATCGCAAAGGCTGCGCATTCCCTCGATCTAGAAAATAAACCGATGCCTGAGAGGCCAGCCGCTCTGCCCAGGTTTCTATAATGAGGGGCGTTTCACCCAGCGAAAGCTGAGAAGTATGGGCCCAAGCCGTGCCGCCCGTGGTGTACTGCATCCGAAACCAGCCATCTTCACGAACTTCTAAAACAGGAAAGGTATAGAGATTGTCATCGGATTTCACCATGGCAAATCCGGCGTCGCGGCCAATGGCAAGATACGCCTGATCGCCAGGAATCAGCCAACCGTGATAAATCCAGCCCCAGTGGTCACCCCCAGGTGAGCTATAGAGAGGCAAAATTGCCGATTCTAGCCAGCTAATCCCATCACCAGCGTCGACAGCGGCGGTAGGCTGAGGGCGCAGGTGCCCAATGCCCAGACCGCTGCCGACAGTTTCGGTTGCTGAGAGGTCGGTGATACCAGCAATGTTTGGCACAAAGGGAGCCGGTTTTGGCGTGGGCGCAGCTGGCGGCTCAATGCTCTCTACAGATGCGGCTTCTGGGCTAGCTTCTGGACTGGCTTCTAGACTGGCTTCTGGGCTGATTTCTAGACTAGCTTCTGGGCTGGCAATCGCTTGGGCGTAGGCCGGAGCCGATACTGTGCCAGCAAGCACGGCAACGCTTATGACTGTTTTTAGCATGGTGGGTAGTGTGGCGAGTGCCACGCGTGCGGAAAATTGAGTCATAGAAGAAAGTGAACGCAAAGCCATCAGGATTTAGTTAAGAAAGCACAGTAGTAACAGTATTCACGCGGTCGCACCTTAATCCATAGTAAATCCAAAAAATTGTAGTTATCCTTACAATTGCGATTCATCTGTGTTCTGACTATCGAACTTTACTCATCTCACTGACAAGCGTTTGCTGCATTCGATTGAGATCGTCTTCTACCGATGTCAAGGCGTCTTCTAGCTCTTTTTTTAGACTAAGCGGTAAAGGCTGTGAGGCTGTGCTTTCAGAATCATCTCGCAATAGCTTTCTAAACGCGAGTAGCTGAGCGGTTTTGAGCGACAGCTCTATTGGCACCTTAAAGTTAGGCAGGACGCCGCTGTTTTCCCAATTTTCGCCCGTTACAGCGCTGATGGCCTGCCCCGTGGGGACAAACATCCAAAAATGATCGTGCAGCCGAAACCCCAGGCCAGGGTTCGCACCGCCTGCTGTGGTTTCACCCACAACGACTGCTCGGTTCAGATGTTTGAGGTTGTAGGCAAACTCCTCGGCGGCAGAAAAGGTGTCCGAACCAATCAAGATATAGACAGGCTTGTCTAAATAGCGGGGGCCGTCTACATGTGGGAGGGTCCAAGACTGCTGAATGCGATCTTTGGGCCCTTTCTCGGCACCTATTTTAGAGCCTGCTTTAGACCCTGCTTTGGAGCTGCCTTTGGGCCAGTTCAGGTCTGTGAGATGAATGGCCGGGTAGGCCGGTAGCAGATAGCTAGAGAGCAAGGCCACCATGCTCGCAGAGCCGCCGCGATTGTGGCGCAGGTCAATAATGAGGGCGCTGGTGTTGGCGAGAAACTGCATGGCAGCGGCGGCTGTTTTTCCGGCAAACTCAGGGGGCTCGAAGCTGAATAGCTGTAAGTAGCCAACGTTGCCCGGCAAGCGTTCTACCCGGTTGAAATCAAAATTTCTAAGCTCGCCCTGCTGTCGCTGAAGCGCTAGCTCTTCGGGCGGTATCTCTGTTTGGGGTGCTAAGTGGGGCAGCACGGCGGGGCTGAAGTGGACTTTTAAGTGCAGGTCGTTGCTGAGGGTTTGTAGCTGTGCGGTTAGGGTTTCGGCTAGCTGTGAGCCGCTTTTAACGTCTTGATAGCCCTCGGCGGCTAGGCGATCGCGAATATCCGCCTGAATTTTTTCAGCCACCGCTGGGAAGGCATACTCATCTAGCGTATCGGCGATCGCACCCAAGACTTCTGTGCGCATCGGTGCCGTCAGCGGCAAATCGTAAGACGTGTTATCAGCCGAGGTTGAGAGGCCCATGAGGTAGCAGACGTTGAATAGTCAATCAGTTAAGTAATCTAAGCTTATCTCACTGTCTATATCACCTAGCAATCACACTAGTCGCTCAGGCCAATATCGCTCAGGCCAATATCGCTCAGGCCAATATCCCACTCGCTTCGCTAGGCGCGCAAAACTTTTCGACGATGCGAACAAAAATTTCAACCCCAACGCTCAGCGCCGTCTCATCAAAATTAAACCGAGGATGGTGATGGGGATAGGCTAAGTCTTTGTCTGTATTGGCAGAGCCTAAGAAAAAGTAGCAGCCAGGAACAGCCTGTAAAAAGAAGGACACGTCTTCACCCCCCATCGTTTGACATTCGGGCACAACCCCCGCAGGCGTTTCGACCACCGAGAGGGCCACCGACCGTACTAAATCAGCGATCGCTCGGTCGTTAATTACGGGCGGATACAGCTTGTGATAGTCCAGCTGATAGCTCGCCCCGTGGGCTGCACACACGCCCGCAATCACCTGTTCTAGCCGCTCAGGAATCAGCTCACCATAGTCCGGGTCAAAATAGCGCACGGTCCCACTCAAAAAGGCCGTATCGGCAATGACATTGACGGCTGTACCGGCTTTGAATTCACCCACCGTCACTACGGCAGATTTCAGCGGGTCGATATTACGAGACACAATTGTTTGCAGCGCATTCACGACCTGCGCTCCCACCACTACCGCATCGACGGTCTGCTGCGGAATCGCCCCGTGCCCGCCTTTACCTTGAATCGTACAGTGAAAAAATTCGGTTGCGGCCATCATGGGCCCGCTGCAAACGCCCAGCGTTCCTAGCGGCAGGTTGTTCCACAGGTGTAGACCGACTAGTGCATCCACGGCTGGATTGGTCAGAACACCCGCTTCAACCATCGGCTGAGCCCCGCCAGGGCCTTCTTCTGCGGGTTGGAAAATAATTTTTACTGTGCCGCAAAACCGATCGCGGTGAGCCTGCAAATACTTAGCCGTGCCCAGGGCGATCGCAACATGGCCATCGTGGCCGCAGGCGTGCATTTTGCCTTCATGCACAGAGCAATAGGGCACTTCGTTTAGCTCTTGTACGGGCAGCCCGTCCATATCCGCGCGGATGGCGAGGACAGGGCTTTGGCCATTTTTGGCTTTTCCTTCGGCTTTTCTTTTGGCTTTTCCTTCAATAGTGACAACAATGCCTGTTTTAGCGACAGCGCGTTCGTAGGGGACCTTCCATTCTTCGAGGCGATCGCAAATAAACTGCGCCGTCAGTTCTTCTTGAAACCCCAGCTCTGGCCGCTGATGGATCTGTCGCCGCCAAGCAACTAGATCTGCTTGCAAATCCTGAATTTCAGGACGTAAAGCAGAAAAATCAGTGGTCAAAGGCTGAGAAAGCGTCAGCATAGTGGCTCCGTATCATCCGTAAGTAAGTCTATTTTGACAGATTTCTCTGAACCGTTCCTCTGGCCAGAGGCTTTACCGCCAGGCTATACCCGGGGCCAAGGCTCTAGAATTCCCTAGGACTAAGCCCAAAACGCTCTTGGCATCAGGCGCTCTAGCTCTAGCTGTGCGGCTACTGCGGCTAGCGCCTCAATGTCTTTCACCTGCTTTAGGTGGGGCAATACGCCCAGCACGGGCACCCGCGTCAGATTTTCGATCATCCAGATGGGGGCCCAGTTTTCTAGCTGCCCTGGCGTGCAGGGCTGGGTGCAGCTCAAGACAATGCCCCTGAGATCGACTTTTTTTTGCTCGGCGAGGGCGACGTTGGCCACAATTGCGGCGATCGCACCTAGCTTTACAGGCACTACCAGCACCGCAGGCATTCGCCACTGCGTCGCCATATCTGCCACCGTCAGCTCAGCGGTTATTGGTGAACCCAAGCCACCTGCCCCTTCTACTAGCACCCAGTCACGCTCAGACTGGAGCTGGGCAATCACCTGCCAAGCTTTTGCCAAGTCCACCCGTGTTCCTTCTAGCGCGGCGGCCAAAGGCGGTGCAATCGGCGTCCGATACCACAGTGGATTGAGCTGCTCAGGGGTCTGCTTCAAATCAAACAGCCGGGCGTAGAGTTCGCGATCGCCCGTCCCCGACTGCACCGGCTTGCAGACGCCTAGCTGATGTGCCCAGCAATATTTCTGCCAGTAAGCAATTAGCGCTGATGTCAGCACCGTCTTGCCACTGTCTGTATCCGTCCCTGTAATCAATAAAGCCGACAACGCACTCTCAACTTTCAGTTCTCAACTTTCAGTTCTCAACACTGAATTCTCAACGCTGAATTTTCAACACTTAACGCTCCATTCTCAACGCTCAGCCCTCAAGGCTCCAAGTCACCCGTCACCACGACGGCACCTGCGCAGTTGCAGCAATCTCTAAGGTGAACTCAGAGCGCTGACTAGATCTAACATCTACGCTGTAGTCGCCCCCTACCGGCAAAAAGCCCTGCCAGGTTTGTAAATTAGCCGCGTCTGCCACCAGCTCTCCGCCTGGCATCAGTAAGTTAAACGACACCGGCCCTTGAGACTCAAGTACTCGAACCGTCAAGATTTGGCCTTCTTTGGCATTCACCCGATATCGCTTGATCTGCCCAGGTGCAACGTTATTAGCTACTCGAATAGAATCTGCACCCGCCGGAAAAGACACTCGCCGCGCCTGTACATCTGGATCAACCGGCGCTTCGGAAGGAGCCGGTGACGGAGCCGGGGAAGGGGCTGGTGAGGGGGCCGGGGAAGGAACTGGGGAAGGGGCCGGTGAGGGAACTGGTGACGGATCTGGGGAGGGCGGCAGCGGAATTTCGCTAGGAGGTTCAACTGGCGGTTCGGTCGGCTCTGGCTCTGGAATAGGCTCGGGTTCGACCGGTTCGACGGGTTCAGGCTCTACGGGCGCAGGCGGCGCGCTCAGCGTAACCTCTAGGCGATAGTCGCTGCTAGAAACCCCGCGCGCTGGGCTCAGCTGAATGCTATATTCGCCTGTCTCTTCTAGGGTGCCTTCCCACTGCTCTACCTGATTGGCCCCACGGTTGACCGGCCCACCCTCTGGGTCCAAGACGCTTAGCCGCATGTCCTCCGGCGCAATCTCAACCGTTAGGCGCTGGCCCGCTTCGGCCACTAGCGGGTAGTTGACCTTGTCACCACCGCGTATGCTGCCTTCAACCACTTTAGTCACGTCGGGTTCTAACGCTAGCGGCGGCTGCTGATATTCAACCGGTTTGGGAGAAACTTGGGTCGGATCGGAGCTGCTGCCCAGCGGCGGCAAGGAGGTAATAGTTGGCGTAGGGGTAGGCGAGGTGTCTAAGCCTTTAACAACGGCCCATCCGCCAAAGCCAGCAACGACAGCTAGGCCAATGGCCAGCCCCCCAACGGCTAATGGATTTTCTAGCAGCGAGGAATGCTCTGGCGGTTCGGCGGGCACTGCCATGCGGGTGCTACGGTTTTGCCCAGCATTTCGACCAGCGTTCTGGCCAGCATTTCGACCAGCGTTCTGGCCAGCATTTCGGCCAGCAGTCTGGCCGACGTTTTGGCCAACGGTAGTAGGGTTGTTAATACGTGTTCCGTCTTGCCCAGCGGTTCTATTGGCGTCAGGATAGGCGCGGCCTACGGCGACCGTTTTCATCTGTGAAGGGGGGGGAACCGGCGCGGCAGGTCTAGCGGGGCGCTGCGGCACGGGTGGCGTTGGGGTGTAGCGGGTGCGATCGCCTATCTCACCATCTACTCCACCAGCAGGAATAACACCACCAGCGGCCAACGCCTTGGCCATTTCACTCACAGATTGAAAGCGATCGCCTGGCTTATAGGCCAGCGCTTTGTTCAAAATATCGGCAAAGCCAGAACCGACAGTCACCGAGTCCTGCCAGCGCCAGGCAAAGTTCACATCGTCAAACATCGTCTGGGGCTCTTTGCCACTCATTAGCACAATGCAGGTCACTGCCAGCGCGTACAGATCGCTACTAGGGTAAGCCCGGCCCGTTTGCATCTGCTCGCTAGGCGCATAGCCCGCCTTGCCAACCGTTGTTGCGGGCGTTGCCATGCCCTCTAGCTGCATCCGCGTCACCACTTCTTTCACCACGCCAAAGTCAATTAGCACGGGCAGTCTATCCTGCTGCCGCAAGATAATATTGTCTGGGCTAATATCTCTGTGAATGATGCCCTTAGCGTGAATATGCGCCAGCACCGGCAATATTTGCTTCAAAAACAGCTTGACTTCAGCCTCTGAAAATACCTGGCCTTGCTGTCGGCGCTGATTGAGCACTTCGTGAAACGTCGGCCCGTCTACATAGTCTTGCACCAAAAACAACCGCTCATCTTCTTCAAAGGTTGCTCTGAACTGAGGAATCTGCGGGTGGCTAATTTGGTAGAGAACAGACGCCTCTCTTTTAAATAGCTGGGTGGCCTTATCTGAAAAGTGGTCTTCGCCTTGAATGGGCACAAACTCTTTGATGGCACAGCGCTCGTTAAATCGGCCCTGATCTTCGGCTAAGTAAGTACGGCCAAATCCACCCTGTCCTAGCAGTTGCACTACATGGTAGCGATTTTGTAGAAGGGTGCCGATGGAAATAGGGGGTTGCATAGCCGAAACCGTTTTTAAAAAGGTAGCGTTGAGTTTTACTAGCGCTGAGTCAACCGACTCATTCGCCTCATCCATTTGCTTCATCAGTTTAGTGCATGTTTCCGCAGGTATGCCTCTAGTCGGTATCTGGCGGCATCTGGGCAAACAATCTAGGTAAACAATCTGGGCAAATAGTCTAATCCTTAGGCAAATAGTCTAATCGAATCGTCAGCAAACATGTGTACCAGCAGCCAAAGGGAACCCTTTATATGCCTAAGGTTCTGTAAAGGTACGGGTTGAGTTTGAAACCCGCCAGGGAATGATGAAATTATACACAGCCTTTTCTATGCACCACGCATGACTTACGGGACTTCTAGCGACGCAGAACCGACAACAACAGACGGATCTACTCAGGCACGGCTCTCTTGCTTATTGGAAGGACTCTCTCCAGCACAGCGAGATCTTGCGCGGGTCGAAACAATAGCGGCACTTCATCTTTTAGAGAATGACACCGTTCCCGTTTTTGAAGAAGCAACACAAAACATTTCTCGATTGATGGCGATGCCTATTTGCATCCTCAGCATCATGGACGCGGATACACAGCGATTTAAGTCTGTTGTCGGTCTATCTAGCTTGGGGCTGATGAATCAGCTAGCCGCCGAGCGCAGTCTACCCCGCGCAGAGTCTTTTTGTACCCAGGTCATCGACAGTGGCAGAACGTTTGTGCTGCCAGATGCAACGGATCATCCTGCATTTTCGCGTAGTCTATTAGTTCAGCAGTATGGCATTCAGTCTTATGTGGGTGTGCCGCTAATAACAACCGAAGGCTGCTGTATTGGGACGCTGGCGGTGATGGACTTGCTGCCGCACGAATTTACACAGCAGGAGGTGGCACTGCTAGAGATAAGCGCGCGCTGGAGCATGAGTGAGTTTGAACGGCAGCAGGCGCTAAAAGCGAAAAAAGCGGGTATTTTGACGCACCAGCCGCTCACCGCTGAGCCAGAAACGTCTTTAGCATCGCGCATTAGCCAGGTTCGCTTCGATCTAATTTTGCAGCTCACGCAGGACTTGCGCAATCCGCTCACCTCGGTGACAGGGATGGCGAGTATGCTCAGCCGAGAGATTTATGGGCCGCTGAGTGAAAAGCAGCAGGAGTACGCCAAGATTGTGCTCAGCAGCTCTCAGCAGCTATTGGCGATGGTCAATGAAATTATTGAAGTTGGCAATTTGAAGGAAGGCAGCTACCGGCTGACGGTGACCACTGCTGACATTGAGATGCTAGGGAAACAGGCGCTTTCTGAGCTGGCGAACATTGCTAAGCAGCAAGATTTGAAGCTTAAGCTAACCATAGAACCCGGCTCTCACCTATTGATTTTTGACAAGCGCGTTGTCAAGCAGTTGATATATCACCTAGTCTTTAGCACTATCAAAATGTCTACGGCAGGCAGTACGATTCGCCTGCATGTTTCTCGTAAGGATGAGAATATCAGTATCGCTCTATGGGTGTCTAATCCTTGGCTGGGCGAAGACCTGCCGCAGGCAATCATTGCGTGGGATCGAGACCACACAGCACAGGAGAAAACCCAGGATATCGCTTTACCTATGGACGCTATGGCGGACTCTATGGCGGCGGGGCGCTCACAGCCAGCGTCTTTGTCTTCTCATAGTCTGGTGTCTGCACAAGCGGTGCCTGCTAAAACGGGTGCCGAGAAGAGTGAGGCTTTTGAGGCATTGGCCACGGCCCAAAAGGTTGACGCTTCGCGCCAAGAGCTAGGCCTGCTACTCAGTCGTCATTTGACCCAGATGCACGGCGGCGAGTCTCGCGTGCAGGGTTCTGGGGCTTCTGGCTATCGGTATATTATTACCTTGCCAATCTTGCCGCTCTCCTAATAAAAACTGTGAGGAAGATCTGTTAGGGAGATCTGTGAAAAGCCCACGAGAATGCGGAAGTCCGTCAGAGATCTCTAACCCAAATAAAAATTACGAAGCTAAATCCATTTTCTTTATAGGGAGTGGATTTTTGTTCTTTTATATTTTTTCTTTCCCTTTTCTTCTTTTTATCCGGATTTTTGTATCGGTTCTATCGCCTACTTTTAGACAGCACGATGCGAACAGGTAAAGAAAGATCTACGAGAAAACAACCAAAAGAATAGCGTCTCGTCGTAAAACTACTATCAGCAGACGCACAGTAAACACGACGGCAGAACAGTTTTAATACTTCAGTAAATCAACCTAGCAAAAGGGTACAGCCGCTGGGCAGCATAAGCCCGGTGCAGTACATAAGCGAAGTTATGAAGCTCTGTAGCTAAATGTCTGACGCTCAGAACGAAACCTATTAGAAGAAGAAGCAACACTTTTTCTAAGAAGACTTCACAGGCATAGTCTTTGTGGCTGAAGCAGATCGGCAGCTTGCTTTCTAGTCAGCTTGCTTTTTAGTCAGCTTGCTTTCGAAATAGGGTGCTTTTGAACTGGGAAATCATCGGTTCTTTAGGAGAAGTATCCTGTCGATTGCACTGCGTTCAACACAACATCTAATGCTTACCGGTGATGTTTAGAAACCTTTCATCTGGTTCCACCTACTCTAAAAGTGAAAATTAGCGATCGCAACAATGGTAAAAACTAAAAAACAGAAAACCTTCCGTCAGCTAGCATACAAGCCACTGCTAGCAACTGCATTAGCCTTTGCAGGTGTTTTCAACATGATGAGTGTCGTTTTGGCAGAAGGTGTTGCTGCTGGCACTGGTATTGAAAACACTGCCACAGCAACTTACAGCGACGGCACTAATGACTTCGATGCTATTTCGAATACAGTCATCGTCAACGTAGCTGAGGTTGCAGGTCTATTTGTGGACTCTTCAGGTTTCAATGACGTTAATGGTGGCAGTATTGTTAATGGAGATCAACTGACTTTTGATTTTACAGTCACTAGTACAGGTAACGCTGACACCTATGTCTATGTGCCCGGTGCCAATGACATTGCGACAAACGGCGGCAATATTACTGCTGTTCAGATTATTGACCCTGCTACAGGCGATGTCTTAGCCAGCGTAGATCCTGATGGTTCTGTTACTAGTAGCCTTGGACCAAACGGTGCATTACCTGGAATGCCAGCTGTAAACGGTAACGTGGGGGCCATTGCACCTGATACCAACTTCACTGTTCGAGTAACGGTAGATGTTACTGCAACAACCGCTGGCGACCCAATCAACGTCAGATTTGGTAACACCACAGACAGCACGGCTGGTTCAACTGATAACAATCAAGACAATATCTCGGATGCTTCTGAAGATAACGGTGTAACGCCTACCCCTAACGACGATGATGTACGTACCGTCAATATTGGCGGTACAGATGCACCTGCGAATGGAGAGAGAGAAGCTGCTGACTTCCGTGAAGAGATTTATGCAACAGCAGTAGACTCAGAACTGGCTCAAGCTTTAATTCTCAAGACATCTAGCGCCAATAACTCAGGGACTACTACGAATGTTACTGACGACACAATCAGCTACAGCCTCTCTTTAGAGATAGACGATAATAACTATCCAGCTTCTAATATTGTGGCCGGAAGCTTGGCTGGCACGGATATTCTCGTTAATCGAGGCTCTGGAGCTGCGTCTGAAAATCGAATTCTAGTCTCAGATGCCGTTCCTGTGGGCACTGTTTATTCTGCAGGATCTGCAACATCTCCCGGTCCAAATTGGGAAGTCGTCTATTCTACTAATGATCCAACTGTCGCGCCGAACAACAATCCTCTCCAGGTAACTTGGTCAACCACTGAGCCTACCGATCCTGCAACGGTGAAACGTGTTGGTTTCATTTATAACGCAACTACAAATTTGGCTCTCTCGCCTGCGACTGTAGTTACAGGCTTTAACTTTACTGTTGTTGCAGCCAATGTCACAGTTGCTGATGTAGGTGGTGTCGATACAGCTACTGTTGCTAACATCGCACAAGTTTTTGGTCAAACAGAGGGTGCGCCTAATAACAATATCGTTTATGACGAATCAGGTGACCAAGACTTCAACAACTACGATCCTGGAGTAACGCCTGTGAACACCCTCACGACGTTCGACCCGGTTAATGATGACGGTGTTGCTAACCTTGCCGACCCTGAACAAACCCCCAACGCTAACGACGGTAATACGCCAGATGGTGAATCTAACGTTGTTACGTTGACGCAAAACGCTGCTCCACCACCAAGTGGCGCTTTAATTAATGGTCCTAACGGAACACCAAGTGCGTTTGGCCCTGAGGATTCCAACGACGACTTTACTAATGTGTCAACTACAGTTAGCACTATTGGTGAACCTGGTTCTACAGTAGGCGATCCAGATACGATTACAATCACTAATCAGTTACAGAATACGGCAGCAACACCATTAGACACTGTGACACTGCTACCCCTAACCGAGGCAGAGGCAAGGAGTGGTGCTGATGAGCTTGATGATGGCGACCCGACTAATAATTCGGCTGGAACGTATGGGCCGACTCTCCCAGATGGTACGACAGTAAAGATTGAATATGGCGGACAAAGTGCGACTTACACAGTCACTAGCGGTGCATACTCACTCACTGGTGGTTCTACCGTTATTATTCCTAGGGTCTCGGCGGGTAATGTTGAAACTTATACAGTAGAAATAGACTTACCTGCTAGCACGCCGCAGGTTGCAAGCTATGAAGTTCCGATTGTTGCTTTCGTTGATAACGATGGGAATGGTCTCTTTACTCCAGATAGTACGCCTGCTGGAGCGGGTGGTACGGATGAAACCATTGCGAATATAACTATTAACCGTGTGTACACTGGCTTCATGGAGTTGGCGAAGCAAGTCAGCACCGACGGTACGACCTTTGTTAATGGCCCAGTGGACGTACAGCCTGGAGAAGATATTTTCTATCGAATTACTTCTACTAACATCTCTGAAGATGGTACAGAAGGAAGCGGAAACACGAACGGTAGTATTTTGCTTAATGCTAGTAACTTTACGCTCGTTGAGGACGGCAATGCCGGAGGCAACAACTGGGCTACAACCACTCTTCATAAAACAGGAACAACGGCGTCTGCTGGCACTATAGAGTACTTTAACGGTACTACAAGTCTCGGAAATGGCGTTCAGGCTAGTGAGACTATTGCACCTTCACTCGTCACTGTATATAAAAACGAGGCAGGTACTGTTGCGCCACAGCAAGCAGTTACATTAGATTTCACGCGCACAGTTCAGTAACTGTAACAGTTTAGATGCGACAGGCTTTCTATGGCCTTCGAAATCTGTAGAGCGGGAAGGCGTCCCGCTCTAAAAAGTCTTCAAGGATTTGTTCTAAAAGTTCACTAACAATAAGGTTGAATTACTTATGAAACGTAAGTTCATGTTTGGTTTGGGTCTCGCTGCAATGGTAGCAACGGCTCCTTTGACAATGAGCACGCCTGTATTTGCTAGCTTGCAAGAAGTGGGAGATGCGATCGCGCAAAAACTCATGCGCCCTGACGTAACACTCGAAATGGGCGTAGAAAAGCAAGTAATTGTTGTTGACGAAAACGGCCAAGAAAAAGCCGAATGGCAGCCGCTAGAAGGCGAAGCAACTGTACAGCCTGGTGACATACTGCGCTACGTAGTGGCTTCTGCGAACGCGGGCGATGTCGATGCCGATGACCTAGTGATTACCCAGCCCATTCCGGCTGAGATGACCTATGTCATTGGCTCAGAAAAAGGTAACGACGCCGCTGACGTTACTTATAGCATCGACAACGGTGCGACCTACGTTGCCGAGCCAATGGTAGAAGTGACGCTGCCCGATGGCACTGTAGAAATGCAGCCCGCCCCTGCTGAGGCATACACTCACCTCAAGTGGACTTTTAGTGAAGCGCTAAATGCCGAAGAAGTCATTTCTGTTTCTAACGAAGTTACCGTTAAGTAGTAAGCAGTTAAGTAGTAAGCAGTGAACTGCTAGCGAGTGCATCTATCACAGCCGATGCACTCGCTAGCTACCACTTTTCGCATTTCTCCTCTTTCCATGTCTTCCTTTGCCTTTGCATCAACCATTTCCTAGCCTTCGCTAACGGCATTTTTCGGCACCTGGGTTCTCTTGTTGTAAGAGCGCCTATACATACTCCCCAATGTCTTTCTCTTATATATCCAGGCGATTTCGACGATCGCGATGGCGGTATTTGGCTGTATTACTGTTTGTAATTAGCATCTTCAGCCATTCCATTACCGGTGTTTCAGCCCAGCAAGCGCCCGATAGCATAAACAACACAGCAACAGCAACCTATGCCACCAAAGGGACAGATATCAGCGCAATATCCAATCAAGCCTCGACTGGTGTCACCCTTCCTCTTATTGATCCAGGTGGCAGGCTTTTGGGCTGCAATGGTCAGCCACTAGCGAGCTACGCAGGCTTTTCAATGGCACTATACGAGCCAGATGCTAGCGGCCTAGATTTAGGGCGGTTAGTACCGCTAGAGCCGACAACCGCAGCCAACGGTGTGCCGCCTAATATTAATAATACAAATCCCTTTCCACTCTCTAGCGAGGGCCGCTACAACTTCTTGCTAGACGAGTCGATTGGGCAGACAAATTCTGGGACTACCTACATTTTGGTAATCAGTCCACCTAGTGGAAACTCTTTTAGCGAGCGCCGAATTCTTGTAGAAATGCTGGGCGTGCAGAGAAACGATCCGCTTAGCTCAGTAGCACTTGGCTATCGCGCCACTTCGTTAGATGGTCAGCCCATTGGACTAGATGGCAACACAGAGATAACCCGGCAAATTGAAATTCGAGACGCGGCCTATCAAAGCATCACAATCTTTGAGATAGGTGTCGACTCTGTTATTTGCGAAGCCGATCAGATCAGCATTATCAAATCTGCCGATCGCTCGGCCGCTCAGCCTGGAGACATTGTTGTTTATCGGCTAAATGTCAAAAACTTATCTGCAACGAATATAGAAGCCATCACCGCAATTGATATTCCACCGGTAGGGTTTGAGCTGTTAGAAGAATCGGTTTCTGGCCAGGTTGCCGAAACTAGCGCAGCTATTGAAACCACAGTAGCAGGCGATCGCGTCAGATTTAGAGCGATAGAGCCCTTAGCACCCGACCAAGTCCTCGATATTTTCTACGCGGTGAGAATTACACCGGACGCACTCAGAGGCTCAGGGCGAAACAGCGCGTCGCTAACTGCTCGCCGCACAGACAATAACTTCCGCCTGCAAGATGGCCCTAGTGAGCATCGAGTAACGCTCGATCCAGGAATACTCTCAGACTGCGGCACGCTCATTGGCCGCGTATTTGAAGATAAAAACTTCGATGGAGAACAACAAGCTGACGAAGCAGGTATTCCTAACGCTGTCGTCTTTTTAGACGATGGCAACCGAGTGGTAACAGATACCGATGGACTCTTTTCTGTACAAAAAATGTTGCCAGGGCAGCGCACTGGCACCCTAGATATCAGCAGTTTACCGGGCTATACCCTGGCGGCCAATCTCTACTTTAACGAGCGCAACAGCCTTTCTAGGCTCGTAAATCTCTCGCCCGGTGGCCTAGTAAGAATGAACTTCGGGGTAACGCCTACCTTCCAGGAGGTGCCTGAGTCATGATCCAAAACACAGAGATTAAGATCCTTTTGCGCCCTGGGATTGTTGGGTTGCTGTCACTGCTAGGTTCGGGAGGAATCGTAGCTGCGGTAGAAGCGCAGTCTATTGCACCAGTGCCAGCTCCACTAACATCTGTACAAACCGTCGATAGAAACGAGCAAACAGTAAGAGGCAACCCAAATCAGAGCGAAACGGCTGTAGATACGGCTACAGATGAAGATTCTGATGACGAAGACGAGAACAACGAAGACGACGAGGACGAGGAAACTAGGCAGGCCAATAGAGCGCTGTTAATAGCGCTAGCTGATGCTGCCGAGGATGACGAAGATGATGAAAGACGAACAGGGCAGCGAGGTGAGCTATTAGCCCTTATCAATGCCACAAGCAGCGGACAGCAAGGCCGTGAGAAGGCACCTTGGCTTGCGCTTTCTAACCCGCTTTTAGGCGATGATGAGGCCGATGAAGCGGCAGAAGGAATAGAAGCGCCTAATGGTTTTCGGAGGCCTACTTTTCAGAGAAATTTGCTAGCTCTCAACCCGGCGGCAGACATTCCTAACAAGCGTCCTGCTGACTGGATATCGCTAACGCCTGAAGCGTTGAGCGCACCGAGCAACCAACCCCATGAGCATGCGATCGCACTACGGACTGCAGCGCCTGCCGCACCTGCTTATAACCCTAATGATTTGTCACTAGTCGCCGTTACGCCGACCTATCTCGCCAACGGGGAAGAGTCTCAAGTAGCGGTAGGATCTAGTGAAGTTGAGTTTTTGAGCCCAGAACCAGGTGCTTTTTTAGATATTCCGTCTACTTCGGTAGTGCTGCGATTTCCGGTAGGCGCAAAAATTGCGCTGCTGGCAAATGGCCAAGAAGTTGCAAATGACTTGGTGGGTAGAACCTCGACAGATACCGTTACTGGCCTACGGACCCAGACCTGGTACGGGGTGACGCTCACGGCTGGTGAAAACCTATTAGAAGTTGTTTCAACAGAAACAGGAGAAGTTCTTCAAAGCGTGTCTGTGGTAGTTCGAGGCGTACCAGAGGAGTTGATTTTACTCTCGCCTCGCTCAGTGCCCTCTGATGGACGCTCTACAACGGAGGTTCGCGGTCAGCTAGTTGACCGTGACGGCAACATCTCGCTCTGGGATTCGGTTGCGACAGTCGTAACAAGTGACGGCACCTTTTTAGGAGCTGACTACGATCCAGATGTGCCTGGGTTTCAGGTGCAGGTGCGTCGGGGTGAATTCGCGGTGCAGCTGCAGTCTTCTTTAGAGTCTCATTTGGTGCAGCTACAGGCTCGGGCCTCTGGGTATGAGGCGTTTGGTCAAGTTCAGTTTGTGACGCCGCAAAGACCTAGCCTAGTTTCAGGAACGGTGGATTTGCGTCTGGGTGCTAGAGGCACTGACTTTTACGATAGCTATCGAGACTTTTTGCCGACTGACGGTGATAACCGCTACGAGCTGGATGTGGATGCGGCGGCGTTTGCGACCGGCAATTTGGGCGAGTGGCTGTATACGGGCGCTTATAACAGCGATCGCACCCTCAACGAAAACTGCCGAGGCGAATCAGGACTGTTTAGAGCAACCGACAGCGACTGTACCAATGTGTATCCGACCTACGGCGATGACTCTTATACAGATGTCATCGCACCTTCTCTCGATAGCCTTTACCTGCGATTTGAGCGCAACTCGCCTAGCAACAACAGCGGCATTGACTATGCCATGTGGGGCGACTTTAACACCGAAGAATTTGCAACTGCCGCTCAGCTATTTACCGCCACCAATCGCCAGCTACACGGCTTTAAGGCTCATTACAATTTTGGTAATTTGGCCGCAACCGCGCTGTATGCCAACAACGTAGAAGGCTTTCGCCGAGACACCATCGCGCCCGATGGCACCAGCGGCTTTTACTTCACCTCAGAGCGCAATATCATACCGGGAAGTGAAACGGTTTACCTTGAGATAGAAGAGTTAGAGCGGCCCGGCAGCGTCTTAGAACGGCAGCAGCTAAACAGAGGCACTGACTATGAGATTGACTACGACAGAGGCACGCTGCTATTTAACGATGCGGTAGCGCGAACGGCGGTTGATCAGTTTGGGCAACTGCTGGTGCGCCGAATTGTGACCACCTATCAGCATGAGGACGGCAGCGATACCAACATTTTGGCGGGCCGATTGCAGTATGGGTTGAGCGAAGAACAAGGCCAAGAATCTTGGGTAGGGACGAGCTATTTTAATGAGAGTCAGGGGACAAGAGACTTTTCTCTATATGGCGCAGATGCGCAAATCTCGCTGGGCGAGTCTACTCAGATTACGGCTGAGGTTGCCCGATCTTCTAGCAACTTTGAGACCAGTAATTTTGAAACAGGCGGCGATCGCGTTAGCGGCAGTGCCTACCGGGTAGAGGTTGACAGCGCTATTGGTGACATCACCGGGCGGGCCCACTTTCGCAGGGCAGAACCAGGCTTTACCAACACGGCAACGACCAGCTTTGTACCAGGGCAAACTCGCTACGGCGCACAGGTAGCAGGCCGGATTGGGTCAGGGACGTCTATTCGCGCTCAGTATGACCATGAAGATAACTTTGGCACCGCGCCGCGCATTTTGACAGACCTGTCGGACATTTTTAGTGGCCCTACTCTCGCGCCTGCTGTGCCGCTCGATAACTCGCTGACGACGTATTCTGTTGGGATTGAGCAGCGCTTTGGTGACGTGTTAGCAGCGGTTGACTGGATTCATCGCGATCGCAGCGATCGCACCAACAACCTCCCCAGCGTCTCTTCCGATCAGCTCAGAAGTCGGCTTACCTACCCCATTGCCAACAACCTGTCTCTGGTGGCCCAAAACGAGCTAAACCTCTCTTCTGACGTGGACCCCATCTATCCTAGCCGCACGCTTATCGGATTAGACTGGCAGGCCATGCCCTGGCTGAATGTCGGTGTTAATCAGATCTTTTATGGCGGTGGCGGCAATGACAGAGGCAGCGCCACCAGCCTTGACGTTACCGGAGAGCATACCTTCGGCTCGGATACGACGGTGCGTGGACGGTTTTCTAGCATTGATGGGCGGCAGATGGGCGGCAGCATTGGGTTAGAGCAAGGCATTGTCTTGGCACCTGGGCTGCATCTAGACCTGGGCTACGAGAAAGTTTTTGATACATTTGGCAACCAGACGGCGGCAGGCACTCAGGTCAGTCGGTCTATTGCCACGGGGCTAAATGCCGCAGCGCTGGGGCTCTCTGGCGGTGAAAGCTACAATGTGGGCCTTTCTTATACAGACAGCGCCGACTTTCAGGGCAGCACCCGGTTCGAGCATCGCCGATCTTCTAGCGGCACCAATACCGTCTTTAACCTGTCGGCAGTGGGGCGTTTGAGCCCAGCGTTTTCTATTTTGGGAGACTATCGGCTCGCCAACACGGCCAATCGCAATTTGGTCGGCCTGGGTAGCTCTAGCCAGCTAAAGCTGGGACTGGCCTATCGCGACCCCGCAAACGATCGCGTCAACGCGCTGATGCGCTACGAGCACAGGGTCAATCCCAACGCGCTGCCCACTACCGCGAATACGGGCACCAGTACAGAAACACAAGAACACTTGCTAGCGGCTGAGGCAATCTATGCGCCCAACTGGCGCTGGGAGCTGTATGGCAAATATGCCTTGCGCAACAGCAGTACGGATGTAAGCACGGCTGGCGGCACCTTTTCTAGCAACAGTACGGTGCAGCTAGCGCAGGCTAGGGCGACCTATCGGCTGGGCTATCGCTGGGACGTGGTGGGCGAAGCCCGGTGGATTGGGGGCAGTGGCTATAGCGAAACGGGCTATGCGTTAGAAGCAGGCTACTATCCGCTGCCAGACCTGCGACTGTCGGCGGGCTACAGCGGTGGCGCTACCGATGTAGATTTTGGCAATAACCGCAGTGCGGGCGGCTTTTATCTGGGGGCGACGGCCAAGCTAGGGGGCCTCTTTAGCGACTTTGGAACGCAGCCGATTGCACCGCCGCAGGCGCAGGAGTCGGTGCTTGAAGTACTTCAGAACGATGCGGCCTTCGATTCTGCTATTGACGAAGAGGCCACTCAGGAAGAGGCCATTCAGGAAGAGGCCATTCAGGAAGAGGCCATTCAGGAAGAGGCCATTCAGGAAGCATCTACTACCGAAAACCGTGCAAACGAAGAACTGCCAGCAAATGTTGAGCGATAGAGCCGGTTGGTTTTGGTCGAGGCTGGCTGTAACGGCCTGCTGCTATTCTTTGTTGTTTTTTACCTGCCCTTATTTGTTCAGCAGATTATGCGTAAGCCTAAGTCAAATTTAGAGCGTTCACGTCTAGAGCATTCAGATCTAGAGCATTTAGATCTAGAAAATATTGCCGCGATCGCACCTGCCAAAAGCGTCTCGCAGCGGCAAATATTCGCAACGTGCGCGGTGCTGAGTGCTGTTTTGCTGCCAACAGTAGGCTGGGCTCAGGCGATCGCGCTTCCCCCTTCTATGCAAATCACAGTAAACAGCCCTGCCGATGGCCCAGTTCAAGCCGACGCGGCGCTCACCCTGCGCGAAGCAATCGAAATTGTCAATGGCACCTTGCCCATTACCGCGCTGAGTGAAGCAGAGCAGCAGCTAGTCGTTTTGCGTGAGGCTACTCCAGAAATTCGGTTTGACTTACCCACTGGGCAAACAACCATCGAACTAGAACAGATTTTGCCTGCGATCGCCCATCCCGGCACCACCCTCGACGGCACCACCCAGCCGGGCTACAACCCGGAGCGTATTGCCGCGACAGAAATCCCGATTCCTACGCCGGTTGTCACCCTGCGCCCACAGGCAAACAAAGAGATTTTTCGGGGCCTCACTCTATCAGCCGACGACATTACCGTACGCGGGCTAAATCTGTATGGGTTCAACGCCGCTAGCCGCATCACCAACACCACGCCACCTGCCGATATTTTTATCACCCATCGGCCTGCGGCGCTCAACCGAGAGGCCCCGCTGCCCGCAACCGGTCAGGACACGGCCAACGAAAATAGGCCGCCAAAAGGCATCGTTATCGAACAAAACTGGCTAGGGCTGACGCTAGACGAAAGCCTACCCGATACCGCGTCTGGATTTAGCGCATCTGGGTTTGGCGTTTCTGTATTCGACAGCGTAGGAACAACTATTCGCCAAAATCATATTGCCTATCACAACGGCAGCGGCATTATCACCGGCAGACAGGCGGATAATCTTCAGGTTCTCGACAATATTATTGTCGGCAATGGCCTAGCAGGTATGCCCGATGCCATTCGCATGGACGGACAGGTAAAAGACGGGCTTATCTCTGGCAATTTGCTTTGTGGCAATGATGGCAGCGGCATTTTCTTGTTTAAGCCTGATGGATCAGTGACAATTACGGAAAATGATATTCGCTATAACGGACAGCGGCTACGGCGAGCAGCGGTGTATGTGATGGGCGATAACCATCGCATTACCAACAACATCATTACCAATCAAAAGGGTAGCGGCGTGGTGGTAACGGCCTTTGGCCAAGGGCCGAATACGCAGAGCCAAAACAATGTGATTACGGGCAATCATTTTGGCCGCCTAGAAGGACTGAGCATCGATCTTAATGCCAGACGGGGCCGCACGCCGCAGGGCTTTCAAACGGGTGACGGGCCAAATCCGGTGCGCAATTCGCGCAATCGGCGGCAGGATACGGGCAACGGGGCAGTCAATGCGCCTCGGTTTGCGAGCCCTGAGTTTTTTGTGATTAATGGCGCGGCGGTGGTGAAGGGGCAGGCCGATCCGAATAATGAGGTGCAGCTATACCGAGCAGAGGGTGAGGCCGATACGGTTGGGCAGTTAACCGAGCCGGTAGAGACGGTAATGGCGGATGCGGAAGGAAATTTTGAGTTTGTGCTAACAGAAGAGGCGCTGGCGGATGTGATAGGTGGAGAAGGGTTTAGCGCGATCGCAACTGACCCGCGCTACGGCACCTCAGAACCCGCGATGACGACGGTGGTGCGATCGCTAACCAACACAACAGAAATTCCGACTGTGCGATCGCCAGTGGCCATGCCCCAGTGCACAACGCCGCCCACCCCACCAGTTGTTTCTGCGCCACCGCCACCGCCGCCGATTCCTGAAGAAATTCCTGAAGAAATTCGCCTAGAAGTTCCCCGCAACATTCACTATGGGCTCGATGAAGACTTTATCAACGCCGATAGCGCGGTGATACTAGACCAAATTGCAGCGGTCTTAAAGCAGTATCCATCAATAGTTATTGATTTACATGGGCACACTGATTCGAGAGCGAGCGTGGAGTATAACCGGGATTTGGCTCGGCGGCGTGCTAACAATGCTCGACGATATTTGATTCAGCAGGGAATTGCGCCAGAGAGAATGACCATTAGATCGTTTGGAGAGACTGAGCTGTTAGTGAATGAAACAGATCGCACTAACTATGCGCGTAACCGCCGGGTGGAGTTTGTCTTTAGCGATGTTCGAGAGATCAATATTATTTTTGTAAATCAAGAAAATGATCTGCAGGTGGAGCCATAAGGTCGTTCGTGTGTAATTCCTCTATTTCTCAATATTCAACAAACGATTCATGACATCTTTCTTGCGACATATCCAAACCCTTAGACGGCGCACGCCTCAAAGATCTCATTTCTGGGCTAGAGCAGCTCGCAAAGGCGCGATCGCAGGATTAGCTCTTTCAGTTAGTCTGTTTGGCACCGCTGAGTCAAGCATGGCTGCCACCACGACGCTCTCATTTAATAACAGTCCAACCTTAGTGAGCGGGACGGCTCGAACGCAGGGGGCCGTCTACCGCTTTGCGAATGTAGCACCAGGTGTCGATGCAATGGTGCAGGTTGCAACCATACAAAATGCTCAATTGAAAATACTCGACGACAATTCAACCTTTCCTAGTCGTTTTCAGCCTGCAATCGCACCTTCATCGACATCACTGACAAATGCTACGTCTTACGTCAGATTTAACTTTAAGCTGACGCCTTCTTCAACTCCCGGTGGTACTTCGTTCGCGGCTGCGCCAGCGGCGACGGCAACCAATGTGTATTTCAGCGCTCAGGATGTAGACGGTAATTCAGGCACCAATACGATTCGCGAATTTGTAGAAACGATTGGCGCGACTACCTCATACGTTGCCAACCCAACGCTTTTGCAACGAATGGCCACACCGCCTGTTGCAGGCGGCATTGGCTACGAACAAATAAGCTCCCAAAATGTTCAACCTGGGATCGGTACTGATGATAGATATGAGTTTTATAGCTTTTTAGGCTCATCCGTTAGCGCATTTTCCATCATTGGTGGCAACATTACGGGTTCAACGGGCTGTACTCTCAATAGTACTGGATGCGATCGCCAAAACTCTTGGACATTTGATGTCGCAGACGTGCAAAGGCTCGATTTTGGTGATGCACCAATTGGTTATGGTGACGCTTATCATCCAGTTTCACCGTCTCCCGCTGTTTTTTTGGGTGCTTCGGTAGAAGGTGATGATGGCCCAAACTATACCGTTAGTGCGAATGGCGATGACATCACTGGTGTAGATGATGAAGATGGCATTGCCAGTTTTCCGGCTATTTTGACCAATGCTACTAGCTATTCACTTAATTTGACCTGCTTAGGAACCAACGCACCTGTCGCTGGTTGGATAGACTTCAACAAAAACGGCACCTTTGAGAACGCAACAGAAAAAGCCTCGGGCACCTGTAATGGCAGCACAGTAACGCTCAACTGGACAGGCTTAAGCGGACTGACTACGGGCAATACCTATGCCCGATTTCGGACAGCCAGTATTGCCTCTGAAGTCACTAACCCAACCGGGCAAGCCTCTAACGGTGAAGTAGAAGATTATCAGGTTGCGATCTCGCCACCCAATAGTGTCTCCGGTACGCTGTTTGAAGATATAAATAGAGACGACTTGTTGAGTGGTGGTGAACCCGGACTTCCCGCAGGTGTTGTAGTCCGCCTGCTTAATGGAAACGATCCAAACATCGAAATTGCGAATACGGCAGTAAATGCCAACGGTCAGTACACTTTTTCTAATGTAGCCAACGGCAGCTATACAGTGCGGGTGGATGCTGCAACTGTCCCGGCAGGTTATCTGCTCGGCAGTAATAATAACAATTCGATTACGGTTTCTGGTGCATCTGTCGTCGTTGATTTCCCCTTCGATACGATCAACATTGCCGGTACTGTTTTTGAGGATTTCGACGGCAACAATACACAAAACGGTTCAGAATTTGGGTTGCAGAGCGTTACCGTTAGCCTCTTTCGAGATCTCAATAATGACGGCAACCTAGACAGCAGTGATGATACTAACGCCGATGGCAGCATAGATAGCAGCGATAGCGTCGCTATCACCGTTACTGATAATGATGGAAACTATGGCTTTAACGTAGCTGACGGCAACTACCTAGTGTTAGTAGACAGTGCCGACACCTCGCTGGGGAATCGTCCATATGGCGGCATTACAAACACCCCTAACAATTTTCTCAACAATCCCCGCAATGCTGACGTCAGCGGAGCTTCCGTCGCAACTGATCTTGACTTTCCCTACGACGTTGGCTCTCCACCCGACATCTGCAATGGTGAGGCGTATACGCCGTTGTTCTTCAACAATCCAACCCTAGTTGAGGGAAGCGCGCTGGCGCTTAACGCAGTCTATCGGTTTCCAAACGTGACTTCTGGTTTAGATGCGCTCGTCAAAATCACAAGCTTAAACAACGGTGCTATTCTCACCGAAATAGATGGAACAGGCGGCGAAGTCTCGGCATTGCAACCCAGCCTAGATCCCTCTCCGAATACAGACTCCAGCGTTGATTTCGAAATAACTTTTGTCGCTGCGGGCACAACTGCTCAGACGGCTATCAGCAGTTTCTCAGCAGCCGGACTGGACATCGATGGAGATGGAGATGCTGCGGGCGGCGGTGCGGCGGGCTCGCTAAGAGAATATATCGAACTGACAAAATTTTCATCATACCGACTGGAAACGCCGACTACGCTGACTGCATCCTACACGCCACCGACTGGTCGCTTTGAATCTACGACAACACAGTTTCAACCCGGTATCAGCGTCGCCGTGAAGCAGGCGATCGCAGTCGGTGATTTTGAAAACGTTTCCCAGTTTCGCTATCGCGTCGGTGCAATTGATACAGATGCCAGTACACCAGATAGACTCAATTCCCTTTTCTTCGGCTGCATCGAATTTGACAATTCAAACACGGCAACGACTGCTTATGCTATCAGCGGCACCTTATACAGAGACGACGATGGTAACGACAGCTTTGACAATGGCGAATCGACTTTACCAGCGGGCATCACCGTTGACTTGCTAGACGGGAGTGATGTGGTGGCAACAACAATCACCGACAGCAGTGGTCAGTATACATTCACTAGTGTGACGAACGGCACCTACTCAGTGAGAGTAAAAACCGACGATGCCAATATTCCTAACGGTACGCTGTTGGGAACGCCTAATGATGTTTCTGTGACCATTGCCGATGCGACCCCTCTACCGGTTAATTTTGGATTTGACACAATTCCTGTCGCTAGCGACCCCAATATATTGTTGGTCAAACGAATCACGGCTATCAATCGAGGGCTTTCTGAGAGAGAACAGTTGTTTGATAATAGCTATGTAGATGTGGCTGGAGACCCAAATGACAATGAGACGGCTTGGCCGGGAAGTCCAACCTCAGCGACGATTGGCAGCGGCACCGTAGAGAGCTATCTTTCTGGAATTACAGGCGCTGACGATGCGACGGCAATATCGGGTATTACGGTGCGTCCTGGTGATGAAATAGAGTATACGATTCCGTTTTTGTCCAACGGTGATGCGGCAGCGACAAATGTTTTGATCTGCGATCGCATTCCGACAAACACCACCTTCATTCCTACCGCCTTTAACAGCAGTCCACCTGCCGCACCTGGTTCGGGCGATCGCGGCATATTACTAGAATTCGACGGCAACCAAGGTGCCCTCACCAACGTCAACGACGGCGACGAAATTCCTGATACTGGTGATAATGGCATTGGCGGCTATTACTTCCCACCGGCTGTAGAGCCTAGCACAGTCTTTCCAGGAATCGATTGTGGCGGTGCTTCAAACGATAACGGCATCGTTTTAGTAGACTTGAGCAGCCTTCCCAACGCCACAGGAGAGGGTGTCCCGCCCACTTCATATGGATTTGTTCGGTTTAGGGTGGTTGTTGATTAAAGACGACTGTCTTTCTGTACGAACTAACATAAATTGATTGGCTTGCTTGAACAGGGAAGACTAAGCCCAAAGAGAAGACGGGTATGCTCTTAGCTTTTTCAACGTCAGCGGATGCGCCATTACGCGAAAATACTATTTGTAGGTGCATGGCTAGTGACAGGCTTCGCACAAAGATCGCTACCTGCGCTAGCTGATACAGAGATTATCAATCAGGCAGTTGGTAACTTTAATGCGGTTGGGGCTCCGGCGAATACGCCACCAACCGTGGTGGATTCTAATATCACGGAGATTTCCACTAGTTCAAGTACTGCGCCCGCGATTAGCGGTCGGATCTTTGAAGATATTAACTATGGCGGTGGCGCAGGTAGAGACTTTGACACCGCGAATGCCGCTGCGCAGGCGTCAGGGTTTGCGAGCGATGCGATCGCCATCGGCAACGCCACGGTAGAGCTGTACGAACTCCAAAGCGGCAACTACATCAAAATCGCCACAACCACCACCGCAGCCGATGGCACCTACAGCTTCTTAGCGGGAGTCACCGACGGTCAGACCTACCGCGTTCGCGCTGTCAACAGCACTGTCAACTCTCAGCGGGTGGGTGGCCAAACTGGTGGGCTGGGCGTGCAAACCTTTCGTAATGACCCAGATGCAAGCACACCAGCCATAACTAACGAAGTCGGCGGCACCAATCCTGCCGACCAAGACGCGGATGCTCAAGCCGATGGCACCGATCTTGCCAGCATTCTGGCTCAGTCTGTGACCGAAGTGGTGGTCAATGGCGCGACTGACAACGTCGATTTTGGCTTCAACTTCGATACTATTGTCAATGTCAACGACAGCGGCCAGGGCTCTTTTCGCCAGTTTATTACCAACAGCAATACCCTAGAAAATACTAACCTGAGCCAAGATACGCTGCTAGCTGGCACCGAGCACAGCATTTTCATGATTCCAGCCGGGCAGCTAACTAGCGGTGTCGCTGTAATTGCCTTGACCTCACCCTTGCCCGCAGTGGTAGATGACGCTACGGCCATTGACGGCACCACCCAAACCCAGAATATCGGCGATACCAACTCTGGCACACTAGGAACCGGCGGTACGGTCGGTACAGGTGCAGATGCGATCGCCAACACAGGCGACGAGCCCAGCTTGGGTCTAATTGAAAAGCCCGAAATTGAAATCGTTGGCAACAATACTATTCAAATCGGGCTCGATCTGGTCGGTGACAATGAGACCGTTCGCGGTATTGCGCTTTATGGCTATGGTTTAAGCGATCCGGTAGGAAATGGACCGCTACAAGGAGACATTATTTCCCGAGGGACCGGCGGGCTAATCGAAGGCAACTTACTAGGATCTGCGGCGGCAACGTTTGCCGACCCTGGCGATGGCATCCGCACGGGCGGATCTCATATCTACCTCGATCAAGACTCTGAGACAATTGTTCAAAACAACTTAATTGTCTATGCCTTGCGTCGTGGCATTTTTAGTACAGAAGCCCGTTTTGTTAACTTTGCTATTCTCAACAACGAGGTTCGTGATAACAACCGAGAAGACGATTTTACCGGCGGCGGCATTGAGTTTACCAGCTTTGCCGACACGTTTGGCGGTCCCAGCGATGGCTTTATCAGCCCTATGGGAACGATTGCTGGCAACTTAATTGCCAATAACTCACCTAGCAGAATACCAGGAAGAGACAACGGCATTGAGTTTGGCGGCACGACCGATGCGGTGATAACCGTCAGAGACAATACGATTAGCGGCAATTCTACCGGCATTAGTGGATTTTCTCTCAAGCTGCCAAAGCCTCACAGCAACGAGATTACAATTATCCAAAATGTAATTAACGACAATGCCAGCGCCGGGATTGAAGTCAGCTCCCAAAGAGGCTTTGTCTTTAGCCAAAATTCAATTTATGACAACGGTGGGTTTGGCATTACGTTGGTAACCAATCAGCCAAACGACGGGGCTTATAGCACCGATCCAGGCACCGAGATTTTTGCCTCCACACCAGGAAACGACGGCATCGACTATCCAGTGGTGACAGCCGCTAGCCTCGATAGCGGGACTTTGCTGGTAGAAGGATTTGTGGGCGCTGCTGCTGCCGGTACGCCTGATTTTGCCAACGCCACGCTCGAATTTTTTATTGCTGATAACGATCCGGCTGACCAAAACAGCGGAGTTGTTGTTGGCGATGGGTTAAGTGTGCCGCACGGGGAGGGGCGGACCTATCTAGGAAGCTGCGCATCTGATGCGAACAGTTTGTTCAACTGTAGCTTTGCCAATGCTGGCGCTTTGGGCCTAACCGATGCAACGAATATTACCGCAACTACCACGCTGACTCGGCCAGATGGCAAAGTTGTTTCTTCTGAGTTTGGTGCGGTGCTGCTAACCCCAACGGCAACTAACCCAGAAGTGCTGCTCGCTAAGCGAATTACGGCCATTAATCCAGGGCTGGCTAATGAACAGCGTTTTGAGAGCAGCTATATCAATGTGGGCGCGGCAGATGATGAAGACAATGCCATCAACTGGCCAGGGCCACCGATCGCGGCCACCATTGGAAATGGCACGGTAGAAAGCTACATTGCGGGTATTGCGGGCGTTGATAGTGCTAGCGCGATCGCAGATACAACTATCCGCCCTGGCGATCAAATAGAGTACAGCATTTTCTTTCTATCAAATGGCGATGCGATTGCTAAAAATATGTTGATTTGCGATCGCATTCCCCCCAACACCACCTTCGTTAGCGACGCCTTCAACAGTAGCCTTGCTGCCAGTCCTGGCGCTGGTGGGCGTGGCCTACTCCTGGGCTTTAACGGTAACGAAGTCGCGCTAACCAATGCCAACGACGGCGATGAGGTTGCTGAAACTGGTGGGAACGATAGCGGCATCGGTGGTTACTATTTCTCTGCTGGCACAGAGCCTAGTACGCTTTTCCCCAATATCAACTGTGGTGGCAGTAATGACAATGGCGCAATCGTGATTGATCTCAGCGACATTCCGAATGCCACTGGGGAGGGAGCGCCTGCAAACTCATATGGCTTCATTCGCTTTAGAGTCGCTATCGACTGAAACCAGATTGAAGACCAGCCTAAAAAACAAATTAAAAAACCAACCTAAAAACCGAGTTATCACAAGGATCAGCGACAGCGCTTAGAGAGGACTGCTCTCGTTGATTAGTTGTATTAACTGACTTTAAAAATAACGAGCACTATCAATTAGTGTATAAACATGTGACTGCTTATACTTTGCTTCTTTTGACTGCACTTGGAAGTACTTTGGTGTTGGGGGCTTCTGATGCGATCGCATTCCTGCTCACACGACTTTCATTGACGATGCCTACAATACCCATCCAAGCGCTGGCACAGGCGATCGCGGCATTTTACTGAGCTTTAATGGCGCAGAAACCGCCTTGACGAATGCTGCTGACGGTGACGAACTTGCTGATACTGGCAATCAAGACGGCATCGGCGGCTACTACTTTCCGGCTGGCATAGATCCTAGCAATACCTTCCTTGGGCTCGACTGCGGCGCTGCCAACGGTAACGGCGCAATTGTTGTCGACTTGAGCACATTGCCTCATGCGACAGATCAAGGCACACCTACCAACGCCTACGGCTTCATTCGCTTTCAGGTCACGCTAGATTGAGAATCACGCCGATGGGCAGAGAGAATGAACCGGAAAGATAGGCAGAAGGAAATGGATGCAGGACTACTTTACCGCTTGCTAGCAGTACACTTGCTGTAGAGAATTCCTGGCAAGATGACATACATGGCTGCATTGGCGTTGAGTGAGCTATATATCTACCCGATCAAGTCGGCAGCAGGCATTGCGGTAAACGAGGCACAGATGACCTCGCGCGGCTTGCAATACGACCGGCGGTGGATGGTCGTAGACGGACAGGGTAAATTCATCACCCAGCGGCGCTTTCCTCGAATGGCGCTGATTGGCGTTGGCATTGCCAATCAGCATTTGCAGATTACTGCGCCGGGAATGTCTGAGCTGTCTGTGCGCATAGACGACTGCCTGGGCCTGGATTCGGGCGGGCGCAATGAGCCGTTTGATCGGCTGATGGTGGAGGTGTGGGGCGATCGCACTGAGGCCGTTGCCCTGGGCACGGATAGCGCCCGGTGGTTTAGCGAGTTTATTGGCATAGACTGTCAGCTTGTTTATATGCCGGAGCGATCGCACAGACCCACCGCTCACGGACAGTTAGGCGCAGATCGACTGGTGAGCTTTGCCGATGCCTATCCGTATCTGCTAATCTCTGAAGCCTCTTTGGCAGGGCTAAATGAAAAGCTCTTGGCGCAAGGAACAGAGCCAGCAACGATGGCACGATTTCGGCCTAACCTGGTCGTGAAAGGCTGCGCTGCGCCCCATGAGGAAGATCGCTGGCGGCAGATTCGAGTAGGTAAGGCCGTACTGGACCTGCCGAAGCTATGCGCTCGCTGCTCCATTCCTAACGTAAATCCGGCGAGTGGCGATCACGGCAAAGAACCCACCAAAACTTTATCGACCTACCGTTACTGGGACAAAGGCATCTGGTTCGGTCAAAACTGCGCTCAAGTTCACAGCGGCAACCCCAGCATCACGCTGCGCATCGGAGATGCCATCGAAGTTACAAACGAGTAGGCCGCAACACAAAGACAATGGGCGCTCTTGTGAGATCATGGAGGGTAATTACTGAGACATCCCTTTATTGAAATGGCTATCAAAACGGTTTCCACTACTCCTTTTGACGACCAAAAGCCCGGTACTTCCGGCTTGCGCAAGCAGGTTCCGACTTTCCAAAAACCGAACTATCTAGAGAATTTTATTCAGTCTACGTTTGACAGCCTTGACGACTACAAAGGCAAAACGCTTGTGCTCGGCGGTGACGGACGCTACTTTAACCGCCCCGCTATTCAAACAATTTTAAAAATGGCCGCAGCCAACGGCGTCGGCAAGGTGCTGGTGGGCCAAGGCGGCATTCTTTCTACGCCAGCGGTCTCTTGCCTCATTCGTAAATATAATGCGTTTGGCGGCATCGTGCTGTCTGCGAGCCATAACCCTGGCGGCCCCGAGGGTGATTTTGGCGTCAAATACAACGTCTCTAACGGCGGGCCTGCCCCAGAAAAAGTCACCAGCGCGATTTTTGAAAATACAAAGTCGATTAGCGAATACCAAATCACTGACACCGAAGATATCGATCTCGATCAGCTTGGCCCCATCAGCGTAGGTGAGATGGCCGTCGAAATCATAGATGCTGTGGCCGATTACGCTGAGCTAATGGAAAAGCTGTTTGACTTTGACAAAATTCGCACGCTATTAGCCAGCGACTTCAGCATGTGTATGGATTCGCTGCATGCGGTGACGGGGCCTTATGCCAAGTCAATTTTTGAGCAGACACTAGGCGCAAAGGCCGGAACCGTGACCAACGGCGAGCCGCTAGAAGACTTTGGTGGCGGTCATCCTGACCCGAACCTAGTGTATGCCCACGATCTTGTTGAGATTATGTTCTCTGAGTCGGCACCAGATTTTGGGGCGGCTTCGGATGGCGATGGCGATCGCAATATGATTTTGGGCAACAACTTTTTTGTCAATCCCAGCGATAGCTTGGCCCTAATTGCAGCCAACGCAACGTTGATTCCCGGCTACAAAGACGGTCTTGCAGGCGTGGCTCGCTCAATGCCCACCAGTCAAGCCGCTGACCGGGTCGCTGAAAAGCTAGGCATTGACTGCTATGAAACCCCCACCGGCTGGAAGTTCTTTGGCAATCTGTTAGACGCAGGCAAAATTACCGTCTGCGGGGAAGAAAGCTTTGGCACGGGCTCTGACCATGTGCGCGAAAAAGACGGCCTGTGGGCGGTGCTATTTTGGCTAAATATTTTGGCAGAACGTCAGCAGTCGGTCGAAGATATTGTCGTTGAACACTGGCAGACGTACGGACGAAATTTCTATTCGCGTCATGACTATGAAGGCGTAGATAGTGCCAAGGCCAATGAGCTAATGGACGGGTTGCGATCGCAGCTTTCCACGCTTCCCGGCCAGCCCCTCGGCGACTACACCGTAGACTATGCCGACGACTTCAGCTATACCGACCCCATTGACGGCAGCGTCAGCCAAAAGCAAGGTATCCGCATCGGCTTTACCGACGGCTCCCGCATGGTCTTTCGCCTATCGGGCACCGGCACTCAGGGCGCTACCATCCGGCTCTATCTAGAAAGCTACGAACCAGACCCAGCCAAACACAGCGTTGATCCACAGGTTGCACTGCAGCCGCTGATTGTCATCGCCGATGAAGTCTCAAAGCTTCAGGCCCTGACTGGTCGCGACAAGCCCACTGTTATTACATAGAGCTATTACATAGAGCTATTACATAGAGCTAGAGCCGCTACCATCTAGAGCCGTTACACAAAACAGCCTACTTAAGTACTGGATATAACAAGTGATCGAGTGCGTTTGGTCACTTGTTATATACTGCTTTGTATACAGTTTTTGAGCGGTTTGAGCGGCTAGTGAAGTAAAAGCGTTTGCTAAGAGATAGTTGGGGCATCCTGCTTTTAAGGCAATAAATCAATCAAAATTAATCTAATTAGGCTTGAAGTGTATTGCAGTGACCTAAAGCGAGCGACATGAACTACTGGGAATTCCTGATTCAGAAAGAGGGCGACGAGACCTGGCTACCGTTGGAAACCCAACAGGTAGAAATTTTGGAAGGGCGCTATCGGGTCGTGGGTCACACCAGCCGCCTCAACGTCCCTGTAGAGATTTGGGTAAGCCAGGTTGTCACTAGCGAAGTGCCCCCGCGTGAGCGCGTCCGCAAGCGCACGGCCAAAACTAACGACGCAGGTTTGGTTGTGCTGATACCCTACACACATCTCAAGCCAGGGCAGTGGGAAATCAAGTGTAAGGGTCTAAATTCAACAGATGGCCAAATAGCTGCTGACTGGCGCTATCAGGTGCAGCTTCAGGTCTTCGCCCCAACAGAAGAAGACGGTTCATCGTCAGAGTGGCCGCTATCGACAGCAGCGCCCTCTGCTGTCGCCACTCAAGAGACTTTCACTAACGAGACGCTAATAGCGCAGGCTCAGGCACAGCTCCAAGGTAGTTTGCAGCGTTTGGGCCAAGTTGACGATGTCGCGGCAGCGGCTGTACAAGACTCGCCCTATCGGATCTTTTTACGGCAGCAGGCGTTCTTGGCCAGGCAAGATCAGGCCATGACGATTGCCGGACAGGTTCAGTCGCTCTCTGATGGGTTTCCTATGCAGGGGGCCATGCAGCAAGACAGTCAGCTCTGGCTGCGGCTGCAAAATCCTGAAACCGCAGCCGTCATTATGGCAGCCCATCGCCCGCTGGGGTTAGATCGCTTACCTGCCGACTTTAAAGTCAAAATTCAGCTCCCGGCCAGTCTCAAAACGCGAATTGTCTTAGGTGAGGTCTCTCTGCGTATTGCCGATAGCCCACGCGCCACTGACAACGCAGCTGACGGCACAGACAACAGCATAAACAACGGCACAGCGAACGATACAGAACACGAAAAGACAGCACAGGTCTTGAGCATTGCCGCCTTCACCATCACGGCAGGTATCGACCAGCTGCTAGACGAGATTGCCAATACAGACGTCAGCCACTTTGAAGAAGACGCTTACGAAGAAGGAGCTTACGAAGAAAACGGAGCTAAGGAAAATGGAGCTAGAGAAGACAGATCGACTCTCGCCGCCGCTTTGCTCAATCCGACGCTGACGACGCCCGCACCGGCGGTTGGCGTCACTTCACCCCACCAGCCGCCGCTCATTATAACTGAAGGGACAACCAATCAAGCTGCAACTAATTCGGCCCCCAGCGTGCCGCAGCATTTAGCGTCACAGCCGCAAGCGTTGGAAGAACCCAAGAAACCAGAAGAACCCAAGAAACCAGAAGAACCCAAAAATCTAGAGGAATCTCAGCGCTCACCCGTCTCGCCTGTCCTAAATCTGCCACCGATGGTCGCTCAGCCAGCGCAGTTTATGAGCAACAGCATTGAAGATGATGACTTAGAAACGTCACAGATTGCAGCGCTGCTAGAAGATATTGACGGTGACCTCGCTTCGCAGGCAGGAGATATGTCTACGCTAGAGCCGCCTGGGATTGAAGCGGCTTTGCCACCCATAGCCAGTCGCCCGGCTGCGATTCATTCGAGCCCTTCGAGCCCTAGAAACAGTGAGTTAGACAGCGAGTTAGACCCGAATTTAGATCCTGATTGGGATAGAGAAACCGCCTTTACCTACCAAAATGCTCAGGCGCTAGACGACGAGGATAACGAACAGTCGCGATCGCTTCAGCAAACCAAAGCCAATCTCGCCTTCAAATCGCTCAAGCTCAAAGACCACTTTTGGCAAAGGCTCTCTAGCCTGACGCACGAAAGCCACGATGAAGCCCGCCAGCTAGCTGAAGAGATGAAAGCAGCAGGTGTCAGCCGAACACGCAGTCCTCAAAATAGCGCCCAAACGCTTTCCTCAAACGAAACCGACAACAGAGCCGAAAGCAGTTCAGGTGAGTCGGCATCATTGCCCTCCTTTCAAGCTAGCCCCTCGCCAGCTAACTGGAGCGACAGCCTGCCTGCCAACAGCGAAGTGGTAATCTACGACCCAGCGCCACCAGCTCATCAGCCGCCCCAGTCTCCAAAAATGGCTGCAGCACCGAGCCCTCAGTCACCAAGCCCTCAGCCATTGCAACAGCAACCGCTCGCCCCAGCACAGCCGCCAATGGCACAGCCGCCAATGACACAACCAGTAACAGTGCAATCACCAACGGCGCAGCCAGCATCCCCTTTTTCGTCTGCTTTTACAGCAACGTCACCGCTGCAAAATGCAGATCTGCCCGAAGTAGAGCTACCAGTCATTAGCGTGCCAGCGGGCGATCTAATCGCAGGTGGAAGCGTGACGATTACCGTCCGCATTCGACCGTCAGTCTACAAGCCGTTTATCAAGCTGTGGATGATTGATCGCCAAAGCCGAACGCTAGTTGGGGAGCCTCAGCTATTGACTAGCCTTAGGCCAGATACCTTAGGTTATTTAGAAAGTAGCGCCGATTTACGAGTGCCAATGGGCTGTTTGGATGTACAGATTGCTGCGATTGCAGTTGACATGGCCACCCAGCAAGAAAGCAACAAAGCCATCGTTAACCGCCACGTTGTTCCCGCAAATCAGGGTTCAAACTCATTGCGAAACTTCAATATCTAGCAACTCAATATCTAGCAACTCAATATCTAGCAGCAGTATTAGCGATCTTGCCGAGGAGGCATCATTATGCTTTAGCCTGCGGCCACTGACGCTGTGCTAGCCAATAGCCCACAGCAATACCCACTAGGCTACACACCATATCGCCAGCATCCAGCGTACGGTTAGGCGAAAACCCCTGAATCAGCTCTTCTGTAATGGTAAAGAGGGTAAAGAGTCCTGGGAAAACAGGCAGCCAGCGTCGAAAATGCTTACCACCACATAGCCTATGGCCCAAATAGCTAGGAATGCAGTACAAAATTAAATGGCCAAGCTTATCGGCATTGTGGAACCGAGTCAGCCAGCCAATCGGCAAGATACCTTTATAAGCAAGAATCAGTATCGCCACAAAAAAGAAACCATACCCAGCAGATAAGAAAACGACCTGTTTCGAAGGACGATGATGAGAGAGACGGTTAGAGAAATAAGTGGATGAACCGGTGTCGCAATTAGGCATGATTAAACGCTGACCGCTGTGGGAGGCCGCAGAGTTAGAAGACCGCAAAGTTAGAAATCGCAAGCAGGCGCGCCTCGATCTCCTCGATCTCGAGGGCGACATGTCTGCGTTCTCGATAGATACAACCTCTTGTTACCCACATTCCTGACGGGCACAGCAGCCAGCCTAAGCGACTCAGCAAAGGTATCAGCAAAGATAATAGAGTCCGAGCGCCGTAGAAGAGACAGAACAAAGCCGCCCTGCTGCTATTTGCTCGTTTAAACCGCGCTTAATCCGGTAGAGACGGTAAACTCTGGTTATGTTGAAAGCTAGTGAACTTAAACGAAATTATCAATGGAAGTCAAATCCGCCCACACTCGGCTATTTGTTACAGATATCGGAGCTTGTGCCGAGTTCTATCGTGACGTGCTCAAATTTAAGCCCATAACCGTCCAAATTGAAAAAGGCTATGCCGAGTTTGAAGTCGCAGGCCTGCGGCTATCTTTATTTCGTCAGCAGGAAATGTCTGAAATTTTGCGCACAAGCGATCTGCCTTCAGGAAACAACTGCCAGGATAAGGTCGGTCTCATTTTGAGCGTTCAAAATATAGACGATATCTATCATGAGCTGCGCCAAGCCGATGTAAAGTTTGCCGAGCCGCCAACTCAAAACCAGGAGTTTTCGCTTAAGGTTGCCTATTTTCGAGATCCTGCAGGCAACCTTATCGGGTTATTTGAAGCCGTGATGTAGCTACGCAGCCGTACACAGTGGCACTACATAGCCCTCTATCGTGCATAGCCCCGTGAGTTTGTGCTACTCGGGTTCGCTGCTAACCCACTGAACCAGCATCCTAACGCCGTAGCCAGTCGCACCGGGGCTGTTGTAGCCGTTCTCTTTGTCGGTCCAAACGGGGCCAGCAACGTCAATATGCGCCCAGGGCGTCTCTTTGACAAACTGCTTAAGAAAGAGAGCGGCGGTTATAGAGCCACCTGCTCGAGGTCCAGTATTTTTCATATCGGCTACGACAGATTTTAGCCCTTCAAAATACTTGTCTTCCATGGGCATTTGCCACATTTTTTCACCCGAGAGTGAGGCTGCTGAGTTGAGCGACTTCGCTAGCTCTTCATTGGGGCTAAAGAGAGCGGCGATATCATCCCCTAGCGCGACCACGCAGGCTCCCGTAAGGGTGGCCAGATCAATCATGGCATCGACCCCGAGCTGATCGGCGTAGACCAAAGCATCGGCGAGGGTAAGTCGGCCTTCGGCGTCGGTGTTGTTGACTTCGATGGTTTTACCGTTAGAGGCGGTCAAAATATCGCCAGGGTGCATCGCGTGACCGCTGATCATGTTTTCGGCAGCCGCGCTAATAAAGTGCACTTCTACATCGGGCTTGAGCTGGGCAATTGCCTTTGCGGCTCCTAACACAGCCGCAGCGCCCCCCATGTCAATTTTCATCAGCTCAATTCCTGAGCCGCCAGTCTTTAGATTCAATCCACCTGAATCAAACGTCAGGCCTTTGCCAATAATCGCAACTTTGCGCTTAGCGGTTCCCTTGGGGCTATAGGTCAGATGGATAAACTTAGGCGGCAGATCGGAGGCTTTGGCAACGCCTAGATAAGCCCCCATGCCTAGCTGCTCGCAGGCGTCACGCTCTAGCACCTGGAGCTTTAGACCGTAGTCTTTAGCAATCTCGGCAGCCGTGTCGGCTAGCTTTTCTGGCGTCACCACGTTAGGCGGCGCGGCAACTAGTTCGCGAGCTAAAATAACGCCTTCACAAATCGCTTCGGCCCGCGTAATTGCAGCTTCTTCCCCCGGAAAGGCGATGAGGTGGACTTGGCTAAGTTCAGTGGTGTTTTTGGCAGGCTCAGATTTGAAGCGACTGTCCTTGTTCAGCGCCAAAATAACGCCTTCTGTCAGCGCCTGTACGGTTAGCGACTGGCCATTGTTCCACACTGGAAAGCTGATGCCCAAAGAGGCAGACTTGGCTTTTTGGGCGAGGCGAGCTGCGATCGCGGCTCCTCGGCGCAAGCTTTCCAAATCCATAGCATCAGAGCTGCCGAGACCCACAATTCCAATCTTCTTGATCGGTGAGCCTACCCTCAGCCGGGTAATGGCGGTCGTCCCTGCTTTACCTTCAAAGGCTTCTTCTTCTATGAGTGTTTGCAGCAAGCCCTCTACCTTGTCGTTTAGCTCTGACAAAATACCGGTGAGCGGCAAAGACTCTTCTAACAGACCGACTACCAAACAATCCCCTTGCCAATTAAGACAAGACTGATCTGACGCTATAAAATCCATTCCCTATTCGCTAATCTCCTGCTGTTCTTACTTTTTCTCTGGTTCTATAGTATCTACTGATTGCGGTGTTTTCGTGCGGAGTCTGCTTCGACTTTCGTAGCGCTTTCGTATCCCTGACGCTTGCCATTGTTTTTTTTGGCTGCCAGATCCCGCAATTTCCCGCTGACCGTTTATTGTTTTTTTTGGTAAAACTTCAAAAGAGCGCAGCCTGTTTCCGCATAAGTACGTAATAAATACGTATAAGCCACTTCCAAAATCGGTAAACAGCGGCCAAAAAAGTTAAAAGGACCGTAAAAAAACGGAAAGCGCTACAAACACTGAGGCAACAAATACCAACCTATCTACGCTGCCTTATCTATGAAACACTCAGTAGAGCAACCTCCCATAGAACAGTTTCCAGCAAAACAGCTCCCAGTAAAACAACCCTCAGCAGAACAACCCTCAGCAGAACAACCCAGTGAATCAACCCGTGAGCGCAACATGTTGAAGACACTCAGAAATAGGTGGCCGCTGATAGTACTTTTCGCTATTAGCACCCTTTCTATTGGGTTGGTGGTGGCCTTGCTCAAAACCACAGATGCCTTTACCACGGCAAATCAGAGCGCAGAGCGACGCGAAATTGAGGCGATTCAGTCGGCGGAGCGCTCTACAGTACTAGGTCTCATCAATTTGCCTGCGGCAGAACGGGCGGCAACCCTCTTGCCAATCGCGCAGGGAGCAGCCGGATTGGAGCGCGATCGCGCCCGCTATATGCTAGCGACAGACTATATCAATCAGGGCAACAGCGAACAGGCGCTGCCCCTATTAGACGGGCTAGCTGACAGCTATCAGCCCCTGGCCAGCTATGTCTTGCTGAAGCAAGCGCAGGCTCAAGCCGCCCTCGGCCAGCGCCCAGCGGCCATTAAAACTTGGAACCAGCTCACCCGGTCATATCCAGAAAGCGCGGCCACTGCTGAGGCGCTCTACCAGCTTGGGCTACCATCCGCAGCCGAAGGATCGCCCGCCGTAGAGCCCGTTGCCGATCCAAGTGCCTGGTCAGCGCTGCTCGAAAGGTTTCCCGCGCATCCGCTGAGCATTCAGGTTGCCTTCCGCCAGCTAGACAATCTGCAGCCAGCAGCTGATGACGGGGCGACGGCCCTGCCGCTACTGCGCAATATCGCCTATTACGGTTTAGAGCATCCTAACTATTTACAAGCACTCAATCGCCTAGTAGACCAGTACGGCAGCTCGCTGACCCCAGGAGACTGGGAGGCCGTAGGGTTTGGCTATTGGGAAACGCAAAACTACGCTGAAGCGGGTGACGCCTATGCCAAAGCGACAGGGACACCCACTTCTCAGTACAGAGCGGCGCGAGGAAAAGAGCGAGGCGGTAAGCGAAAAGAAGCGATCGCTTACTACAAACAGCTCAATCTCACCTTTCCTACCGCGCCCGAGACCGCCGACGGATTGCTAAATCTAGCCGATTTACAGCCAAATGAAGACGCGATCGCAACGCTCGACAACCTCATCACTCGCTTTCCTGACAGCGCCGGAGAGGCCCTCGCCAAACGCGCCGAAATTTTAGACGCGCTCAAAAGCCCAGACTCAGCCAAGCAGGCCAGAGACTCTATTCTCTCTCAGCATTCAGGCTCGGCCGCTGCCGCCAAAATTCGCTTTCGGCAGGCCGAAGCCAACGCCGCCGCCAACAACTACGGGGCGGCCATTAGCTGGGCCAAACAGCTAGTAGACGCTGCGCCTGACGATGAGCTAGCCGCTGAAGCCGGGTTCTGGCTAGGAAAATGGTCACTCGAGCAAAATCAGCCGGATGCGGCCCGCGAGGCTTTTGAACAAGTCATCGTTAATCACCCAGAGTCTTACTACGCATGGCGCTCAGCCATTTATTTAGATTGGAATGTCGGCAACTTTGACACCGTTCGCGCCTTTCAACCCGATATCGAGCTACCCAGCAGACGGACGCTGCTACCAACCGGTTCCGAAGCCCTGCAAGAGCTGTACCTGCTAGGCCATAATCAAACCGCTTGGAACCAGTGGCAAAACGAATTCATCACCCCTCAGACCCCGACTGTCGATCAGCAGTTTACCGATGGCGTACTGCGGCTAGGTGTCGGCGACAATTTAGAAGGGCTCTTCATGGTTTCTAGCCTAGCTTGGCGAGAATCACCCGAAGACATCGCCGAATACAAAGCCATTAAAAATCAGCCTAACTTTTGGCAGGCGCTCTACCCTTTTCCCTTTCCAGAACTCATCCTAGGCTGGGCCCAAGAGCGCGCCCTTAATCCGCTGCTAGTCACAGCTCTGGTAAGGCAAGAATCTAGATTTCAGGCCGATATTCGATCGGTTGTCGGCGCGGTCGGCCTGATGCAGGTTATGCCTGCTACGGGCGAATGGATCAGCGACCAAATTGGCCAAACCGACTACACGCTCGACAAGCCTGCCGACAACGTTAAGTTTGGCACCTGGTATCTCGATTTCACTCACAGAGAATATGACAATAATTCACTGTTTGCCGTTGCCAGCTACAACGCGGGCCCCGGCGCGGTGGCCCAGTGGATAGCCGAAAAGGACTTTGCCAATGCCGATGAATTCGTCGAGCAAATTCCCTATCCTGAGACCAAGGGGTATGTAGAGTCAGTCTTTGGCGGCTACTGGAACTATCTGCGTTTGTACGATCCTGCGATCGCCGCTAAAATAAACGCGCTGTGATCCCCGCGCTAGCAATGCCATTCCCTAGCTTCCCAGCTTTAATAACACTCTCTGGCCAAATCATTGATACGATGGTAAACCTACGGTAGTCATTGGTTCATGGAGTATTGTGACTAAATTTAGTGCTGCTCAGCAAAGTCAACTGGCGCAAATTGGCGCTTTCCTGCGTGAGAACAGGGAGGTGCAGGGCAAGTCGCTAGAAGATATTGCTATTCATACCTATATTCGGCCACAGCTGCTCAGTGGCATTGAAACCGGCAATCCAGACTTGCTGCCCGAGCCTATTTTTGTGCAAGGCTTTATTCGTCGCTATGCCGATAATCTAGGGCTAAAGGGCATCGAGCTTTCTCAGCAGTTTACAGTCAACTCCATTCCGTCTACGCCTCGGCCCGTTCGCCCGCTTGAGATGCCAGAAAGCTCTTCGACCAAGCGCATCACCCGCAAGGTTTCAGAAACAAACGGCGCGGCGGCGAATGGTTTTAGAGTCAATGGCACTGCGGCTAACGGAGCGGCTAACGGAGCGGCTAACGGAGCCGTTGCTGATAGCTCACCTTTACCAACGGCTAATCCGACACCGTCATTTTCCGTCAGCAGCCTTTCAGCCGATATTCCGCTCATCATTGACGATACTGATACGGCAACAGCCACATTAAAGCCAGATACATCAGGGCTAGACGCATCAGGGCCAGACATATCAGATTCGGAAACATCAGAGCCAGCTCATGATGAGGCTCCTGTCATTTCAGGCGAGTTTGAGACTGCCGTAGAAGAGCCCGCTGCCGCAGATGATTTTTCCAGCAAGGTCGCTGCATTTGATCAAACCAATTTAGAACCGCCTGCCACAGAAGAAACTGCTGGCGTAGAAAGCTCTAGCCTAGAAGAAACCAGGCTAGAAGAAACCAGGCTAGAAGAAACCGGCCTAGAAGAAATGGGCCTGGGCGAAACAGCCCCAGAAGCAACGGGCCTGAAAGAATCAAGCACAAAAGAAACGACTCTAGAATATGACAGCTCAGAAAAGACTGTCCCAGAAAATTTCAGACTAGAAAACTTCGGCTCAGATAACGCCAGACTAGAGCCCCTACAGTTCAACGATGAGCTTCCAGCACCCTCAACCGCAGAGATAGATCCCACAGTCAGGAGCGAGTCTCCACAAATGACCTCAGGGCTAACCCCAGCAGCAGTACCAGCGGCAACCCCAAACAAAAACATTCCGGGCGTAGCCTATTCACCTGAACCGGTTGGCGCTGAAGTTGGATCGGCAGATGGTCCTAACCTAAAGCTATTGGCAATCGGTGCAGTCGTTATCGCTGCTGTTGCAGCAGGCGTCATCCTAATCGCCAACATGCTGGGCCGCGAGCAGCAACCATCCGTGGCCGACGCGCCAGAAACGACAACCGAACAGCCCGTCGAGACACCTATAGAGGAACCTGCGGCACCAGTACCTCCACCCGTTAGCACAGCGCCAATATATGTAGAGGCAACAGCCACCGGTGAAACCTGGGTCAGCATCATTGCTGATGGAAACAGTCTTCTTTTCGAAGGCACACTCAACCCTGGTGACACCAAACTGTGGGAAGCGCAAGAAACGCTAAGCGTCTATTCTGGAAATGCTGGGGCACTGCAGCTAGCACAAAATGGGAAAGCGCCTGAAGTGATGGGCACAAGTGGCCAGCCCCAAGAAAAAATATTCAATCCAGAATAACCTTCACACAGGCGTCTTTTTCAAAGAAACCTATGAATAAAACCACAGTCACAAAATCACATCAGTAAAACCACCCGATACAATAGACAGCAACTACCTCTTAGACCACTCAACTTTCGCTTATGACGCCTCCTTCTGATCTTGAGAGCGCACCTGTTACTAAACTCTCAGTGCTAGATGCGCAGAGCCGGGAGACTTTTCTCGACGAGCTGCCAGGCGATGTTGAGATGTCGCTGTTTGATCATCTTGACGAACTCAGATCGCGAATTCTGTACGCGCTTGTAGCTGTTTTGGTAGGTGTCGTTGGCTGTTTTACCAGTGTTCGGCAAATTGTAGAGCTGTTAGAAGTTCCTGCTCAAGGCGCTAAGTTTCTACAGCTTTCGCCCGGAGAGTACTTCTTTGTGTCTATCAAAGTTGCGGGCTATAGCGGCATTTTAGTAGCCAGTCCGTTTATTCTTTATCAGGTTATTCAGTTTGTGCTGCCGGGGCTGACCCGCCGAGAGCGACGGCTAATTGGGCCAGTGGTCATTGGCTCTAGCGTTCTCTTTTTTGCAGGGCTAGCCTTTGCCTATATCGCGCTCGTACCGGCTGCGCTCAACTTCTTTATTAATTACGGCGCGGATGTGGTCGAACAGATGTGGTCGATTGACCGCTATTTTGAGTTTGTACTGCTGCTGCTGTTTAGTACAGGATTAGCCTTTCAGATTCCTGTCATACAGCTACTTTTGGGGCTCTTAGGAATTGTCAATTCTAAGCAAATGCTCTCTGGATGGCGATACGTCTTGCTAGGCGCGGCAATTTTAGGGGCCGTGTTAACACCGTCTACCGACCCAATCACACAGAGCTTGCTAGGCGGCGCGGTGCTGTTTCTTTACTTTGGGGGCATTGGCCTAGTCAAAGCAATTGGAAAATAACGCTTGGAAAATAGCGCTTGGAAATGAGTATTTGGCAATGAGTATTTGAGTCTGGCTTAACTAGCCAATAGCTCATACTCGTTTTTGCCGTTTAGAAGCGACTAAAAAGCGGTTGGATAGGCTCACTAACTAGAGGCTCCAACCGCTTTTTATATCGACTTTACGTGCTAGTTTTGACTGAAACTAATAGGTTGACTGAAAAGCCAATATCTTGATGGCTGAAGTCTGAATGAATGAAGTGAGTTTGTAACAGATGAAAACCTTTAGGGAACCTGTACTTTTCTATTTTTATCAGTAGTTTCCATTAGTTTTTCGGCTAGGGAAAAGGTGAAGGCAAGCAAGGAAGAATTAAGATTGAGCCTGTCGTAGCGGACGAATAAGCAGACACTCAGAGATTTGAAGGAATGCTTTCTTTGCTATTGCGCTCGGGCTGCTGGCCAAACAGGCTATCTAGGTAAATGCGGCTAACTTGCCGGTGGGTGACGCCATTTTGCATTAGAAACAGGGAGAGCGCCGCGCAGAAAAGTCGGTCTTGGCTCCACCCAGAATGGACATCTAAATACTGTTGCACAGACGTATGCAGCTCTTCAGGAATCTCTACGGATAAACTAACAGACTTTTGTACCATAAGGGCCTTTTCCATTCAACAGGTTGACACCTCAAAACATCCGCACCTCCTATACCTAAAAAGGTCTCGGAAAGACCCTTGTGCAGACAGCTAAACAGTTAGGGAAGAAGGCGTTCGTTTTGTGTGTATTTCATTGTGGAGTATGGGCCTAGAAATAGCAACGGAAGCAGCAAGAGACTCGCTTTTCATGAAAAATTGATGTCGTTAAAAAGACGTGTTTCACCCCTTTTTTTGTTGCATAGCGTTACATTATTGCTGCTTAAGCGATCGCACAGTGCGCCCTCTGAATAATCCACAAAAGTGGGTGTAACTGCCCGCCTACGTTCTAGCCTGTGGAAAACATATAGGGCAGCTGTGGAAAACCTGTGGAAAGCCTGTGGAGAAGTAGGCCTGAATACTAAGAATTGTTAACTTTTTATGTCCTAAGCTTTGCGGCTATTTGTGGAGATACTACAGGACCGTAGTATCTTGGCTATCCATCAAAACTGCCTTGGAATGCCTCGAAGCAGCCCGAAGCCGCCGCATCAACAACCCAGGTACTGTTCAACCTGCGAGATGATGACCTCAACTTCGGGCGGTAGGCGTCGAACGATTTTGCGATCGCCCACATTCACAGCCACCAAACTCACCTGCGCACTCACACAAAGTTGCGGCGTCTCTTCTGCTGTCTCAATCTCATAGCACCAGTTCAGCCGAATGCCCTTCATCGGTGCCAACCGAGTCTTGACCACAGCCTTCATGCCTAGCGTCAGCGGCTGCCGGTAGCGAATGTTTAGCGCCACCACCGGCAGGTCGTACCCAGATTCAAGTAGGCGCTCAAACGGTGCGCTTGCCGCCCGCAGGCACTCTACTCGGGCTGATTCCATCCAGGCGACGTACGTGCCGTGCCAGACAACGCCGCCATAGTCAGTGTGGTGCGGCTGCACGCGGATAGGATACTCAAACCAGCGAGAGGAGGTTAGATCGCACATAGATGGTGTCGAAAGTGACGATTATCAGCCTTTATACGTTTTTTTATATCGGGCCTTTGTATAGTTTTTTATCGTGTCAAGGGGCTAAACGATAAGTTTGTTGCTATTTAGTATCTTTCCGCTTGCCTTTGTTTCTAAGGTTTAAATAAGGCGTCTTTGGTTTCTACTTACTGGAGGTCTAGTGAGTGGTTCATAAGGCAAATAAGGCGCAAACAAGTGGCTAACCGGAGTAACTCAACACCATGATTCAAAATATTCTACTGGCCGATTCTGGCATTGGAAATACCCGAGACATGATGAAGATGCTGATGCAGATCCCCCGGATTGAGCGATCGCGCCTAACCATTCTCCATGTAGTCCCCTCGCAAACGTCAGCCACTGCCATGACCGAGCGCTGGGAAGAAGGGGGCAGAACGCTAGCCGAAACGGTTACCCAGCTCAATTTGGACCCATCTCGAGTAAATGCCATCTTGCGAGAAGGCGAACCCAAAGATGTCGTTGGCAAAGTCGCAAGCGAAATCGATGCTGACTTAATTGTTATGGGCTCTAGAGGGCTAAAGGGCTTGCAGGCCATACTGGCCAACTCTGTCAGCCAGTATGTCTTCCAGCTATCTTCTCGGCCTATGCTGCTAGTCAAAGACGATTTGTATGCCATTAAGCCCATCAGGCGGCTGCTAGTAGCGCTAGATAAATCTGATTCGGCCAAGGCCAGCCTAGATGCAGCCATAGAACTGGCACGCGACATCGAAGGTAGCGAGATCATTTTGGTACACACCATCTCTAAGCTGCGCGGCAAGCTTGACGATGTGATTCGAGAGTCTCCTGAAAAAGACCCTTTACTTGCCGAGGCGGCTACGAAGGTTCGCCGAATGGGCATCAACTATCGCTGTGTCGCGCCTGAAGGTAAACCAGGGGCTCGCCTTTGTGAACTGGCCGATCAGCTCAACGTCGATTTGATGGTTCTAGGATCGCCCGATCGCCGCCCGACCATCGCCAAGGCCATGCCCGATTTGGACAAGCTTTTAGGGGAAACCCTCTCCGACTACATACGGGTCTATGCGAACTGTCCAGTGCTGCTGACCCGGATAGAGGTTTAGGCCACTATATTTCAGGCCCAGACGCTTACGCTTACTGGCTAACACCCGCTTGTGAGTCGGCGTCTACTAGGTCGGCGTCTACTATCACTTAATCGAACTTGCAGGTACGTTGAATCGCCTCCATCAGGGTCGCCTCGTAGACGGCTTGGTCTACTTCAAATGCGCCAAAGCGAGCGAGGTGGGGGTTAATGATTTGGGCATCAAATAGCTGGAAATGGCGCGATCGCAAATGATCTACCAGCATCACCATGGCCGCCTTAGATCCCTCTGGAATCCGATAAAACATCGACTCCCCAATAAACACCCCCCCAATCGCAATCCCCAAAAAGCCGCCCGCCAGTTCGTCTCCCTGCCAGGCTTCAAAGCTGTGAGCGTAGCCTGCCTTATGCAGCCGCTGATAAACAGCCTTTAGCTCCTTCGAAATCCAAGTCGTCTCTCTATCTGCACAGCCTGCTAACACCCCCTCAAAATCACGGTTAATCGCTGGGGTAAACCAGTTTTGATTTAGCACCCGCTGTAGCGACTTAGGATAGCGAAATCGGTCATCTAGTGGAATTAGCGCCCGCCGACTGCTGGAATACCAGTTCAGCGCATTGCTGTCTTCTGCCGCCATCAAAAAATAGCCCTGAGCATAGCACTGCAAAATCTGCGGGATAGAGTAACTCATAGCGACTTTCGACCTTTCGATTCAATCTTTCGATAAGTAATGACAACTTTCGTGCCCAAACCCACCACAACCTCTTAGCCTTAAAATTAGACTTCGCCTTGAATTACACGGCCACAAAACAATAAGCTAGGCGTTAGCGTCTAATTTCACCTGATGCCTGCTCCTGATGCCTGCTTAGAAACGGACAACTGCACCTAACATGCCTGACCCGTTAGATTTTAATTCACCCAAATCTTCAGAGCCTAACGTTCCAGAATCTCAAGTTCCAGAACCAGTAGGATCTATCGAACTTCCGCCTCCCGAAGACGCGGTGCAAGAAGGCGAGTGGCTCAAGTCTACCTTGCACAAATGGCTAGACGAAGAGTTTTTACCAGAAATTATCAACGAGCACATTGCGGCGAGAGCCTCGCAAGTATTCGTGCGCCAGCGCATTGAAGGCGAAAATAACTTGAATGCCCTTGTTTTAGCAGTATTGACCGAAATGCAGGGCTATGACTTTTCGAGAAGCTTCTACAGCGAATTTGCGATCGCCAATGCGGTTGGCGACCTCCTGCTAGACAGTCTTGGGATTGAACGTTGCTGCGGCAACTAAAGCCATCGTCTCAACAGCAATATCTCGGACGAAAATTCTTTTCCACCAAAAAGCCCAAACACAAACCAAAACAAAAGAGGCACCCTCTAAGCAATGAAAGTGCCTCTTTATGAATTTATAGACATGAAATGGGTTTGTAGACATGAGCTTGTAGACTTCTCTAAAACCCTATTTTCAGCGTCTGCCAAATGCTACCAGCTAGACTTCACAACGCCAGGTAGCAAACCCTGGTGAGCCATTTCACGCAGCGCATTGCGGCACAGACCAAAATCACGGTAATAGCCACGCGGACGACCCGTCTTCCAGCAGCGATTGTTTAGACGAGTGGGCGCGCTGTTGCGAGGCAGCTGCTGAATTTGGCGATGAATTGCCAGCTTTTGCGACTGGTTAGGTGCCGCATCAAATTCTTTTAGCAAAGCTTCGCGCTTAGCCGCGTACTTTTCAACGAGTTTTTCGCGCTTCTTCTGGCGCGCAACCATGCTTTTTTTAGCCATGAGGCGAAGTTATATTTATTTCCGTTACACAGTCTCTAATCATATCGGTATTAATCGGTTTTGTAAACGTCAAATTAAACAGGCTGAGTAGCTCAGCAGTTTGACTTTGCAACTAGGCTTTCTAAGCTTTTTTGACTCTAAGCTTTTTTGACTCTAAGCTTTTTTGACTCTAAGCTTTTTTGGCCTTGCGCAGCGCAGCTTTGCGTTTTGCTTTTTCTTTCTCGGCTTTCGCCGCTTCTTTCTGAATTTTTATCGCACCGGGGCAAATATCTAGCAGGTCGCACCGCAGGCAGTTTGGGCTGCGCGCCACACAAACTGCTCGCCCGTGATACACCAGCCGAATTGACCAGTTCTCCCAGTCATCGCGCGGCAGCAGTCGCATCAAATCCTGCTCAATTTTGACCGGCTCGGTATGCTTGGTTAGCCCCATACGCATTGAGATGCGCTTGACATGCGTATCGACTGTTACGCCTTCGTGAATGCCAAAAGCATGAGCTAGAACCACGTTTGCTGTCTTTCTGGCCACACCCGGCAGTGTTATGAGCTCACTCATCGTGCTGGGCACTTGGCCCCCAAACTCCGTGACAATTTTGCGGGCAGCCGCCTGAATGTTCTTGGCCTTATTGCGGTAAAAGCCAGTTGAGCGAACGAGTTCTTCTAGCTCGGCGAGGTCGATACCCGCTAGTGCGATCGCATCTGGAAACCGCTCAAATAGCGACGGCGTCACCTGGTTTACCCGCGCGTCTGTACACTGCGCAGCCAGCATCGTCGCCACCATTAGCTGGATCGGCGTCTCGTAATCTAAAGAGCAGGGAGCCTGCGGATAAATCAGCTTCAGTCGAGAGAGAAACGCTAGCGCTCTAGGCTTTTTATTCAGCTTTTGCAAGGGCCGTTGAGGCGGTGGCGGCAGTCCCGGCAAAGGCAGCGGGATAGCCTCATAGCCATTGGCAGAAGTTGGTCCTTCGTACTTACCCACGATTGTTTACCACTGCCTTGTACCACTGCCTTCTGTTGACACCAGCTACTGACGCAAGTTTTGCAGCACTTCGAGCTGAGTGGTATCTCGAATGATCAGAAAAATACCTAACCCTAGCAGCAGGAAAATACCTGTTTGCATCACGCTCTCTTGGAAGCGCATAGGTAGAGGTTTGCCTCTGACCGCTTCAATCAGCAAAAAGGCTAGCTGACCACCATCTAAAGCGGGTAGCGGCAAAATGTTGATAATAGCGAGGTTGATGCTAATGATGGCCGCAAATGGAAACAGGCTCCGGCCATCTTGATTGGCTAGTCCTGCCCCTTGCTCCACAATTTTGACTGGGCTACCTACCTGCCCAGCTATCGAAGAAAAGTCAGTCACCAGAGAAGCCATTCCCTGAGCAACGCGCACCGTGCTGTCTTGAAACGCGCTCGCTGCCAACGTCACAACTTCGACAGGGCTCTTTGCGCGGCGATAGACAACTGTGCCATTTGGCTGTAGCTCTACCCCAATCACAGCTTTTTCACCAGGCTTACTGGCTTTTGGTGTTACCGAGATATTCACCGCTTCTTCGGCTCTCTGAAGGGTCAAGTTCACAGGCTCATCTGCACTCGATTCAATGACTTTAATCAAAGACTGCTGCGCAGTAATGCCTTCATCTAGCGGCTCACCGTCTATCGCTAAGATAATATCTCCCGGTTCGAGCCCAGCTACCTTTGCGGGCGTATCGGCAAAGACTCTAGGGATAAAGATCCCAGGCTCGAGATCGAAGCCATCGGGGATACCGACGCTGCCGAACTGCAAGACAAACACCAGGTAGGCAAAAATCATGTTTGCAATCACGCCCGCGCTGATCACAATTGCTCTATCCCACACCGGACGGTTACGCAGCAAGTTGGGATCTTCTGGTGGAATATCGCTCTCAGGATCGTCATCAGGAAAGCCAACAAAGCCACCTAGCGGCACGGCGCGTAGTGCATACTCTGTCTCTGGGCCGTCGTAGCTCCACAGGATGGGGCCAAACCCAATAGAAAAGCGGTTGACATGGATACCCTGTAGGCGAGCTGCCATGAAGTGACCTAGCTCATGAACAAAAATCAAGAGGGCGAGAACGCCGATGACAGCCAGTACAGACATAGAATCGCAGCGTATAAGTTAACTTTTGTTATTGTACAGGCCCAGCAGATTGAATGTATGAGCCCAAGGGTAGGGAGAATACGACTGAGACGTTGGGGTTACCCGCTTTTTCCTCAGTTTTTTTGGGCTTTTCAAAGCAGTTAGCGACTTCACCCAATCGTCTCGCTGCCCATGTACGGCTGCAGCACATCAGGAATGTTGATAGTGCCGTCTGGCTGCTGATAATTCTCTAAGATTGCGGCCATCGTGCGCCCGACGGCTAGCCCTGATCCGTTCAGCGTATGGACGTACTGAGTGCCTTTTTTACCGGCTGCTTTAAAGCGAATGTTGGCGCGCCGCCCTTGAAAATCAACGCAGTTTGAGCAGCTAGAAATTTCTCGATACGTACCAGCAGAAGGAAGCCACACTTCTAGGTCGTAGGTTTTAGCAGCGCCGAAGCCCAGATCACCTGTGCACAGCTCAAGCACGCGGTAGGGCAGCTTTAGCTGATGCAAAATGTCTTCGGCATCAGCGGTGAGCTTTTCGAGTTCGTCAAAGGAGCTGTCGGGATGGACAAACTTGTACATTTCAACTTTGTTGAACTGGTGCAGGCGGATGAGCCCTCTAGTATCACGGCCATAGCTGCCTGCTTCGCGGCGAAAGCAGGGGGTATAGGCGCAGTAGTTAATAGGTAGCTGGTCAGCGCCGAGGACTTCGTCGCGGTGCAGGTTGGTGAGAGGAACTTCGGCGGTGGGGGTGAGCCATAGATCGTCGCGATCGCACTTAAACCCATCTTCAGCAAACTTCGGCAGCTGCCCCGAGCCCTGCATCGAATCCGAATTTACCAAAATCGGCGGCAGCACCTCCGTATAGCCCACCCCCGTATGCCGCGCCAGCATAAACGAAATCAAAGCCCGCTCTAGCGCCGCACCCGCACCCATGAGTGTGACAAATCGGCTCTGCGCCACCTTCACCGAGCGCTCAAAATTCATAATGCCAAGCTTTTCACCAATCTCGTAGTGAGGTAAGCGCTTGGCATCGGCCTCAGTGTCAATCAGCTCATCGCCCCAACGTCTGACTTCTACGTTGTCATCTTCGCTTTTGCCATCGGGCGTAGAGTCGCTTGGCAAGTTCGGAATCGTCAGCAAAATCGACTCAATCTCAGCATTTAGCTCGCGTTCTTTCGGCTCTAGCTCGCCGATTTCTTGCTTTAACCGGTTGCCCTCGTCGCGTAGCGCTTTGACCTCATCTCCCTTAGGATCTGCGCCCTCACGAATTTTCTGCCCAACCGACTTGCCCACCTCATTGCTGCTAGCCTGCAAGTCTGAGCGGGTTTTCTCAATCTCTCGCTGCTGAGCATCTAACGCGAGTAAAGCGGTCAAATCATACTCGCCGCGCCGTTCTAACGCCGCTTTTACTTGCTCGGGTTGATTCCGAATCAGCTTAATATCCAGCACAGTCTTGTCCTAACTTTTCCAATAGCAAGGTTAACAGCCAAAGGGGCGGTCAGAGTTAAGACTCTGCCGCCCCTCCTGCCCTTTCAAATGAGCAGATTGTGAATCAAGCCAGTGAGACTAAACCACCTGTTGAATTTCAGCAATCTCAGGAATAAATTCCCGCAGGCGACGCTCAATGCCCATACGTAGAGTCATTGCAGAACTGGGGCAGCTACTGCAAGCACCATTTAAGCGAAGTTTTACAATCGGTCCATCAAGTTCTACGAGTTCCACGTTACCGCCATCTGCTAGCAAATAAGGGCGTAGCTCGTCTAGAATTTTCTCGACATTGGGCTCGGTCAGTGCCAGGGTAGACATTTTTATTTCCTCCTAAGTTAATGCGCGTCTATGGGTACAGTTTAGCGGTTCTATTGGCCAATTGACTGAGCTAGATTGACTGAGCTAGATTGAGGCGCGATCGCGCTAAAACTCGTCTAGTCTTGAAGCTCATCTAGCTTAGCCAAGACTTCTTGGCTGTGAATAGCGGGTCGAACGCCCAGAAAAATTGTTTTGAGCGTTCCTTTTGGGTCAATCAAATAGGTATGACGCATCGACATCGGCCTCATCCAAGAGCCATATGCCCGGCTAACCGCACCGTCTGGATCGGATAGCAGTGGAAATACCAGTGATTCCGCATCGCAAAATTCCGCGTGCGAATCGACATCATCAGCGCTGACGCCCAAAACTTGAGCATTGCGAGCCTGATATTTTGGCAAATCACGCTGGAAACGCTGGGCTTCTAACGTGCAGCCGGGCGTAAAGTCGCGGGGATAAAAGTACAGCACCACCCACTGACCTAAGTAATCTGACAGGCTAACGTCACCTTCGCTGATAGTGCTTGGCAACGTAAACGCAGGTGCAGGCTGATCTAGGGCAGGCTGCGGTCCCCCAAGGGCATGAGCCGCAGGTGTTGGCAACGTCAGCACTGTGGTCAGCACTGTGGTCAGCACTGTGACTAGAACGATGAGTGTCCCCAGACACAGTGCCAGAACTCGACTTGAGAATGTGCGTAGTGATTTAATTCGCTCTGACATTAATCTCTCTGACACTGAACAGCGCAGCAACATATCGGTTATTTGGGAATGACTTTTGAGGACGATTTTTGGGAATGACCGGTCAGTCAAAGGGATCTTTCTCAGTTTATAGTGGGTCAGCCTCACAAAAATACATAATTTTATGATTGCCTCTAGCCCCAAAAAGTACTGGCGCGAAAGCTGGGCGGTCGCTCGCCGAATTCTGACAGAGCTTTTTCGGCGACGACGGAGCCTGATTTCTTGGCTAATTTTTCCGGCGCTGATATTGATGCTCAATGGATTAATTACGGCGGAGCGCGCGGATACGAGTGTCAGCACGGCATTTGAGGTGGCCGCGCCGCCAACGCTAGTAGGCGCAGCTTTGTTTTTTAGCTGTTTGGGCGGCGGCGTTGCGACGGTTGTCTCAGAGCGAGAGCAGCAAACGTTGAAACGGCTGTTTTTGTCACCGCTGAGCGGAGTGTCTTATTTTTTAGGAATTTTTTTGGCGCACAGTGTGATTGGCGTGGGGCAAACGCTGGTCATTTTTGCGATCGCCCTGATCGCTGGCGCTAATTTCACCGGAGCCGCTTGGCCTTTAGCTATTCTCATTATCTGGCTTAGTATCTTGGCCTATGTTGGGCTGGGCTTCATGCTGGGCACTCAGTTTGCTCGGCGCACAGAAGATGTCAGCGCGCTGATTGCCGCTTTTGGCGTTCCGCTAATGGTGCTAGGTGGTGCCTTTCTCCCCATTTCTCTTTTCCCAGCGTCTCTTCTAGACATCGCCCGATTCAATCCGATTTACCACATGACCGAAGCGCTCACCAACGCGCTGCTAAATGCAGATAGTCCGCTGGGTGAAGGCGGCCATTTTTGGTTTCTATTGATATTTGCGGGTGCGATGGTTGGGGTCGGCTGGTTTTCTTACCGGCAAATGCTGGTGCAAGAGCGTCAGCTTTAGAATTGGAGTCATTAGAATTGGAGTAACCAATCAACCGACCTAGAAAACGACAAACCATGACAGAGAAAGGGGCAACCGAAAAGGCGATCGCAAATTCATTATCCGAAAACAAGGCGATCGCAACCTTTGGAGCAGGCTGCTTTTGGCACACAGAAGCAGCTTTTCGTCAGTGCCCAGGCGTGACTCATACGTCTGTCGGCTATATGGGCGGCCACTTCAAAAACCCCTGCTATCTCGACGTGCTCTCGCGCATTACCGGCCATGCCGAAGTCGCCCAAGTTCAATACGACCCCACGCTTGTCTCGTATGAGCATTTGCTCAACATCTTTTGGGAGGCTCACGACCCCACGACCCTTAATCGCCAGGGCCCCGATCGCGGCGAGCAATACCGTTCAGTCATTTTTTACCACTCACCCGCTCAGCAAAAGACCGCTCAACGCGCCAAAGCTCAGCTAGATACTAGTCAGGCTCATTCCAACCCTGTCGTCACCCAGATTTGCCCGGCAGGTGACTACTGGCTGGCCACTGAAGATCATCAGCAGTATCTATCGAAAAAAATCAGTCAATTGCAAGATAAATCAATTGAATCTGCCTAGCGATCGCCGAGACGCTGCAGCCGAATGCGGCCAGCCACATACCAGGGCCATTGATGAAACTCAGCCAGCAGCCAGCCCGAAATAATAGCGTGGCTCACACCCGTTAGCGTTACCCAGCTCAACACAAAGTTCAGCCCGCCAGACGGGGGAAATACATAGTTGGAAATCGCAATTAGCAATACAGGAAAAACAGTCAAACCAATTGCGAAGGCCCAGACTAAGGAAACCGCTGTGTCGCTTTGATGAGCAGCTCGCCAGCGCCAGCCAGTCCACTGCCAGGCCATTGGCTGCAGGCTGTCAGCCAGCTGCACTGACTGAGTTTGTAGGTTGGCAGTAAACATATGCCGACAAAAATCACAGGCAAACACATCCATTAGGGCGATCGCACTTAGTTCGCCACTGGCACAGGCCGGACAGCCATAAACTTGGTGATAGTCCAAATCTATTGGCTGCTGAAGACGTGCTTTTCCCTTTCTCGCTTCTGCTTTACCGATATTACCGGCTGATTTTTGTCTGTCTTGCTGCTTCAAATGACTTATCTCAACTAATCGCGATCGCTGCATCGAACACACTCGAAACAGCTATTCTTAATTTGTATCGCAAGACAATTGGATAAAACAAATCCAGCTAGCTTCTCAATCAATTCTTAACAGGCTAAAGTCCCGGTTGATCTCTTGGCCACTCAGTTGCTTGTAGCGGCTTCTAGCAATTAGCGGCCCGTTCAGCACTGCCCATCCAGCGATTCTGGGCACTGCCCTGCAATGAATTACGCCTGCTGCGATGAATGACGAGACCGAGCCGTTTGAAGCTTAATTAGCAGCGCATCGGCCTCTGCCTGCAAATGCAATAGTTCAACCTGATGGTCCGGCTGATAGGGGTAGCTTTTAACCTCAATCCAGCAGACTTTATCTGCCGCTACCGCCGAAACAGCAGCGCTATCTGTATCCTTGCGAGCAAACGCAGTCTCGGATACTGGACTCATGGTCATAGATTCGGTCAAAGGCATGATGCTACAGGCTCACTCACAACAAATGAAAACGGGTTTAGGATATTACAGCCTCACAAGGTGAGCACAGTATTTCGGCAGTAGTGCTCGAACCGTACGCTCAAATTCAACTAGGGCCGCCCCGTACACAGCTCGACTTAACTAGCTCAGTCTAGCGAGGTATTGATCTAGCTAGTAGGTAGTTATTTATACTCAATCGAGGAAGTGCAAAGGCATTGTAACCTGAATGTCAAAATTGATATTAGCGAAACCCTAATTCCTTTTTGCTACCGCGCTGTGGCGCTTTACTAATTGGGCAGACCCGGATAGCCAGACCACAGTCAAGCAGATCTAAAACGAGGCAGACACAGCGAATCCGACAGCCTGAGACAGGCACCTCAGCCTCACCTCAGCCTTACATCGGCCTCAGGGGGGCGCATCGTATCTAGAGCTGCATCAAGGTAAACTTAAAGAGTCCAGCCAAAATTCCTGTAGTCGGCCCTTTGTTCGCGGGCCTTATTTAGTGGCTAGCGGCTATCCTTTGCCCGCTACAGTTGGCCCATCCATTTGGTAGTTGGAAAAAATATCGTGACTCTCAGCCTTACCCCTCCCCATTCGCAAAAAATAGATGCCGAGCGGACGAGCGATCTGCCAGATAGGCAATCAGCCACTCAGCACCGGGGCTGGCCAGGGCTGATCGAAACCTACCGCCAATATCTTCCGGTTAGCGATGCAACGCCTGTCGTCACGCTCCATGAGGGGAACACGCCCCTAATTCCTGTCCCTTCTATCGCCGAGCGAATCGGTAAGTCTGTTCAGGTATTCATCAAATATGACGGCTTAAACCCTACCGGCAGCTTCAAAGATCGCGGCATGACGATGGCTGTGTCCAAAGCTAAAGAAGCGGGCGCAGAAGCAGTCATCTGTGCGAGCACGGGAAATACATCAGCCGCAGCCGCAGCCTATGCTCGGCGGGGCGGGTTACGCGCTTACGTGGTCATTCCTGATGGCTATGTAGCCATGGGTAAACTAGCTCAGGCACTGCTTTACGGCGCAGAGGTTTTGGCTATTAAGGGAAATTTTGACCAGGCCCTTTCCTCTGTATGCGCGGTAGCCGATCGCTATCCCATTACGCTAGTCAACTCGGTGAACCCTTACCGTATCGAAGGGCAAAAAACCGGTGCCTTTGAGCTAGTCGATGCCCTAGGCGATTCTCCAGACTGGCTGTGCATTCCAGTGGGTAATGCGGGTAACATCACTGCCTACTGGAAAGGGTTTAACGAATATCAGCGGCTAGGGAAATGCCAAAAGCGGCCTCAGATGATGGGCTTTCAGGCAGCAGGCGCTGCGCCTTTGGTAGCCGGTCATCCGATTGAGTCGCCAGACACGTTTGCGACGGCAATTCGCATTGGCAATCCAGCGAGCTGGAACCAAGCCGTAGCAGCCAAAAATGAAAGCGGCGGGGCCTTTTATCCGGTCACTGATGACGAAATTGCGGCGGCCTACAGCTTGCTAGCTTCTTCTGAAGGAATATTCTGCGAGCCTGCGAGTGCAGCTTCTGTCGCGGGGCTGCTGAAGGTTAAAGATCAGGTGCCAGAAGGCGCAAGAATTGTTTGCATTTTAACTGGGAACGGTCTGAAAGACCCCGAGGCGGCAATAGAGCGCAGCGGCAACCAGTTTCAAGCAGGGCTTTCGCCCGATGCTGACAGCTTGGCAAAGGTGATGGGCTTTTAGAGTTTTAGGGTTGGTTTTAGGATTTAGAGTTTTAGGGTTCAGAGCTTCAGGATTCTGACCGAGGCGGCTGCATTGCAGCAAGCCTTTCTTTGGCAAGTAGGTCTACGGTATCTCCTAATGCTGCCGTTAGGCTCTCGCGTGTTTGTGCATGGGCTTTTTCTTCCGATTGAAGCGATCGCTTTAGCTGATCGCACTGTGCTTGAGTGGCGATTAGCTGGCTCCGTAGAGTCTCAACCGGTAGGCTTTCGATCGACTGATGAGATGATGCGTCAGACGGCTGGGATGCGAGGTGCGATCGCTGATCAATCTGCTCTGAAGTTTGGCGAGGCTGCGAGCCCTGGCTACGAGCTATTGCCGCTTTCAATTCATCGATCTTTTGGCCACTGGCAGCAACATCTCTTCGCCGCTGCTGAGCCTCACTCTCGTACAGCCTGCGCCAATTTTCAGCGCTCTGATAGGCCTGCTCTCGCTCGTGCTGCAGGCTGCTAATCTGCTGCTGGAGCGATCGCACTTCAGCCAGCCACTGGGCTATATTTTCACTCATGCTTTGATGCCCCTTTGTCTACTGCCGTTTAATCCTATTGCCTTTTATCTATCGCCTTTTATCTATCGCCCGTCGCCTACTGCCTCACCTATTACCTAGCTCTGTTCAATTGCCTGTTTCCACTTAGAACAACAAGTTGCTGAGCGCTGGCGGGGCAGGCAAAATAATCAGCACCAGCAGCCCCAACGACAATAGACCCAAAAAGTCACGCGGCCCATTGAGTTCGCTAACGTCATTCAAAGCAGGCTCTGCCGCTGGAATGAACAGTAGCAAAAAAGCCCACAGCAAAAACTCCCGGTATCTATAAGCCAAAATCAACATCAAAATACGGGCGATATAGCTCACAACAGCAGCTGTGCGCTGACCGTACATAGCATGAACAATATGTCCGCCATCTAGCTGCCCAACGGGCATCAGGTTCAAGGCAGTCACAATCAGGCCCAAGCAGCCTGAAACGGCAAATGGATGAAGGCTCAGGGCGCTGTCGGCTAATAGCTTACTGCCCAAAGCCAGCTTGCTAATGACCAGCAAAAGAAGCGATCGGCTAGGATCAAGCGCCTCGAAACTAAGTAGCTGTGAGGATTCACCGAGCGGCACAATCGTAGAGTGAGCCAACCCCCAGCCTAGCAAGGGCAAGCTAACCAGCAGTCCAGCTAGCGGACCAGAAATACCAACATCAAACAGGGCACGGCGATTAGGCATTGGCGATCGCATCTGGATAAAAGCACCCAGCGTGCCGAGAAAAAATGGCACTGGAATAAAGTATGGCAGCGTTGCCCTGAGGCGATGATGGCGCGTCGCTAAGTAGTGACCCGCTTCGTGCACACCCAAAATGAGCATCAGCGATAGGCCGTAGCTTAGTCCGGGTAAAAGCAAACTAGGATTTTCTGCCAGCGCATCCCAGTCTGAAACATTGCCAAACAAGGTAGCACCGATGTAGGTCGTCGTCAGCAGCGTCAAAACGGCTAACAGTAGCGCTAGCCCAGGACGCGTTAAGACCTTTTGGTTGAGCTGCTTGATGCGCGCCACCTGCATCGGTGTCGCTGAGTCTGGAATAACCGGCTCTTTAGCCTGTGGATTAGGCACCAGCGCAAAAAAGGGCATCCCGTTCAGCCCTTCTTGAAAAAGAACTAAAAAGCGATCGCCAAATTTACTCTCAACATTTTTCTGAACCGTGTTGTAAGCCTTTCCCGGTGTACTTTTGAGCTTGCCTTTGCAGATCATCGCCTGGGGCAAATATTCAATATTCTGCAAGTAGTAAATAGACCAGGGAAAGCACCGCTGAAGACTGGTTTCTTCTTCTCGGCTAATCGGTTTAGTTGAGGGCTTAACTGGCTCACCCACCGCTTTAACCGCGGCTTTATCAATACTCGCCTGCTTAGAATTCGGGTTATCACCTTTAGCCGATTGCTTCGCGCGTAAACTGGCCGTCGTCAGGACCGCGTACAAAATCAGCGATGACAGGATCATGAGGCCGTATAGCAGCACCGTTGGAGGCGGCTCGCTAGTAATCAGCATCCACAGCGTAAAGGTGAGGATCGGCGTCATCATAATCAGCCACAGCACCCACAGCGGAATGGAGGTGCTGCTAGCAATGCTGCGACTAATTACCCAGTAGGTGACTAAACCTAGAAATAGTGCGAAAAGGACGAGATACATGAACACGGGGTTGCCAATAAGGCAGTGGTTGAAAAAGCGTGCAAGTTAGAAGCGAAAATGATAAAAACGAAAACAGATCAAACGGCAGCCAGCAGTTTAAAGGCAATTCTAACGGTAGTGTTGCTATTGTAATTCAGCACTCCTTTAGCGTTTCAAATTCCCTGTATTGCTTCTGTCGAGTTGCTTAGGACACGTTTTCACACAGGATTTTTCCGATGTCGGTAGCATCCACACCGTTAGCGGCCAAACAGCCCCAGATGGTTTTCGAGACTATTTTTGCGTTCTCGCCCAATAGAGAAACCCTAGGCGGAACGGCTTACTTTATACAGGAGCAAGACGCTGCGGGTCAAAGCGCTAACATTTTAGTCGATTGCCCGGCTCTAAACGAGGCAAACCATACCTTTATCAACGATCGAGGGGGCGTTCGCAGGCTGTTTATCACCCATCGGGGCGGCATAGCCCAGGTCAAAGAATTGCAGGCTAGTTTTGGCTGCGAAGTGCTAATTCAAGAGCAGGAAGCCTATCTACTGCCAACGCTATCTCCCCAGACCTTTCATCGCGATCGCACGCTTTCTCCCACCAGCCGAGTTTTTTGGAGCGCCGGTCACTCTCCTGGGTCTGCCTGCCTCTATCACAGCCGATATGGCGGCGTCCTCTTCACCGGCAGGCACCTACTACCTATCAAAGGCGGTGCGCCTAGCCCTCTAAGACTCTCTAAAACCTTCCACTGGCCCCGTCAGCTCCGCCACGCTCAGCAGCTAATCCAAGACTTTACGCCGCAGACGCTCAGCACCCTTTGCCCAGGAGCCAACACCGGATTCTTACGCGGCGAAAAGAAAATAGACAACGCCTACGCTCAGCTACAGGCCATTGACTGGCAAACGCTAGCAACCGCAAAGCCAGTTCTCTAGATTCAGTGACTATAGCCAGCGCGCTAGCTATAAGCGCCCCAAGCGCCTACTATCTCCTCCGCGACCGGCAGGGGACACAGCCCAACGTCTATTTCATGGGGATAAATCAGCCAGGTTCTTTGAGCGGGCTCTGTCAGCGTTTGCACCAAGGGCGATAGCTGGTTGATATCGACTAGGCCTCGCCTGGTCTTAATCTTGATGCCTCGCTGATAGACGCTGTAGCCTTTACTCCAAGTGTGCTTAAGGCCGCTATAGCGCGCTGCATCAACGCCTTCTAAAAGCAGCTGCTGCCGGACATTGGCCAGCAGACTTTCTTGCTCAGCGGGCGTCGCGTAAGTAACTTCCTGCACTTTTAGCAATCTACGATTGAGAAAGCGCTGACAAAAATCGGCTAGAACCGGGTCTGAATGGTGCTGCCAGCACTGTAGGTGATAGGTAAAAACAATGTCATCACTAGCCAAGTAGTGGTGAAGTGAAAGCCGTTCGTTCGGCTGGCTCAGCCAAGCAGTCACCGTCGAGTCCGCAGTCAGCTGTCCTTGCCTCAGCAGCTTTCTAGCCCGACCAAAGGCTTGCTCCAAGATCCAGGTGGCTGAAAGATTTTTAGAGTGATTGTAAATCTGCGCGTACATAAACGAGCGGACGACTAGATAGTGCTCAATCGCTGCTAGGCCCTTTTTCTCTACGATCAGCTGCTGGCTGCTAGGGTCGTAGTTCAACGCTAGGACGATGCGATCCAAATCGAGCTGACCATAGGCCGCGCCGGTAAAGTAGCTGTCGCGCATCAAATAGTCAATGCGATCGCAATCTAGCTGACTGGTCACTAGCTGCCATACGCAGGGCACCGGATGCTCATGCCGATAAACCTGAATCAATTTTTGCCATAGATCTCTATCAAAAGCGTCTAGCAGGCCTCTAATATCTGGCGAATGCTCAACGATGGTCATCGTCCAGCGCTCATGCTCAGAGTCAAATACTTCCTCCGCCGTATGGCTAAAAGGACCGTGCCCAATGTCATGCAGCAAAGCGGCGCACAGCACAGTGGCACGATGCGATCGCAGCTCCTCATGCTGCTCAGCTATCTGATCAAACGCCCGGCGCGCCACCGCCATCGCACCCAGCGAGTGGGTAAAACGAGACATCTCTGCCCCATGAAACGTCAGACTCGCGGGGCCTAGCTGACGAATTCGCCGCAGCCTTTGAAAGGTTGCCGTATCAATCAGCGCGGTCAGTAGCGCTTCTACCGGATCGTTGCGCTCTAGCGTAATCGCACCGTGCAGCGGATCGTGATAGGTGCGCTTAGACATTACGGCTGCGCAGCCACCACAGCGTCCGTAAACAGCGCCACTGCCGCTTGATACTGCGCATCTTCTTCGGTGCCAAACTGCTGACGTCGCTCAACCGAACTTTCAACCGCGTAGTCAGGCGCAATGCCCAGCTTATTAATGTCCCTGTGGTTGGGCGTTTCGTATTTGGCAATGGTGACCGCAAGCCCAGAACCATTGGGCAAGTCAAACAGCGATTGAATCAGGCCCTTACCAAAGGTCGTTTCACCTACTAGCTGAGCCCGGCCATTGTCCTGCAAGGCCCCCGCTAAAATTTCGCTGGCGCTAGCGGTGCCTTTATTAACCAGCACGACCAGCGGATCGCGAGTGATAGCCGTCCCAGTCGCGTCATAGCTACCCAAGGAGCCCTGACGGTTTACGGTGTAGACCACCGTGCCTTCATCTAGCCACATTCTGGCGACCTCAATTCCCGCTTGCAGCAGCCCTCCCGGATTATTTCTCAAATCTAAAACGTAGGCATCTGCGCCTTCATTTTCTAAGGTTTGCAGCGCGGTTCTAAACTCGTTAGCTGCGTTGCCGTTGAACTGGTTTAGGCGAATGTAGCCCAGCTTAGACGTTCCTGTAGCGGGCCTCAGCTCCGAAGAAACAGGGTTCAGCGTAATGCGATCGCGCGCCACATTGACATCGAAATCGGATGCCGCCTTGCGTCCAATCGTCAAAGTCACCTGAGTACCTACCGTGCCACGCATCCGAGCAGCAGCCTCGTCTAGAGTGAGCGTTCTAGTCAGCGTTCCATTAATCGCCAAAACTTCATCTTGAGGACGCAGCCCTGCCGCTTCAGCTGGTGAGCCTTCGATGGGCGCAATGACTCTTAGCGGGCTGTCTTCTTCATCCTTAGCGATTTGCAGGCCAACACCTGTTAGCTCGCCATTGGTGTTCGTCTGCAAGCTTTGATATTGTTGCGGCGGTAAAAAGCGCGTGTAGGGATCATCTAAGACAGCCAGCATGTCCTGAATTTCTGTATAGGTTTCCTTCCAAGTCGGCAAGGACTTTCGCAGTACGCGCTGCCGGGTAGCCCACCAGTTGGTGTGGTTAAAGGTCTCATCTATATAGCTGCGATTAACAATTCGCCAAACCTCCATTACCAGCTGCTGCTGATTGCTGAAGGCCAGCGCAACCCCCGAGCCATCAGGAATGAGCCCGCCTAACCCCAAAGCCCCTAGCCACACTGCGATCGCCAAGCTAGTCGCTATCACCGTCCGAAAAATTCGCGTTCTCACAGACCCTTTAAGCATCCTTTAACCTACATCTCCGGCATTTTTATTAGCGATCGCATTATCAAGCACACCTAAACCAGCTCCCTCAAGCAGATTTCTTGCTCAGCCACCTCTTTCCAACTACCCCATTCCAACTGCCCTATTCCAACTACTAAGATACCGCTTCTGCAAGGCACTCAGGGACGGCCCTCAGCGCATCGCCACGCAGCACTTTGTAAAGCTATGTAAACTATATGAAATGCCAGCTTTTCTTAAAGTTTCTAGAAAACGCTACAAAGGCTCCAATTACAAGTGCTGCATCCAAAGTAAATAAAGAGATTCAAGATTTAAGAAGGGTGCCTTGAGCACTCAAAACAAATTTAGGCGTCAACTTATTCCTACGCTCAACGCCTAGGTTCTCGTCCGACCGCTATAGAGCTGTGTTACATTTTTTAGTAATGGTACACAACCCTAAGACATACAACCTTTTGCTTCATGTTTACTAAGCAAGTCACCGACTCTTCAACCTACAAATGGTTCGACGAACGGCTAGAAATCCAGGCGCTCGCCGATGATATCTCTAGTAAGTACGTCCCTCCTCACGTCAATATTTTCTACTGTCTTGGTGGGATTACGCTCGTTTGCTTCATCATCCAGTTTGCAACTGGATTTGCAATGACGTTTTACTACAAACCTACTGTTACAGACGCATTTGCTTCCGTTCAGTACCTCATGACCGACGTCAACTTTGGCTGGCTCATTCGTTCCGTTCACCGCTGGTCTGCCAGCATGATGGTGTTGGTGATGATCCTCCACGTTTTCCGCGTTTACCTCACTGGTGGATTCAAAAAGCCTCGTGAGCTAACTTGGGTAACCGGCGTAATTCTAGCGGTTATCACCGTATCTTTTGGTGTGACAGGCTACTCACTGCCTTGGGACCAAGTAGGCTATTGGGCTGTAAACATCGTTTCAGGCGTGCCGGGTGCTATTCCGGTTGTCGGCGGGACTATTGTTGAACTCATGCGGGGTGGCGCAGGTGTTGGTCAAGCAACCTTGACTCGCTTCTACAGCCTGCACACGTTTGTGCTTCCTTGGTTCATTGCGGTCTTCATGTTGCTACACTTCATCATGATTCGTAAGCAAGGCATTTCTGGTCCTTTGTAATCCCAGTTAGCAACCTCAATTGCCAGAAGCTAGCTGTTGGGCAGTTCTTATTCAATTCTTATAAGCCTGCCAAAGCACAGCAGCCCAAACGTAGCAGCCTTAGCCGCTACACTGTATATTCAGCTATCGATACGTCAGCTATCGGTGTCATTATTTTAGGAAGTCAATCGATGTCAATTCTCAAGAAGCCAGATCTTAGCGATCCGATGCTAAGAGAGAAGCTAAAGAAGGGCATGGGCCACAACTACTACGGTGAGCCCGCTTGGCCTAATGATCTTCTCTACGTATTTCCCATCGTCATTATGGGAACAATCGCTTGCTGCGTAGCCCTAGCGGTTCTAGACCCTGCGCTCGTAGGCGAGCCCGCTAACCCCTTCGCAACTCCCCTAGAGATTTTGCCTGAGTGGTATCTCTATCCCACCTTCCAAATGCTTCGGGTACTGCCCAACAAGCTTTTGGGAATTGCAGCCATGACGGCCATCCCCTTGGGCCTCATCTTGGTTCCGTTCATTGAGAACGTCAATAAGTTCCAGAACCCTTTCCGTCGTCCCGTTGCCACAGCTGTGTTCCTTTTCGGCACCGTTGTGACCCTATGGCTAGGAATTGGCGCAACGTTCCCAATTGACACCTCTTTGACCTTGGGTCTTTTCTAGATCGCATGACGAGGAGGCTGGCTAGTTCAGCAGTATAAAATCTGCTTTCTTAGCAAAACATCCCCGTAAAATCGTTCAGATCTCTAAAGATCTGAACGATTTTATTTTTTAAAGCCTAAAACTATTGTAATTATCAGCAGGTTCCCTAGCAGCCATAGCGTATGATGTTGCCGTTAGTTCGCAGCTTTTGCGGGCTACATAGAATGAGCTGAAGGGTTTAGAGCATCGACTGAGGCATCATGAGAACGCTACTTACTAACAGACGAAGTGATAGATTGAGTGAGTGGGCGAACCGATGGTTCTCAAATTTAGGTAGCAGAGCCAGTGTTGAACTAAACATGCTTGAACGAGATCGCCTAACGGTGAGTAGCTATTTAGAAGAGTTAGCCTCTGTTCAGCAGTGGTTTAGAGCGCTCATTTCGCGGCTAGCAGAAAAAAATCCCTGGATAGACGATCAGTTTGACCAGCTAAACTTGGCGCTAGCAGAAGGGTTCACAAATGCTGTCAGACATGCGCATGCAGACCTTCCTAGCGATACTCCCATCGAAATTGAGCTGGTATTACAGCCCGAGCGCATAGAGATTTGCATCTTTGACCAGGGCGCGCCTTTTGATCCAGATAGTTTGCGTGAGCCCAAGCCTGGTGCGCTGCGAGAAGGCGGCTATGGCTGGTTTTTGTTACGTAGGCTAGCCGACCAGGTTACCTATAATCGAACCGCTATCACGTCTTCTGTTACTGCAGATAGTGACCCAAACAATCAACGAAACTGTTTAAGAATTGTGAAAACATCGAGAATGGTGTGATTTTTTGCCAATCGGGCTAGTTGATCAGCTACCTTCGCAGAGATTTTCGACAGTCGCTATTGTATATTCGGCTAAACCAAAGAGATCTCTATGAGCAAGACTGCACTCATCACTGGTATTACAGGCCAGGATGGTTACTACCTTAGTAAATTGCTACTTAGCAAAGGATACCGCGTTGTCGGCTTAGTGCCGCCTGAGCGGCAGAGCAGTGTGGCTAAGCTAGATGAGCTAGCCGAAAGAGTTGATATTCACACTGTTGCTTTGACGAGTGCAGAAGCACTCACTGAGGCCGTTGATCAGCTGCGGCCTGACGAAATTTATAATTTGGCCGCACCCAGCTTTGTCCCGGCTTCCTGGGATGACCCGCTAGGGACGTTAGATTTAATTACAGGAACAGCAACTCGCCTACTTAGAGCGACTCGCCAGCTAGGACTTAGCACGCGTTTCTACCAAGCAAGCTCTTCTGAAATCTTTGGGGAGGTGCGCTCTTCGCCACAGACCGCGCAGACACCCTTTAGGCCTAAAAATCCGTACGGTGCGGCTAAGCTTCATGCCCATTGGACGATGGTGCATCACCGGGAGCGATATGGCTTATTCGCCTGTAGTGGCATTCTTTTTAATCATGAATCGCCTCGGCGTCCGCCTCAGTTTGTAACGCGGAAGATTTCGCTGGCGGCGGCGGCAATTAAACTAGGACTGCGCGATCGCTTCTCAATCGGTAATCTACAGGCCAAAAGGGACTGGGGCTTTGCAGGCGATCATGTAGAAGCAATGTGGCGCATGCTGCAAGCAGATAAGGCCGAAGACTACGTCATTGGGACAGGTGTGCTGCATACCGTAGAAGATCTGGTTGCTACGGCGTTTAGCTGTGTGGATCTCGAGTGGCAAAAGCATGTAGAGACAGATCCAACCTTAGTAAGGGCCGACGAGCACTTTCAGCTAGTTGGAAACCCGGCCAAGGCCAAAAAAAATCTTGGTTGGCAGCCACAGGTTAGCTTTGAACAGCTAATTGAAACGATGGTCAAGACTGATATTTGTCGTTTGCAAGCGGGTGAGATTAAATCAACAGGAGTTGCCGCGTGACCAGACATGCTTTTGTCTTTATTGAGGTTTTTGGCTGTGAGGGCGGTATCCAGTCTTACATTCAAGACGTACTCGGTGCCTATGATCAGGTTGCACCTCAGCTAAATGCGACGGCTGACGTTTTTTTGCTGCGCGATTCGAAAAACGACCATGCATTGAAAGGCGGCAACCTAAAGTACCACTACCTTAAAAATAGCCGAGCAATGGTGGAGCGAGGTCATCTCACTGCGGCCTTAGCACTATATTTACTGCGTCACCGACCTGACCACGTCTTTTGTGGACATATCAACTTGGTATCAATGGTCAGCTTGCTGTGTCGCCTGCTCAAAATTCCGTACACCGTGCTGACCTACGGCAAAGAAGTTTGGTATGAGCTGCCGATAGCGGAGAAAAAAGCGCTGAGCGCTGCCGATAGCATTGTGTCTATTAGTCGTTACAGCCGAGATTTGGCCTGTGAGGCAAATCAAATTGCACCTGAAAAATTTACGATGCTGCCCTGTGTTGTCGATGGGACAGCTTTTACGCCAGGTGCCGATGACCCTACTTGGGTTGAGCGCTATCAGCTGCAAGGGGCCAAAGTACTGATGACGGTGGCAAGGCTCTGGCCAGGTGATATCTATAAGGGGGTAGATGTTACGATTCGCGCTCTGCCCCAAATCGCCGAGGCGTTTCCCAGCGTAAAGTACGTCGTGATTGGCCGGGGTGATGACCAGCCCCGGCTAGCAAAGCTGGCTACAGAGCTAGGTGTGGCAGACCGGGTTGTCTTTGCCGGATTTGTGCCAGATGAAGCATTGGTAGCCCACTATCGGCTAGCGGATGTATATGTGATGCCGTCTAAAGAAGGGTTTGGCATTGTGTACTTAGAGGCGATGGCTTGCGGGGTGCCGGTGATTGCTGGAGATGACGATGGATCAGCAGATCCGCTGCAAGACGGGCGGCTAGGTTGGCAGGTACCCCACCGAGACGCCGACGCCGTGGCGATCGCGTGCATTGAAGCACTAGGTGGAGACGATCCGCGCTGTGACGGTGCGTGGCTGCGATCGCAGGCTCTAGCGAGATTCAGCCCGCCAGCGCTAGTCAGCCAAGTTAGCCAGCTATTAGATAAGCTAGCTACGCACTAATTGTGTCATTAGCTAAGCTGTATAACCAAATTTCTAGGCCTGTTGTTTTCACATTAGGATAAAGAAAAGCGTAGATCAAACATATAAAGACAAGATGTATGAGCGCCTTCGCTAAAGCTAGCCGTTAGAACTAGCTAGAAAACGAAGGCTCATTTTGATGATTTAAGGGAGAGTGCCACGGTGAACCAAAATTTTAATCAGCTTCGGGTTCGTTTTCCCGGACTAGGCTGCTGGGTATTCATTCTGCTGACGGTTTGGATAGTGGGTGCAATCGGCATCACTGGCATCCTCAAGGCGACCCTGGCACTCGTTTTATTTTTAGTCCTTGCGCCCGTCTTTGCATTTCTAGGACTGCAGTTTTGGATTAGGCGAAACTTGGTTCAGGGCAAATGTCCGGTTTGCGAGCAGCCGTTGACTAGCCTAAAAAATGTGAAAACCACTTGCCCTAGCTGCAGCACACAGGTAACGGCAAGTGATGAAGGATTTGAGCGGGTTGCCAGCGACGGTGTAATTGACATACAGGCGGTAGACATACAGGGCACTGCGGTCAGTGATGACGATGATAGCGAGCAGTCTGCAACGGTGATTGACGTAGAAGTTCAGCGCCTGCCAGAAGGCGAGATTTGAACAAAAAAACGGACGCAGTCATTGCGCCCGTAGGTCGAGAGGTAAACCGAACTATAGAGGGGAGAAAAGTCGAAGCCAGCAGCGAGCATACTGGGCTAAAAGCACTGTTGGCTTTGAAGCACTCTAGCCTCGAAACACTCTAGCCCTTGAAACACTGTTGGCAACCAAACATTACTGACTAATCGACAGAGTATAGGGATGCCTTTCACCCCTGCGATCGCCAACGAAAATCTGATACTGACCTTGATCTAGCAAGCCAGGCGCTTGAATCACGCCGCCATCGTAGTTATTGGCAAAGACGCATTCTCTAAAGCCATTGGGCCCGGTAATAAGCAGCGTATAGTCGCCTTCGCTTTCAACTTCAAAACTGAGAGAGGCAAAGGGTTCTATCACGCGAATGGTCTGGCCATCGCTACGGCTAATATTGCCGCAGGCCGATGAGTCGCTGCCACCGGTTTGGCCAGTTACTTCGAGGGGTTCGCTAAGAGGGGTAGAAATAGTTTGCGCCTGAGCCGCAGAGCCGATGGCAAAAAGGGTGACTAGCGGCAGTAGAAACAGAGGAGAAAATCGCATGGAACCTCCGAATAAAAGTCCGAATAAAAGCAGAATGAGAAAATGATGTTGGCACGTAACCTGAAAGGTTCAACAATCTAATACGAGCAGGTGAACCTTGACCAGATTTGACCGATGATATGTGTTTGAGAAGAGTAGCTTGCATGGCTTGTTTATATTCGTAATAGTAGCGCTGTGCAAGGGATTGTTGTCATAGAAGCTGTGACACTTCACATAATGGCGTTAGCAGTCATAAAGGCACAGGATTCGGACGGTGGACAGGCCTTCATAGACAGGACTAAAAGAGGATTTTTTCGATGCAAAGAACTCGACTAAACACGCTAACTGCTCAGGCAACTTTGCAGTTTAGGCAGTGGGTTTTCAACCCTTGGCGACGGCTTTCTGTAATTGTAATTAGCCTGCTATTTGGCAACTTTTTTGCGACAGCTATTTCTGCGACAGCGGGCCAAGCCGCCAAATTAGATGTAACCATTTCAGCAATTTTAGTCGTCTTTGTTGAGACGGTTAGCTGGGCCTATTATCGGTTTGCCCCAAAGCGACGTTTACGTGATCGCACTGCCAATACTTTACCCACTGATACGGCGCTAATCTCTTCTGGGGCGGATCCGTCGATAGGCGGCGGCACAAACCAAAACCTCAGTCCAAGTTTCGAGTCAAGTTTAGATTTAGGGCCTGTGCGATCGCGGTCTACTCTCGCCGAGTCGCTCAACGCGTTCAAGCTAGGCATGATTTACGGTCTATTTGTAGAAGCGTTCAAGCTGGGCAGCTAGGCTTTTTGTCAGACTTGATAATCAGGTCGGTAATCAGTCTGATAGCAGGGTTGATAATTGGGCTAGTAGGTGGCGCGATCGCAATTCAATCGCCGCCCAATCTTGCCGCTGAACTTCTAATTTGGGAAACAGGGCTGAAGACAGACCCACAGCGATCGCACCCGCTGCCATCAGCTTGGGGGCGCTTTCAACCGTAACCCCTCCTGTCGGAATTAAGGGAATAGGACCTAGCGGTGTCACCAAGCTGCTGATATAGCTGGCATTTCCTACCGCCGCAATTGGAAACACCTTCACACTAGCTGCGCCTGCTTTCCACGCCGTTACAATCTCAGTAGGGGTCATTGCCCCAGCAATCATCGGCAAACTGTGATTTTGGGCAATAGAGAGCAATTCAGAATCAACGTGGGGAGTAAAGCAAAAGCTAATTCCAGCAGCGATCGCGTCATACAAGCTGCTGGTCGTTAGGATTGACCCGGCCCCAATCACGCAGTGAGGCAGCTCTTGGCGCAGGCTCTGAACCATTTTAATAGGGCTAGCATTATGAGTCCAGGTCACTTCAATAAGACAAAAGCCCCCAGCAGCGGCAGCCTGTGCCATTGCAACGCCTTGGTCTAAAGTGCTAGCTCTAATAATTGCGATCGCCCGATGCTTTTTTGCCAAAGCCAGCCAGCTTTCTCGAACATTGGCTTGCCGATTGGCCATTCATATTCGCCTACGCCAGTCGCTTACGCAAAGACTCTACTCGGCGCTTAGCGGTTTCATTGGCAGGCTCAGTCGCGAGCGACTTTTCATACGTTTCTAACGCCTGTGGCACTAGCTGCTTGCGCTCGTAGGTATGCCCTAAGTTATTAAGCGCCGTCACATAGTCTGGCCGAATTTTAAGCGCCTCGTTATACTGGCGAATCGCCAAGTCAAACTGGTCTTGGGCGAAATAGGTATAGCCCAGCGCGTTGTGAATCAGGACAGCATTTTCTGACTCTTCTTCAGAGAGTTCTTTCAACGCTTGCTTCAAATAATTACTCGCCTGCACATATAGCTTTTTATCTAACAGCAAGCTACCCAGCTCGTAATATTCTAGGGCTGACCCTTTCTCTTTCAATAGCTTAGTTTGCAAGTCTGAAAGCGTGACTTCTGTGCGCCGGGTCACCCAGACCTGCCGCACAACAAAAAAGGCCGCTACGCTGAGAAGCGCCAGCAAGATTCCTAAATAAACAACTAAATAATTGCCGTTTTCCATGCCAATGTTCATACAGAGGGCCTATTGACTAAGCCGCTCGTTTGCTATTTTTGTAACTTTTTCCGCTGTTGGCATTTTATAGCACTTCACCTCGCAGATGAACCAACGGTTAGCTTTATTCATCCACGGCTTCGGGTAAATCTGTCTCTAAATCTGTCTCTGAGAAAGACGGCAGCACGCCCGCAGGCAGTGACCAATACTCAGCTCTTTCTTGCAGCCATTCTTCGGCATACCAGCGACGGATCGACTGGTTGATCGCAAGCTGCAGGTCATTATACTGAACCCCTTTTGGCAGTGCGATCGCCAGCGGTTCTACCGAAATGATGTCAGGCAATAAAAAATAGCCAGTTCCTTGATCTTGCTCGCGCTGCCAGCCCGTTAAGACTGAAGCATCACCCGCAAATGCATCGACTTGACCATTTGCTAGCAAGGATTGGCCCTCCGCATAAGAGTCAACGCCGATAAGATTTGCGGCTGGCAAAATATAGCGAACATGAGCCACCGAGCTAGAGCGATTGAGCAGCGCAATTTGACTAAACCGCAGGTCTTGCAGCCTCTGAATATCGGCAGATGATTGTGCTGGCGTCGCTTCTGATGAAGTCGATGGCAGTTGAGGAAGATTTTCTGTACCAGATGTATCTGAGCTAGCCGCATCAGAAAACTGAACGATAAATGCTGTGCCGTCGAGATAGTAGGGATCGCTGAAGTTAACTAGGCGGCGACGGGGCTCGGTGATGGTAAGCACTGCGATCGCCATATCCACCTGATCTTCTATAACCGCGTTGAGACGATCAATATTGCTGACAGGCACAAATCTAACCGCGTCTTCATCACCTAGCAGATCAGCCGCCAGCTGGCGGGCAATATCAACTTCAAACCCACTAAGCTCGCCCCTTTCGTCAATGAATCCGAGGGGCGGGCGGTTTGTTTTGACTGCAACAATAAGGTAGCCGCGATCGCGAATGTCAGACAGCTCAGCAGCGATCGCGACCTGAGAGGAGCCAGAAAGAGAGCCGAGGAGAGAGCTACAGACAAAACAGCACTCAATAAAAATAGGGGGCAGCAAAACCTGCGCCCCCATCCATAGACTTAATCCTGCTAACAGCCTGCGCAGCATGGCATCGCAATTAACCGTTCGCTTTTTCCACTACTTTAACGAAGCTTTCAGGTGCAAGCACAGCTAGCTGGGCCAGCATCTTCCGGTTTATTTGAATATCTGCTTTTTTCAAATCGCCCATTAAACGGCTATAAGTCGTCCCATTCAAACGAGCAGCAGCGTTAATCCGCGCAATCCATAAACGGCGGAAATCGCGCTTCTTGCGGCGGCGATCGCGATAGGCATTCCGCAATGCCTTCATTACCTGCTGATTGGCTATACGAAATAGCTTGGAGTGAGAACCCCGGAAGCCTTTTGCAAGTTTAAGAACTTTTTTGCGGCGTTTGCGAGCTACATTACCGCGCTTAACACGTGCCATGATTTAGTTTTCCTTTAGGTTGAAATCGAATGATTTTTTTCAAGCAAGCCTCTTTCTAAGAAAGTCTTTTTAAGAGTCCGCCTTTTCAAAAAAATCGCTTGAGATAGCTGACGTTACAGGTAGGGCATCATCAGCACTACGTTGGGCGCATCTGCTTCGTGCACTGTCGTCATTTTAGAGAGCTTGCGCTTACGGTCTTGGTCTTTGCGCTCTAGCAGGTGGTTTTTGAAAGCTTTACGACGCATGATTTTGCCGCTTCCACTACGGCGGAAGCGCTTGGCAGCGGATCGGCGCGTTTTTAGCTTAGGCATAATAGAGTTTTGGGTAAGTTTTTTCGGTTAGGGCCAGCAGGCTTTTAGCGTATTTTTTTCGCAGTCTTTAATGTTACACCACAATTGACGTTGGTGCCCGCTGGATGTCTTCACGCTGAGGACAAATCTCTGTCAAAATAATTTGTGCAAATCATCTCAAACGATTTATGGCTATTTCCAATCTCCACCATCGCAACTTTCAGACTGCGCTTAACAATGGCTGCGCGCTAAAAATCATCAGCGGCCTGACTAATCTCAATCAGCGCAATGTGACTGATGTTGTCCAAGCTGCCCAGCAGGGCGGGGCGACCTTTGTAGATATTGCTGCGGATGCAGCGCTAGTCCGTTTGGTCCGCAGCCTGATTCAGTTACCGATTTGTGTCTCTGCGGTTGATCCCCAAAAATTTGTCTCTGCGGTTGAGGCCGGGGCCGATCTGATTGAAATTGGTAACTTTGACGCCTTTTACGCGCAAGGTAGACGGTTTGAAGCACCTGAGGTACTAGCCTTGACCAAAGAAACGCGATCGCTCTTACCCGCTATTACCCTGTCAGTCACAGTGCCCCATATTCTGGCTCTAGATGAACAAGTTGCACTCGCCGAAGCACTCGTCGAAGCCGGGGCAGACATTATCCAAACAGAAGGCGGCACCAGCAGCGCACCAGCTCACAGCGGAACGCTAGGACTCATCGAAAAGGCTGCACCCACGCTAGCGGCTGCGCACGCAATTTCTCACGCCATTAGCGTCCCGGTTCTATGCGCCTCTGGCATCTCAGATATTACCGCCCCAATGGCGCTAGCAGCAGGCGCGGCAGGCGTCGGCGTTGGATCTGCCGTACACAAGCTCAATGAACCACTCGCGATGGTTGGGTTGTGCGCAGCCTCTTGGAATCGATGCAGACGGTCAAAGCCGCTAGGGTCGCTTTCTAGCATCAAGCTCTGCATATCAAGTTCGGCATAGAGTTCGGGCAGCCGCTCTGTGCCCAAACTCCATAAACAAACTCCGCGAACTAAAGCCTACCGAGTTCTTGAGTACGCTTTAATCTCTGCGATGGTGAAGATAGGACGGAAGGCTAGGCCCTCTTTTTCATAGAGGGCCTGTCCACCTTGCTGCCGATCAACTAGTGCCAAAATATCGTTGACCACATAGCCCGCATTGCGAAGCCTTTCCACTGCCTTCATGGCAGAAGCACCCGTGGTGACAACGTCTTCTAAAATAACCACCGTACTTCCTTGAGGCAGTTCTGGCCCTTCAATGTAAGCGCGCGTGCCATGACCTTTGGCCTCTTTACGAATAATCAGCGGCGTTACTGGCTGGTTTTCGTAGGCTCCGGCAATACTGACTGCGCTTACCATTGGGTCCGCGCCCAGCGTTAGGCCGCCAATACCCACTGTTCCGGTTGGTAGCATAGACAGTAAGAGCCTGGCTACCATCAATCCGCCCTGTGCATGTAGCGTTACCTGCTTACCGTTGATGTAGTAGTCACTCTTTTTGCCAGAGGAAAGCGTGAAATCGCCCTCTTTGTAGGCAACCTGGCAAATGAGTTCGAGGAGCGCTCCGCGTAGAGCGCCAAGCTCAGCGGTTGGGAGATCGGCAACGGCAAGTGTGGTCGGTATCATAGGGATGTATTTCAGGTGAGAGTGTCAGATGAGAATGATTGGGAGGGAAGTACTTTGGGAGTGTCGTCAAAGGCTTGCCTAGTGTATCGGGTATCTATGATGCTGGGTACTCTTGGGAAAATGTTTGATGCCTATTTTTGAGGAAAATGCATAGCTATGGCTACTAAATCGGCTGTTAAATTGAAAGACGGGGCAGTCGTTGGCCTTTCGACTGGCCTTTTGAGCGCGGTGGCTGCGATCGCGGTAGTTGCGGCAGTCGCGGCAGTCGCAGCTCTAGCACCGGCTGCTAAAGCACAAGAACCCGAAACCGTTTTAGACGCGGTAGAACGCATTAGCGAGCAGCGCTCAGGTGACTATTATCGCAACCGTAGCTTTTCTTCGCGGCTAAGCTTTATCACAGGGATTGGTGGATTTCCTGAGCACAGTCTCAATCGAGATACGGCAGCACTATCGGGCACCGTAGAAGAATTATTCATTCTGCAAACGCAAAACACACCGACTGTCCGAGTCCCTGACTTGCCCAATCCTTACACTACGTCAGTTCAGCTATTGCCGACCTCTCAGTTCAACAGTCGCGTTGTAGGCAGTGAGCTAAACTTTGAGCCCTTGCCGCGACGGTAGCGACTAGTTCAAATCTTGTTCCAAGCGGTGTTAACGACTATTTGTTGATGCCATTTACTGATGACGGTTAAGTGCCAGGTAGCTGAGCGCCAGACAAATCGGGCACTAAAAATTCGGGCACCAGATTTGGGCACCAAAGATAAAAGGACTCTAGCGAGTCCTTTTTTAGTTTGTTTATTTGCCTGTTCGTAAGGCTGCTAATGAAGAATCCAGGGTGCAGGAGTTGAACCTGCCTGGGGCGAATTATGAGTTCGCTGCCTAATCCGCTCGGCCAACCCTGGTTATTGAGGTTAATATACTATCTTAGCTGGTTGAATAGTATTGGTATTCTCTAAAAATATAAGATGATTCCCTAAAGAGCCTTTATGTGAGGCAGATACGTAAGGAAGAAAGAGCACTTGCGTACAGAAGGGTCTCTACCTCTACATACAAAAGCAAGACATTTGGACCAAAGATCTAAATCAGAAGCCTAAAGAGTATATCCACACATAGCTATCAAAACGTATCGAATTGGCTCAATATCGGGTAGACTCCCAAAATAATGTGTCTAGCTCACGAGCATACACTCCCTATTTTCTTTTGCTAATTCCCTATGAGAATTAATCCAGCCGTTGCTTTTACGCTCATCTTACTAACCATGATGTTTGGAGCGGGCATTGTCAGCTCGTCTTGGGGGTATGCCATCGGGCGGCAGGCGCTAACAGGTGTTCGGCAACCCGAAACTCGCCCTTCCAACGCGGCGACCGCAAATCGTAGCGGCGACCACCATACTGGATTAACGTTGCTAGATGAAGATAAGATAATTGATGATGTCGAAGCTCGCATGACTGACAGCAGTAACTGAGCCGGTCTTAAGTTTTTCTCAATTCATCGGTTAGCTCTACCTTTTGTCGTGCCATCAGCTTTATTGCTTCTGCCTCAACCCTCGCTTACTTGGCCAGACATAACCACGCGGCTATTATCGGTGGTGACGCTGATTTTGCTGAATGCTTTTTTTGTCACGGTAGAGTTTTCTATTGTCTCGGTACGCAGATCGCGCATTAATCAGCTGGTATCGGCTGGCGATGTACAGGCCAAGACCGTTCAGCAACTACAGCAAAAGATCAATAGCTTGCTGTCAACGACACAGCTAGGTATTACGCTCTCTAGCCTTGCGCTCGGATGGATTGGAGAACAGACAATGGCATCGCTGGTTCGGCATCTGTTCTCCAGGCTGCCCGTTTCCGCTGACATTGCTCAGTTTTTGGCACACTCGGCGGCAGTTCCGGTGGCCTTTTTGCTGATGGCCTACTTGCAGATTGTACTGGGTGAGCTTTGTCCAAAGTCAGTTGCGCTGAGCCATCCCGAGCGTATTGCTCGCATACTGGGTCCATCGAGTTTGACGATTGCCCGTTTGCTACATCCCTTCATTTGGCTGCTTAACCAATCGACGACTTTGCTATTGTCGCTTTTGGGCATTAAAGACGACAGCGCTGGCGACTATGGTCGGGTGACGCCTGAAGAATTGAGGCTACTCATTACAACCTCAACAGAAATTCCAGATCTTGAGCACGAAGATCGAGAGATTCTCAATAACGTCTTTGAGTTTAGGGATGCAACGGTCGAAGAAATTATGGTGCCGCGAACGCGCATTTCGGCGTTGCCGAGTCGAGCTACCTTTCAAGACTTACTCAATGAAATTGTAGTCTCGGGTCATTCGCGCTACCCGGTGATGGGAGAATCGCTCGATGATATTTTGGGCATTGTTCATTTCAACGATCTGGCACTGGCGCTTTCTGAGGGGATACTTCAGCCCGATACGCTGATTTCACCGTGGGTAACGCCTGCTCGCGTGGTGCCAGAATCATTACCGCTTAGCGAGCTGCGAAATCAAATGCAGCGCTCGGCTAGAGAAATGGCGATCGCAGTCGATGAGTATGGGGGAACCGCTGGACTAGTAACCTTTAGAGACCTAGCCGCAGAGATTATTGGCGATGTCGGCGGTATTGATCCAGATGCTCAAATTGTGGTCAAAGACGGCCAGACTATTATTTTTCCAGCACAAACCGACCTCGAAGACGTGAACGAGCGACTCTCGCTAGCTTTGCCCACTAGTGACGCCTATCTCACACTCGGTGGCTTTGTAATTTATGAAATGCAAAAAATTCCTACAGTCAATGACAAATTGCCCTATCAAGATTTGGTTCTGACAGTGCTAGCGGCTGAGGGGCCCAAATTGACCAAAATTCAGATCCGTCGACCCGGAAAAGCTTTAGTACTGAGAAAGTCTGGGATGCCTGCAGCGCTGAGAAAAGCGGTAGATAAGTAGTCAGCGCTAAAAAGCGGCACAGACGATCAGTCTACGGTTCGTCATCTTTATTAGTATTTCTATAGTACTGTTTACATTATTGATAGTTCTAAGTAGGATCACGATTGCTTTTATGCACCGCTGCTTTTATACACCGTGACTTTTATACACTGTGAGCTGAAGCAGGCCACTGCTAAAGGCCAGTTGAGTCAGCCAGTTGAGTCAGCCAGTTGAGCTAGCTGAGTAGGCCAATTGGGCAGACCAGTTGAGTTAAAGACTGATATTAAATTAAAGCCATTTGACTGCGCCTTGTCTTTAGCTATCCTGCTGCATTGAATTGAATTGATATTAAATTGGCCGATACGCTCTAGCTTTGGCCACTTGACTAAGGCTTTACCAGGTGTAAAAAGCTTAGTCGACTTGGAATCAGCTATCTATCTGCCTATCGAAATTGCCTGCTCATCAAATATTGTGTAAGAGGTGTGAGATCGTGCAAAGCCAACCTTTATCCATTTCCAGCCCTAAGCCTTATAGCGGGAACCGGCCTGATCCGGTAAGGCTTGGGGTAATTGGAGTAGGAAATATGGGACAGCACCATGCCAGAGTACTCTCCCGATTAAAAGACGTACAGCTAGTCGGCGTTGCCGATGTCAACGCGGAGCTAGGAATTGAGACAGCGAGTAAGTATCAAGTTCACTATTTTGACCGGTATCAAAAGCTGCTAGAGCATGTGGACGCTGTGTGTGTAGCTGTGCCTACTCGTCTGCATCATCAGGTAGGTATGACTTGCCTAAAAGCGGGTGTGCATGTCCTGATCGAAAAGCCGATTGCGGCTAGTATCGGTGAAGCTGAGTCTTTGGTCAACGCAGCCGCTGACTTGAACTGTATTTTGCAAGTGGGACATATTGAGCGCTTTAATCCAGCATTTAAAGAGCTGCATAATGTGCTTAGAACTGAAGAGGTGCTAGCGATTGAAGCTCGCCGGATGAGTCCGTATTCTAAGCGGGCAAATGATGTCTCTGTTGTGCTTGATTTGATGATCCACGACATTGATTTGATTTTGGAACTGGCGGCTTCGCCGGTAGTAAAGCTGACGGCTAGCGGGAGTAAGGGAACAGATTCGCCTTATCTAGACTATGTGACCGCGACGCTGGGCTTTGCGAATGGGATTGTGGCAACGGTGACGGCTAGCAAAGTAACCCATCGTAAGATTCGAACTGTTTCGGCTCACTGCCGCAATTCACTGACAGAAGCCGACTTTTTAAACAACAAGATTGAGATCCACCGTCAGACGACAGAAAACTGTATGGCGGCTTATGGTCAGGTAATGTATCGCCAGGATGGCTTGATTGAGCAGGTATATACCAGCAATACTGAGCCACTACATGCTGAGCTAGAGCATTTTGTGCAGTGTGTGCGAGGGGGCAATCAGCCTTCTGTTGGGGGGGAGCAAGCGTTGAAGGCGCTAAGACTGGCCAGCATCATTGAGCAGATGGCGTTAGATGGCAAGGTTTGGCACTCATCTGCCGATTTGAGACTGGCGTTAGAGCCAATGCAACCGGCGGTGATGGGTCGATAGAGAATTTGCCGAGTAGCCATCGATTGCCTGTCGAATTGAGCGTGAGCTAGAAAAATTACGGGTTGGGCTGACCGGGCTAGCTTAGTCTGGCTGCGTTAGCTCGGTTGCGATGGTTTGGGCAGCTAGTTTGCCGACTAGCAGGTTACCACTTGGGCTGAGGTGGATGTGGTCGCGGTAGAGGCTGTCAGCATCGGTAATTGCCTGAAAGGTGGACAGCAGATCTAAGTAGGTGACACTGTTGTCTATGGCCCAAGATTGCAGCCTTTTGCGGGCAACGAGTTCGTAATCGCGAGGGCCAGGAAGTTCGCGCTTTAGCGGAGAAAGAATCAGGATGAAGGTTCCGCCTGCGGCTGTGGTCTTTTGCTGGATGGCGCTGATGGCGCTTAGGTTTTTGCCAACGCGATCGCCGCCTTCATCTTGAATCGCTTTGAGTCCAGGAATGGGCTGATTTTTTTGGGTGAATCGACTGAGTATTTCGGCAAGGGCAAAGGGATAGTTGTGGCTAGGGTAGCTGCGATCGCGCCCCACCTGCAAAGCGGTAGGCTCTGTGCCAAACAGGTCATCCGTATTGAGCAACAGCACCAGCACCTGCGATTCGAAAGTACCATAGCGCTCTAGGTAGGCCAGCTCATTTCGCGGCCCCCAAGAGTTGGCAGAGGCATTCAGCGCTTCGACCTGGGTATAGCCAACGGGCAGGACGGGCTGAAGCTGATCGGCCATGAGCGCTGATAATATGTCATCTTGGTCGGTCCACCAGTTGCCGTTAGCTAAAGAATCGCCTAGCAGGAAAAGGCGAAGGGTGTTCGGAGCGGGCGTGGGCGCGATCGCACCTGCACGCATAGAATATTGATTGATCCAAATACGATTACCTAAACGCTTTACGTTTTGGTTGGGGGCTAGTCGATAACCCATCGTGTTATCGGCGACATATAGCGGTGGCCGCCCAAACCCAAAGCCAAAGCGTAAAACCAGCTCTGCAAGCAGCAATATCACTAGCAGAGCGCCTATGAGCGAGCCCGACACAAGTAAAAATTTCATTCGCTATTTTTTTAAGTAATCTTTTGAGGGTCCCTTTGGATTGGAAAATCCTATTACCCATAGGCCAATACCCCGTAGATAATAGGGTGAATTGGTAATTAGGTAAAAACGATGGTTGATATTTTGTACCCGCTTCACGTTGCTGTGCAGGTAAGCGATCTGGCCGCAGCCGATGAGTTTTACTCACAGGTCATCGGCCTTAGCAAGGTAGATCGGCAGCTATCTTTTCCGGGGAGCTGGTATCAAATAGGCGATTTTCAGCTCCATTTGATTGTTAGCCAGTGGGTCAAAAATTCAGCAAAAGAAGACAAGTGGGGACGGCACCCACACATTACCTTTGCTATCAATAACTTAGCAGACGTAAAACAGTCTTTAACTGATACAAACACGCCGTTTCAAATGAGTTCATCTGGTCGCTCAGCCTTATTTATCAAGGATCCGGACGGTAACGTCGTAGAACTGCTAGAGCTTGATAAGTAGAGTCATTTTCAGCAAGTTTACAGACAAGTAGCCCGGTTTAAAATCAGTTCTATACGGTCGAAATACTGAGGAGCTAGAGAGTCATAAAACGGTTATTCATCGTCGCGGCTTGGGCTTAATGAGAGAGCGAGCAGCCATTTATGGCGATCGCTGGACACACCCCTCATCTTTCTCAAAGGCGATTCTCTCTTATGAGCAACATCAGCCCACTGACCCTGGCAAGCCATAAGCCCTCCAAAAAACCTCGCATGCTGGTTGTCGACGACGAACCTGACAACCTGGATTTGCTGTATCGAACGTTTCGTCGTGAATTTAAGGTTTTGCGGGCAGAAAGCGGTGTTGCGGCGCTAGACGTGCTTTCTGATGAAGGCGAAGTCGCGGTCATTATTTCGGATCAGCGAATGCCCGAAATGAAGGGCACAGAATTTTTGAGTAAAACGGTGCCTGACTTCCCGGATACCGTTCGGATTATTCTGACCGGGTTTACAGATGTAGAAGACCTGGTCGAGGCAATCAATGCCGGTCAGGTTTACCGGTACATTACAAAACCTTGGGACCCAGACGAACTCAAGCATGTGGTTGATAGAGCCTCAGAGACCTATGACCTGATTAAAAGCCAAAATCAAGAGCTGTATCTGGCAGAAAAGCAATCAAAGCTAATGGTGGCCGTGGGCCAGATTGCGACGCAAGCGATGGAAAAGGCGGAAGCACTCACTTTTTTGGCCGAGAGTTTTGGTCAAATTTTGAATGCAGACGCCTGCTCGCTACTGCTGGCTGATAGACAGGTGGCCGGTGGGGCCGACGGCGGTATCGACAGTGGTATTGACAGTGGTGCGATCGCATCGAATAGCTTGGTACAGTCAGCACTCACAAGCCAATCCATACAGTGCACAACAAACGTGCAGTCCGACCCAGCCGCTGCGAGCGAAGCGCTTTATGCCGCAGGCACCGAGTGTCATTTGGTCGTTCCAGTCACTTATCGTGGTGACTCACTAGCCGCGCTTTCGCTTCAGTGGAACGCCGCTTACAACACGCTAGACGACGTTTCTCAGCTACTGAGTCTAGTTGCACCTCAAATAGCATTGAGCCTCAAAGCAGCGATTTTGTAGCCAGCAATTTTGTAACCCCAGCAATTTTGTAACCATAGAGCCATTCTATCGCCACTATCTCGCAGTGACGAGCCGCCAACTTATGTCTAGCGTGTTGCCCGAATGATGGTTCTCTACAACCACCATTCGGGCTTTTTTACTATAAACACTGAGGCTGTCAACTTTATAGCTGTAAACTCTAAGAGGGTTCTCCAACATAGGCCTGAGCAGAAATAGCACAGACATCATCGTCATGACATCGCCGCCAATCGATACGAACCATAATAATGCGGGTCATAGTTCACTAACAGATTCGGTCCAACCAAAGGCCGATCAGATTCGACAGCTGTTTGATCGGATTGCGCCGCAGTACGACCAGATGAATCAGGATATGAGCCTGGGGCTGCATCTAGTGTGGAAGCAAATGGCGGTGCGCTGGAGCGGAGCTGCATCTGGTATGGCGTGCTTGGATGTGTGCTGTGGCAGCGGTGATTTGGCGCTGCTGTTGGCTAGGCGGGTGGGGCCGACCGGCCAAGTGACGGGGGCAGATTTTGCGGCTGAGCAGCTGGCGATCGCAGCCCAACGCAGCCCGCACCTACAAAACCGAATTACATGGATTGAAGCCGATGCGCTAGCGCTTCCCTTTGCCGATAGCAGCTTTGACGCAGCAACGATGGCCTATGGATTGCGCAATCTGACTAACATTTCGCAGGGACTAGGTGAACTCAAGCGGGTATTGAAACCAGGCGCAACGGCTGCGATACTCGACTTTCACAAACCCACAAATCCACTGGTCGTGCAGTTTCAAAAGTGGTATTTGGAAACGGTGGTTGTACCCACTGCCAAACGACTGGGGATGAGCGAAGAGTATGCTTATATCGGGCCCAGCGTGGAGCGCTTTCCGTCAGGGCCAGAGCAGGTGAATTTGGCCAAGGCAGCAGGCTTTGCCAAAGCCGTTCACTATCCGATTGCAGGCGGCATGATGGGCGTTTTGGTGACCTCTAAAGCCCCAGCAATAGACAAAGGCATATAGCGAATATGGACACAGGAATAAGTCTGTGGATAATATTGCTGCCGCCGATTTTGGGCGGGGTGATTGGCTACTTTACGAACGATGTGGCCATTAAGATGCTGTTTCGTCCGTATGAGGCGAAATACGTGTTTGGGCAAAAGATTCCGTTTACGCCAGGGTTAATTCCGAGCAATCAGCAGCGGCTGGCCAAAAAGGTATCGGATGTGATCATGCGATCGCTCCTCACCCCAGAAGAATTGCAAAAGCTAGCCCGCCGTCTGCTAGAAACCGAGCGCATTGAAAGGGCCATTAACTGGCTGCTGCGTCTGGCATTAGAGCAGATGCAGGGAAACCACACAAAAAACAAAACCGCTCAAATTCTGGGCAATATCCTGCAAGATTTGGTCGGGCAGTCGCTACCTCGTTTAGTCAGAGTATGGTCGCGGCAAGACGACTTTTTAGAGGCCCAGATCAACCAAATTTTTGACCGGGTACTGCTTGACTTTCAGCTGGCCGAAGAACAAGCAGCTCAAGTTTCTGACTGGATGATCAACGGTTTGCTGCCGCCAGACCGGGTGCGTCAGCTGCTAGTCGATTTTTTGAGCGACTACAACATTCAGGTCATTGATGAAACGCTACGCGCCAAAACCAGCGGCACCTACTGGGTAGTTGCCAACATTTTTGGCGTGCGCAATGCGCTGACCCGTCTACGGGCGGTCTGTGTAAACGAGCCAGAAAAAAGCAATATGCGGATTGCAGAGCTGACGGCAGGGCTAGGCGTCAAGGTTCGTTTGCAGCGGTGGCTAGTGCAGTTTTCGCTGCAAGAGCTGCCTGTAGCAACCGTACGCAAGCTGCGAAGTACGCTGCGGCAGACAATTAAGACGTATTTAAAAGAGAACGGTGGCAGCCTGCTCGAGTCGGTGAGTACATCTATTGATTGGGAAAAGCTAGCGGCGCAGCTATTGGGACGGCTACAGACGTCGCCTGTGATGAGTGAGTCGCTAGAAACAGTGAGCTATGAATTAGCGCTGATACTAGAGCGCTATTTAGAGCGGGATTTGGAGGCGATTGTGATGCAGGCAATTCCGATTTTGAATATCGATCAGGTCATTATTGACCGGGTGAATGGAACGTCGCCCCAAGAGCTAGAGGGCGCGATTCAGACAATTGTGCGCAGTGAATTGCAGGCAATTGTGAATTTGGGTGGAATCTTGGGGTTTGTGATTGGGGGATTGCAGGCAGGATTTTTGCTGTTGCAGCGGTAGCTTTGCCGCGATAGGTCTGTCACAGCTAGGGCGTCTGGCTCTACGGCGTCTTTGATTTGGGGCTGAGGAATTTTTTAACGCCTTCGCGGATGACTTTGCGCGGCGTGAGACGTGGAGAGAACGCCAGGAATTTGTTCAAAATACCGGGAACGGCAATAACTTTTCCTTTTTGCAGGCTGGCGTAGCCGTATTCGGCCACTTCGGCAGCGGTTGACAGCTTATCGGTAGCAACGCTGCCCATACCTGCGATTTGGTCCATATTGGAAGCATTGATAAAGTTGGACTGAGTAGGGCCAGGACAAAGCGTGGTGACGGTAACGCCGCTGTCTTCGGCTTCAGCAGCGATCGCTTCGCTAAAAGAGAGCACGTACGCCTTGGTCGCAAAGTAGACCGCCATCATTGGACCAGGCTGAAAGGCCGCAGTAGAACCCAGGTTAAGAATCTTGCCGCTGCCGCGCTGGATCATGCTGGGGAGAAACAGTCGGCTAAGATGGGTCAGCGCTAGAACGTTGAGTAAAATCATGCCCTGTAGCTTTTTCCAGTCACCGCTTGCAAACTCGCCATAGTCGCCGTAGCCCGCATTGTTGACAAGAATATCTACGGTGAGGTTTTGCTGTTCAATTTGTTCAAAAAGCTGTTGAACAGCAGTGGGCTCGGTTAAATCGCGAGGAAAAACAACAACGTTAACACCGTGTTTTTCGCTGAGTTCTGTTTGAATCTCTTTTAGCTCATCTTCGCTACGTGCCACGAGGATAAGGTTGTGATTTTCGCGAGCAAAGACGTTGGCAAGGGCAAGGCCGATGCCTCTAGATGCACCGGTAATAAGGGCTGTTTGGGTCATAAGAAAAGAGAGGTAGCAAAAACAAATTACTTAGTGTCTATTATGCCGAATGCGGCGGGGGCTTGCCGTACCTCGACCGAATTTCGGCTTTTGCTACCGAAGGGTGAGGTTTCTCTCACTACGCGATCGCCTACCCAAATTGGCATCATAGTGACATCGAGATTTAGGAGATAAGCAATATGCTTGTTCGTCGTTATTGGCAACCGTTTTCTGAAGCAAATGTAGTTAAGCAACAGTTGGATCAATTATTTGATGAGCTGACTGCTGCTCCTAGTGCGCCGACGACCTGGACACCTGCGGCAACGCTGGTAGAAAGTGAAGAGGCCTTGACTTTGTATGTGCAACTGCCTGGAGTAGATGTTGACAAGATTGATATTCAAGCGAGCCGTGAAGTGGTCGCGATATCTGGTCAGCGCCCTGCGTTAGAAGTCGGCGAAGGTGAAACTTTGCGCCGCAATGAGTTCCGCTATGGCGCTTTTCGTAGAGTGGTGTCTTTGCCGGTTGGCATTGAACCTACAGGCGTAAGCGCTAGCTACGAAGCGGGCATTTTGGTGCTGCACCTGCCCAAGGCGGAAGATGTGCGTAACAAGGTTGTAAAAGTGAGCATCGCTGGGACCGCGCCCGCTGCGATCGCTGACTCAACCGAAGCCAGTGCTGACAACGCGGCTGAGTAATATCGCTCAGCTAGCAAAAGGCTTGCCCCTAGTCTGTAGGAGCAGCGCTAAGGGCAAGCTAGCATTCCTGCGCTCTGTTTAAACAAGGAACAGTTTAGACAGAAGACAGTTGTGAGACAAATTTAGGTACATATTCAGGTACATATTTTCTGTGGGCGATCGCCCTAAAGCGATCGCCTTTTTTATTAGCTTTATAGACTCAGAATCTACACAGCTCAGCGCCAGATTAGAAGCAGGGCTGACTCTAGAATCTTTTATGCTGTTATAGCAAAGCAAGAATACAGTCTTAATTAACCTGGAAAACACAGCGATGGCAAGCAGCAACCTGCCTAGAAAAGAAAAGTCTGACCTGCCCTTAGGAAGAGCTGAAATCGGGCTGTTCTCTATGGTGCGGCTCGGCGTTTTTAATATGGGCGTGGCGATTATGTCGCTGCTGACGCTAGGCGTGCTCAACCGAGTGATGATCGACGAGCTACGCGTCCCGGCATTAGTCACAGCCGGGGCGATTTCGGTCTATCAGTTTATGTCTCCAGCGCGGGTTTGGTTTGGGCAGATGTCGGATGTAAAGCCGCTGTTAGGGCACCATCGCAGTGGCTATATTTGGCTAGGTGTCGCAGGCATGGGCGTTAGCGCATTTTTGGCAGTGCAGGTAATGTGGCAGCTGGGTGAGCAAACGGCGATCGCAGGCTGGGGGCCAAGCGCCTATCCGTGGGCCGGTTTGCTCGCAGCAGTATTTGCCCTATACGGACTGGCGCTGGCCGCAACCACCCCTTTTACCGCGCTGCTGGTAGATGTCTCGGATGAAAAAACCAAGTCTAAAATCGTTGGCATTGGCTGGTCTATGCTGATGCTGGGCATTGTGGCAGGCGTGGCAATTATTAACGGAGTGCTAGGTTCAGTAGATGAAGCCAGTACGATTGCGGAGCTAAAAGGCCCGATCAACCGGCTGTTTATAGTCGTTCCGGCGATTGTATTTGCAATTACGCTAGTGAGCACAGTCGGGATAGAAAAACGCTTTTCTCGCCTAGAGCAGCGGTCAGCCGCGCGCGATAGAGAAGACAGCATCACCTTTGCCCAAGCGTTAAAAGTGCTGACAGCAAGCCGTCAGACCGGGCTGTTCTTTTGCTTTTTGCTAGTCTTGAGCCTGAGCTTATTTACGCAAAATCCGGTGCTAGAGCCCTATGGCTCGCAAATTTTTGGCATGACCATTAAGCAAACGACGACAATCAATGCCTTTTTTGGCATGGGAACTTTAGTCGGCATTATCACAACGGGCTTTGTGCTGATGCCACTGCTAGGCAAAAAGCGCACGGTAAAGCTAGGCTGCGCGATCGCGTCATTTTTTTTGGTGGGGCTAGTCGCAGTAGGGCTGACAGCAAATCCGATGGCGCTAAACGTGGCAGTAGGACTGTTTGGCTTAGCCTCCGGCGTACTGACAACCGGATCGATTGTGCTGATGATAGACCTAACAGCCGCTGAAACGGCAGGCACTTTTATTGGCGCTTGGGGGCTAGCACAGGCCATGGCCCAAGGGGGAGCGTCGCTTTTAGGCGGGGCGCTATTGTCGGTGGGTAAGCTGCTGACCGGGGCGTCCGCGGTGGTGGCTGCGGGCGCTGAACCGACGGCAGCGCAGCTACTACCCGCTTACGGTCTGGTCTTTTTGACGCAGGCGGTAGGGATGTGGGTTGCGATCGCCCTAGTCAGCCGAGTCGATATTGCCGAGTTTCAGCTTGATGCCAAGCAAGCAATCAGTGCAGCGCTAGAGAATGATTTAGACTAAGTTGCCAACGTCAGACTAAACAAGCCAGAACTGAATAAGAAACGGGAGCAAGGAATTGGGACAAAACGCCACGACAGCAGACGCCACGACAGCAGCAGAGTACTGGAAAAAGGTCACAGCCTTTGCCCAAGAAGCGACCGACGAGATCGGTGCGCATTTGATGTCGGCCTTTGGCAAAGCGACCGCAGAGCAAAAAACAGACGGAAGCTTAGTGACTCAGTACGACAAGTGGGCTGACGCTGAGCTGCGCGATCGCATTGCCAAAACCTTTCTAGATCATGGCGTCCTCACCGAAGAGGCCGAGCACATTTTCCCCGACACAGACTGGTGCTGGGTAATTGATCCTATCGACGGCACTACCAACTTCGCTCGTGGCGTTCCACTCTGGGGCATTTCACTTGGCTTGCTCTACAAAGGCACCCCTGTTTTTGGCCACGTTTACATCCCACCGATTGCACAACACTTTCACGGGTTTTTCCCTGGAGCCTCTGGACTAGACATGCCAGAAGGAGCCTTTGCCAACAACCAGCCCCTCTGCATTGGACAAGACTGCCCCAATAGCACGCCCTCAAACACTCGCTTATTTAGTCTGTGCGCCCGCAGTCTAAAAGTGCTGCAAAATCCATTCCCCTGCAAGATTCGTATGCTGGGCGTAGCGACTTACAATCTTTTGACCGTAGCCTCAGGTGTGAGTTTGGGCGCGGTAGAAGCAACGCCAAAGATTTGGGACATCGCGGCGGTTTGGGCGATTACGCAGGCAGCAGGCGCAAGCTGGATAAACCTAGACGGGCAAGCTGCCTTTCCACTCAAAGTTGGCAAGGACTACAGCACGCATCCCTTTCCGACTTTAGTCACTAGGCCAGATTTAGTTGAAGAGTTTGAGCCGCTGGTAAAGGTGATTTTGTAGAAAACCGATTTTATAGAATAAAGATTCTCAGGCAGCTTTGAGGTCTCGCGGCGTGAACTCAAAGAAAACAGCAGGCGAAACGTTGAAGAATTGAGACAGATTTTGAATGTGTTCTACAGTCAGACCTCTCTTTTGATTGAGAATCTCTGAAACAATAGACTCTGTTTTGAAGATACTTACCAGATCTTTTTGGCGAAGATCGCGTTCTTCAATAAGTACCTTTAGCATCTCCACTCCGTGAATGTCTGGGATCTCTACAGTTCTATCCTCATACTCATGAACCAGCGCCCCTAAAAGGTTCAAGTAGTCTTCAACGTCTTCTCCAAGCTCACCCGCATCTAAAATCTCATCAATCACCTGCTGAGTTGCCCAGAATTGTTCTTCTGTAGTGATGGGTCGTGGCTGAAATGCCTGAAGTAGTTCTGTATATGATGCGTGCTCACTTGAACCAAGAATCATTCTTCCAGTCCTCTTTGTCATACTCTGCGTGGGTTAACACCGCTCTAATAAATATTTTTTTATATTTGTAGTCTACTAGCGCAACCAGGCGATATTTGTTGTCCCCAATGTTGAAGATAATTAAATTTTCGACATTGTCTGCTGCCGGAAAATCAGCTCGTAGATCTTTGAATCCTTGCCATCTGGCTATGTCCACTCGCTTAAACCATGCACGCAGGCTAGGCTGTGAATCTGGGTGCTGCCTCCAAAAAGCGACCAGACGGGCTTTGGTAATGACATGCATACAAAATAAAGTAAGTTGTATTAGACAAATCATGAGTTGATTTAGCCTTACAATTTGCCGGGCTGGTCAGTTCTAGGCTTTCGAGGCCACTAGCCTATTGATCAGCCAGCCCCTAGGTCAAGCATTTACGCTTTACGGCGTTAATTACAGTACATATTCGCAAATTGCGAATTCGCATTTCTGATCTGATTATCACAATGCTTTTCGTCACGGTGGCTAATCGTTCGATGAAACTAATCGCCATCTCCTCGTACTGGCAGCGACAAATAAGCTCAGTTGAGCTAGAACAATGCTTGGCCCGGTTGGCCAATTTAAAAGAGCTGAGAAGAAGATGCCAGCGGTGGCACTGAGCGCACCGAGCGTTGCCGAAAGGATGAGATAGCTGTTGAAGTTGCGGCTGAGAAAGCGGGCAGCACAGGCAGGAATAACCACAAATGCACCCACCAAGAGGACACCTAGCGCCTTTATAGCGGTGGCAACAACAAGAGAAAGCAGCACCATGAAAGCGACGCGGTGGGCAAAGACATTAATGCCACGAGCGATCGCAAGCGACTCATTTAGCGTCAATAGCACCTGAGTTTGTAAGGTTAACCCAATGAACAAACAGGAGATTAATAACAGCACTGCGCTCACTACCAAATCTGAGTTCTGAATAGCCAGAATGTCGCCAAACAACAGATTATTTACACCAGTTTGATACGTGCCTGAGAGACTTAACAAAATAATTGAGATAGCTAAAGAGGCTGAATAAACAATGTTCAGCAAGGCGTCTGTCCACAGATCTGTTTTTTCAATCAGATAGGTGACGCCAACTGCAAAGAGCATTGCAAAAGGCAAAACAACCACTGAGGGACTAAGGCCGCACAAGACACCAATGCTGACGCCTAGTAAGGCAGAGTGGCCGAGGGCATCGCTAAAAAAAGAGAGCTGACGGACGACCGTAAAGCTGCCGAGGATGCCACCCGTGAGCCCAGTGAGAATGCCGCCAATCAGGGCGCGCTGCATAAAGGGATAGGCAAAAAGATGGGCAGCGGCAGCAAAATCGGGCATGAGGGTGCAGAAAATCAACAGGCGTGACGGTTGTGATGATAGCGAACGAACTGCGGGCCGTAGGTGGCAGATAGATTTTCGGGGGCCAAGGCGGTTTCAGGTACACCCTGGCACATCAAACGGCGATTGAGACAGATAACGCGATCGCAGTGCTTTCTCACCATGTCCAAGTCGTGAGAAATTTGTAGAATTGTCCAGCCTTCTTCAGCCTTTAGCTCATAGAGCAAGCGGTAAAAGTCAGCCTCGCCGCGAACGTCCAGGCCAGCAGGCGCTTCGTCTAAGATCAGGAGCTGGCGCGATCGCACTAAGCAGTAGGCCAGCAGCACCCGCTTTGTCTCTCCGCCTGACAGCTCACTGATAAACTTACGGCCCAAATGTCCAGCATTTACTCTCTCTAACGCCTGCTGCACTGCGAGCTTACGCGCCTTAGCCTTGGCCCAAGGAAGCTGTAGCCCTAAGCGATCCCATCCCAACGCCACCAGCTCTTTGACGGTGAGCGGCAGTCGCCTATCAACCAAAAAATTCTGCGGCAGATAGGCCACCTGATGCCGCACCAAAGCTGGAATTGAACCCTTTTGGCCCAGCGTTTGGCCCAGAAGCTGTACAGTGCCCGTCTCGCGCGGCAAAATACCCAAAATTGACTGCACCAGCGTGCTTTTTCCGGCCCCGTTTGGGCCGATAATCGCTACGTCTGTGCCTGCTTCTAGGCTAAACGAAACATCTTGCAAAGTAGTCTGCTGGCCGCGTCGAACCGTCAGCTGATCGACGAGCAAAACAGGCGGCGTCGCAATTTTCATCAGAGCTGGTTTCATCAGGGCTGGGCCGCATTGAAAGCGGCGGCTAAGTTCTCTAGGTTAGCGGTCATCGTTGTCAGGTAGTCATCAGGCTGAGGATTTTCTGAGCGGCTGCTTTCCATCGGATCAAAAACACTGACACTGATGTCTAGGTCAGTAGCGATCGCACCAAAAGCGGCTTCATCCTGCTGCGGTTCACTTAGCAACGTCTTTAAATTTGAGGCTCTCACCGTCTCAATGACCCGCTGCACATCTGCCGGGGCTGCATTGCTTTCAGGAATTCCAACCAAATGCTCTACCTCTAAATCGTAACTATGCGCAAAATGCGCGGCAAAGTCGTGGTACGTCACAAAAGATTGCCCGGCATAGGCCGAAAGCGTCTCACTAATTTCTACATCAAGCGCTTGAATATCGGCAATGTAGTCATCCGCATTATTGGTGTAGATAGCTTTCCCTTCAGGGTCCACGGCGATTAGCCCATCGCGGATATTTTCTACCTGCTGAATTGCTTTTTTAGGATCTAGCCAAAGATGCGGATCGTGCGCTCCGTGATCGTGGCCTTCATGATCGTGACCGTCTTCTTCGCTTAGCATCTCAATGCCCTTACTAGAGTCAACGATAGCCAGATCTGGATTATTCGCGTTGGCGATCAGCGGCTCTAGAAAGGCTTCTAATCCTAAGCCATTTTCTATGAGGGCATCGGCGGCGGCTAGCCGTTGAATATCTTGAGGCTTGGCTTGGTAGTCGTGCGGATCAACGCCTGGGGGCAAAAGCTGAGTGACGATAGCGCGATCGCCTGCCACGGCCTCTGTAAAGTAGGTCATTGGCAAAAAAGTGGTGACTACTTGCAGCGGATTGCCAGCATTTTTCGCCTTGAGGTCAGCGACATCAGTCGAGGCAGCATCTTGGCTAGCAACATCATTCAATACAGTTGGAGCACTGCAGCTAGCTACTAGTGCGGCCAGCGACATGGCAGTAGCCAAGGAGGAAATTAGTGGAAAGCGCGTGGGATTAGCCATCCAAGTAAAAAGTAATTAGAGAAAAGTAATTAGAGAATAAAGCGACTGAAGAATAGAGCCAAAGAACTTAAAGCCCAATTAAGTTAACACAGAATGAGAATCATTATCAATCTCAGGAAACAAGCGTAGAAGCAGGCAAAAAACAGACGTTTGCAGCGCACGCAGTCACTTTGCTCAAACACACCCTCATCAACCGCTAGCCACCGACCGCTGGCGATTGATCTCCAGATACGTGAGGGTCTCGGTATACAATTTTTTCAGGCAAAAATTCTGAGCCAAGTTTTTCCAAGCAAAATCCCCCAACTGAATCTAACCCCCCTTGCTTATGACACTTGTCCCTGGAGATCCTGCACCAGATTTTTCAATGCCTGATGCAGACGACAACACAATCAACCTGAGCGAGCTTAAAGGGCAGCGAGTCGTTTTGTTTTTCTATCCTCGCGACAATACCCCTGGCTGCACTAAAGAAGCCTGCGCCTTTCGCGATATCTACGGCGATCTGCAAGTCAAGAACGTTGCCATCTTCGGCGTCAGCACCGACAGCGCCAAGTCTCACACCAAGTTCGCGGCCAAGCACAGTCTGCCGTTTCCGCTACTCGTAGATACAGACGGCGAAGTGGGTACTCGCTATGGCTGCTACGGCCTCAAAAAAATGTACGGCAAGGAATACATGGGCATTACCCGCAGCTCGTTCATCATCGGCCCAGACGGCACCTTAGAAAAAATCTATCGCAAGGTAAAGCCTGAACCCCATGTAGCTGAAGTCATGGCTGACATTGAAAAATTGACGGGCGATATCTCAAAAAGCAATGTCTCAAGCAATGTATCTAAGGATGGGGTCTCAAAGGACAGAGTTTCAAAGGACAGTGTTTCGAAGGATAGAGTTTCAAAGGGCAGTGTTTCAAAGGGCGACGCAGTAGCGAGCGCTGAGTAGGGAACTTTTATGCGAATCATCTCCCGGCTTCGACGCATCTGGCATCCAGTCCGAACGCTTTTGCAGCTCATTCTCCGTCGCCCTCTGGTTGCGGCCAGCGTCATTGCCATACTGCCAGACGATCGGCTGGTGCTCATTCGGCGGCGCGATAGCGGCCTTTGGGGTTTGCCTGGTGGGCTAGTAGATTGGGGAGAAGACGTGCAGACGGCGGCTAAGCGAGAGCTATTAGAAGAGACCGGGCTGACGCTGATTTCGCCAGGGCGACTGGTGGGCGTCTATTCTGCAAAGGAGCGAGACGAACGCTTTCATTCTATTTGCGTGGCGCTAGAGGCACAAGCTGAAGGCTTGATGGATGGATTTGACCCAGATGAAGTGTTAGAAGTAGGCGCGTTCTATCGGCATGAGCTGCCAAATGAGCAGATGGCACACGACCATAGGCGGCAGCTACAGGATTACTTTGAAGGAAAAACAGCCCTGGCCTGAAGGCAAACAGCTATTGAACGGTAGCGCTTTGCGTGGCAATATCTTGACGATTGCGAGCGCGTCTAGACTTTACGGTAGACGGTTCTACTGTTGCGATCGCATCTTCTAAGGCCATCATCCGCTTGGCGTGCGTTTGAGTATTTACCTGATAGACCATTTCCTGGTCAATATCTACCGCTGTCAGCCAGCCGCTTTTGGGATGATAACCGCCCGTATCAATATCCAACCAGCCAGGGCCTTGGGCAATCTGGCCTGGGTCAACGCCGGGCAGCGTAAACGTAATAGTATGTCCAGTCACGATGAGCTTATCCGGGAAGTAAGGCGTTGGATGTCGGTGAAAATCGTCTCGAATCCAGCAGAGATCCATCTGCGTTTGCTGAGCTAAAGACTTTTTTGGATTTAAGCCTGCGTGAACCAGCAAAATGTCGCCCAAATCTATGTAAAAAGGCAGCGTTTTGAGCCAGTCTACATGCTCTAGCAGAGCCTCCGTACTGGGATAGCTTGTCAAGGTAGGCTGACCGCCACTGTATAGCCAGCTATGAAAGGCACCTAGGTTTGGATCTTCATCTGGAAAGGCGTTGAGCAGTAGATGCTCATGATTACCCAGCACGCAGGGATAGTTATGCGTGCGCACAAATTCTACAACCTGGGCGCTCCGTGGTCCCCGGTCAATCAAATCACCCACAAAATGCAGGACGTCAGAGGCAGTAGGCACCACCATTTCTATCAGTCGCATTAGTCCAGTGTAGTGACCATGGACATCTCCTATAAATATGCGACGACTCATGCGGTTTCAGGGGAGCTAGTTGTTTTATTATGCCTAATTGTTCTCCCAGGTCAACACGCTGGTCAACACGCTATTGAGTGACGATCTACTAACTAGCACGATTAAATACTAGCGACCAATACCGATAACCTCAAACGTAGGTTAGCTCAAGCACGGGCCAACTCAAGTACAGATCAATCTGCCACATCGGTTACTTTGACCACCATAAACTGATTGCGGGCACCGCCGCTAGAGCTAACGACCTGCCAAAGCACCATATAGTTGTTGTTTTGATCAACGTCGGTGGGTTTCTCCCAATCGGGAACTTCCTTAAATCTCAGATCGCCAGTTTCTTCATCCATGACGAACTTATCCATGTCCTCGCCGTCTTGTAAGCGATAGATAAACTGACTGCCGGGGACATCTTGCGCTTTGACCTGAATAACCTGTTCAGAATTTTCGGCAACCTGAATCAGCGTGCTGTTACCAGGGAGTGTATTAGCAGGCGCAACAATAACCAGTTCGCTCGGGGCGTACACTTCAGCGGTATTAAGGACAGTGGGCTGGGGCTTTGTCTCTATATCGGAACTCAGCACGCCTGTAGACTGCTGACAGGCACCTAGGCCAGCAACTGTTGCCGACAGCACTGCCAAATTTACTGTTTTCCTTAATTTACTAGAACCTAAGCTACTAGAGCCTAAGCCGCCAGGACCTGAGCTGGCTGCTCTGCTGACTACTTTACTGGCTACCTTGCTGACCGATCTGCTAACTGCTCTGCGGAGACTGGCAGCAGGCGGATTGGATTGGCGACTTAGACGCGTAGGCCATCGACTAGTGAACAACATTACTGAACCGGATGCACTTTGTACTTTGGATCGAACTTGCTTAGTATATTCAGTCTATTAAGTTCTGTTGATTGTTCCCGCTTTTTCATGGTTTCTCAGAAGATGTCCGTAGAGATATCCTTTAGTGCTTTGTAGCATCCTCTGAAACGGCATTCTCTAAGACGGCATCCTCTAAGACGAAGCCAGCGTCGCGAATCATCGCAAAATCTTGCTGAGCGGCCTGCCCTGGTGTAGTGAGATAGTCGCCAACAAAGATAGAGTTGGCAGCATATAGACCCAGCGGTTGAAGCGATCGCAAGTGAACTTCTCGCCCGCCGGCGATCCTAATTTCTTGCTGCGGCAGCAACAGTCTAAACAGACACAGTATTCTCAGACAGCGCTGCGGCGTCAGCTCATCGCGTCCTGCAAAGGGCGTGCCAGGAATTGGGATAAGAAAATTGAGCGGTACGCTGGTGACGTTGAGCGATCGCAAAGACATCGCCAGCTCAACAATATCCTCATCAGACTCACCCATACCAAAGATGCCGCCCGAGCAGGTAGTGAGCCCAGCTGCCTGTACCGCCTGCACCGTAGAGAGCCGATCTTGAAAACTGTGCGTCGTACAGATATCTTCGTGATGAGACTCAGCAGTATTGAGATTGTGATTAATTCGGTCTACGCCAGCCGCCTTAAGCTGCTGAGCCTGATGCTCATCTAGCAGCCCCAGCGTTGTACATACGCGCATAGGATATTTGCTTTTGACCGTGCGCACAGCTTCTAGCACACCGTCAAAGACTTGCGCAGACGGACTTCGCCCAGAAAGTGCCATACAAAAAGTCCCGGCCTTCATCTGATAGGCTCTATCGGCAGCCGCCAGAATCTTGTCGGTGGCCATCAGCGGATATTTCTCAATCTCTGCTTCTGATATTTTCGATTGGGAACAATAGTGACAGTCTTCCGGGCAGAGGCCACTTTGCGCATTGAGCAAAAAGTGTAAACGCACCCGATTGCCCCAGTAATGACGGCGCACGCGATGAGCAGCCGCTAGCTGGTCAAGTATCACAGCATCAGGAGCAGCGAGTACTGCGAGTGATTCCAGGCGAGTGAGGGGGTCGCCTGCTAAGGCTTTATTTGCCAGCTGTTGCCAGTCAAACTGCCAGTCAAGTTGCCGATCGGGGTGCTGGTCAGAAGACCAGTTAGCATGACGATCAGGGAGGTCTATCTTTTCTTTAGCCGTATTCTTAGCAGATTGGCCAGATGAGGCTGTAGAAGGCGAGGGAGAAGCCGTGTTCACCATAGAGTCTTGTGCGCTATTACTGATGCAAATTTTACGTCATTATGTCAGCACGATTACGCTAATTCGGCACGGTCTACCGGCTGTATCGCTTAGGCAGCGAGCGGCAGGCCATCAATTTCGGCAGTTTGTAGAACGCTATGACACCAATAGAGTGGCGAGTTAGAGTGGCGAGTAGAGTGGCGAGGCTAGCAAGGGCCTAGAATACCGGGTATTCAGCATCGGGGGATATAGCACCTACTGTCGGTAATGGCTGTGGGTAAACGTGTCGATAGGCAGGCTTCAGCTTTCTTTTTTGCTTTTTTAACTTTCTGCTTTTTTGTAGAGGCAGATTCTAGACCAATCGTTGATGATAAGAAAGAGTAAGTTATTAAGAGTGCAAATATTATTGCTATGCCTGAGTCTGCGACCTCTGAATCGACACCAGCCACCAAGAGCTTATTAGAAGTAACGCTCTCAGGAGCGATCGCACTTGCTAAAAGCGGTGACAACGACCAAGCGAGTGAGCAGTTTGAAGCCCTGCTGAGTCAAGTCGAGGCCGAAAGCCCAGCGGCTGCGCCTTTGCTAAAGCGGTTATGGCAAGAGTACCTATCAGTTCAGCGCTCTGCTGCCTTTTGGGAAGTGATGAGCGACGCTGAAAAAGACCTGTCAGATAAAATGAGTGCGACCCATATTCAGCTCAAGCAAAATTACATGCGGTTAATTCAAGAGCAGTAGTTTTTAAGGGCAATAGCCTAGCCTCAGCGATTACAGGCCCCTAATAACAATCTGTCCGTCTACAATCTCAATACTCTCTGGTGTTAGACCTTCTTGTTCGAGCACAGCGTTTAGCTGCTGTTCGATATCGGTCTGGGAAACGCCTAGCTGACTAGCCACGCTAGATACAGGCAGCTTTAGCGGCCCAAATCGGATATTGGTGTCATTGAGACTAACCGCCCCATCCACAATTTGAGGCCGACCTTCAACGCCGACATAAACGTCGCGCTCAGCTAAAAAGGGAAAGGTCTGAAGCAGTTCGCCAACCGCTGCCTCTGCTTCGGCAGGCAGTTCGTTTAGCGGCAGGTTGTTTAGGTTTAGCGTTAGGCCGCTTTCAACGCGATCGCCTTCAATAGACGTTTCTACGCCTTTAGAAATATTGATGATAGGTGCGATCGCCGGATCGGAAGCGATCGCATCATTCACCCTTTGATTCAATTCGTCTTCTGAAATCACTACGTCATTCGGCTTAATGCTGCGCGTTTCTACATCACGACTTTCCACGCTACGGATTTCTGCACTCCGATCAGTCAACGCATCTTGAGCAAAGCTAGCGTCAGGCAGGCCACCTGTTTGCAGAGACGCGTAGCCAATGCCAGCGCCCACAGCGGCAGCAACGAGAGTGATTCCAGCTAATAATACTTTCATAGCAGTGTTGGCTCAAAGATCGAAAAATGCGTTTTCATCTGTGCGTTTATCCATCTAGGCATTGATCTATACGGACTTATCTACGCACGCCTATCTACACACTAGAGAAACCTTATTCCGGTGGAGGCGCGTTCGGCGACGCTGAGTGTGACAGTTGCTGTGCCAACTGTATGCAAACCTTCAGCGGCGCAGTGGTCTTAATAGCCTGAACATCAATGTGCGTACGGGTCGCTTTGAATCCTGCGGCCTGTAGCTGCTGTATGAGCGAGTCTCTAGGCGGAATATCCATTTTGCCTCGCCTGCCAATTTCCGCTAGCGGGTAGTAATATGGCGGCATACTGCTTTCGGCTTGCATAATGCTAAGCAAACGCCGACAGTCAGCCCAAGTATCTGATGAACAATTTGGTGAGAAAGCGGCCGCAATATTCGCCATCGCCATCAAATCTGAATGCCCGTGCAGCGAGCCCAACCACATAGGCCCGCTTACAGATAGTGGCATTTGGGTCTGGCAAATACACTGGGCAACGCGGCCTAGTTTTTTCCAGCTAACTGTCTGAAATTGACCACAGTCGTGGCAATAGGCTAAAAAGCCATAGGACTGCGATCGCCAACTTGAGCGCCGGGTAACCCGCATCATAACGCGGTTTACCTCACCGTGATGCCAGGAAAAGACTGGCTCAGCGCCTAGCCCTCTAGCCGCTGACTGCTGGACCGCGCTGCCGATTAGTAGCCGTAGGCCTTGCTCATGTACAGCCGGGTGGCTGCGAGCATAAGCGCCGTAAGTCTGCAAACTTTTATCGGGAGCGTGGCCACTCGTTGCGCGGCCATCGGTGCTGGTAAGGTACACAAGCCCGCCTAGCTTAACAGCCCACAAGCTGGTGGACAGGGTCGGCATAGGGCTGCCAAAGCTATCGATATCAATCAGGTCATAGAAGTCTTGTCGCTGGTAGCAGTCAAAGAAGATAGCGTTGGCGTCTTGGTGAGTAATGCGGTAGCGGTGAGCAGGCAGCGTGGTGCCAAGGTTGGCCAGAAGGCCACTGTGCAGATCAGGGTTGCCTTCGTTGGCCCAGACAAAGTCGGCGTTGGCTTCTAGGGCATAGCGCAGAGGGCGCACACCGCAGCCAGTCATTGCGTCGAGTATTCGCAGTTTGCCATGGGTTTGCCGGTAGGCACTAGCAGCGAGTACCGCCAAGTCTCTCCCTAGCTTGCTGCTAGTGCGAAAAAAGGCATCGCCCACGCAGAATCGGGCCGCGCCTTCTGTTTGCCAGCGTTCTGTTTGCCAGCGTTCAGAATGGCTTGGCTCAGCAGGCATAAGATTATCCATATCTAGTAGGTACTGCCTTAGCGAGATCTTGCCTTACAGATCTATGAACCTAGATCTCGATTCAAAAACGCTAGCGCTAAAGGCTAAGGCAGGACTTGAGCGATCGCACTTTCTAGCTCAGCCTTACTCAGGTCAGTGACGACGAAAACTTCCTGCGCAGACTTACGATGACGAGCAATCAGCTTGTAGCCGCCAGTGATAGGCACTGATACCTTGAGCTTAAAAGTGTGTGAGTTAGACCTCACACGAGAGATTACAGCAGGCGTGATGGTCTTGATTCGGGGATATTTGACTAGTTTTTCTAGCGTATCGATTAGCTTAGGCAGATACGTAGAGTGGGTGATTACGACACGTCCGCAGCTAGCGTTTTTACCGCTGTCCGAATCGTTTGTTGATGTCTGAGCATCACTTAGCGACGCTTTTGATGCTGCTGAGCGATCAGGTGTCGGCTGTTTCGAAGTCTTCTTGCGTTTCCTACCCTTTTTTCCCACAAATCTTCTTCGCCTCTTGCCACCTGAACAGCTTACGCTTTTTCTAGCGGTGCCATGGTTAGTCCAGCGCGAATGAGCTGCGAATGGTATAGCTCGGCCTGCTCTAACGGCCCTGTCCACACAATGGCTTGACCCTCGTTGTGAATTTGGTCGGCCAGTTTCCACGCCTGATCGTTATCGACGCCAGGGATATAGGTCGTCAGGGTTTTAACAACATGCTCAAAGGTATTGAAATCGTCGTTGAGAACAATGATTTTGTAGTTGGGATATTTTTCTTTGACGACGCTGCGCGATCGCTCTTTTACCGCTGAAGGGGAGGCAAAGGTGGCTTGATTTTTGGGTGCGATCGCAGATTTCATGGTCCTGGACTGAGTGGGTTATGGGTTACCTTATAGCTTAGGCTTTCAGATGAATATTAGCTTAAACTAGTGCAGCGTCATGACTAAAAACGAGCCATTTCCATTGCGCTGATGGCTACGCTAGCAATTTCTCTAGCAGCTGCGCTAAAGATTGCGATAGGACTACTCTTCTTCATCCTCATCTGAGATTGGCATAGCGGAAATATCAAACAGAGAGGCGATCGCATCTCTCGACTGGTCTAGCTCGGCACTCGTCAATCGCCCGGTCTCTGCATCATTCACCACGAAAGAACTTTGCTGTCCTTTACCTTTTTCTGTTGCAGTCACCGTCAAAATGCCGCTGAGATCAAAGTCAAAATGAACTTCTATTTGCAGCGCGCCTGCGGGTTTGGGCGGTAAGCCTTCTACTTTAAAGGCACCTAGGGGAACGTTTTCTCGGGCGATGGTGTTCTCGCCTTGGTATACCTCTAGCTCGACAGCCTCTTGCTGATCCACCATGTTTCTGTAGACGTGCGATCGCGACACCGGAATCACACTGTTGCGCGGGATAATCACACTAAACATATCCGGTGTCAGGCCAAACGCTGTCTCCATCACCGCCGCAATTCCCAAAGAGTGCGGAATGACATCAACTAAAATAGACTCCACGGCTTCACCGGCTAGCACCCCAGCTTGCAGCGCGGCCCCCAATCCCACACACAGATCAGGGTTAAAGCTGTTTACCAAAATTCCTGGCAGGTGGTTTTCTACGAGGCGCTGCACCAGCGGAATCCGAGTCGAGCCCCCAACCAAGATCACCCGATCTAGCGCGTCGGACTCCATTTTGGCATCGCTCAGCGCCCGGTCGATAGCCGCTAGCGTTTCTTTAAGCAAAGGGGTAATCAAGCGCTCAAAGTCTTCTCGGGAGAGTTCTGTTTCTAGGTGAAGCGCAGTTTTCCCTTGGCTCGCTAAAAAGGGCTCACGCACCGTGGTAAAGGCGCTTTCGCTAAGGGCTACTTTGGCCTGCTCTGCCGTGCGCAACAGTCTCGCTTGAGTAACATCGTCGTCAGGAATTTTTATGTCGTGAGTTTGTAAAAACTTATCCGCTAGATGCCGCTGCAACTGCCGATCAAAGTCGTCGCCGCCGAGCCGATTGTTGCCGTGACTCGCTAAGACCTCTGTGACATCACCCGTCATCTCTACAATCGAAACGTCAAAGGTGCCGCCCCCAAGGTCATATACCAGCACGTTTTCTGTTTCTTCTGAGCGATCGTCAAATACCAGAGCGGCAGCAGTCGGTTCATTGAGGATTTGCAATACTTCCAAGCCTGCGATTTCTCCGGCTTCTTTGGTCGCCTGCCGCTGGGCATCGGTAAAGTAGGCAGGAACGGTAATGACAGCCTGGGTAACGTCTTCGCCTAAGACCTCCTCGGCTCGCTGCTTGAGCGATCGCAGCACAATCGCCGAAATTTCTTGCGGGCTGTATTCCTGATCGCCTAGCGTCACCCGAAAGTCTGTCCCCATTTGCCGCTTAATCGACTTCACCGTACGCTCAGGCGCAGCGCCATACTGCCTGAGTGCTGCGCGTCCAACCAGCAATTTTCCAGCTTCGCTGAGCCCGACAAAAGACGGCAGCAACAGCTCTCCATCTTCATCTGGAATCACCCAAGGCTGCCCCTCATCTAAGGTGGCCACCAGTGAATTTGTGGTTCCCAAGTCGATGCCTACCACTTTACTCATGAACAATTCTCCTATTCTTCTTTTCTAGCTTCTTCTATAGCTTCTTCATCTGACTTGTTGGCACTGACCGCTACAATCACCTGCGCTTCTCTTAGCAAGCGATCTTTCCAGCGATAGCCACGAACCACTTCTTGTAAAACGGTATTGGGAGGAGCGATCGCGTCTGCCCGCTGCCCTAGGGCGTGCATTTCTTCCGGGTCAAACGGCTGGCCCTTAGTCGCTAGCGGCATAACCTGATGCTGATTCAACACGCCCAGCAGGGTCTCTCGAATCATATCAATGCCAGTACGAGCGCTACCTACTACCTCCGGCAGCGATTCGGAAGGGAGCGACTCGGCAGTTCCAGCAAGCCTCTGAAGCAACTGCTGCCACCAGCTTAGCGTTGGCGCGATCTGCTGCGTTTGGCTTTGTTCTGCCTGCTGCCAGTGCTCAGAGGCCCGATCTAAAGCATCCATAACAGTAAGCAAATCGCTCAATAGTTTCTCCTGCTGCTTGCGCAGTTGAATCTTCTGGCTAGCGAGCTCTCTTGGAGAGGATCTTGTCATCTTTTTACCAGCTAAAACGTCATCACAATCAAATCTTCTAACGAAACAGACACTACCGCCATGGCCTGCTGCTTCAGCGCCGCCAGCAGCTTAGGGTCGAGTTCGGCTTCGACTGGCTTAAGTTCTAAAAAGTCGTCTTTTCTTTGGGCGGGCGGGTGCCGTAGCGTTTCGTACGCGGCTCGAATAGCCTTGAAGTCTTTAGGATGGCTGTGGGCCGGAAACGCCTTTAGCTGTCTATGGTAAGCCGCTTTAATCTCAGCAGGTGTAGCATCGGCAGCAACACCGAGCCGCTCATGATGTTCTGACATGATGTGTTCTAGTAAGGTTCAAGATTTCTCGTAAAGTTTAAGATCCACGCTTTTTCGAGGATTTTTTGCGACTAGATCGCTTCGGTAACGACTTCGGTCGGAATATTTCCTCAAAGCTGGGCTCGTAGCTGCTATCTTCTTCTTCCTCGACAAATTCGCCAGCAAAGCCCCCCATCATCTGGGCCATCAGCTCCGGCAGCATCTGGGCCATCAGCTCGTCAGGAATCTCACCCCCAAACGCTTCTTTGGCCATGCGCTTGACCAGTTCCAACATATCCATTGGGCTAGGATTGTTCAGCATATTTTCCATGTTTGGCCCCACAGCGCGATGTGCCATATCCTGAGCTATCCACCAGTCTTCTTCTCGGAACGCTTGCAGAGCTTCGGCATCTTGCAGGCGGCGAGCAATCTCAAATCCTTTATCGCACAAGGCTTCGTACGGTCTTGTCTGTCGCTTATGCGTGGTCGCCGCCGCTAGCAGCAGCAGTGGATTTTGAGGCTCTTGTTTAAGCCAAGCGTCAACGAATGATTTTAGAGGGTGAATGAAATCGAATCGGCGGAGGGCAAGCTGAGCGCGAGCAATCAGCAAACCGGGCTGCACTGAGCGGGTTAAGAGCGGGTCAGCGACAGCGGCGATCGCACTAGAATCAGCGATCGCCTGTAGCATAATGTGACCGACATCCGCCCCGGCTACTTGAGCCGCAGAAAGATCCGCCATTTTCTGTAAATAGCTTTTTTGCAGCGCGGCCATCCCTTTTTTGTTACGTCTGGCATGTTGCTGGACGATGAGATAGATGGCCTGCACAATCTCAACCTGAACCTCAGGCGGATGCGAGGACAGCAGCGCATCCCACTTCGGCAGCGCCTGCTTTTGATCGAGCGTAACCTTTTGGCCACTGCTGGGCGCGTCATCTGCCGAGTCTAGAAAAATTTGGTGGGCCGCTATGGGCGGATCTACCTTTGAGGTGCCACGAACAAACTGCTCCATGACGGTGTAGTTCTTAAATCCTAAGGCCTCTATCCAGCGGGGCATATCTACTTCGGCTTCAGCGCCCGCATCGCCAAAGCGCTGGCCAAACTTCTGCCGTGTCTCCTTTAGCGCGGCGGGCTCATCGGCTAGCGCCTCTGTTAATGACAGATAGATCTCCTCGAACTGACTGCCGCCTTCTAGTGCCTGAGTTAACAGCGGAATTGCGGCGGTGTTCTCACCTTTGTTAAATAAAACAATTCCCTGACGACCGATCACTTCTAGATTCTCTGGGGCTAGCTCTACAGCCGTTTCAACCGCTTTTTCTGCCGCGCGCGATCGCCCCAAAATCGTCAACGAATCCGCTCTCCAGCATTGCATCACGGCCAGTGTCCGCTTCACTCGCGGTGCTGGCCAGTCTTGAGGATTTCGAGCGGATTCTTTTCGTAGCCAGTTGAATAGCTGATCTAATAGCTCGATAGCTGCATCTGCATCGCCGATGGCATCGAATGCCTTGTGCAGATTGAGTGCCAGGTTTGGCTCAAACTCAGCTGCGATCGCCTCTTCCCAAAACAGCGCGCTACAGCTAAGCTCCTGCTGCTGACGGGCCTGCTCACCAGCTGACAGCAGAATCGGACGCACAAGTGACTGGAGCGCCGGATAGTCAGCTATTAGGCTCTCTGGCAGATCGATGACCACATGGGCCGCGTCATGAACATTGTCTTGTTCAATCAGATTGAGCGCTGACATCACCAACCCGGCATCGTTTCGGCTGGGCAAATCAGTAGAATAATGGTGTGAGAAACGATTGGGCGCACGGTTAGTGACTGCTACCTGATGCAGCAGCAGTGCCTGCAAGGCAATAGGGTGCGAGCTTAGCCCAAAGCGGCTTTCAGGGAGCAAAGCTTCAGCCTCAGACCAGTTCTCCATTTGCTGATGAGCATGGATGCTCCAGGCAATGGCCTGATCCTTGGGGCTGATCGGATTCTTTAGCTTTTGGAAATGAGATAGCGCCGTTTTGGGCTGACCAGATTTAAGGGCGATCGCCCCTCTTAACCAGTGCAGATGCACCGCATAAAATCGCTTCGACTGAGACATCACCAACGATTCGGCCACTTCTGTTTGACCGTTCAGCACCAGCAGCTTTAGGTAGCAGCCACCTAGGTCTTTAGGCAAATCCTTGCTATCAAACGCCGTTTTCAAAAGGTCGAGTGCCGCTGCCGCTCGATCTTGTGCGAGTAGGCATTTCGCTATCCAATAGTAAGCATCCTTTTTCAAGCCCATTTCGAGCGCGGTGCGCAAGGCGGTTTCTGCCTGCGCATACCGGCCACTCTCAAATTCATACTGACCCAGAGACAGCCAAATATCAGCCTCTGTAACCGTCAGCACCTGATCTGGATCGCGCTTCAAACCCTGTTGAAGCTTGCGGATAGCCATCTGGTGCTTACTTTGCTTGATTAGGCTCTGCACCTGTTTTTCTAGAGCATTCCCCGTCGCGGCTAGGCTCGATAGCTGCTGTCGAATCCCTTTTCGCTTAGCCAAACCAATCTCCCTGCTGTCTTTTGTGCTGCTGGTCGTTTTTTAAGGGTAACGTAGTTGGTTTTACGGAGAAACAAAAAAATAGAACGAGGATGGCTAAAACAAACAAAAGCTCCCTAAAGAGTTTCTTCCTTAAGGAGCTATGTGTCTAAATCGACTTGACCGATTAGTGCTTTGACTAATCAGCTACCGAAATCTAAACAGCCGCAGCCGTCTTCACTTTTGCATCTAGTTCACCAGCAGCGTACTTAGCCGCAAAGACTTCAACGCCAACTTGCTTGATCTTAGAAGCGTTACCGGCTGTGCCAAACGCTTCATAACGATCGGTACAAACCTGCTTCATGTACTTGATAGAAGGCTTGAGGAAGTGGCGAGGATCAAAGTTTTTTGGATCAGCCGTTGCCGCTTCGCGGATAGCCGCAGTGATAGCCAAGCGGTTATCGGTATCAATGTTCACTTTGCGAACGCCGTTCTTAATGCCTTTCTGAATCTCTTCGACGGGTACGCCGTAAGTTTCAGGAATCGCACCGCCGTGGGCATTGATAATCTCTAGCCACTTTTGGGGCACAGAAGAAGAACCGTGCATGACAAGGTGAGTGTTAGGCAGGCGCTTGTGGATTTCTGCAATCCTATCAATGGCCAAGATTTCACCCGTTGGCTTGCGCGTAAACTTGTAAGCGCCGTGGCTGGTGCCGATGGCAACGGCAAGGGCGTCTACCTGAGTCGCTTCAACAAACTGAGCGGCTTCTTCTGGGTCAGTGAGAAGCTGATCTTTGTCTAGCTTGCCTTCAAAACCGTGACCGTCTTCTGCTTCACCTTGACCAGTTTCGAGTGAACCAAGGCAGCCTAGCTCGCCTTCTACACTCGCACCAATAGCATGAGCAACTTTCACGACTTCACGCGTGACGTTAACGTTGTACTCAAAGCTAGCAGGTGTCTTGGCATCTTCTTCTAAAGAGCCGTCCATCATGACGCTAGTAAAGCCGTTGCGAATTGCTGAGTAGCAAGTTGCAGGCCCATTACCGTGGTCTTGGTGCATGACAACGGGAATGTGAGGATAAGTCTCAACAGCAGCCATTACCAAGTGGCGCAAGAAGTTCTCACCTGCATACTTCCGCGCACCGCGAGAAGCCTGCAAAATAACTGGGCTGTCAGTCTCATCAGCAGCTTCCATGATCGCCAGGATCTGCTCTAAGTTGTTTACATTAAATGCCGGAATCCCGTAACCGTTTTCGGCTGCGTGATCAAGCATCAGCCTCATAGGTACAAGCGCCATTCCATATCCTCCTAATATTTTCTGCCAGATGGCTCACCTACGCGCTGTGCTGAAGTGTTACCTAAAGTTGCGATAGGTGTAGGTTTTTATCAGTTTAATAGTAAGTCAAAATATTGACCTGTGGCGATCTGTTTTGCCTGAGCGCGGCTTTAGCCAAGGCTAAACAAGGCGCTAGCTTAAGGGCTGAGCCGCATGGATAAAGGCTATACCGTTGCTTGTAGTAGTGTTTTTTGTTTTTTCTTTTGTCGTAGGTATTAATCCAGCAAGGTTAGTACCGGTTGGCGGCTAGGGCGCTTTAGCGAGGCTGGGTAACGAGGCCACGGGCGGTGAAGGGGGCAACGTGTAGCGCTAGGTCGGTGTCGTCAATTTGCTGACGCACGCTTTGCCAAATGCTGTCGGCCTGCTGGCGAGTAGCCGCTAGGGTAAAGACGGTGGGGCCAGATCCAGACATCATCGTGCCTAGGCCACTGTGATCTTTGGCGGCTTGGATCATAGTTTCTTTGAGCTGGCTGACTTTGGGGTGGGCGGGCAGAACAACTTTTTCGAGGTCGTTGTATAGATGGGTGCCGATTTTGGTGGCGTTGCCAGCGGCGATCGCTTCAATCATTTTGCCGGAATGAAGGCGATCGCGTCTTTCTATCAGGCTGGCGCGATCGCCCAGGTTCAGATACGTGTGCTCGAACTGCTGCCGGTAGGTTTTGTAGGCCCAGGGCGTAGACACCGAAATGCTGTTGTACTTGGCAAGGACGGCAAATAGCTGAGGAGTATGACGCAGAACGTCTACGTCTTCGCCGCGTCCAGTAGCGATCGCACACCCGCCGGCCAGGCAAAACGGTACGTCCGAGCCCAGCTCTGCGCCCAGCGCTTGCAGCCCCGTGCGAGTGAGCCCTAGCTGCCACAAAACATCTAGCCCTAACAGCGTTGCCGCCGCATTCGCAGAGCCCCCCGCTAGGCCCGCCCCCACTGGAATTTTTTTATCGATGGTAATTTCCACACCGCCGCGCTGATTAGTGCGGTTAGGAAAGCGCTTTTGCACGAGCGCTACGGCTTTATAGGCAAGGTTGGTGTGATCGGTGGGCACCTGCGGATGGTCGCAGAGAATCTGAATAGTGGGGGTAGTGAGCGGCTTTAGCGTGATTTGATCGGCTAGCGCCACGCTTTGCATCACCATCACCAGCTCGTGAAAGCCATCTGGGCGGCTACCGATAATTTCTAAATAAAGGTTGATTTTGGCGTTGGCGAGTAGGGTCAGCATGTCAATTTACTCCGAGGGCAGCTCACGCCCAATGGCATCGCTGAGTGCGACCCATTCTGCCACGCCCAGGCCCTCGGCTCGAATTTGGGGGTTGATTGACAGGCTTTCTAAGATAGAAGTCAGATGGTCTCTATTGAGAATGCCTTGCAGGTTGTTGCGCAGCATTTTGCGCTTTTGGGCAAAGCCAAGTTTGACTAGCTGGCTAAGCTGGCTAGGGTCTTTAGCAGGGGTAGGACAGGGTCTGGGCCGTAGCCGGATAACGGCGGACTCTACCTTGGGAGCAGGATGAAAGGCGCTGGGCGGAACGGGGCAGATTTCTTCGCACTCAGCGAGGTACTGGGCGCGGATGGTAAGCGCACCGTTGGCTTTAGTACCAGGGATGGCGCAGAGGCGATCGCTAATTTCTTTTTGGACAAGCAGTACGATGCTGTCGAAAGGGTGAGCATTGGGCGATCGCATCGTCCCCAGCAGCTTTTCTAAAATTGGAGCGGTGATGTAGTAAGGAATGTTGGCGATGACTTTATTCGGCCTTTCTAGATCAAAGTCAATGAGCGCCTGGTCAAAATCTAGCTGAAGGAAGTCGGATTCAACGAGGCGAAACTGGCCAGCGGCAACGTCGGCAATGAAGCGATCGCTGAGCTGAAAGCAAAGATCGCGGTCAATTTCAACGGCCAGTACTTTGGCAGAGGTGGCTAGCAGTCGCTGGGTCAAAACGCCCTGACCCGGCCCAATTTCCAAGACATGGTCGCCGTCTGTTAGCTCGCCTGCACTGATAATTTGATTGAGGATGCGATCGCTTTTGAGCCAGTGCTGACCAAACCGCTTGCGGGCTCTGTGACCAGTCTTTTGACCGGCTGCCTGCCTGGATCCATTCGCAGCGCCTTGCGTATTTTTTTGGGCCACGATATTAGGCATCCTGTAAGAAAATCGCTTGCTTAAGTTGAAGAATAAATGCAAAGGTCCGTTCAATGACCCAATGGCATTTTACTTTAAAGGGAAACGGATAAAGAGAAACACGAAAGAATTGCCCCATGGAACAACCCACTCCAACCAATGACAAGACTAATGATGACAGTTCTAATACCTTAGCTAGCCTCTCAGAAAAGTCGTCAGCAACGCCGCTGCGATGCTTTACGGGCGCGCTGACAGCGGCAACGCTCTCGCTGTTAGCCTATCGACTGACCCTTTCTGTGGCGACTAGCTTTGCCAATAAACCCATCGTTTCAGAGAACCCGGTTGCGGTGAATATTTCGGCAGCGGTGCGGACGCTGGTGATGGGAATGGTGGCGCTAGGCGCTGGGGTGTTTGGCGTCGCGGCGCTAGGTCTATTGGCTTTAGGCATTCAGCTCTTGTTCAAGCGCCAGCCCAAGGAGGAAGCGAAGTAAGGTATCCTGTCGTGGATTCAGTCTTCGGTAAAATGCTCTGGTGAAACCGAATCTAATAAAAGTCAAAACGATCTAGTAAACAGATACTCGCAAGAAGCATTCAATGGCACAGATTTTTATCTCGGCAGGGCATGGCGGTATTGAGAATGGCGTTCGCGATACGGGCGCGCGGATTGCAGGCACCACAGAAGCGCAGGAGATGATCGCACTGCGGGACTTGGCTGTACCAGAGCTGCGATCGCGTGGCTATGACGTACTCTCAGTCCCTGACGACTTAAGCCTATTGCAAAGCATTGACTGGATTAACGCCCGCGCCAAAACCGGCGCGGTAGCCATTGAAATCCACGCCGAATCGTTCTCAAACCAGGCCACCCGTGGCGCGACGGTCTACCACATTTACAACAATCGCGATCGCCGCGATCAGGCCGAACTGATTCTGCTGTCTCTGCTCAAAGAAGTGCCTGAACTGCCCAGCCGAGGCGTCCGATCCGATTCCTCCGCCGCTACGGGCCGACTAGCCTTTTGCCGCCAGACCGTGCCGCCTGCGCTGGTTGCCGAAATCGCCTATCTCACCAACCCTAAAGACTTTGCCCTGCTAACTCAGCGTCGACGCAACTTTGCAGTGGGCCTTGCCAATGGCCTCGCGGCCTGGAGCAAAGCCATCACGGGCAGTAACCCCACGCCACCGACACCCACCGAAGTCAGCTACCCCACTATCAATATCGAAATCAACGGCGGCGGCTACCCCGAAAAAGGCATTATCATCAGCGGCAACGCCTACATTCCAATCGATCTGGCCGACCGCCTCAGTGTCGATCTGACTCAGTCCGACGCCGTCAGGCGCGTTCGCTATCGCGGCATCGTCTATGTCAAAGCCGTCGATCTCAAGCCTTTTAGTATTGCAGTCGGCTGGGACGCCAGTACCCGCACCCTGCAGCTACGCCCGGCCTCAGCGCTCAACATCTGCCCTGGCACCATCGACTTAATCATGAGCCACGGCAGCACCACCGAGCTAAACCTCAAAATTTTTCTGCGCAACGAAAACGAAAGCGGATTCAATACTTTCTCAGATCTGCCCAAACTCTACCGAGAAGAGGCCACAATTGAAGGCGTTGACTATGACATTGCCTTTTGCCAAATGTGCCTAGAAACAGACTTTTTACGCTTTCCTGGCCTCGTACGTCCCTCGCAAAACAATTTTGCGGGCCTAGCTGACGGAGCTGGCAACCTAGCCACATTCCCGAGTGCGGCCATTGGCGTTCGAGCCCACATTCAGCACCTCAAAGCCTATGCCAGCACCGAACCGCTCGCTCGCCCGCAGGTCGATCCGCGTTTTGACTTTGTCAAGCGTGGGGTTGCGCCGCTAGTCGGGCAGTTAAGCAATCTATGGGCCGCTGATGCGCTGTATGGACAGAAGATTTTGGCGCGGTTAGAGGAGCTATACAAGTCGGCAGGGCTGCTGTAGCAAAGACAGTAAGGACGACTTACAAACTGCCACTAGCGGTGTTTGGAAAAGGTCAAGTTTTGGAGATGGTTGGGAAAGCTGGAAAATAGCTCAATCAAATTTGATTAGATTTAGATCTGGGGCATTTGGCCTGTATCTTGGGCCCATTCACATTACGCACACTCACTCGCGCTGATTTAAGTCTGACGCTTCTAATATGACTGCCTCTACGACTGCCCCTGTGACTGACTCTATGGCTGATTCTGTAACTGCCTCTGTCGCTGATAGCAGGCCATCTTTGGCGAAAACCTGGCTGTATGCTTTGACTCATTCTCAGCAGCGAGCTGGTCTATTTTGGGGGCTGCGGAGCCTGGGCGGAATGCTGCTGTGGCTAGTGCTGATGCTACCGGCACAGGCGGCAGTAGAGATGCGTATTGGCCTATCGCAAGCGAATGATGCCATCAGCATTGGTAGCTCAACGGCGGGCACTATTCGCAATGGCAGTGGGCAGGCGCTCTATCAGCTGCCCGGACTGCAAGGGATTGTGGTAGAGGCGGATGGGGCTGAAGTAGATTTGACCAATGGCGGACAGACGCTGGCTGAGTCGAGTTCTTTTTGGCTAGAGCCGTCTGAGAATGGCTTTGTGTGGATTGGGGACAGGTGGTATCGGGGCCGGGTGATGGTCACGGTCGATCAAGGTGAGCTGATTGCGGTGAACTATGTTGATTTGGAAGAGTATTTGTACAGCGTGGTGGGCAGTGAAATGCCGACAAGCTGGCCGCAGGCGGCGTTGCAGGCTCAGGCAGTGGCGGCCAGATCGTACGCGCTGTATAAGCGATCGCGCTCCACAAATCCACTGTTTGACTTAGGCGGTACGACGACCTATCAGGTTTACAAAGGGCTTGCCCAAGAGCATCCCAACACCTTGGCCGCAGTCAATGCGACTGAGAACAAAGTGGTGACCTATAACGGTCAGGTAATTGAGGCGATTTTCCACTCTTCTTCTGGGTTAAAAACCGAGAATGCCAGTGAGGTATGGAGCAGTGATGTGCCTTATCTGCGCGGGGTCGAAGACTTTGACCAAAACTCTCCGGTCTCTCACTGGCAAGAAACGTTTAGTCTGTCCGAATTTAGCCGCAAGATTGGCAATATTGGACTGGTTCGTACGATTGGGACGCCGCAGTATACCAGCGGTGGCCGAGTCTCTTCTATCAGCTTTGCTGGCGACAGTGGCACTGAAACTTTGCGAGGCCGGGATGTGCGGACTGCCCTCGGCCTGCGCAGCACGCTGTTTAATATTGCGATTAATGGCGAGAGCGTAATCGTTACAGGCTCCGGCTTTGGTCATGGGGTTGGGATGAGTCAGTGGGGCGCGCGGAACCTCGCCGACCAGGGATGGAGCTACGAGCAGATTTTGCAACACTATTATCAGAGCACAGTGGTTGCGCAGCTTGAAGGCTAGCGCTCGGCTTTTTATCCACTGGCTTGATGAACTGCTGATAAGCAAATAGCATCGGCAATTGAATTTGCCGACGCTATTTGCTTTTGCCTAAATCCCTTGCCCAGTATCTTGTCTAGATCTCATTTAGCCTGCGCATAAAGTCGGACTCTAGCTGATCGCTCTCTTGCTCAAAGAGATCTGTTTCAGTAGTGTATACAGCCTCATTTTCTTTGAGTATTTTTTGATTGGCAAACTGCTGCGCAAAGGCCAGCTTTTGCTGAAAGGCCGCGCCGAGCCGATTCAAAACGCTTGCCCGCTCGGCGCGCTCGGCGTTACGGCGCTCAATTTTTGCATTTCGCCACTGTATCCAGTAGTAGCGTATGAGCGGAATGCTCAGAAACGCGACGCCATAGATCATCAAAACACCCAGGATGGACTGAGCAAAGACGGCGGCAGCGGGGAGAACCACGCTTTGGGCGATCGCATCTTGCAGCATCCCCTGTAAAACAATTGCCCCAATAATATTTGCTGCGCCGAGACCAATCGAAAGCATTACCTGCTGCGAAGATGCCTGCGTAAATTGACGCTTAGTTTCTTTTAAGTAAGCGCTGACCGCTGCCTTGCCGCGTTCTACCGCAGACACCTGCAGCTCAGGAAAATAGTAGACCATATCTCCAGTCGGACTGACCTCGGGCTGACCGTTGAAACGGCTCAAGACTGGCAGCATGTAGTCTTCGTATTCTTTTTCCCAGCCTTCGCCTAGCTCATCAAGATAAGGTGCGACCTGCTCAGCTGCGATCGCCCCGCCGTTATTGGTAATCACCGTGCCAATTGTCTGCCATCTTCGATCTTCCAAATTCGCATTCGGATCGCCATCGCCAAACAGAAAAGAGAATATAGCCTCTAAAAACTGAAGCTTTTCGCCCGATCGCCCGGCGGGTCTAGCGCCAAATCGGTTGCCAGATCGACTTTGCTGATACCGATTGGGATAGCGACGACGACCCCGACCGTAATTAAAGTCGAACAAATATAAAATATTAAAAGGAGAAAGGCCAAAGCCAAAGCCACCGCCGCCGCGCCGGTTGTCCCGGTCGCCACCGCCTTGACTACTCGCTGCAATCATTAAAGCAATAATTGCGATCGCAATAATGGCAATACTCACCAGCAGCATAATGCCAAAGGAAATCCGAATGACATAGAACACCACCTGCCAAACCTTTGACAGCAGCTCTTTAACCCTTAGCTGCCAGTACTTGTTGCGCAGCACCCCTCGAAATCCGCGCGAAAACTCATACGCAATCTCACCCGCTTCCGACACCTGCATATGGCCCTGCGTTTCCGACGCCAACGCCAGTAACCCCTGCTGTGCCACCTCTACTTTTAGCCCTGCGCGTGCAGCCACGTCCCCAACAGTCACTCGATACCCAAGCGACTCTACTGCTTGCATTACATCTTGGTTTAGTTCCACTGGCTATGCCTCGTATGCTTACTGGCCTGCTTGCACCGTATCTTGAGTAAGCGATTATTTTTACTGCGTTTACTCCAGTATAAGAGTCAGATCTGTGCGGTGACAGGCGAAGGCAGGTTCGGATTTCATACCTTATTTAGCTTTGACAATACTGGTAGCAACACTCAAAAGCCGCTACTCCCATCGTGGGAATAGCGGCTTTCTAAACAGGGCTCACTGATATATCAAGCTTTGTCGCAATTGGGCTCAAAGCTCAAGATATTCTGAGCCTAGAAGCTCAAAATTTAGCGGTTAAAGCTTGGAAGCTCGCCCCAAAACTTGCTCTTTCAGCGCGTTCATTTCGCTGGCAAGTTCGCTGCGGTTAGACGCTTTGTACAAATAGCGATAGACAAACCAGCCGCTATATAGCAAACCAATCAGCTCAAACATCGGTGCTAATACCGGCACATCGTTGATGGCTTCTAGCACCGCTAGCGTCAGCTTGATAGCAAGAAACAGGCCAAAGAAAAGACCTAACGCAGTCAAAGGACGCTTGTACTCCTGGAAAAACTCGCCGAAGTATTTGTCGAGGTAGCCTAGCTTGTCAACCACCTGGGCGGTAACTCGCTTCACTTGCTCAACCGTTTCACTAGACGGTTCACCAGAAGCTGTACCTGTTGCAGTTGCCGCAGGCATTTCTACCTCGGGTGTACTGCTTTCAGCGTAGGCGCTGCTATCTGGTTGGGTATCAGTAGCCATAGTATTTACAAAGGATAAACAACACGAATGCTCTAAACCGGTTAAGGGGATAGCGAAGCCGTCCCCCCAGTAAAAAATCCAGCAAACAATCCAGTGGGAAATAGCAAGAGCGTCATGAGCTATAAAAGTCTGACGAAAAAATAGACGATTCAGCAAATACTTTGAATACTTTGAATCGATATTTGACCTTGCTAGCAACCGGCAGAGCAGGAATTAAGGCACCATGATAGCGCCTCGACCGTAAGGTGGCTAGATTCAGACGAAGGAGTATTGGCAACCGTAAAAATACTCGATACACAAACGTACAGTCTGCTCACTCAGAACATCTGCCTCACCTATCGAGCCAATCCAGCCAATAAACCACCACCTGTGCCTAAACCGCCAAAGCTTATTGTACTACTTTTGTACTACCAAGTCACAGGGACCTACCTGCACAGCTTAGACTGTGCTGCCTGAGCTGTTGACGTTGCTGCGACTAGATACCAACTGTGGATGCAGACTTAACTAACAATTCATTTCACGAAAAATGTGAAATTAGACAATCCAATTGCCCATGACAGATAAAGTTTTGATGTGACTCTCAAAATAATTTGATCTAGCTCCTTGTAAACCCTTAGTGTCCTAGGTATAAAGTTAGTTTTTTCAATTCAGTAAAACAACTTAAATTACATCAGGGCTTTCCAAAAATTTTACGCATCGCTGAGCAATGCAAGCTAACAAATTGATGAGAGAATTGTCGTGATAACTCAATTAAAAGCACGCCACCCAAAAGCACTATCAAAAAAAGCACCGTCGAAGAAGGCGCAGTCGCCCGCAGTACCATCCACAAAACAACAGATAAAAGCAAGCTGTAGAGAAGGGTCTCGAGTTCTGATATGGTCGCTGCGAAACATTCAGAATTTTGTCTATAACGCTTGCCTGTATGAGTTTGAAGATATCATCAGCGATATCGACGATGCTGATATTGTGGCCCCGCCTTCCTATAACTTGTTTAGCAGAGTTATTAACAAAACAATCGTTAGCAAGACACAGCGATGTAAACCCTTTTCTTTGATGTCTGTCAATCCATATGGCCAGTCTATTGACCTATGGTATGAGTATGATATTTACTTCGTTGTCTTAGATTTTCCTTGGTATGTTGCCTCTATAAATCTGTTAAAAAACTGGCGAAGAAAGTGTAGATTTGCGGTTTGCTACATCATTGAAGTATGGAATACGGACATACAAAAGTTATCTAATTTTATGGCGTTTTTTGATGAGTTTGACCTCATCTGCGTAGGGACTTATCACGTATTAGACGCGGTCAAATCGCTGGCGAACTGTCCTTGTATGTTTTTAGCGCCTGGCATTGACACGCTAAAGTTTTCTCCCGAACTCAATGCGAATGCTCGGTCGATAGACGTTTGTAGTTTAGGACGACGGTCTCCGGTGACGCATGAGGCTTTGCTGGCGATCGCAGAGCAAGAGCCGTTCTTCTACTATCACGAATTAACCAGCGGTTCAGTCGCACGCATTAATGACCACCAGGCACACCGAACGCTGGTCGCGAATCTGCTTAAGAACAGCCGATATTTCATCACCAACCACGCCAAGGCAAACTTACCAGAGCTGATTGCAGATGATCATGAGATTGGCTATCGCTTTTTTGAGGGCGCGGCGGCTGGTGCTATCCTAATTGGCGATCCGCCTAAGGGTGAGCATTTCGAGCGTCACTTTGACTGGCCAGATGCGGTAATTCCTATCAGCTACGATGAATCCAATATTGCTGAGATCCTTGCGGAGCTAGATTCTCAGCCAGGCTATTTAAAGCGGGTTCGCGCCAACAATACGATTAATTCTCTGCGCAAGCACGACTGGGTATATCGCTGGGAGCAAGTTCTTGAGAAGCTAGGGATGCCCTCAACTCGGGCAATGACAGCGCGTAAAAGCCGCCTACAGGCGTCAGCGATCGCGATCGAATCGAGCGTTCTACCAGACCCAGTCAAAGCAGACTCAGTCAAAGCAAGCCCAGCAAGAGCAAATCCAGTAAAACCAGCAAAAGCGACCCCAGTAAAAGACGACGAGCGGAGCTATCGGCACGCTGCGCTAGAGCCGGCAGCGGCTCTTGGGGCGGTGCGCTAAGGTTGTCGCCTGCATCTAGGGCGATCGCCACTGATCTGTCAGCGTCTTTGTCAGTTCTCTTTATCAGCACTCTTAACTAAAACTAGGAAAGATTAGGAAGGCGATTAAGATAAGAAGACGCTGCACAGTTCTAGAGGCATCTTCCCATAGAGAAAATTTACGGCGAGCTAAAAGGTCTAAAGTCAAGCCAGCTTAAGGCGCTAAAGCGGATCTACCATCAGCGATTACCGGTAGATCGCATTGCAACCCCCGAGTTTGCCCAGCGGCTAGCAGCGGTTAGTACAGACATTAATCAGGCCGTTTGCGCCTATGTTGACCGGCGCGGTCATGTCATTCGAGTCGGCGTTGGCAGTCCTCGGCGTACGCAAATTCCTGTGCTAGAGCTGCCGCGCTATGGGGCCGAAAGACTATGTGGCATTCGCTGTATTGCAACACAGCTAAAGCTAGAGCCGCCTAGCCACAGCGTGCTGACCGCAATGGCTATTCAGCGACTAGATGCGATCGCTCTGCTCACCCTAACCGGCGCGGGCTTCACGCGTAAAGGCGGCGCGGCCACTGGCTATATCAAAGAAGCCTACCTGTCTCATCTGGTGCCCGACCCTCGGACGCAGTGGACCGTTTCTGATCCGCTAACGCTAGAAGAGCTTAACCAGCAGGACTTTTTAGACCTCGCAGAGGGCCTAGAAGAAGAATTTCGCCGCGAATTTGTGGCGCAGCAGGTTGATAGCGACCACGACCGGGTGCTGGTGGTGGGCTTATTAACAGACAAAATAGAGGAGCGCGTTTTTCAAAATGGGCTAGCGGAAATTGAGCGCCTAGTCGAAACGGCAGGTGGCGATGTGTTGGACATTGTGCAGCAGAAGCGATCGCGCCCCCATCCACAAACCGTCATCGGCGCTGGCAAAGTAGACGAAATTGCCCTGGCCGTTCAAACCCTCGGGGCCAACCTCATCGTCTTTAATCGCGATTTGTCCCCCGGCCAAGTTCGTAACCTCGAAAAACAGGTTGGCGTCCGCGTTGTGGATCGCACCGAGCTGATTCTCGATATTTTTGCCCAGCGGGCCAAATCTGGCGAAGGTAAGCTGCAAGTAGAGCTAGCCCAGCTAGAGTATCAGCTACCTCGACTCACCGGACGCGGACAGGCAATGTCTCGGCTCGGCGGCGGCATAGGAACCCGAGGCCCTGGTGAAACCAAGCTAGAAACCGAGCGACGCGCCATCCAAAAACGCATTAGTCGCCTGCAAAAAGAAGTCACCCAGCTCCAGGCTCATCGGGCCAGACTACGCCAGCGCCGACAGCATCAGTCCGTGCCGTCTGTGGCTATCATCGGCTATACCAACGCGGGCAAATCCACCCTGCTTAATCAGCTCGCAGATGCCGACATCTACGCCGCCGACCAGCTATTTGCCACGCTAGATCCCACTACGCGCCGCATTGCCATTAGCGACGAAGCCAGCGACGATCCTAGCCAACAGCCCAGATCGCTGGTCCTTACCGACACCGTTGGCTTCATCCAAGACTTGCCGCCTGCGCTGATGGATGCCTTTCGCGCCACCTTAGAAGAAGTGACTGAGGCCGACGCATTGCTTCACGTTGTCGATGCCTCGCATCATGCCTGGAAAGATCACATCCATTCTGTGATGAAGCTGCTAGGTCAGATGCCAATTGCGCCCGGCCCCATTTTGCTGGTGTTTAATAAGCTTGATCAGGCCGACACCGACGCGCTAGAGCTGGCCAAAGATGAATATCCTCAGGCTGTGTTTATTTCGGTTACAAAAAATTTGGGTATGAATACGCTCAGACAAAAAATTCTTCAGCTAGTGGACTATGCCGTTGCTAGCTAGGCGAGCACTCACACGCCTAGCTAAAATCTAGCTATGACCATGCGTCAATTGGCTGGGCTCACCTCACCGACCGTATTCCTATCTTTTTCAGTGGCAACGGCCCCTTCAAATCCGGAGAGTCGGGCGAGCTTTGGTAACGGCTGAGCACCCAGATAGTATTCGTCTTCAATAATCCAGGTCGGGTAGGCCGTTATTCCCATCTGCTGGCACAGCGCGGCCTCGTTATTGATGCCCTCCGGATCGCACTCAATGTAGGGAATACGCCCGACGGCACCGCCAAAGTAGTCTTTTTGAATCGCGCAATGAGGGCACCAGTATGCGCCGTACATTTTAGCCCCGCTTTCGCTGAGGTGGTCGGCTAGGCTGGCCTCGTAGGCGTTGGGTAAACTGCTACAGCTAGCGATCGCACCCGAGATAGCGCCACCGATTACGAGCCATATGCCGTAAGAGACAGCAGGTCGTTTGCAGTATCGCCGCCAAAGCCTAGACAATTGCATATCAAGATTTACAGAACATTATTTTCAAACTTGCTAATAATAGCTGTAGACCGAAGCGAGCAATCCAATCTGTATAGCAAAAGCTAATAGCTGTAGACCGAAGTGCCCATGAGAGCAAACCGTACCTCAGCGCATCGTACATCCGCCCTGCATGGTTCAAGAACACCTGTCAAAATGAACTCAAGGACGCTTGTATCTTGCTTGTGAGCTATCCCGCGAGTCCGATCGTTTGCTGAAGAGAGACTTTTCAGCTGAGAGAAACCCCTATGAATCTTCTGCCCAGCCTGACACTCGTTAGTACGTTCTTTAGGCGGATTGCATCGGTTGCGATCGCACTTCTGCTCACCAATAGTCTCTGGACGCTACCAGTTCAGGCCCAGACGGTTCAGGCCCAGGCCGCTACCGCTACGCCGACTCAACAGGCAACTCCAACGGCTCCAGCTAGCGAGCAAAGGCCCGGACAGCCCCTAGCCGTGAGCACTCTGTCGCCTCAGAGTTTTGTCGCTGATGCGGTTCGTTCTGTCGGGAGCGCAGTTGTTCGCATTGACACAGAGCGGACGGTGACGCGCAACGTGCCCGATTTGTTTTTTGACGATCCTTTCTTTCGGGGTTCATTTGGCAACAGGGGCAGAGGCTTTCAGAGCATTCCTCAAGAAGAACTGCTGCGCGGGCAGGGCTCGGGTTTCATTATTAGTGAGCAGGGCGATATCTTGACCAACGCCCATGTTGTTCATGGCACAGATCAAGTTAGCGTCACGCTCAAAGACGGTCGCTCGTTTGAAGGCTATGTAGAAGGCATTGACGAGATTACTGACCTAGCGGTAGTGCGCATTGACACAGCAGGAGAACCGCTGCCGGTATCCAAGCTAGGCAATTCTGATGAGGTGTCGGTGGGTGATTGGGCGATCGCAGTCGGCAATCCGCTCGGCCTAGACAATACGGTTACCCTTGGTATTGTCAGCACACTCAAGCGATCAAGCGCCGCTGTCGGCATTCCAGATAAACGTATCGACTTTATTCAAACCGACGCGGCTATCAATCCTGGCAACTCTGGTGGGCCGCTGCTCAATGCTCAAGGCGAAGTCATTGGCATCAATACTGCTATTCGCGCTGATGCAATGGGTATTGGATTTGCCATTCCAATCAATAAAGCTAAGGCAGTTCAAGCGAGCCTAGCTCGCGGTGAGCGAATTGCGCATCCTTACCTAGGCGTTCAGATTGCAACGCTGACGCCCGACATGGCAAAGATGAACAATGAAGACCCCAATAGTGCAATTCAGCTACCCGAAACAGATGGAGTGCTAGTGGTTCGCGTTTTGCCTAATACACCTGCGGCTGAGGCTGGGCTGCGCCGAGGCGACGTGATTACTGAAATAGCAGGAATGCGAGTGAAAAAGGCAGATCAGCTGCAGAGCCGGGTGGATCGTGTCAAGGTGGGCGAGGCGTTGCAGGTAACCTTGCGAAGGGGCGATCGCACCGAAAACCTCTCAGTCAAAACAGCCGATCTTTCTCAACAGCCAAGCGCATAGCGGTTAGTCTGCTAATTGACCTACTAATAGCCCAGTGCCAGCTTAGTGCCAGCCCAGCAGCCTAAAGTAGCCATAATGACATCGACCTGGCTGCTACCTACATGATACTGATTGCAAAATGCCTCATAGAGCACCCGCATAGAGAGCACCCGCAGAAAGTGCTAGCAAAGTAATGCAGTCAATCTCTATCTAAAGGCTGACTTATAGATAGCTTAGTTCACTCTGTAGGCAGTTCATACTATTAGGGCAAAATCGTATGCTCTATTACGAATTAGGACAAGTCAAGCGTCGCTTATTTAGGTAGTCACTACCTAGTCAGTTGATATTAGTTTGTTCATTTATATATTTGTGTTCCTAGGGTTCCGACTTAATTCAGATATACGAATTAAGTGCTGGTCCGAGAGGAACAGCTCAGCAACTGCAAACTTGAAGTAGTTCTATTTCAAGCTCAAAAGCTGAGTACACGGCGGGATAAAAGCCCGGGAGAAAGGTTAGCGCTTTAGGCGTCTTTCTCCCGGGCTTTTTTGGGCGTATTGCATCCGTCAAGCTGCTTAGGATACTTGCTATACCCATCACACGACTAATTTATGAAGCTCATCAACATTGGATTTGGCAATAGCATAGCGGCAGACAAAGTCGTTGCAATCGTGAGTCCTGAATCTGCACCTATTAAGCGAATTATCGCTGAGGCACGCGATCGCGCTCAGCTAATTGATGCTACCTACGGCAGACGCACCCGCGCCGTCATGATCACCGAGTCAGGCCACGTCTTACTATCAGCTATTCAGCCAGAAACCGTTGCCCATCGCTTTGTTCACTAGAGCCTATCTAGAGATCGTACATATCCAAATTGACCACATAGTGACCAATTAAAGTGATGCGTTCGTAAGACATTGGATATACATGCAGCAGGTTCTCATCAGCCAAATCGCGATGCATTACCAACCCATTAATTCCAATATCTTTGCGATAGTCAATCACCTGATCGGCCTCATCTAAAAGCACGCCAAAAAACGGGCTAAAGGCAGGCGGATTTGCAACCAAGTCATCATAGCTTTGTGTAAACGGTGTCCCAAACCCCAGTGGCATATATATACCCTCTGAATAGTCAGCACTCTCTAGCTTTGGCACTTGATCCCAATCAATGCCGCTAATGACCAGCTTACGGAGTGCTCCGGCCTCACTTTCAAAGTCAATTTCTACTTCAAGCAAGGCGCTCTGATCGAGCGATTCTAGCGGTAGGGTTGAAGTGATTTGCCGACCCGTTGCACCTACAACTGTCGCTAGCTGAGAAAAATCAGACTTCCATAGCCGAGACGCATCGTAAATGCCTGGTGGCACAAAGCTCTGAAACTTTAAATCAGCCTGTCGAAGGTCTTCCCAAGTACGCATGTCTTCGCCATTCGTCCCGTCCGCGTACACAATTAGGTTCTGTTTTTTAACTTGCTCATCGGTGGCAATAATCTCTTCTGCTTTAAGATCGGTCACTGGCACTGCTGTTTCGGCCTTTACCTGCCGCAGTGTCTCTAGCGAAAACGGCAGCCCGCTAAGAAAGCGAAACCCTGGCCACGCCTCCATTGTGCGAGCCTGCCGCCAGTAGGCCGAAGAATTTAGCCAAGCTACTATTTCGGCATAGACGCCTCTAGGAAAGGTAAAATATCCCTGATAGATTTTTTCACTGCTACCGTCTTCACCTGCGACAGAAACGGCTAGCTCCCAATAGCCTGCCCCTAAGCAATTGTTGGTCAATGCGATTGAAAGATCTTCAGGGTCGTAGCCTGCTAACTCGGCTGGCAGGTCTTTGCCCAGATCAATATGTGGAGACCCCGGCTCAAAAATAACGCGCTGTCGGTTGAACTCTCTTTCTGTTAAAAACCATCGTGTCAGCGCTTCGTTGCGTTGCGCGTGGACGGGCACTTCCGGCATCAGTAGCGTCAAGTCAATATCGCGTAAGACAAGCTGGGCTACGTCATCACTTTTCGCTGAAGCGTTATTAGCCTTACCTTGAGAGAGACTAAAAAAAACGTCGAACTGGTCACCCTCTAGCTGCTGAAAGCTGATGCCTTCACCGGCCCAAGCATGGCCATCTACGGCTTCTGTGAGCAGGGGGATACGGCTGAGCGCGCGATCGCGATAGCGATTATGAATAACTGCTACGCCGCTAGCCACACCCAGCGATAGTGTCAATCCGACCCCGATGGCAACCTGTCGCAAACGACGTCGAGATAGCCCTCGCTTTACATGCCTACGCAGCTCTTGCCACTTTTGTACCGGCTGACGAACTTGCTTTTGGGTGCCTAAATAATCTACAGACTCGGTTACAACTGCGCTACTAGGGGCACTTGAACCAGTCGGGCTCGAATTAGCCGGGCTCAAGCTATTTAACTGCTGATCTAAACTATGCACGAGAGAATGGCTCCGTAGATGAATAGACAGATCGTGCTGAAAAAATTGCAACGATTGCAATCACAATTTGAGCGTGATCTGTATCACGTACACAGTGATATCAAGAAAGTCCAATAAATTCTGTACTTTTTGACTTTTCTTCTAGAAATATTTTCGAGAACTGCATGAAAGCAATTCTATTCTTGCAGTGCAGGCTCCGCAGACGGCGTATCAGTATCAGAAAGCCCAGGAGTCGCTGTGTTCTCTGATACTGAAGCAGCCTCCTCAACGGTTGCCAATGCTGCGGCAAATCGCTGACCGATCACTCGATAGCTATCTGCCGTAAAGTGAATGCCATCCATCGGCAAATCTTTTGTCACCACCATTGCACCATCTGAAATTTGCAGGCTTTCTTGCTGTGCCTGCACCGCTGCCCAGTTGGGCAATCCTTCCAAATCTTCAGGTTGACCTATCTGCGCATACAGCAGCGGTAAGCCAGGATTGCCAATATCTGCTCTGAAGTTGTAGGCAAAGGTCGCAAACTTTTCGGCCCAGGCAGCAGCGTCAGGGCGTAGAGACGGAAACTGCTGTGGATCAATCGCGTCGGCTTCACCCTGAAAAAACAAAATGCCACTGACTGTACCCATCAAAGAGGCAGCGCGTACACGCTTGAGGCAAGAACCATACAGAGACTGATCGCTAGGGTTTTTCTCCCAGTCAGTAATCGAAGATCCGCTCTTGGCACAGGGAATCAGTCCAATGACCTGGTTGTTGTTTTGGGCAACTAACGTTTGCGCAAAGGGAAAGGCTGGCCCAAAGCCTGGGGTATCGTCGGCTGACACTAAGTCCACCTGATTAAGGCTGCTATCGATTGGCTCTGTCGCAATTCCCCAGCGATAGTCGTTCCCAAAGGTAAAAATATTGGCACTGGTCGACGCGTCTGCTGGAATCTCAGCTTCGCCTACCATATTCGACTGACCGACCAGCACATAGAGCTTTAGCTGGCCTTGAATATCGGGCGAAATCACCGGCTGATCTAGCTGCGCCTGTAGGCGAATCGATGGCTCAGCAACATATTGATATAAACCAACTCTTCGCAGCAGGTTGGCAACCTGTTTGCTCACGTTTAAGTACTTTTGCAGGCCAATGCCAATGCCAGCACCGCAAAGAAGCAAAAAGGTAAAGGCAGCGATCGCACGGAGCGGTTTCATAGTTAAGTAAAGTCATAGTGAGTACGCATTAGCAGGCTAACGCGCTAGGCTAGAGGCAAAGGCTACATTCAAAACTAATATCGCAGACTATGGCTCATCTAAAAGACCGTCGGGCTCAAAATGTAGAGGGTGATTTTTATGTAGATACTAGCTGTATCGATTGTGATACTTGCCGCTGGCTATCGCCGGATATCTACAGCCGCGAAGGCAGCCAGTCGGCTGTGCATCATCAGCCCACCAGCAAGGCTGAGCGCACGTCAGCGTTAGAAGCGCTACTGGCTTGCCCAACCGGATCGATTGGGACGCAGGCAAGACCGACCGATATTCAGCAGGTGCAGCAGCGCTTTCCGCTAAAAGTAAACGACAACGTGTATTACTGTGGCTATCATTCTAAAAAGTCATTTGGAGCTGCGAGCTATTTTATTCAGCGGCCTGAGGGCAATGTACTGGTCGATTCACCCCGGTTTACGCCGCCGCTGGTAAAGCGCCTAGAAGCGATGGGCGGCGTGCGCTATTTGTATCTCACCCATCGAGACGATGTGGCAGATCACGAAAAGTTTCACAAGCGGTTTGGCTGCGATCGCATTCTCCACACCCAAGACATTACCGCCAATACTCAAAGCGTAGAGATTCAACCCACCGGCACCGAACCGCTCGAACTAGCTGCCGATTTACGCATCATTCCTCAGCCCGGTCATTCTGCCGGGCACACTGTACTGCTCTATCGAGGTAAATATCTATTCACGGGTGACCATCTTGCCTGGTCCGCTAGGCTCAATCAGCTCTATGCCTTCCGTAACTTCTGCTGGGATTCCTGGCCGCGTCAAATCGAATCGATGAAAGCGCTGGCCCACTACACAGACAGCTACCGCTTTGAATGGGTGCTGCCCGGTCACGGTCGTCGCTTTCAATCTGCGCCTGAAGCGATGGGTCAGCAGATGCATCAGTGCATTCAGTGGATGGATTCAGTTCGCTAAGCGCTGCCAAAAATAACCCGAGCCAAAAATAACCATAGATCAAAAACCCAAAAAAGCCCGGTTAATGTGACCGGGCTTTAGCGAAGCAGGATTTTGTTGATCTGACTAGCTGTTGATCTGACTAGCTGTTGATCTGACTAGCTGTTTTGGCTAGTTGACCTATGCAGCCTGTGCCCGCTTGCGACGACCCGCAACTAGCACCCCAGCGGCAAGCGTGCCAAGACCCAAAAGCGCAGAAGGTTCAGGAACTGTTGCAGCGCCGCCCACTATCTTGAAGTCAGGCCCATTGTAAGTGCTTTTGCTAGTAACCCGCAGCGCACTAATGTATTCAGAGGTCAGACCCAAATCAGCCATACTGATACCGATAGAGCCTACCTTTTGAGCACTGTCAATTTCTTTGGTATCAATATTGAAACCAGCATATTGCCAGCGGTTTGACGTCAGCTGCAACAGACTCCCAATAACTTCATTTTTCGCATTGAGCGCCTGAATATCGAGGCGGCTGTTCATACCCCGCTCCCATAGAAAGATGCGGTCAACTGCCTGCTCAAATTTGAAGTCCAGGACAAAGCTGCCTGTGTCTTCAGTGTCAATGATGTTGTTGAGATTCAAGTTGTTCATGTTGATCTTGGCACTCTCTTTAGTGAGCGCTTCTTGACGAACGCCTGTCGTCGCCAAGTCCCCGATATCAGCACTAGCTGCGCCGCTGTTACCGCCTGTATAAACATCGTTTGATACGATGCCCACAGAATTAATCAGCGAAAAATTTTGAATAACTTTACCGTCTTCTAGCTTCACAGAGTTTAGAAAGATGTTGCCTTTGGCTGCACGGCTGCCGCTGAGCGTCTGCGTATAGTTAGTTGCGAAATTGAAAGCCTGAGCGGGAGCAGAAAGAGCGATCGCACTACTTAGAACCAATCCGGTGGTAATAGCAATTTGACGAAGCTTCATATTATTTCGATATGGAGAAAAAATGTAATTCCATGAATCTACAATGCATCCTATTGAGCAGAGTTGTTATCTCTTTATCAGCAGCTTCGTCAGAGATTTAAAGGTTCCTCTCTAAATATGTTTTATATGTAATTTGCATATAAAAAGTGCTGAGGAGAAACAGGTTTTCTTAATTTATTTTTTCATGCTGACGCGTCCAACGCATCCCGCATGCAGCCAATGCTTTTCTCTACTTCGCGTCCATCCAGTTTTTGCCCGCGTGAGCCTCCACCTTCAGGGGCACCGCTAGCTGAACGGCATTCTCCATCGTCTGCTCAATCTGGGGCTGCAGTGCTTCCCACTCGTCCGGCGGCACTTCAAAAATCAGCTCGTCATGCACCTGCAACAACATGTTTGCCTGATAGTCTTTGAGCAGCTCATGCAGGCGAATCATCGCAACTTTGATAATGTCAGCGCTCGATCCTTGAATCGGCGCGTTGGCGGCGGCGCGTAGTGAACCCGCGTCATAGCCATTGGTGCGCAGACTGCTGAGATCTATTTCGCTCGGATCGCTACCCTTTAGCGCTTGCAAGCCGCGAGTGGTGAAGTTGAAATAGCGGCGACGCCCTGCGATGGTTTTGACATAGCCGTGAGCGATCGCCTCTCGCTGCATCTGTTGCAAGTACTCAAATACATTTGGATAGCGTGAGTTAAACCGATCGATAAAGCCCTTTGCCTCTAGCCGATGAATACCCATCTCTCTGGCAAATCTGGCCGCTCCCATGCCATAAATCACGCCAAAGTTAATCACCTTAGCAATTCGCCGTTCGTCACCGGTAATGTCTTCTTTTGCCTTGTCAAACAGCAGTGTCGCCGTCAGCCGGTGCACGTCGTCATTCTCCCGATAAGCCTTGATCAAAATGGGCTCCTCGCTCAAATGTGCCAAAATCCTCAGCTCGACCTGCGAATAGTCAGCCGCGACGAGCTGCCAGCCTGCTTTGGGTAAAAAAGCCTGACGAATCTGGCGGCTAAAAGCCGTGCGGGTCGGAATATTTTGCAAGTTGGGATTAGAAGACGATAGCCGCCCTGTGGTCGTTACCGCCTGGTTAAAATCGGTATGCACGCGGCCCGTATTGGGTCGAATCAGTTCGGGCAGGGCATCTACATAGGTAGACTTCAGTTTTGATAGAGTGCGATACTCCACCACGCTATCGACAACCGGATGGTCGCCTTGCAGCTTTTCTAGGGTGGCGGCATCGGTAGAGTAGCCGGTCTTATTTTTACGAGATTTGCGCTTGTCGAGTCCTAGCTTTTCAAAGAACAGTTCGCTGAGCTGCTTGGGTGAGCCTAGATTAAAGTCTTCTCCGGCGGCCTCGTAGGCGGCTTTTTCAATCCCGGCGAGGTCGCTTTCTAGCTGTTTAGAAAACTGGTTCAAATAGTCTTTATCAATCCGAATGCCTGTGGCTTCCATATTGGCTAGCACAGGCTCTACCGGTAGCTCAACGTCTTGGTAAAGGGCTGCTAGCGCTGGGATTTCTTTTAGCTCAGCGGTAAGCAAAGGCACAAGGCGATAGGTCGTGTGGACATCGCTGCCGCAGTACTGGGCAACTTTTGCGATCGCAACTTCCCCAATCGTCTTACCCTTTGGCACCAAATCGGTATAGCTTACCGTCGCTAGCTCCAGATAGCGCAGTGCCAAATCAGCTAAATTATGGCTACTCTCTGGGTTGAGCACATAGCTCGCCAGCATGGGGTCAAACACCACGCCCGCCAGCGTCACCCCTGCCCGGCGCAGCACCAAGCGGTCATACTTCGCATTCTGAAAAGCCTTGGGATACTTCGCATCTGTCAAAATCGGCGTCAGCGCTTTTAGCACCGTCTCAGCAGCGAGCTGTTCATCAATAAGCTGCTCGCCAGCGACATGCCCCACCGGAATATAGGCCAGATCCGCTGGCCCTTCTCCCCAGCAGCAGCCAATCCCCACCAGATCTGCTTCTAACGGGTCAATCGACGTCGTCTCTGTGTCCCAGGCTACTGGTTTTTCGGCGTCCGTCTGCTGCTTTAGCGTCTTTACCAGCGTCTCCAGCTGCTTAGCGGTTGTCACCACTAGCGGCTGAATCGTCACATCGCCCAGCCCCAAGCTCTCAACCGCGTCCGTTTCTGCTGCGGTAAAGAACGCCAGGTCTTCATCTTCAAAATTATCTGGCACTGACACCGGCTGCGGCACAGATCTTGGCTGATAGTCCGACTCGCCCCCAAAAGACGCTTGCAACTTGCTCAACCGATTGACAAAGTGCTGCAATTCTAGCCGCTTCAAGGCTGGAATCACGTCTTCTGGATTGAAGCCTTCTAGCTTGCAAGTTTCTAGATCCGTCTCTAGCGGCACATCTGTCTTGATTGTTGCCAAGAACTTCGACTCGTCGGCGTCGGCTTTTCCCTGTTCTAGCCGCTTTTTAACCGCCCCTTTTAGCTCATCAATTGAGGCGTAAATGGTCTCTAGATCGCCATAGCTTTCTAACAGCTTCACCGCCGTTTTTTTGCCAATGCCCTTTACCCCCGGAATATTGTCAGAAGTATCCCCACACAGCGCTTTATAGTCAACCACCTGGCAAGGCAAGATGGATAGCTTTTCGTGAACTTCAGCTACGCCATATTCTTTGGTCGTACTGCTTTTACTGCCAAAGGTCGTACTCAGATACATCACCTTAATATCTTCGTCTTGATCAATTAGCTGAAACAGATCTTGGTCTCCGCTCAAAATCTTGACGCAATAGCCCTTTGCTTTGGCTCGCACTGCCAAAGTGCCAATCATGTCGTCTGCTTCGTATCCAGGCAGACAAAAAATAGGAAGCTGAAAGGCTCCTAGCAGCGCCTTGAGGTTTTCAACATCTTCTGTAAACTCTTCGGGCGTTTCTGCTCGCCCTGCCTTGTACGATTCTGCTCTTTCGTGGCGAAACGTTGGTTCCGACAGGTCAAATGTAATCGCCGCGTAGTCCGGTTTTTGCGCTTCTAGGTTGTCCATCAGCGACTTTAAAAAGCCAAAGCACACGCTAGTCGGAATCCCTGTGGAGGTTCTTAGCCCCCCGTCGCGACTGCGGGCAAACGCATAGTAAGAACGAAAGGCCAACGAGTGACCATCTACGAGCATGATGAGGGGCTTATCAGCAGGAGAACTCAAGGCGACATCTGGGCGAGCGACCCATTTATTATCAATCGAATACCACCAAAAAAGCACATAGGAAGACAGCCTCCGAAAGACAGCCCATAAAAAAGCACTCAGAATCGCTCTAAGTGCTTTGGGTTGATTTCTAATTTGGCCCTAAATTTTGGCCTTATTGATTCTCTCAATAGGGAGGAAGCTTTACTGCGTACTCCTATACGACAGTTAAAACAAGAAAGCTGATATAGGCGAAAGGCGCGCTGGCAGCGGACTTGTAGCTAGCAGATTTGGCCTGCCGAGCTCCTGGAGAGTAGTGTATCAAGAATTACCGTTTTTTGGTAACAATTCTTTACTGGTTTTGCGCTGTAAGACGGAGAAGGATCGTCCCTGAGCGCCTTGATTCTTCTTTTAAAAGGTGGGGTGGCATTTGTGCTTTGCTCAAGCTGGCAAATCAAGCTGGCAAGCGCTGGCTGATAAGAGCGATTAGTAGAAATCTCTGCCACTATAGATGAGGCGTATCAAAATTCTTGAAGCTTTGCAGATTACTTTTTTAGGAACCAGCTCTGGCGTGCCCACGCGATCGCGCAACGTCTCTAGCGTGGCCCTTCGGCTGCCACAGCGCGCCGAGGTGTGGCTGTTTGACTGTGGCGAAGGGACACAGCACCAGTTTTTAAGAAGCGACTTCAAATCTAGCCAAATCCGCCGGATTTTTGTCACGCACATGCACGGCGACCATATTTTTGGGCTGCCAGGACTGCTAGCGAGCTGCGGCATGGCGGGCACTGGTCAACAGCAAATTGACATTTACGGCCCGACAGAGCTTGGCAAATATTTAGAAGCCTGTCGGCGATATTCCAAAACGCAGTCGTCTTACCCAATTAAGGTGCATGTTACAGAACCAGGTACTGTCTACGAAGACGACGACTATAAAGTTGTCTGCCAGCGGCTAAAGCACCGCATTCCGGCTCACGGCTATCGCATTGTAGAGAAAGATAGAACGGGCCATTTTGATGTCAAAAAGGCCGCGAGCTTAGGCATTTCGCCAGGGCCTGTGTACGGTCAGCTTAAGCAAGGCAAAGCTGTGACCTTGCCCGATGGGCGCGTGATCAACGGCGCGGACTTGTGTGGGCCAACAATTGTGGGGCGTAAGCTCGCCTACTGCACAGACACCGTATTTTGTGAAAGTGCAATTGAGCTGGCACAGCAGGCAGATGTTTTAATTCACGAAGCGACTTTTTCCCACCAGGATGCGGAACTTGCCTATCAGCGAATGCACTCTACTTCGACGATGGCCGCGCAGGTTGCCCTAGAAGCGCAGGCCAAGCAGCTGATTATGACTCACTTTAGTCCGCGCTATGCGCCTGGTAACGTGCTAGAGCTGAGCGACTTGCTAGAAGAAGCCAAAGCCATTTTTCCTAATACGATTATGGCTAAGGACTTTTTCACCTGCGATATTAGCCGCCGCGAAGCGGTGACTGCTGCGGGTTAATTGAACGGGTCAGTCAAATGCGGGTCAGCTGAATGCGGGTCAGTCGAACGCCTAGCGGGTGAGTGCTTTAGTCGTCGCCAAAGCTAGACTTTAGCTTTTCGCCCATATTGAAAAGGCGCTGTTGGCTATCGACGGGTAAGCGGGGTTTAGGCAGCTCTTCGTTAGGCCAAGTTGGCAGATCGTTACACGGACACAGCACCTGATCTAGCATGACTTCAGGCGTGGGAATTAACATGTCACAGCGGGCGCAGTTCGTAACGTCCCAAGCGGGTGAAAGCAGCTCGTCGACAGTTTGATCGGTGCCTTCTAGATGACAATTTTTGCCGGAGGCGCTGAGAATATCGCGCCAGCACTTTTCAAACTCGGCGCTAAAGCGATTGCCTTCAATGACGCTCTGGGGCCTGTAAGACGTTTTGCCATCGTCTGAGACTACCTGCTTACCCAATTGAAACCAGTAGGCTAAATAGTTTTTTACCTGTGTGCGAGAGGCCATGTTTTAGATTTGAATTCTGCTAATTATTATGAAGAGATCCTAGCCCCTACTTTTTAGAAAGTGGCCTTTCAATTGAAAGAATTAAAGATTTCTGCGACTGCGCCAGAAAGTTATGCCAACCTAAAAGCTATACCAACTGTCCTAATGCGGATAAGTTCAGCGCATAGCCACCCGTGACGAGGTAAACGTCATCGGCAACCTGGCCAACTGCGCGGCTAAGCGCGCCCAAGCGATCACGGAATCGTCGCCCTAGCTCGTAGGCAGGCACCACGCCCCAGCCTGTTTCTTCGGCCACCATAATCACGGTTGCTGTCGTTACACTGAGCGATCGCAATAGCGCTTGCTCGGTCGTTGCCCACTGCTCGGCATCTTGTTCTAGCAAGTTGGCTAGCCAGGTTCCTAACGAATCTATCAGCAGACAGTCGGTAGGGTTAGCCTGGGCAATGGCCTCTACCAGCGCCACCGGCACTTCCTGAAGCTGCCAGTCGGCGGGGCGTCTTTGCTGATGCTGAGCAATGCGATCGCTCCATTCTGCGTCCGCCGCATTGACCTGCGCCGTTGCCACATACACGACCTGTCGCCCGTCTGTGGCCAGCTTTGCCGCCAGCTGCTCTGCCCATTCACTTTTGCCCGAACGGCTAGGCCCCGTCACCAAGACTATCGTCATAGAAAATTCTGAGCTGTGCTAAGCTACTAGACTGTAGGTTTATCCTAATTTTTAATTTAAGTTTAGGAATGAAAATGGAGGTTTTCGCTTGGAGTCTGTAGAATCTGTGGCTACTACGCCTGAATCGGATGCCCGATTCATATTAAAAGTACTTTGGTTAGACAAAGACGTCGCCCTGGCAGTGGATCAGGTTGTGGGTAAAGGCACTAGCCCGCTAACGTCTTATTTCTTTTGGCCCCGCAACGATGCCTGGGAACAATTAAAAACTGAGATTGAATCCAAATCTTGGATCACCGACGAAGAGAGCGTCGAGCTGCTGAATAAAGCAACTGAAATTATTAACTATTGGCAGGAAGAAGGTAAGACCAAGCCAATGACTGAAGCTCAAAGCAAGTTTCCTGAAGTGGCATTTACAGGTAGTTCATGACCTGCCGCCAAGAACGAGGTTGCTTAATGAGTTCAGTAGCTGAGCCAAAGTAGCTGAGTCAAAGTAGCTGAGTCAAAGTAGCTTGGTTAGAGCAGCTTGGTAGAGTGGCCAGACCAGAGTGGCCAGACCAGAGCGGCCAGACTAAAGCAGTTAAACCAAAACGGTCAGACCAGAGCGGTCAGACCAAAGCGGTCAGACCAAGACAGTTTAACCAGAGCAACCTTTCTAGAAATTGAGAGAACCCTTTCGTACACATTTGCACGAAAGGGCTTTTTTTTGCTTGCGTGTTTTAGCTCTGTTTCGTCTCTGAGTAGCTCACATCTGGGCATCTCTCATCGCTGGGATGCGATCTCGCCCCCGGCATACTACAGCCCTGCGCCAACCAGCACCTGCGACTTGATAGCAAATATTTTCTCAATCACTTCCTGAACAGCCTTATCCGGCGTAGAGGCTCCTGAGGTAACTCCAACCGAAATCTTGCCTGCGGGTAGCCAGTTTGCTTCTGTGCTCAGCGATTTCGTATCAAGCGGTTTGTGCTCAATGGTGTTGCCAGGGCCAATACGCGCAGCGCTATCGATATGAAAAGAGGGAATGTTGCGCTCTACCGCTATTTCTTGCAAGTGAGTGGTGTTAGACGAGTTGAAGCCGCCAATAACCACCATCAAATCGATGTCGGCATCAACGAGGCTAAACATGGCATCCTGACGCTCTTGGGTGGCGTCACAGATGGTGTTGAAGCTGTGGAAGTGATCGTTTAGAGCGATAGGGCCGTGCTTTTTAAGCATCGTGCGTTCAAACAGCTTGCCAATTTGTTCAGTTTCACCTTTGAGCATGGTGGTTTGATTGGCGATGCCGACCGTATCTAAGTCTCTATCTGGGTCGAATCCCTCGGAGTGGGCATTGGCAAATTTGCTCAAAAATTGAGCTTTATCGCCACCGTTGAGAATATAGTCAGCGACATATTCAGCCTCGGCTAGGTTCAGCACGACAAGATAGATGCCCGCAAAGGAACTCGTAGCGACGGTTTCTTCGTGCTTATATTTGCCGTGAATAATGGAAGTAAATTCTTTTTTCTTATGCTTTTCTACAGTGTTCCAAACCTTGGAAACCCACGGACAGGTGGTGTCTACAATGGTGCACCCCTTATCGTGCAGGTACTTCATTTCCTGCACGCTCGCTCCAAAGGCAGGCAAAATTACTACGTCTCCTCGGCCTACGCCTGAGAAGTCTTTTTCTTTGTCAATCAGCTCAATGAAATGGACGTCCATCGCTTTGAGCTGCTGATTCACTTCAGGGTTGTGGATAATTTCGTTGGTGATCCACAGCGTTTGATCTGGGAAGTGGGCCCTGGCTTCGTAGGCCATTGCAACCGCTCTTTCTACGCCCCAACAAAAACCGAATGATTCGGCTAGGTGGATAGTCACGTCGTCTTTGACGAGAAGATTGTTATTGGTTCTAATCGTTTGAATCAGGCTGCTTTCGTATTCTGAGCGCATTTGCCCGGCGACATCTTCTTTCTGGCCAAAGCCCTGATTGCGGTAGTAGTTTTCGGAATGGTTGAGGGCACGCTTAAAGGCTTTGGTATCCATAAAGTCGCAAAGATCTCCAATCAATAACAGCTGAATAACAGCCGTGTTTCCCTAACATTGTAGATTGGGTTGAGTCGGTTAGGTTGAGTCTCTGCGAGCCAGCCTCATGGTCGTATAAATTGGCAAAACTGCCGGTTTTATTCAGGCTCTACTGAAGCTCGAGCTGCGCATACAGTGCGATCGCGCTTCGCCAAACTAAATATCCCTGTCGGTTCAAATGCAGCCCGTCAGTTGTCAAATCGTCTCGCAAGTTCCCCTCACCCGTCACAAAAATCGGATAGAGATCGAGATAGTACGCATCATTGTCGTCGGCAATTTTCTTGAGGGCATTGTTCATATTGACAATGCGATCGCTAGAAAGCGCCTCTAGCTTGTCTCGGCTCTCCCAGGTCGAGTTCTCTCCCCCGTGCGGCAAAATCGACTGCACCACAATCTGACTATCGGGATGCGATCGCTTGAGCTGAAGCACAATCGCCTTGTAATTAGCCAAAATTTCCTTGTCCGGCTTACCCCAGATCAAATCGTTGATGCCAATCATCAAAAAGACCGCTTCGACCTCGTTATCGTCTAGATAATTCAGCCGATTGAGCAAGCCCTGCGTTTTTTCACCCGAGATACTTTGGTTGATCCAAACGCGTCTGCCCGGCATCAGCTCACCAGGGAACCACAGGCTCAACGAGTCGCCTAGCAGCACCGTTAAGTGGGCTGGGTTTTGGGCCGCCGCCGCTTTGGCATCGGCAGATAGCACCTCTAGCCACTCGGCATAGCTGCGCTTGACGCCGCCACTTGGGTGCGGCAACTCTGAGCCATCGGCAATGGCCGCGTCCGCGATCGCCGCATCCGCATCTAATGCATTCGGAACCAGGGCATCGCCAACTACCGCTGCATCAGAGACCCCCGCCGCCACTAGGCTAGTGTTGCCCACAGCCGAGGTCTCTTGCGACGACACCGCGAGTAAAGTAACAAACAGCAGTCCATTCATCACCAAGGAAAGCGCTGCCCAGTTCGGAATTTTCGAGAACCAATTCATTACGGAAAAATCAACGCGAAGGGACTCAGGCGAAAAAATAGGTTGCACAACTGTGGCGGGCGCACTGATGCATGTGCCCACCGTAAGTCACTTTGTTCGATGCCATGTAAGGCTTTCAGCCGATAAAAAGGCATTCAAACAAAGCGATCACCACTATAGCTAAGGCAGATCTTAATCTCATCTGTTCCCTGTGCCTAGCCTAAAGCGCAAGTTTCCGTAGGAATACCAGGCTCCGGGGCATCATAAAGCACTCCCTCAGGAATTACAGACAAACCTCTAACAAAAAAACGTTTAAAAGAGCATTTAAAAAGTATGGAAAAAACGCTTAATAAAGACTCTACCCAACCAAAAAACGCTATACGTTGAAGCGAAACAGCATAACATCGCCTTCTTTAACGGTGTATTCCTTGCCTTCGCTGCGAACCAATCCCTTTTCCTTTGCCGCGCTCATCGAGCCGTTAGTGACCAAATCTTCATAGCCAACGGTTTCAGCACGAATAAACCCTCGCTCAAAATCGGTATGAATTACCCCAGCGGCCTGCGGTGCTAGCATCCCGGCTTTAATGGTCCAGGCGCGAGTTTCTTCCGGGCCAGTTGTAAAGTAGGTGCGCAAGCCTAATAGGTTATAGGTGGCTCGAATTAAAGACTGCAAACCGCCTTCTTCCACCCCTAGCGCTTCCAAAAAGTCCGCCCGCTCATCAGCAGGAATCTCCAGCAGCTCAGCTTCTACCTGCGCCGAGACGATGACGACTTGAGCCTCTTCGCCTTGCGCATGAGCCCGAACTTCTTCTACCCAGCTATTGCCCTCGGCTAGGTCGTCTTCTGAGACGTTCGCAGCGTAGATGACAGGTTTACGCGTCAATAGCCCCAGTGGCTTGATGATGAGAGCCTCGTCGTCAGCTAGCTCAACGGTACGCGCCGCTTTGCCTTCGTCTAGCACAGGTCGAATTTTTTCTAAAACGGCCAGTTCCGCCTCAGCTTCTTTGTTGTTGCGGGCCTGCTTGCGGATGCGATCCATTCGCTTTTCTACTTGCGATAGATCTGAAAGCGCTAGCTCTAAGTTGATGACTTCGATGTCACGCAGCGGGCCAATCGAGCCGGAGACGTGGATAATATCGTCGTTTTCAAAGCAGCGCACGACGTGAATAATGGCATCGACTTCACGGATATTGGCGAGAAACTGGTTGCCTAGGCCCTCTCCTTGGCTCGCGCCTTGGACTAGCCCCGCGATATCGACAAACTCTACCCTGGCAGGCACAAGTTCCTTAGAGCTAGAAATATCTGCTAGTACCTGAAGCCGCTCGTCTGGCACTGCGACGATACCCACGTTGGGCTCAATCGTGCAGAAGGGGAAGTTGGCGGCGTGAGCCTTTGCATTTGCGACGACCGCGTTGAACAACGTAGATTTTCCGACGTTGGGCAATCCAACAATTCCGGCTCTGAGCATAGGGATAACGTAGCGATTCGATAAGTGAGTGTTTTTGAGATCAGCGTTCTATTGAGCTGTCTCCAGCATAAAGGGAATAGGCCGTATTTCGGCACTTCGCCCTGAGAGTGATCTAATAGCGATGCCAGAGTAGTACCAGCGTAATGCCAGGGCGATGCATCCGGACGCTGGCTATACTTGCGCGATCGCTCATAACCTCTGGTATGCTTTGGCTAGCATTGGATGGGCGGGGGATAGGCGCGATGCATAGGAAGGTGAGGTATCAGCTAGTAGGCGTTGCCCTGCTCGGACTGATGGCGACGGGTTTGGGCGGATGTTTTGGAGGATCGTCTGAGGATACGGAGACGGTGGACGCTATCGGCCAGCCGCTAGAGGGCCCGTCGAGGCTAGAAAACCAGCAGCGGAACGTTGCGATTACGGTGCCTGCCGAGTGGGAAAAGGCCGGAAATTTGCTGAGAGACAGCGCCGATATTTATGCTAGCTACCCGTTACAGGCTATGTACGCTAGCGTTTTATCTGAAAGCTCAGACGTGCTGGACCAGTTTTCTTTAGAAGACAATGCTGATAATTATCGCTGGCTGATTGCAGAGGAGCTGAGTACTTATGACGGGGCAACCAAGACAGAGGTTAACCAAATTAATGGCGATCCGGCGGTGCAGTATGAGATTCGAGGGCGCGTAGACGGCGTACCGGTGGTGTATTTGCACACTACGATTGAAGGGGCAGGGCGCTTCTATCAGGTGGTTGGCTGGACAACTGCCGAGCGTTATGAAGAGAATAAGGCTGGGCTACAGGAGGTTATCCGTAGCTTTGAAGTGATTTAAGGTCACCTTTGAGCGCTGACATGAGGTGCTAGCCTCAGGCCATTAAGCCGAAGTCGCGAGCTAAAGTGGTGAGCCGAAGTAACGGGCCGAAGTAACAGGCCAAAGTAACCCAGTCGGAAAACAATGTGAGATTTATGCTGGTTCAATTTTTTCGCAGGCACTTGATGGCGTTGGGCCTAGTACTGCTAAGCGTCGCCATGATAACTAGCCTGTGGAGCACTCCGGCCTGGGCCGGACTAACTGATGATAATTATGATGGCAATATCTTCGCGCTGTATGCGGGTAACGGCTCGATTGTGCCGCCCAAGTTTACGCTGCCTCAGGCGTTGAAGCAGGATAAGCCGACGCTGCTGTTTTTCTTTGTAGATGACAGTCGCGATAGCAAAAAGTTTGCTTCGGTGGTTTCTCAGCTGCAAGCACCCTATGGCAGAGCGGCTAATTTTATTGCGATCGCAGCCGACTCTATTCCACCTAAAGACAGCTACGAACCGACCGAGCCGGGCTATTACTTTAAAGGCTTTGTACCCCAAACGGTTGTCTTTAACCAAGCTGGAGAAGTCGTCTTTAACGAAGCAGGCCAGGTTGCTTACGAGACCATTGACGACAAACTGCGCGACGTTTTTGATCTGTTGCCGCGTGAAGAGTCTTTAGATCTACGCCGCCGTTCGATCAACGAAGTCAATAGTGAGCTGGTTCCTGATTGACATTCTCCCCGTACTAAAGCAGCGGGGATTCTCCGGCTAAGCAACTGAGTTGCTGTACGGATGGATAGGCTGAGCAGTCACAAAAAAAGGCTCTAAAATTCTGTGCCGTAAATCAGGCGGAATTCCTGGGCCATTGTGTGCGTTTCGTCTGGCTGATGCTGCCCGTACACCAAGTTCATGTGCTGAAGCTCTAGCATGACGGGCTCAATATCTTTCATCACCCGTACAAGCACCGCCACTAGGTTGTTGGCTAGCTCTAACGGGTTCGCCGGGCTAGCAGTAAGCCAAACCACGCCTGCGGATCGCGATAGGTCTCTACAACGTCTAGTCCGTGGGTGCGCAGCATTTGCTGCATGCTCTCTAAGCTAAATTTACGAGAGATCTCGCTGAGGATGCGATCGCCTTTCTCAAATTTAGCCTCTAGGCCCAACGCCTTTAGCCGCACGGTCTGCGCTTGAGTACTTTCTAAATGCATCTCAATTTGATTTTTTGACTGGTTGTAGTAGGCGATATGAGAGAAGCTATCTAGATCAAAATCGCCCTCAAACTGCTGGTTGAGATGGCGCAGCATGTTGAGATTAAACGCGGCAGTGATGCCTTGACTGTCGTTGTAGGCCGCTTCTAAAACAGCAATTTCCTTTTGCAGATCTAGCCCCAGCAGAAAGTAATCACCCGCGCCTAACGTCGCACTAATCAACGCTAAAAACTGGTTGCACTCATCTGGCTGTAGATTTCCAAGGGTGCTGCCAAGAAACGCAATCATTCGAGCGGGCAGTTGCTTTGCCGGTAGGGCTGCTAGAGCCGGTTCATAGGTGCCTGCTAGGGTGTGGATTGAAAGGGTTGGATACTCACTCAATAGCTGACTGGCCGTTGCGATCAGCATCGTATCGCTGACATCAATGGGTAAATAGCGCAGCGAATAGTCAGCCGCTTGATAAGCATCTAGCAGAATGCGGGTTTTAGTAGAGCTGCCGCTGCCGAGTTCGACTATTTCACAAGAGCCAGTGTGCTGTGCGATCGCCTCGCTAGACAGCTGCAAAATAGCTGTTTCTGTCCGGGTTGGATAGTATTCTGGCAGCTCACATATCTGCTCAAATAGCTGCGACCCCCTTTGATCGTAAAAATACTTCGGCGGCAAAGATCTCGGCTTAGCCGACAGACCCGCCACCACATCTTGTCCAAATGCAGCCTGTGACTCTCTTTGTAGTACATCTTGTAAAACCAATCTTGGTATCGCCGTAGACCCTAGCTTGCTCATTGTCAAAATCCTTTTCAAAATCCTTAGATCAAAAAATCCTTTAGCTTCCAAAATCCTTTAGTTTTCAAAGCCTTTAGTTCTAGAGGCTTGGCCACTCCCCCGCTAAACAGCGCACCGAAACCCAGCAAACATCTCTCGACGATGAGGATGATACCAGTTGCGAAAGCTGGGTCTTACGATTGACTGTGGGCTAGCCCAGCTACCGCCCCGCAGCACCCGATGAGCCCGATCAAAGTAGGTTTGTGAATAGCCGTCGTAAGGGAACGAACGAAACCCCAGATAGCCTACAAACCAGCTATCTGTCCATTCCCACACATTGCCTAGCATCTGTTCGCACCCGGCTTGTAAGCTGCTGTGCAAGTCAACACAGCCCTGCCCAGCTAGAATAGCTGCTTTTTCCCATTCACTCTCAGTCGGCAGCCGTTTACCCACAAACCTGGCATAGGCGTCCGCCTCGTACCAGCTCACTCCGCAAACAGGATAGCGATCGCCATCATTCTGCACCCAGCACAGCGGCTCACTGATCGTGCCAGAGATTCCAGCAGATATCCCAGTAGATTGCAGCCACTGCCAGCCCGCTCTAGACCACCATTTGCGCTCCTGATAGCCCCCTGCTTCAATAAAATGTCGATACTGCTGACAGGTGACAGGTGTGCGATCTAGCCAATAGCGATCTGTTGATACGACATGGGCCGGACGCTCGTTATCGATGGCTTCGGGCGCATCGCAGCCTTGCAGAAACTCACCGGCTTCAATCAACACCATATCTGATGTGCCGTCAGACTCGACCGAAACTGGCTGTATCAGACTTAGGCGATCGGGTGTCGGTCTCAGGTGATGCAGCGCAAGTACCATGGCTATAGTTTCGGCGTGCTGCGCTTCGTGCTGAATTAGCCAGTGCCACAGGCGAAGGGTATCAGCTAGCGTTTGGGCGTTGTCGTTTAGATATTTCAGCGTATGAGATCGCACTCGATCCATATAGGCCAAAATCTCTGTTGTTTCTGGTAAATGCTGCCGCTGGGCTTTTGGCAATCCGTCGGCGGAGAAAAGCTGGTCGTACGGCTGAGATAAGTCTGGCTGAGATGAGTGAGACGATCTAGCCAAATGCCCAGCAATCCACAGCGATTCGGTGTAGGCGATGTGACCGAGATGCCAGCCTACCGGGCTAAAGTCCGGATGTGCTTGCGATCGCAAAACCTCACAGGTAACGCCTTCAATGAGCGATCGCGTTTGCCGCCGACAATCTTGAAGCGCCGACTGAATAGAGGCTTGTAGAGAAGAAGGATGCGATCGCGGTGCGAGAATCAGTGAATTGTGCAATGTGTGAGAACTATCTAGGCGAGATGTCAGCTACGATGCAGAACGCTCACCCATACGATCTAGTCCACGGTTAGTCCACGGTGGCATAGGTCTTGATGTGCAGCTCACTATCTATACTAACCAGTTCGCTTTGATTGTAGGGTTGCCAGTTGCCTTCAAACAGCTTTTCTGAGGTCAAAATCACCGAGTTAGGAAAATGCTTAGCGTTCTTTAGCAGATAGAAAGACGGCGCTTTTTGCTGGTTGTCGTAGCGCAGCGCAATGAGCCGATTGCGGGTAGATAAAATGATGTTGGCGGCAACTCTTACACCGGCTGACTTTGCCATTTGTGCGATCGCTTTAATTGTTTGGTGCAGCGCCTCTGCTAGATCGATACCAGGCTGCGTTTCTAAGTGGTGAACAAGCAGCGCAAAAATATGCTCTGAATCGGTAATGCCGGTGATTTGCTTATAGACCTGGTCGCAAAGCTTTTCGCGAATCGGGCGGTGCAGCGAGTCGAAGAAATTCTCAATTAGGCCATTGTGCACAAACAGCATGTCGTTGTAGACAAACGGCTGACAGTTACTAATATCAACGGGCATCTTTGCCGTAGCGCTACGCAAATTCACCACAAAGCAACGGGCCTGAATATAGCGGCACAAATCGTCTAAGCTGCGGTCATTCCACATGGGCAACACGTTGCGATAGACAAAGGGGTTGTCTTCCGGCTTGCCATACCAGCCCAAGCCAAACCCATCACCATTGAGCACAGCCGCCTCTAGCTCTTTGGGCTGATAGCTCTGTACCAGCATGGAGTGTTCTGGTTTCAGCACTAGCTGATCGAGCGAAATCTGCGGACCCAAATATCCTAAAATTCGACACATATGGCGTCCTACAAGATCTGACTGGATTGACTGCCCGTTAGCCGCACGTCTTCGTGGCTTTCGCAGCTTCAAAGTGGCTAAAACGAAGCAGCTAAAACAAAATGGCTAAAACAAAGTGGCTAAAACAACTTAGCACTCGATAGCGCTAGCACTATCCATCCAGCAATAAAGGCAACGCCGCCTAGTGGCGTCACTGGGCCTAATGCTTTGATGCCCATCAGGCTTAGCCCGTAGAGACTGCCTGAAAATAAAACGATACCGGCGACAAAGCACCAGCCTGTAATCGCTAGGCCTTTGATGTCTGGATATTGAGCAATCAGCATGGCGACCAGCAATAGCGCGATCGCGTGATACATCTGATAGCGCACCCCGGTTTCAAAGCTGCCTAGCGCCGTTTCTGTCAGCTTTCCTTTGAGGGCATGGGCTCCAAACGCGCCGCCTGCGACGGACAGCGCGCCGAGGATAGATGCGATCGCCAAAAACAAACGAGCCATAAAATATCAGCCTCAAGAAATCAGCTATCGAAGAACTGACTACACATTAAAGCAATATACAGTTACCCCTATCTCATCAATATCAAAATCGGCATTCAGCATTGCGGCCCAAGCGTCCAAGCAGTCTTTGGCCTCGCTGAGCGAGACCTCTGCCAACAGCGCAAACTGAATAGCATCGATTCTACCTTCGTTGGCTTTAAGAACTTTGTAAAAAAGAGTCTGGAGACGTCGAGAGCTCGCTAAGGTGCGATCGCGCTCCAATGCCTTCAGCATCCATGCCGCGCCTACTACGGTCGGCCCCCCAAGCAGCAGTCCAGCGGCTGTGGCCTCTCGTCTACTTGGCTGAGGCTCTGGGGTCAAGGCAGCTCTTACCGCACGGCCCATACAAAAAAAGCCTAGCGTTAAACCCAACGTAGACAGGCCAAAACCTAAGATATGTTTTGCGGTTGGCATTTAACCTTCAGTCGAGTGGCCAGTGCGAGTAGCCTCTAACAAACGAGAGAAATAGAACGGGGCTTTATTGAGCGATCGCCGCCCGATCTGCCAGCCATTTGCCTCAAGTGCCTTTACCACATCAGACTCTCTATGCAGATAAGCGCGAGTCGCCTTGCTAGGCCCAGGGAAAAAATCGCCCACTTTTTTTAGCGTGGCATAGAAGCAGGTTTTCGGGGCAAAGCTAATCATGATTCGGTCAGTTGCCAGCGAACTCAGATGCTTGATCATGCTATCTGCCTGCGCTTGTGGGTAGTGAATCAGCACGTCTAGACACACCACCGTGTGATAGCTACCCTCAATCGATTCCAAATCTTTAGCCTCAAACTCAGGCATTTTCTCCGCGCTCAGTTCATCGGCCAGCGCTGCCTTGGCTCTTACATCGGCTTCAGTCGCCATCTTTTCAGAAATATCACTGGCATAGACCTTGGCCCCCATTTTCGCCAGCGGAATGCTCAAGCTACCCACACCACAGCCCGCATCACAGACGGTGATATCAGCAATATTTTCGTCTTCAGCAAACCATTCGAGCACGTTGTCAATCGTTTTCTGGTGCCCGGTGCGAATATTGGCCTGCACCTTATTTACTTCACCATCGCCGTAGATCCGCTGCCAGCGATCAAAGCCCGTCGCGTTGAAATACTCGCGAACAACTGTCTTTTCGTCAAAGGTGGATTGGGTCATAGCCGCTGGTAATAGTGCCTGTGTTGAGGGGCTTAGTCAAAAGCCTGCGACCTGATTCTATTACGTTTGGCGACTGCAAAGCCACCGGCCTGTTGCCTTTCTCCCGGCGGCGCTTTTGTTTTTTATCTGGTGAGCTGTGCCTATGCTCTTGTTAGCTCTTCTGCTGTTGGCATAGACGGTTTTTCATCAGCCGCTTCATGCGCTTTTTCATGTGATTTTTCATAGGCTTCAGCGCCTGCCATCGTCCACTGGTCAGCCGGTAAAGCACTCAGCGGGGCCTGATACGCCTCTTCAAAGTCTTGGATATCTTGCGCAATCTCAGCTACTCGCAAAGATTTGTCGGTATCTGTCGGTGCGGCTAGCTGTGGCATCCCGGCATGTTGTAGCTTGCGCCCTAGCAAACGGCGCTCATCGTCAGACATTGCCATCACAATCTGCGCCACTGATTCGACTAACCGCTGGTTCATAAACCCTCGCTGCTCATATTCAATACTTTACAGGTGCTACATGACCAGTATCAGGGAAGAAGATACATAAAGATGTCTGTATGAACGAGCATTAGCTTATGCAACTGCTCGGCTTTAAATAATAGCCTGATGACTGATCTCGATAGGTGCGCGCTCTGACTGCGCTGCTTCTAGGCCGCATTAGCTGATCTTTCAGAATTTTCTCAACCTTAGAAGTCACGATAACGGGCTGATATTTAGCATTATGATGGGCTCTAATTTCTAGGGCCGAAAAGTCCTGCGATGGCGATGAAATGTCTTGAGCGGAAAGCTCTTGGAGCGTTCTAACAACCTGATCGACCAGCCGCGTGTATTCTTCTAGCTCTTGCCATTGACCAAGGCACCAGTCTAGGTAATCGATGATCTTTTGGTCAGCGGCTTCGCCAAAAGGCTCAGCTTTTAAGTAGTTTTCTAGCTGAAAGAGATCAAAGTCGTCTTCAAGATCTATCTTGCTTTCAACTAACCGCTGAACTGTTTCGGGTCGAATGATGTTGATACGGTGCCCTCTAGCAATTTGCTCAGCGCCAGCCGTTAAAGATCCAGCTGCGATGACTATCTTGATGCATCCTAAATACTCATCCGCAGATAAATTTTGCAGCCCTAATCTAACAATCTGAGTAGCAGCATCGCTGCCGATTTTGCTGTTTCTAGAGGCTTTGCACTCGCCGACTATTGGAAAAGGCTGGTTGGCATAAAAGTCTAAGCCACCTGCACCACCTGTGGCTTTGGGGTCGAGGCTAGCGGCGCTACGATCATGTGAGTTGCTGAAGCCTAGCTCCATCAAGCCCTTTCGCACTAACTTTTCAAAAGTATGGCCGTCGCTGGAGTTGCCAAATTCAGATATTTTTGAAACCCAATCAGGAGACTCTAAAACATCATAAGTAGCGGGTTCGGGTACTGGAGCTGGTAAGTTTTCGCGACTTTCGGGGTCACCTTTATCGGATGCTGGAATGTCTTCAACAGGTTCTAGAAAAGCTGTTTTTGCAGCAGCAAAGTCGGCTTTACTAAGCAGCGCTGCTTCGTTACTTGCCTCTAAATATTGCGTAAGCGGCACGAACTTATAGAGCTGTTCTGGGGCAAGTGTTGTCTTGGCGGGTATGGCTGTCTGAAGTTTATATATTTGCAAGATAGATAGGAAAAGATGCTCGCGATCGCGCCAAAGTTCTAGCAGGGCGGCTTCTGTCCAAATCGTTCGGGCGGCAACCGCTGCGATCGCCTCTTCATCATCAACCTGCTGACAAAACGCGCACTGGGCCCAATGCGTAATCTGATCTACGTCGGGAGATGGCGTGGCAGCCAGAACTTCTGGGCGATACCAGTTGCTCGCGATCGCACCGGCTGGCAAATGACGACTCGGCAGCAGCGCAAATGACTTATCCGGCAAAATAAAGCGCTTGGTCACAGCGACAATAGAGCGCTTTTGAGTAAGCGCCGCAACATCGATTTCAGGCAGACAGAGCGAAACGTTAAATAGGCTCATGCGCTGATTGCTTCAACAACGTCTTCTAAGCTAGAGCGCATTTCCGTCTCATCTAGCAAGGATTCATCTGCAAGGGCTTGCGATAGTTCGATCTCAATATTTTCGACGCTTGCACCTTCATTCAGTCGCTCCAACGTTTCACCTTCTAAGGCATCTTCTGCAACTGCGCCAGTCGGACGGCTCAAAATTTCTTTTAGCAACAAGTTGCTGGTTAGCAAGTCACGAGTAAACGCAAAAGAGTTTAGACGCTTAAGTGTGAGATCAAACTTTTCGTGATGCTCGTAAACGTATTGCAGCGCCAGCAGCGGCTTGATCTCTTCGACTACCAAATCGACCCATTCCCCGCCGTTAGCGACAAGCTGTTGATAGTACTCGAATGAATCCCAGTAGCGTTTTATTTTGCGATCGCGCGATCGCACCAAACAGCTTCTAGAAAGCCCAAACGTCTCTGTATCAAGCAGCCGCCGAAAACCCGCACCGACCGGACGCCCAGTCGTATACTGCAAAGCGCTAACGCCAATCGTCACCCGCTCATCATCCTCTTCGCCCACCACCTGAAAGTGAATCCAGCCGCCGTTTTCACGCTTGGGTGTGATGTCCTCAACGCGCCTAATAACCACGCCTTCAATTGGCTGATCTTTTAGCCTGTCAATCTCAGTTATCTTTTCAAACCCAAACCTCAACGCCGCCGCAATCAGCTCGTTGTCTTCAAGCGCTTCAGCGTCAAACTGCGATAAAGCGTTGTCGTAAGCATCTTTGAGCCGCTCTGTTGGGGAGACGGATGCAGGTTTTAGATGCTTCAGCTTTTCATTAATCTGAGCGGCAAACCAAGTAAGCGCTTCTCGCGCATAAGGACGATTTTTTCCATACTGAGCTAGCTCTTCCTCGTCAAAAGGATAGATAGGAGTAGCTGGCGTCAGTCCTTTCTTGTTATAGAAGTTCTGCAACGTCGCCAAAGCTAGCTCACGTACCGTCTCTACACTTAAGTTCATAAGCGCAATCGGCTTTCCATGAGACGACATTTTGTGCTCAGAGGCTATTTTCGTTTGCGAAACAGTGCGCCAGCGGTCGGGCAAAACGACTGTCAGCAGCACGACGCCCTTGCTGGTTATAGAAGCGCCAATAGAATCAAACAGTCGCTTGACCAAGTCCAGTATCACGATCTCTGTGGTGTATCCATCTCGGTTGCTAACGTGGGTATCTAGCTCATCAAAGCAGACACTGACAGATTTATACTCGCTAATCAAAGACAGAATCTTGGTGACACGAGTCAGCGCAGAAGCATCTCTTTCACCTTCGCTCTTTTCCTGCTGAGGCAGACGTAAATCAGCCGCGTCTTGCCTATCGAGCTGCTCGCCTGCCAACCACTTAACGGCAAAGGAGCCGCGTTCTTCCGAAAGCGTCCAAATAATTGCCCGCAGAATATACGGATCGATATTGGGTCTTTTTCTGCGAATAGCCTTAGCCAGCTCGCCAACAAGATCCGTCTGTTTATTCTGTCGGCTATCCTGCCAGGCTTTATCAAATTTACCGACTAAAGCTTGCGCAGCCGGTGCTTTTGCTTTGGAATTACTCGTACTAAGGGCTTCTGCCACCATCAGCGTGGCAATCTCTTGCCACTGCGTCACGCCTGCGCTGCCGATCTGATCTAGGCTCTCGGCCACAGACTGCTGAAAAAGAGCATTGATATAGTCCAAATCACCGTACTTATCAGCGCTTGCATAGATAAAAACGCCTTCCCCACTGGCCTGCAGTCGCCGTCGAATTCGTTTGATAACATGGCTTTTGCCGACCCCACGGTCAGCGATCAGCACGATGGAGGCGACCTTATCAAATGTAGAATCAGCAGAGCGGGCCTTTTCTAAGGCTGCAAATACAGCGTCAGAAGCGATCGCATTGAGTGCAGGGACATCGGGAAAAGATTCTCCCCAGATGTTTTGATCTTTGACGACGGGCGGTCTTTCAAACGGATTATTTGCCTTTAGGGCAGCGAGAATATCAGACTCTGTAGAGGCTTTTTGGGAAACTGACATGAGAAAAGCAAGGGCTGAAGGGTGGGTCAAAAAAGCAGACTGAAAGCACGAGACCAAACACAGACCTACGCTGGCTGTAGTCGCTTCACATAAAAACGAGTTCCACCACCTGGAATCGCCACCGAATCTTCTAACTGGTCTGCGGTGACGTTAGGCAGCTCACCACCCGTCAGTTGGACCAGATCGTTGGCCTGAACTTCGAGCAGCCATTCGTTGAAGTCGCGGCGAGAGACGCGATCGCCTATTTCCCGACGAATCCGATAAATCGGCACCAAATCATCCAAGTTGTAATCCCGGTTTAGCTGGTCGTAGGTCTTGAGCGCAGTTTTTGTAAATTCTTCGTAAGAGCCAATTGCAGGCGTAGCGCTATTGCACTTGCCGTTGTCAGGGGCAACTGTAACGTGCTGGTCTAAGTTCCGATCTACGCCCTGAACCGCTAGCTGATGCTGTCTAAACCATCTCAGCAAAGCATTGGTCACTTTTGGCCCTGCGATCGCGCTAAAAGCAAAGTCATCATTTTCAAGCCCTGCTGACAGCTTTTGCTGGCCACTTTCAGTGATGGCATAGACATTCGTTTTTTTATTCTTGGGCGTTTGGACTAAGAAGCCCGCTTCCAATAGCTGATGTAGTGCGCGGCTGTAGGCATTAGTTCCAGAGGGTACAAAATTGGACTTAGAAGCAGGCGTTTCCTCAAGCGACCACAGCTTCAAAAGCGTAATTGTCTGAGCGTAAAGTGGCGTGACTTTGCGAGCCATTGCAAATCCTTAAAAAAAGCGAGAGGTGTCTTGAGCTGCTATCTATCTACGCAGACACTTCGTAGAATCCGTAGCTTCGGACAGCGTATCAACAAAAAAACTTGCATAAAGACTACTCACTTAAAGTTTTGAGCCATAGCCGTGAAGTTACAGCCCTTTTACATCTGCAGTCTTTGCCAAACAAGTTGATTTCGTGTGTTTTGTGACCAGCGAATTAGCTGCGCAGACGACCCGACCGACAGGGTGGGCAGGCCAATGGCTTGGCGTGGGGCGGCGGTGACGAGTGCGATCGCCTCTTCCGCATCACACAGCCCCCACTTCACCAAATTCACCGCCCCCTCAATCAAAGGCAGCGTCGTTCCCGAAAGCGTGCCGTCTGCCAATCGCGCCGTTCCCTTCGTCACCTCAATTTGCCGACTATCCCAGGGATAGACCCCGTCCGGCAGCCCTAACGGCGACAGCGCATCGCTAACTAAAAACAAGCCTCCCATCCGCGCGTTGCGGCTGCCACGACCTACCCTCAGCAGCAAATCCAGCATCGTTGGGCAAATGTGCTGACCATCCGCAATAAACCCACAGAAAACCCTCGAATCGCTCAAAGCCGCACCCAGCAATCCTGGCTCACGGTGGTGTAATCCTGGCATGGCATTAAACGCATGGGTCACCATCGTCGCGCCCTGATCAAACGCTTGCTTAGCCTGCTCGGCTGTTGCCAATGAATGCCCCAAACTCACCGTAATCCCCTGAGCACTCAGCCACGAAATCACCGTGTCGGCTCCCACATCCTCCACGGCCTCCTCGGGCGCTAGCGTCATAATGCTAATGGCATCAGCAAACTTACCGACAGCTATTGCAACCGATGAACGCGTCAATGGCTGCAAGAACTCAGCCGGGTGGGCCCCGCGCTTAGCTCGGTTAAGAAACGGCCCTTCTAAATGCGCGCCCAAAACCCTGGCGCTGTCGGCTTTATCCGCGCAGGCTTGCTGCTGTCGAAACAAGCGAATCGCTGCCAGGCTACCGTGAAAATTTTCTAACGAAGTGGTTACTAGCGTCGGGCAAAACCCGCTGACGCCTTGCTGCCACAGCAGCTCACAAATTGACTGTAGCTTGCCCAAACTGTCTAGTCTTAGGTCAGGAAACGCCAGTCCCAGCGCGCCGTTAATTTGCAGATCTACAGCGCCTAGCGTAATCCAGTCGCCTTCTACATCTATTGCTGTATCTATTGCCGTTTTGGGTGCTGCGCTTAGCGACTGACTTGAGGGCTGAATTAATGGCTGACTTAGCGGCTGATTCAAGAGCCGCTCGGCAGGCTCAATTTGAGTAACTTCGCCCGCTTGTATCGCGATTTGATACAGTCCTGGGCGCTGGGGCAAACGAGCATTGAGAATGACAGTACTATCAAACATAGATTAAGCAGACATAGATTCAGAACAGATCGGAACAAAAAGGTTAGACCAAAAAACCTATAAACGCTTCTACAGAGGCACTTCTACAGAAGCACTTCCACCGGCACATTCCCACACATTCAGACGTATGACATCCCCTCTTCAAAACGGCCAGAACGGTAAAGTCGATGTTGGCATTATCATGGGCAGCGACTCAGATCTCCCCACAATGATGGACGCCATTATCGTCTGTGAAGAATTTGACATTCCTCACGAAGTCGCCATTGTGTCTGCACACCGGACGCCGCAGCGAATGATTACCTATGCCGAAACCGCTCACACTAGGGGGCTAAAAGTCATTGTCGCGGGTGCGGGCGGCGCGGCTCATCTGCCTGGTATGGTGGCGGCCCTCAGCCCGCTACCAGTGATTGGCGTGCCGATCAAAACCAGTACGCTTTCTGGTGTAGATTCGCTTTACTCCATTGTTCAAATGCCTCGAGGCATCCCAGTTGCCACCGTCGCCATCGGCAATGCCAAAAATGCGGGCCTGCTCGCGGCCCAAATTTTGGCCGCCTACGATGCCACCTTACAAGACAAGATTCTGAGCTACCGTCAACAGCTCAAAACGATGGTGAGTGACAAGCAAAATCAGCTTTCTGCCTTAGGGGCTCGGCAGTACCTCAAGCAGATGATCAACACTTAAAGCGGCGAAAGCAGCGAAATTTTAAGCGGGGCAAAAATTAAGCGGCAAAGCTGAGAGGGCTCTCAAACTATGAGAGTTGTCATCTAGTAAAGTCGGCTGAAACTGTCTGATACCAAAGGAAATTGATGTTTAGAAATGATACGAATCATTTTTCTGAGGGCTCAAAACCTGGTCGCTTTGTAAATTTTTACCCAAACTTGCGAGAAAAAGAATCGTCAGGGTAGGCAGTCCACTACTAAAAGTATCAGGCGATACAGAACGACTTGCTCAGACTTGGTGGAATGGGTGCCATCAGTTCGACAGGGATGTGGTGGGCTCAGCGCATCACGCTAAGCACTGATATTGAGCTGTGAATTACTGTCGAAATTGCGTAATTAGGAACACCAGACAAAAATGTCTAATTTTACGATGAGAAATAGAAAGCAGGCTAGGCGATCGCCCTCGCCGTGGTCTGCAAACGTCCCTCCCTTTACAGAGATGGCTAAGCGCGCCTTAAACCGCGCATTTGGTCGTCGGTTTGCTTGGGGCTGGTTAGCCTGCGTTCCCTTAGCCTTCGTCATTGTGGCTACTTGGGGATTTGCGGCTCACGCTCAAGACGAAGTTGCTGCTGCTGATGTTCAAGTCATCTTAGACAACATCTGGATAGTCATTGCCTCTGTGCTGGTCATTTTCATGAATGCGGGTTTTGGCATGCTAGAGACCGGCTTTTGCCGTCAAAAGAATGCGGTCAATATTTTGACCAAAAACCTAATCGTGTTCGCGCTAGCGACCGTTTCTTTTTGGGCGATAGGGTTTGCACTTGCTTTTGGTGAAGGCAATGCTTTGCTGGGCTTCAGCGGATTTTTCTTAGCCGGTAGCGATCCGACTGAGCCCGCATTCGGCACGCTCACAACACCTGTATTCTTTCTGTTCCAAGCGGCTTTTGCCGGAACGGCTGCGACTATCGTTTCGGGTGCGGTTGCCGAGCGGGTCAAGTTTTCCAGCTTTATTATCTTTAGCGTATTGCTCACTGCAATCTCCTATCCCATCACCGCGCACTGGGTCTGGGGCGGTGGCTGGCTCTCTGATATGTCTTTTCTCGGTGAAGGCGTAGCCTTTAGCGATTTTGCCGGTTCTACTGTGGTTCACTCTGTTGGCGGCTGGGCGGCGCTGATGGGAGCGATCTTCCTCGGCCCTCGTATTGGCAAGTACCAAAACGGTACGGTTAATGCGATTCCTGGCCACAACATGAGCATTGCGACCCTTGGCTGTCTCATTTTGTGGATTGGCTGGTTTGGGTTTAACCCTGGTTCTGAGCTAGCGGCTGACTTGGCTGTGCCTCAAATTGCTTTGGTCACTAACCTAGCTGCAGCAGCAGGCGGCATCGCCGCAACGTTTACAGCTTGGGGCCTCAGCGGCAAGCCTGACCTTTCTATGGTGATCAACGGTATCTTGGCTGGTCTAGTGGGTATTACGGCTGGCTGCGGCGGCATTGGCTACTGGGGCGCGATTATCGTTGGCCTGATTGCTGGCGTTATTGTGGTTTTCTCAGTCGGCTTTTTTGACAGCATCAAAATTGATGACCCAGTGGGCGCAACTTCGGTTCACCTAGTCTGTGGTATCTGGGGCACGCTGGCGGTTGGCCTATTCGACGGAGAGGCAGGTCTCTTCTTTGGTGGCGGTGCAACTCAGCTGATTGCTCAAATCATTGGTATTGTGGCTATTGGCCTCTTTACTGTGGTGGTCACGTCTGTCCTCTGGGTAGTGATCAAGTCCCTGTTGGGCTTGCGCGTTTCTTCCGAAGAAGAACTCAAAGGGTTGGATATTGGCGAGCACGGTATGGAAGCGTACAGTGGCTTCTTGAAGGACACTAGCGATATGGGTGGTATTATCTAGTCGCTTTTTTCCTTGGCTTATTTCTCTTGGCTCATATCCCTTGCAAGCCATCTGGTTTGACTAGCGGAATCTAGCCTTAAAATTGCAAAATCGGCACCGGGTGACTTGTTTCATCCGGTGCCGATTGCTTTTGGTGGTGCTGTAAATGCGATGATTGAATAGATGATTGAATAGAGGGACGGTGCAGGTCACTTTGACCGCTGCTGCGATCGCCCGCATTGCTTTTGATGAACTTCTACTACTGTGTCGCCAATTTGCCTGCTATTGTGACGATACTTAGAATTTTCTTTAAACGCTGATTCTGTTCAATATTTTTAGATTTTGTCCATACAAAAAACGATAAAAAGCGCTCACAAACTTGTTTTGAGCCGTCTGTTTTAGGTTGAAACGCTAGGTCAAAGCGCACGCTATTGACACGGCTTTTGCTGGCTTTTGCTATAGATAACGCGAACTTCGCATGGGTAATCCAACTTCCATTGTGGAAGAAATATTTGAAGCGCTGCCTGCTCTGCGGTTTCAAATGTATTTCAAAACGTCATTGACGGCGCTCTCTCATGCCATGGAAGACCAGGTTTTATCTGGCTTCGAAGAGCAGCCGTTGATCATTGCTAGCTTTCAGCAAGAGCGGTTTTATCGGCAGGAGGCTCACCGCTATGTGCGAATTGGTGAGGTGAGCGATCAGGTCTACGTTTTGTCTGCGGCAGAAACGCAGTTTAACGAGGCAGAGCGTGACGAGGGGCAAGGCTACGAAAAAATAGATTTTGATGACGAAGATGCCCTGACAGAAGAATGGCATCTGGTTGTGATTGCAGAGAACTACAGCGCGGCGCTAATTTGCCGGGAACATCAGGCGGCTGAAAAACCCCACCACCTTGTGACTGACAAGGTGACGACCGCCGCGACCCATCTAGACCAAAGCCGTCGGTTTGAGGGCATATGGACGCTCGATCGGCAGGTCAGTCTCAGGGCAGCAGATCTGCTGCTCGATCGGATTGAGTCCTATCGGCCAGCGCTAGCCGACAAAATTCAAAGGGCCCGCGATCGCTTCATTCCTGCCGTCCTCGGTAACGATTTGGAGGTTGAGAAAGATCCCTTCGCCCAGCGGCTAATTACCTATTTGCAGGCCGGGCAGTACAAGCAGCTAAAGGCGTACCGGGCAATTGCCCTGCAAGAACAGCGCGCCAGGCTCGTGAACTCAATTACCGCTGCTATTCGCAAGTCGCTAAACCCATCCGAGATATTTGCGATCGCGGCTGCCGAACTGGGCAGCGTGCTTGACGTCGGCCGCTGCATCATCTATCGCTGCGCCGACCACGACCTAGATGCCACCATCCATCACGAATACCGCCAAGCGCACCTCAACTCATTAGAAGGCGCAACCTGGCCACTCAAACATAATCCACTCTATCAATGGGTCAAAGACCAGCGCAGCACGCTAGCCGTTGACGACATCAACAGTCCTGTTATGGTCAGCCACAGCAGCGCTGAGCGCGATGGGCATCGCGATACCCACAGTTCAGCATCAGACGAACTCGACCTTTCTAGCGCTCGTCCCCGCTTACAGCGCTGGCAAATTCACGGCTGTCTGCTCGTGCCGCTCATCCACAAAAGCCGACTGCTCGGCATGATTGAGCTGCATTTGGAAGACAGCTCTGACCACCGCTGGAGCGATGATGAAATTGGCCTGACCGAAGCGATCGCCAACCAGCTTAGCGTTGCCCTCATCCAGGCCGAAGCCTACGCCCACCTCGAAGACTTTAACCAGCAGCTCGCCAACCTAGAGCGCACCCGCAGCAACCTGATCGCGATTACCGGACACGAGCTGCGCACTCCACTCTCCACTATCCGCGTCTGCCTAGAGAGCCTGCTAACCGAACCCGACATGTCCGACGATATGCGCCAGGTCATGCTCGACACCGCGCTCACCGATGCCGAACGTATGCGCAAGCTCGTCCAGGACTTTTTGACCCTCTCTCGGCTCGAAAGCCAGCGCGTAGAGTGGAACCTAGAATCGCTTTCCCTGTCAGAGTGCGTCGATCTGGCCCTGAGCAGTCTGCGCTGGCAGCACTCTTCTGATACCGCGCCCGCCATGCAAATTGAAACCCACCTTCCCGAAGACTTGCCCTTTGTCCGGGCCGATGGCGAGTGGATTGTGGAAGTTCTCTCCAAGCTGCTCGACAACGCCTGTAAGTTTGCAGAAGCCAACAGCCAAGTAACCATCAGCGCCGAACTCAAAGATAAGCAGACCGTCGAAGTCATCGTTGCAGATACCGGCAGGGGCATCGAAGCCGACCGGCTAGAGACCGTTTTTGAGCGGTTTTATCAGGAAGAAGGTGCTCTCAGACGATCCGTTGGTGGTACGGGTTTAGGGCTCGCCATTTGTCAGCAAATTATTGAAGGGCTGGGCGGCAAAATTTGGGCCACATCCGGGGGTAAAAACCAGGGCACTCAAATCCATTTCACCTTGCCATCTGTCAGCAAAACGGGCCGCTATTCGGGCCAGAAAATCAGCGACAAGAAGACCACCCGAAAAAAAGCAACTGCGAAAAAAGCCACCACAAAAAAGGCTATTACGAAAAAGACCGCTGCCAAAAAGCCGCCGCTCAAAAAATCCCCTGCTGCCGGTACGCGTGAAACCTCCGTCAAAACCGCCCGGTCTGATCACAGTTAAAGGCCCGGTCCAAGACTCAGTTAAAGACTCAGTTAAAGAACTGTTACGCTTCGCAAAGGGCTTGTTAATGAAGGGAGGGGACGATGTTACGATTTGGTTCATCGAAGGTTGAGAGATATCATTCATGGCACTAACTGGTTCAATGCCTAAATTCGGAGGCAGCACCGGCGGTCTTCTAACTAAGGCTTTTGTTGAAGAAAGATACGCAATCACCTGGACTTCTGAAAAAGAACAGGTTTTCGAAATGCCCACAGGTGGCGCGGCCACTATGAACGAAGGCGAAAACTTATTAGAGCTTTCTCGTAAAGAGCAGTGCTTAGCCCTTGGCAAGCAGCTTAGAACAAAGTTCAAGCCCAAAATTACTGACTACAAAATCTATCGCGTCTTGCCTAGCGGCGAAACTAGCCTGCTGCATCCCGCAGATGGCGTCTTTCCCGAGAAGTCGAATGAAGGTCGCGGCTACGCGGGCAAGAAGGAACGTCGTATTGGCGAAAACCCCGATCCTGCAACGATTAAGTTCAGTGGCAACGAGCCTTACGAAGTTTAGGCCGACGCTTAAACCACACGTCTAAGCAACGCGTTTAGACCTCTTTGCACTAAGCATCTAAATTGCACCAAGCATCTAAATTGCACCAAGCATTGAAGCAAACGGGCAGCTCTAGTAGTTGCCCGTTTGTTTTTGGTCTACTTATTTTTGTCGTAGCATCCACTCACGCGCTTCTTTTGCCGCGATCGCACTCATGATCTTTCCAGACTTTGCCACCTTCTCAAACCTCGCTAAGCAGGGAAACTTTGTACCGGTATACCAAGAATGGGTTGCCGATCTCGATACCCCTGTTTCAGCCTGGTACAAAGTCTGTGCAGGTCAGCCTTACAGCTTCTTGCTCGAATCGGTTGAGGGGGGCGAAAGGCTAGGACGCTACAGTTTTTTAGGTTGCGATCCGCTGTGGGTTCTAGAGTCTAAAGGCGCGGCGACAACCCAGTCTTTTCGCGACGGCAGCCAAGCGGTCTTAGAAGGCAATCCCTTTGATGTCTTACAAACGTGCTTATCAACGCTGCAACCCGTACAGCTGCCGCAGCTACCGCCTGGCATTGGCGGGCTGTTTGGCTTTTGGGGCTACGAGCTAATCAAATGGATCGAGCCAACAGTGACCACGCATGAGCGCAGCGCCGCCGATTTACCGGATGGCCTATGGATGCAGATAGATAATCTGCTGATTTTTGATCAGGTGAAGCGCAAGGTGTGGGCGATTGCCTACGCCGATCTGCGCGACCCGGCGGTGGATTTGCAGGCGGCTTATGATATTGCCTGCGATCGCGTTACCAATCTCGTCACCAAGCTTCGCGCCCCCCTAAACGAAAAAGATACCCTGCTAGAGTGGGCCTCTCCTGAAACCAGCACCGCCCCGCCGCTGGCCTACACCAGCAACCGCACCCGTCAAGAGTTTTGCGCTAGCGTCGAAAAAGCCAAAGCCCACATCCGCGCTGGCGATATTTTCCAGGTAGTTATTTCCCAACGGCTTCAGGCCAGCTACAGCGGCAATCCCTTCGATTTGTACCGCTCTTTGCGTCTGGTTAATCCCTCACCCTACATGTGCTACTTCAACTTCAACGGCTGGCAGCTCATCGGCTCTAGTCCCGAAGTCATGGTCAAAGCCACCCAAACTGGCCCCGACACGCCCATGCAGGCTACCCTGCGCCCTATCGCCGGTACTCGGCCTCGCGGCAAGAATGCGGCTGAAGATGCCGAATACGCCGCCGACTTGCTCGCTGACCCCAAAGAAATTGCCGAGCACGTCATGCTAGTAGACCTAGGCCGCAACGATCTAGGCCGTGTCTGCACCAGCGGCACCGTCGAAGTTGACGAACTATGGTAATTGAAAACTACTCTCACGTTATGCACATTGTCAGCAACGTTATTGGCGATCTGGCCCCTGACAAAACCGCCTGGGACTTGCTCAAAGCCAGCTTCCCGGCGGGCACTGTCAGCGGCGCGCCTAAAATCCGCGCTATGCAAATTATCAAAGCCCTAGAGCCCGACTACCGTGGTCCCTACTCTGGGGTCTATGGCTACTACGATTTTGAAGGCCAGCTCAACAGCGCCATTACGATTCGTACGATGGTGGTGCAGGCCGATGAGACAGGCACTCAGACCATCAGCGTGCAGGCTGGGGCAGGCTTAGTGGCAGACTCAGTGCCTGAAAGTGAATATCAGGAAACGCTCAATAAGGCAAAAGGAATGTTAGAGGCGGTGCGCTGCTTGAAAGGGTAGCGCCAGACATAGCGACGGTTGGTCACACATGTCTTTAGTCACACATATCTACATCTGAGCTTCGCTATCGCGGCTTGTTTTGTTGCAGCTCGTTTTGTCACGGCTCGTTTTTTCGTATGTGCGACCGCGCCATTGGATTCGGGTTTGTAGCGAAGATATCAGGATTCGAGTCACTGCAAGCGGGTCGGCAAGCGGCGATAGCCAAAAGAGCTGGGCAGCAGAAAAAAGCTTTTGCGGGCGATGATACGACGCGGCGATCGCACCCTGCATTCCCCACCGTACCAACAGCAAAAATATATTGAGCCCTAAAGCCATCTGAACGGTCAAACTGCCGCGATCGCTTTGCTCAAAAAACAAAAGCAACGGCATAACCAGTATAGGCAAAGCCTGAGCGCTCAGCAGCAGCGCCAAATCTCCCCAGATTTGCTGAGGCGTTGCGGCATCTTTAAGATCGAGCGATCGCCCCCACTCTTGCCAAGTCTCAACCATTCCCTCATACATCCGAACGCTAATGACCCGCGCCCCATCTAGAAATCCAACTCGATAGCCTGCCGCCGCAATCTGCCGCGCCAGCGTCACATCATCACAAAACGAACTAGCCGCGCCCGTATAGCCATCCACCTGTGCTAGCACCGAGCGCCGACACAAAAAGCACTGCCCATTGGCCATCACGCGCTCTGGGCGCGACTCGCCCACACCCGCCGAATCGAAGCGGTAAATCAGCGTCATCAACAGCGCAGGCTGTAGCCACCATTCCCCGGCAAATCGCAACCTAAAACGCGGCGACAGAGAAATTAGATCGTACCCTTGATTTTCAGCCTCAGAGATTGCCGCCGCGACTAGCCCCGGCTGCGGTTCCGTATCAGCATCTATGCCCAGCACCCATTCACTAGCAGGCGAGCTAGCCAAATAGCCGGTATGCAGCGCCCAGGGCCGACCCACCCAGCCAGATGGGAGCGGCTCATCCATAATTAGGCGAATGCGGCGATCGCGCGCTGCAAACGCTTTGACCTTCTCAGGCGTACCGTCTGTCGAGCGGCTATCGACGATGATAATTTCTCTGACAGCCTTGCCTTGCCGAGAGAGCCCTTGTAAACAAGGCGCAATGCGATCCGCCTCGTTTAGCGTCGGAACAACCACGCTAACACTACTGATTTGAGCGGCAGTGGCCTCTCTAGGGGCAATTGGCTTTTGCCGCCGAGCGCCCCGCAAAAGCCGAGACAGCAAAATGGCAGTAAAAGGAAGCTGAAAGAGTAAAAGCCCACAGGCAAGCAGCGCTGCCCACTGCGATCCGGGCAGTTGCGATCCGGGCAGTTGCGATCCGGGCAGTTCCGGCGGCGCGTTAGTCAGTACTGCCGTCAGCACTGCTAGTACTGTGGCTAGGCTCATTCAGCCCCTTTCGATGCAGCAGAAGCCATCAGGGCACCCGTATTCCTTTCCCAATTTTGGGGCCACTGAGATCCATAGGCAACTCTCTCGGCCTTTGTAGCGAGGCGATAGAGCCACACAAGGGGCAAAACACCTAGCAGTAGGCCTAGGAAAATAGGCGGATAGATTTCACCATCAATGCTAATCAGCATGGCGAAAACGAAGTTACTGATGTAGATATTTAGCGGCAGCTCTAGGGAGATGTTGTCGGCCCACTGTTTCGGCTGTAGCCGCCATAGCAGCGTTGCTACGCTCATAAAGACAACGCCTGTGCCAAACCAGCCTGCAAAGTTTTGGTAGGGCATCCCAAAGAAAGCACCGGGCTGATCCCAGGCCCAAAATGGCATTGTTGTTTGACTCATTGCCGGGTCAAGCACAAAGTCCCAAGCGGTTAAAAGCAGCGCGCCCACGACGATGGCACCTAGCTCTGAAAGGCGATCGCTCACTATCGTCTTAAAACCCATATAGGCAATGAGATAGGCACTAAAGCCTAGATAAAACCAGGAGAGCGGAATCGTGAAGGGCACCAGCCCAGAAATCTTGTAGCCCAGCCCGGTGAGATAGTGATATGCGCCAAAGGGAAAGCCAGTGCTAGTGCCTAGCAGTTCAGCGCCTAAAGACACACCTAAGGCAGGAATCATAAAGCTAAGGCAGTGCCATAGCCCAGTCTGACGATAGGCATAAATTCCGACAGCGATCGCGCCTGAAATCATATACACAGCGCCACCGCCTGCCATCGATAGCTGAAATGCCTTTTGGCCAATTTCAGGTAGCTGTGCGACGAATCCTGCATTGGGAAGGACCAGTAGTAAACCAGCTAGCCCAAAAACAAGTGCAGCAATATGCGTAAAAAAAGCTGCCTGCTGCCCCGTAGCCAAGTTGCCTCTTTTGAGAATCGTGAAAGATGCCATAAGAATTGAAACTCGTTTGAAAAATAAGTATTGAGAGAGAAAGCGTGGATACAGCATACATAGCGCGAAGATATCTACGCTGTAGCGACAATGGCTTGATTGAGTGGCCTGTTCAACCAAGCTCAGTGAACAAGCCCAATGAACAAACTCAATGAAATCGCTAATGAACTTTACTTTTTATGAACTTTCTTTCAATGCTCAAATGTAACAACTTTTGAGCGGTCAAAACTTAAGTCAATATGATCATCAATTTAGCCATGAGCACAACAACCTAGAACGACCAGAAACAGCTAATCTGCTGGCCGTTTTGCGATTGATTCAAGACTAAAGGCTAAGAAGAAAACTCAGAAAAGCCGAATAAAAAAAGCAAATAAAAAAAGGCTAGGAAGAAGACCAGCGCTCTAGGGCACGTTGCCCTCCCCAACGGGCGACGATTTCGTCATCATAGTCGTCAGCGATGCGAATCACGGTTGTCACTGAGTGCTTTAGCTCTATTTGATCACAGGTAGAGCCGACTAAGCTGTGCTCGAACACAATGTCATTTTCGCCGTCTAGGGCGAAGCGGCCAAAGTGGATGCCGTTGTTGGCGCGCAATAAGTAGTAGCTGAGCTCTGGGGTGACGGTCAGATCGGTCACAACGAAAGACCGACTTGTAATCAGCGCATCGTTGTCGCCCCACGGAACAACGCGGGTAGAGGCGACAGCCGAGCCGATAGTAATGATGATTAAGGGCTCGTCTTCAAAAAGGACAGCGGCTTCGCCGAATAAATCTTCCATCCAAGGCACGATGCGGTTATAGCAGGCCCGCTGGGCGGTACTCTCAAACTCCATAGGCGCTCATAAAGGGTAGGGATTGCATTTTATTCTCTCACCATTTGATATTGCTTCGCCAACGTATTCATCAGCAGCGATCGCACCTTTTCTGCCCAATCGTCAAAATCGGGTTTGGCAAAATCGGGTTTGGCAAAATCAGGTTTGGCAAAATCAGGTTCGGCAGAGAATCATCTAGCAGAACGTAGTCGGGTTTACCACACCCAGCTTTCATATCAGCCCGATTATCCTATTAGCAGCAGTCATCAGCGATTCCTCTAAGTGACTTCATGCCTGACTTCGTCTCTTCACAAGCTATTTCGACAGATGTTTCTGCCGATGACCTGCACTATCAGCAGGCGATCGCATCTATTACCCACCTGATTGATCAGCTCGATCTATCTCCCCGAGAACGCGTGGGCTTAGAAACCGATATCAACCATCTGCACGGCGTATTAGACAAGCTCATTCACCAGATCATTCATATTGCTGTTTTTGGCATGGTAGGCCGTGGCAAGTCGTCTTTACTCAATGCGCTGGTGGGGCAAACTATTTTTGAAACCGGGCCTTTGCACGGGGTGACCCAGCAGGCTGAAGGCATTGTCTGGAAAGTTGACGCAGCCGATGAAAATATTTCTGATGGGAATATTTATAGAGCCAAGCTATCAGGCGAATCAGCCTCGCAAGTAGAGCTAATAGATACGCCAGGAATTGACGAGGTCGACGGGGATCAAAGGCAGGCGATCGCGCACAAAATTGCCCGTCAGGCTGATCTCATTCTGTTCGTGGTTGCAGGCGATCTTACTCAGCTAGAGCACAGCGCCCTGCGCGAGCTTTGTCAGGCAGGCAAGCCAGTTTTGCTTGTGTTCAACAAGGTTGATCAATATCCAACGGCTGATCAGTCGCAAATTTTGGCGAAGCTGCGAGACGAGCATTTAGCTGATTTATTGCCACCAGAGAATGTCGTGACGGCTGCGGCTGCGCCCATTGTAAGACAGGCGCTCAGGCAGGCTGATGGCACCTTAACGACGCGCAGCGCTAGAGGCACGGCAGATGTCAGCGCGATCAAGCTCAAAATTTTAGAGATTTTGCACCGGGAAGGAAAGGCGCTAGTGGCACTAAACACGCTGCTGTATGCGGACGATGTCAATCAGCGAGTGGTAGAGCAAAAGCTGATGTTGCGCGATCGCGCAGCCGACGACACCATTTGGAAAACCGTCATCACCAAATCCATCGCCGTTGCCCTCAACCCTGTTACCGTCGTTGATCTTCTCAGCGGCGCAGTGATTGACGTGGCCTTGATCATGGCACTTGCAAAGTTGTACGGATTAGAAATGACCCAGCAAGGGGCCACTCAGCTGCTCAAAAAAATTGCGCTCTCGCTAGGCGGACTCACCGTTAGTGAGCTAGCCATTACCTTTGGGCTTAGTGGGCTCAAAAGCGTACTAGCAGCAGCGGCGATTCCAACAGGCGGGCTAACAGCAAGCCCTTATGTATCGGTGGCGCTCGCTCAGGCGGCAGTTTCAGGCGTGTCAACCTATGCGATCGCTCAAGTCACCAAAACCTATCTCGCCAACGGAGCCACCTGGGGCAAAGGCGGACCTAAAGCCGTCGTCAACGAAATCCTCAGCGACCTTGACGAAAATTCCATCATGCACCAGATTCGCCAAGAGCTATCCGCCAAGCTAGATCTCAAAGCTCACTTTCGCCAGTAGGCGCTTATCAGTAGCCAAAACCCTTAGCCGCCAGAAGTTCCGCCTAAGCTGCTATCAGAATTCACGAAATCTGTTGGCCCCTCATATCCAGAGGCTGCTGCCAGAGTTTCCAAGCTCTGCGAGCCCGACAAAAATTCACCATTTACTTCCCAAGTCGGGAAGCCCGTAACTTCTGGAACACTCTGGCAAAGTGCGGTTTGAGAATCCTTCCCGTCGGGTGCACATTCGATATAAGGAATATCTTGGTAGGCATCTTTACCAAATAGCTGCTTTTGGTCAAAGCAGTGAGGGCACCAGTAAGCGCCGTACATTTTGGCGTCTATATCCGTTAAGTGGTTGGCTAGTGCAATTTCAGCCTCCCCTGAGGGGCTAGTAATCGGTGCGGTGACGCCTGCTTCTGTTCTAGCAGCAGCCTGTGTGCCAGAACTCAGCGGGCCACCCGGCACTGCATAGACGCCCAGCGTTGCTACTAGCGCCACCACCGCGACAATAGCCCCCGAGAATAAGAGCTGGCCGCGATCATCCCAGCGCCGACCGAACAGCGTTAGCAAAAACATCGTGATGGTAAACAGCGCTGAAGCGATGCAGTATGGGCAAACCGCCTGAATCTGGGTCGCCAGCACGTACATCAAAAAGCCACTGAAGATCATCATGCCAGTGGCACCGACAAACAGCAGCGGCCAGGTCAGCCCCTCTAGCTTTATGCGCAGATCCTTGTCTTTTTCTGGACTGACGAACAGGGGCGCGATCGCTAGCACCAGCATAGACAGATAAGCCAAGCAGCCAAATAGTGTCAGCGGCAGACCAAATATGGTCGCCCAGGCGCTAGAGAGCACCTTGCCACAGCCGCTACCGCAGGCCGCCGAGGTATTCATCAGCCTCATGGCCGTGAGATAGCCGGTGCCAGATGCGCCCACAGCCGCGATCGCACCAATAATAGGGCGCGACCATTTATGAATCCAAAGCGTTTCTTGGCGACGACGTCTCATAGTTGTAAAGTGCCTGTTTGAAAGTGCCTGTTTGAGAATGCCTATTTGAGAATGCCTGTTTAAGAAGGCTCGCTTGAAGAGACCTATCTGGCGGTTCTAGTTGAGTCTTTTTCTGGTTAAGTCTTTATCTGGTCAAGTCTTTGACAGCCGCTTAGACAAAAATACCCTTAAATCAAGAAAATTTGCCATAAGGAGAACCCTGATCGCCACCCCGACTTATTTTAGCTAACTCCTCTCTAACTAACTACGGCAACTGCCTAACTACGGTAACTGCGGGCCAGCTAATTAACACGGTCAGCCACGCTTCTATAGCTCTATCGCCATCTCTATCTAGCAACCACAGAATGATTCTCAGCAACGGGCGGCAGTGAGCGCGCAGCGAGCCCTTCGGCAAGTGCCGTTACAAACTGCCGAGTCCGAATCGGATCGATTGGCTGCTGAATGTCGCCCTTACGCTTCAGCGAGCTAGATACAATGACCCCGTCTGTGAACTGAATCAGGCGAGGAATATTCTCCCAGTTAGCGCCGCTGCCAATCAAAATGGGGGCATCGCCCGCCGCCGTTCGCGCCAGCCGTAGCTCGTCTAAGCTAGGCGGGCTCCCGGTCATGCTGCCCGATAAAATCACCGCGTCTGCTAATCCTCGCTGGAGGGTCTCTTGCACAGCGGTGGCGATGTCTGGCTCACCAACAGGCTGGGCGTGTTTGACCAGCACATCAGCAAAGATTTTCACATCCGCACCCAGCTCTCGTCGATATCGCAGCAGGTCGTGTGCGACCCCTTCAATCAATCCCTGATCGGTGGCCATAACGCCCGTAAGCACGTTCACCCGAATGAAGCGAGCACCTGTACAAGCGGCGATTGCGATCGCGCTTTTTGCATCATTACGCAACACATTTATGCCAATCGGCAGCGGCACCAGCTGAGCCAGTCGCTGCACCACAACCGTCATCGCGCTGACGACTGCCGGGTCTACCTCAGACTTTGGAAAAGGGGCATCAAAGAAATTTTCGACAATCAACCCATGTACACCGCCCGCAGCTAGTGCGGTCGCTTCTTGTTCTGCGCGGGCAATCACAGCTGCCAAATCACCCTGCCAGCGAGGCGATGTCGGCAGCGGCAGCAGGTGAATCACACCAACAGCTGGATTAGCTGTCTGAAAAATTTGAGTCAAGTCCACGGGGGTTTATCTCGGACTGTTGCTACGAAAAGGTCTTATGAAGATCTACCTTAACAGTCAACGCTAAGAGTTTGAGGAGTGAATTCCCATACGGCTGACCCAAATGTTTGCGCCCAAATGTCTGCATAGATATTTGCCCTAGAGGTTTGTCTAAATATTTGCCTAGAGTTTGCCTGGAGCCGCAATACTGGCATAGGGCCGAGCTAATATCTGCTGATGTCTTTTTCTCTCGTCAATTGTGTAGTTATGTTATGATTCTTGGGTAAGAGATGTGATTTCTGCTCTAGTTTCTGCTTTAAGTTTTCCTGTTCGTCTAGGTTCTTTTTATCTGGGTTTTCTTTTCTAGATTGAAGTTAAGCGGGATTCGGCTGCGGGATTTTGGCATCTCATAAGGTATCTGGTATCCGTTTTATGGGACACAAACCCACGATTGCGATTTCGCATCTAGGCTGTGAGAAAAATCGAGTAGACAGCGAGCATATGCTTGGACTGCTAGTAAAGGCAGGCTATGGCGTAGACGCAAACGAAGAGCTAGCTGACTATGTCATTGTCAACACCTGCAGCTTTATTCAAGCGGCCCGTGAAGAGTCGGTGCGGACGCTGATCGAACTAGCCGAAGCAAACAAAAAGATTGTGATTACGGGCTGTCTTGCTCAGCATTTTCAAGACGAGCTGCTAGACGAAATTCCAGAAGCGGTTGCCTTAGTAGGTACAGGCGACTACCACAAAATTGTAGACGTGATTGAGCGTGCAGAGGCCGGTGAGCGGGTAAAGGCAGTTTCTGCGGAGCCAACCTACATCGCAGATGAAACGGTGCCGCGCTACCGCACCACCTCTGAAGGGGTGGCCTATGTGCGTATTGCTGAGGGTTGCGACTACAAGTGTGCGTTTTGCATTATTCCTCATTTAAGAGGAAAACAGCGATCGCGCCCTATCGAATCCATTGTGGCCGAAGCACACCAGCTCGCTGCTCAAGGCGTCAAAGAGCTAATCTTAATTTCTCAAATCACCACCAACTACGGCGTAGACCTCTACGGCAAACCTCAGCTTGCCGAGCTAATTAGAGCCCTTGGCGCTGTCGATGTGCCCTGGGTCAGAATGCACTACGCCTACCCCACCGGCCTCACGCCCGCCGTCATCAGCGCCATTCAAGACACCCAAAACTTTCTTCCCTACCTAGACTTGCCTCTACAGCACTCACATCCCCAAGTGCTGCGCTCAATGAACCGACCCTGGCAAGGGCAGGTCAACGACGAAATCATCCAAAACCTCAAAGCGGCCCTTCCCGACGCCGTACTAAGAACCACCTTTATCGTCGGCTTCCCTGGTGAAACGGACGAACACTTCGAACACCTCAAGGCCTTCGTCTTGCGCCATGAGTTTGACCACGTTGGGGTCTTCACCTTCTCTCCCGAAGAAGGCACCGCCGCCTACGACCTCCCCAATCCGGTGCCGCAGGCAATCAAAGAAGCCCGCCGAGAAGAGCTAATGCTAACTCAGCAAGAGATTTCCTTCCGTCGTAACCAAGCAGAAGTAGGTCGCACAGTGGATGTGCTTATTGAGCAAGAAAACCCGTCTACTGGAGAGCTAATTGGTCGGAGTGCTCGCTTTGCCCCAGACGTAGATGGGTTGGTCTACGCCAAGGGCAGCGCCGCTTTGGGTCAGATCGTTCCTGTCACCATTGAGGCGGCTGACACTTACGACCTGTTTGGGTCTGTCGCATCTGCCGACAGCCAAGCTTCTCAATCAAAAGCTGTCACTGCCGCTGTCTAGCTATAAGAGGCGGCTCGCCCTGTGCCGTTCTCTCTCGTTCCTGCCCTTACATCTGCACGCTATAAAAAACATTTTTTCCGCTTTCAGTCTTTTTCCTCGTCTAAACCCTAATGACCTCTTCCTTTGCCGATCTCGGACTGTCCACTGTTCGCGTTAATCATCTTAGTAAGATGGGCTTTGAAAAGCCTACCGCCGTCCAGTCACAGGCGATTCCTCAGTTACTCTCTGGTCACGATATTGTCGGACTAGCCCAGACCGGCACAGGAAAAACAGCCGCTTTTTCCCTGCCGCTTCTAGAGCAAATCAATGCCTCTAATCGCTATGTACAAGCGCTAGTGCTAGCGCCCACCCGTGAGCTAGCGATGCAGGTCGCTAAGGCCATGGAAAGCTTCAATACCGATAAAAAGATCTACGTTACTGCCGTATACGGTGGCCAATCTATTGATCGCCAGCTGCAAAGGCTGCGGCGAGGCTCGCAGGTGGTTGTGGGCACCCCTGGCCGCGTCATTGACCTAATCGATCGGGGCGGCCTCGTACTCGATCAGCTGAGCATGATGGTGCTTGACGAAGCCGATGAGATGCTCAACATGGGCTTTATTCAAGACGTTGAGAAAATTTTGTCTCACACGCCAGACGAGCGTCAAACGGCCTTTTTCTCAGCCACAATGGACCCGGCAATTCAGAAGCTGTCAACTCGCTTCTTAAAGTCCCCCGTCACTATCAGCGTTGAGTCGCAGAAAGCCTCTACGGCTAGAATCAAGCAGATTGCCTACGTAGTGCCCACTGGATGGAGCAAGCCTAGAGCGCTAATGCCCATCTTAGAAATGGAAGATCCTGAATCGGCCATTATTTTTGTGCGTACTCGTCGGACTGCCGCAGAACTCACCCGCCAGCTTCAGTCTGCCGGGCACAGCGCCGATGAATATCATGGCGACCTTACTCAGTCTCAGCGAGAAAGACTGCTGCAAAGATTCCGCCAGCGTCAGGTGAGATGGGTCGTCGCGACTGATATCGCTGCGCGGGGCATCCACGTTGAAGACCTTAGCCATGTCATCAACTACGAGCTGCCTGACAATTTGGACAGCTACGTGCACCGCATTGGACGCACCGGTAGAGCCGGGAAAGAGGGCCGCGCGGTCTCTATTGTCACGACGCTGGAAAAATACAAAGTTTCTCGGATTGAAAAGCGCTTTGATAAAAAGGTGGAGTACTGCAAAGTGCCGACCCAGGCACAAATTGCGGCTCGCCATCTAGAAAAGCTGCAGGCTAAGGTGCGGGAAGCGGTGACCAGCGAGCGACTGGCTTCTTTCTTGCCGATTGTTTCTCAGATGAGTGAAGAGTACGACATTCGCACGATTGCGGCGGCGGCTTTGCAGATGGCCTATGACCAGGCGCGACCCGCACATCTTAGAAGTGATGAACCCGCAGGCTATGAAAGTAAGCCAACGCCAAAACCCCGTCTGCTGCCCAAGCTGCAAAAGGACGTGGACAATTCGTCTGATAGCTCGTCTAATGGTTCGCTCCCAGCTGAGAATTCGATTAGAACCTCTCGGGGTATGTAGTACCCCATACAGATTCTCCTGATGGGTTGCCTAAGATAGAAACGCTCATATGTTTCGGGTACTGAGTAAATATTTAGTTCTCGAAAACCTATCTTGGACCTGTTTTGAAGGGAGCAGTGGCCTATGTTAGTTATCTTGATCGATAACAAGCGGGTGTTGCCTGGAACAATTTGTAGAACCTGCCCAATGGCCAGCCAAAGCGGGCAGCCTCGGTGGCAGGCGGGTCAGTTACGGTGTGGCCGCCCTACGGGCAAGGAGCTAGCAGAAGAGGTGACGGCAAGGGACTGCGATCGCACTGAAAGCTCAAGAGGAGACCTAAAGGAGGGCTCAAAAGACGAGCGCGCTCAATATGAGTGCATAATGGGCTTTCAGATTGCTGAGATAGTAGATTGAGCTGAAAATAGCGCGATCGCGTTCAGGCACAAACCGCCATCGGGCTATCTCTTGAGAGTGAGACTGATGTCTCGGAAGAGTCAGTACGCTATGCTAGATCCAAGGCTGCTAGCAGGCTTTTTCGCCTGATGTTATGGCGCACACCCATCACAAGGCTCGCCTTCACAAAATCCAACCACAAAACTATTAAAAGGAGTCTGTTATGAATGGTTCCGCAACCGCTCTAGATAGAGCCTTTGCTGCCCTGGCGTATGTTATGCCGCTAACCTCGGCGATCGGGGTAGGCAGCGCTTTCTTCGGTTTTTTAGGCGCACAGGCACCTGCTGTACTCAATCTATTTTTTCTGCTGCTATTGCCGTTGACGCCCTTTATTTGGATTGAGACTCAGCCCTTTTTGGGGTTGGCAGTCTTTATCGCGCTGTTTGCTTTTGTGGTTAGGAATCCAAACATCAGCCGGTTCATTCGCTTCAACGTACTGCAGGCTATCTTAGTTAGCTTTGTCATCTCGATTGGGGGGCTAGCCGTTTCGATACTCGGCCCTTTAACCCAGGGATTGCTAGGTGAGACGTTCTTAAATGTCTTTTTCTTGGGCGGGATGGCAATCGTTGTGTACAGCGTAGCGCAGTCGATCATGGGTCGCTACGCAGAGATTCCAACGGTGTCTGAAGCAATTAATATGCAGCTCTAGGAGCCGCTTTGGGAGCAATTGCCGCTTGCAATTGCCGCTTTAGGAGCAATTGTAGAGCATTGAATCTGGCTAAGCTGAAGCGAGGCCACGTCTTTCAAATCAGGCTTTTACTGAAGCGCCGGTCTCCTGACGACTGGCGCTTTGCTTTGAGGCCTTTTTGGATGCCTTTTTGGCCTGCACTGTATTCTCCAAGCTGCCGATGCCCTCAATTTCAATGCGGATGCGATCGCCCACAGCCACCGGTCCCACCCCTTCAGGCGTACCTGTCAGCACCACGTCACCCGGTAGCAGCGTCATCGTCTGACTGATGTAGCTAACCAAATACTCTGGCGAGAAGACCATTTCTGCAATAGACGCTGACTGACGCGGCTGAGCATCATCGTTTACAAAGGTCTGGAGCTGAGCGCCTACTGGCACTTCTTTGACAATCCAAGGCCCCAAAGGACAAAAAGAATCAAAGCCTTTTGCCCGCGTCCACTGGCCATCTTGCTTTTGCAAATCGCGAGCGGTGACATCGTTGGCAATGGTGTAGCCCCATATCTTATTTCTCGCTTCTGCCGCTTCGCAGTTGTAGCAACGCTCGCCAATAATTAGAGCCAGTTCACCCTCGTAGTCTACGCGCTGCGACTGCGTCGGGTAGTAAACTGCCGCATCGTGAGCAACGACTGCGGTTGGCGGCTTCATAAAGAGTAGAGGGCGCTGTGGAATGTCATGATTCATTTCAGCCGCATGCTTGGCATAGTTTCGACCAACGGCAATCACCTTGGACGGTGCGCAGGGTGCTAGCAATGTGTAATCAGCTAGGTCTAGTATTTGCTCAGTGCTTTGTCCACTTCGCCAAGGTGGCGCGTTGAGTACCTGAACGCGGCGATCTGGCTGTAGCAAACCATAAAAAATCTGCCCCGATGACGATTGAACTCGAACGTAGCGATGCGTCATATGTTTTAGGGGGTCAGTATGTTGGTATGATTGTAAACCCTTGCTTTTATCTCCGCTATAGCCCCGTCGAATCTAATCAAGATTTACGCTGCTGAGATAAAGGCCTGATGACCACAAGGATTTTAATTTTAGAGTTATGCCTACGCTTTACGAAACCATGTACATTTTGCGCCCTGATCTCGGTGATGAAGCCGTTGATCAGGCAATTAGTCGCTATCAAGATATGCTCACCGAGGCAGGCGCGACGGATTTAGATACCCAGCATCGTGGCAAACGACGCCTGGCTTACGAAATCAATCGTCACCGTGAAGGCATCTATATTCAGATGAACTACGCAGCGCCTGGAACCGCGATCGCGCCGATGGAGCGCGCAATGCGCCTTAGCGAAGACGTGATTCGCTATCTGACGATTCTATTTGAAGAGCCACCAGAAGAGAGTGAATCTGGTTCGATGGATGACGAAACTGCTGAGTCGGCTGCGCCACTAGGGTCTTAGCCGGTTATCCCTTTTTCTGCTTAGGTCTTTTTTGAATATTGCTAGGCATCGCCTGTGGGTAAAGCTAACCATCTTTACTGATAGGCGATGTCTTTTTTGTCATGGCTTATCTCCGTCTTCGCCAGGTTTCGCCCAGCATTTTATCCGTGATATACCCATATCACGGCCTCATCCCATTAGCGGTTAGGAGAAAGAATCTAAGTGTCCCAATCTACGAGCAGTCACGGTCTTAGTGCGCCTTCAGAGGTGGCCAGACTTAGAGAAGAACTAGAGATGAGAGACCAGCTGGTGCAGCAGCTATCTCAGGAGCTATTTCGGCTAGTCAAGGGCGATCAAAACTTTTTGCCAATGCCAGAAGTAGCTGAGCAGCACCAGGAAGAAGTGCGATCGCTCAGGGACCAAATGCATCACTTAGAAGAGCAGGTCACCTTCTACCAAGCGCAAATCGAAGAGCGAGATGCAGAAACCCATCATCTACGCCAAACAACCCAGGCACTTACCGACCGCACCCGAATGCTAGAGCAGGTCGTGCAAGAGCTACCTAGAATCTATAAAGAAAAGTTTGCTGAGCGGATGAATGCGGTCAAAGACCGTGTTGCCAAAATTCAACAGGAAAACCGTGAGCTTCAAGCAGAACTGCAAAGCACCAGCTATCGCCTAGCGATGCGCAGTCGCCGAGGACCTAGCAATCTCGATCTGCCTACTTTTCCTAGCGAGATGCTAGGCACCCATTCTATGGCTAGCTTTGCTAAGGTCGCTTCATCTCAGCCATAAATTTAACGCCAGAATCTACATGCTAGCTTTGTATCCTATGATGCGCTCGGCAGCCAAATAGCGTCTTTGGGGAACCATAATAGAAGCGTCGCAAGCTTTTAAAGATCTCCAGCATCGAGCGTCATACATGGATGAGCTAATCTCAATAGATTTGTTGCAAGATATTGCCCGCGAATACGGCTACTGGGCGGTATTCTGCGGAATTTTATTGGAGAACATGGGCATTCCCATCCCAGGAGAGACCGTTACGCTTGTCGGGGGCTTTTTAGCAGGCAGCCACGAGCTGAACGTATGGTACGTTTTTGCAGCAGCGATGGTAGGCGCAATTATCGGCGATAGCGGCGGCTATCTGCTGGGCTATTATGGCGGATGGCCTTTGCTCGTCAAAGTTGGCAGTTGGCTAAGGGTGTCGGAATCTAGCTTGGAGGAAGTGCGGGACCGCTTCAGCCAGAATGCCGGTAAGGCTGTTTTGCTGGGGCGCTTTGTGGCGTTGCTCAGAGTTTTTGCCGGACCCCTAGCGGGCATTACCCGTATGCCCTACTACAGGTTTTTGCTGTGCAACGCCATCGGCGCGGCAACTTGGGCCGCAACGATGGTGAGCCTAAGCTATTTCTTAGGGCGACTTGTTCCACTAGAGCAGCTCATTCAGTGGGTCGCTCAATTTACGGGTGTTGCCCTTGCCGTCGTCATTGGCTGGGTCATTATTGCCTGGTGGACAGACTCTAGACGACGCGTCACTTCCTAAGCGTTTGCTACGGTTTTACCAAGTATTCAGAGTCAATCGGTGCTAGCACGCCTTCGCCGACCAATGCCTGATAGATAATGGCTGACAGCTCTGCGCGAGTCGTTGGCTGCGTTGGGTTGAGGCTAGTCACGTTTGGATAATCGATCACTAAACTACCTGCAGTGGCTGCGGCAATTTTTTCATTGGCCCAATTGGGGATGGCATTGGCATCGGCATAGCGGTCCAAGGTCGCTTGAACGTTTGTAGGTGCTGCTATCCCTAAGCCGGTAACCAGCGTAGTAAACGCCTGTGTTCTGGTCACTGGCTCATTCGGTTGGAAGGTCTTATCTGGAAAGCCGGTCATAAATCCGCCTTGCACGGCTTCGCCAATGGATTCTCTTGCCCAGTAATCTGAGGCAACGTCAGAAAACTCTAGGGTCTCTTTATCTACGGTCAGATCAAATGTCTTTGAGACAATGTTGGCGATTTGAGCGCGTGTGACGGGCTGGTCGGGCCGGAAGGTGCCATCGTCATAGCCTGCAATCAAGCCTCGGCTGCTGAGGGCATCGATGTAGGGCTCGGCCCAGTAGCCGTCTGGAACATCGTCGAAGACAATCACGTCTTGAGGAGCTGAGATTGCGGCTTCGGAAGGAATTGCGGTGCCAATATCGGGCACCTGCGCGGTAGACGTGGCGGCAGGCGTCTGTGCCTCGCCCGATGCAGCACCAGCTGCATTTGTTGTTGCGTCAGCACCCTGTGTAGTGGCAGCCACCCCGACCACCCCAGCCGCAGTGCCGACCATTCCGTCTCGCATGTCTTCCCAGATGGGCGTTCTACGAGCTAGGCGTTGACGCCTAGCTGCGGCTCTAGCCGAGAGCTGATCCACCGCAGATGTACGACGATTTGAAAGTTCCTCGTCTCCTGTAATTGCAGCGGCAGATCCTGCATTATAGCCATCACCTAAGCCATCGACGGTGCCCGCTCGCTCTGCGCCTGCAACGCCTGCAACCGCTCCGCCAAGATCTCCTCCGGCATTTTCAGGTGCTGTTTCAGCGGGGGTAGGCGCGATCGCCAGTGGAGAAGACTCGCCAAACAGGGTCATATTGCCCCGTGTTAGCCCCCAGAGCAGCACACCGCCCAGCGACAAAAAGGCGACAAAGAGCGCTACCATTTCGTCAAATTCGAGGGGACGTAGCGGTCCGGTAGTGGGTGGTTGCTGGTCGTCGCGCCGAGGGTCGTTGGGGGATTGGGTCACGGGGTACTCGCTTGAATAAACACAGTAGAGATAGATGCAGCCGCTCTGTATTGATTGGGTCCGTATCTTTGTTGGTGAGGACTGCGGGTACATTGATTCTCAAAAATAGAGCATTTCGGGATAAAAATCAGCACCTTAGGGATATTTGCCTGATTAATATTTATGTCTTAGCCATTACGATAAACGGCCAAGAGTCGCTCTATTACTGAATTTTCTCATGGCTAACCGACTGGCTCACAGCAGCAGCTTATATCTAAGAAAGCACGCTGAAAATCCGGTTGACTGGTGGCCCTGGTGCAATGAAGCGTTAGAGAAAGCTCAGCAGGAAAATGAGCCAGTTTTTTTGTCGATTGGCTATTCTAGCGGCCACTAGTGCACGGTGATGGAAGGGGAAGCTTTTTTGGATAAGGCGATCGCGGCCTATCTAAACGCTCATTTTTGCCGATTAAAGTCGATAGAGAAGAACGTCCTGATATCGACAGCTCCTGATATCGACAGCATATAGAAGGCAAGCGAGAGAGGGCAAGCGGCAGACTGGTCAGCAGCGGCCATGTTCTTCAAACCTCAGTTTGACCAGACGATTGGCAACGCTCAAGGCGGCTATACTAATGGCATTGGTATAGCCGCTTGTGCAAGAGTGGAGCTATCAAGACAGTGCGGTGCCCTCGGCAAATAGCGTCGCGATCGCCTCTCTAGTTCGCCTCTTTTTACTAACTGAAATCTGGACTACTTTGCGCAGGCAAAGCTGCTTTGGCTTCTTTTAACAGTAGCTTTTGTCTGCAAGGGCTTGCTTTGTCAGAAGCCTGCAACCTCAGTAAAAATGATGCGATCGCAAATCAAACAGAGCCAGAAATTTGCCTAGGCGGGTTTTTCTGCCGCGGCGGCAAAGCGAATTTTGAGATAGTCATCTTCCATTTTGGCACCCGATGGATTCAAGGCCGCTAGCGCCTGAGGCAAAACCAAATTGCGGCGATGATTCCCAATCCGAATGTTGAGTTCATCAGCCGTTTTACTCAGCTCTACTTGATCTTTAGGAATGCCTGGCAGGTAGACTTCTAGGCTATAAGCATCGTCTTGCTGAACGACTCTGAGGGTAGTTTCTTTGTAGTAAACCTGCGTCGGATCTTCGTCGCCGTATAGCGTCTCTTTCAAACGATTGAGTGCGTCCATACCGCACATTTCTTCAGAATACAGCGGCACTTCCTTCACCGGCAACGGGTGAAAATTCGCGTGAATCTGCTCTTTATAAACGGCCTGCTGATCTTTCCAACGCTGAAAGAACGGATCGCTCACGCTCTCAGGAATGATTCGGTTCGCAACCACCATGTCGGTGCCCACGTTATACAAGCTGAGGTAGGCATGCGCTCTGAGCGACTCTTTGATTACCATCTTCTCTGGATTGGTCACTAGCCGCACAGACGTAATCGTCGGGTCAGAAAGGATTTTTTCTAGGGCTTCTAGCTGTTCGTAGAATTCGTAAGGTGCATCCATCACCTCTTTGGTCGGTAAAGAGAACCCAGCAACGGGCCGAAAGAAAGGCTCTACCAAAGGACGCAAAGCAGTCGAAACGGCTTGAAACGGCTTGTAGAGCTTACGCATGTACCAGCCTGCGACTTCGGGCAAGCTCAGCAGGCGCAGCGCGGTGCCAGTCGGTGCAGAGTCAATGATGAGCACGTCGAATTCAGCCTCGTCGTAGTGGCGCTTCATTCGCACTAGGCTAAAAATTTCGTCCATTCCAGGCAAAATAGCTAGCTCTTCCGCTTCGATGCCTTCTAAGCCTCGCGCTTGCAAAACCTGGGTGATATAGCGCTTTACCGCGCCCCAGTTTCCTTCTAGCTCTCGCAGGGCGTCGAGTTCTGCGCCCCAAAGATTAGGCTGGATCTCTTTAGGATCGTGGCTCAGTTCGGTGTCGAAGCTATCGGCCAAAGAGTGGGCTGGATCGGTACTTAAAACAAGCGTTTTGTGGCCTAGCTCTGCGCATCGCAGCCCTGTTGCCGCAGCGACAGAGGTTTTGCCCACTCCGCCTTTTCCTGTCATTAAAAGTACGCGCATAGCAACCAGGCCCGTGATTAAAAAAGTTAACGTTCCTTTACTGTAACCAGTTTTGTATGGGCCTGAGCACTTTTCTATATCAATGCTATCGAACGTTTAGATATTGCAAGATACCGGCTGTAATTCCGTCGGCAATCGTGTTTACCGCTTCGGGATTTCGGAATCTGGCGGCGTCTTCGCTACCGGTGACGAAGCCAGTTTCAACTAAGACAGCAGGCATAGAAGTATTGACGAGAACGTAGAATCTGGCTCTTCTCACACCGCGATCGCTCAAGTTAGTGCGCTGCAAAATATTGTTATGAATTGTCTGCGCTAGGCTTAGGCCCGAAGAATAGTAGTAGGTTTCTAACCCATTGATGTCTGGGCGGCTGAGGCTAATAGCGTTGGAGTGAATGCTAACAAAAACATCCGCATCTGCTCGCTCGGCAATGTTGACTCGAGGCTGAAGATCCAGCTCACGGTCATCGGCGCGCGTGAGCACAGCGTTGATACCCCTAGCGTTTAGCGACGCCTGGACCCGTCTAGCTACCGTGATATTGATATCTTTTTCACGCAGACCACCGATGCCGACCGCGCCCGGATCGTTGCCGCCGTGACCAGGGTCGATGACAACGGTGAGCTGCCCCTGCTGTGTTCGAGGAACCTCAGGACTAGGTGAGGTAGAAGGCGGTGCGGCAGCGATGGGACCAGAGCTTTCAATAATTTGGGCCGGTAGGCGAGCCGCCGATAGCTGGCGCTGCAATTGCTCAGCGCGATCGCGCTCACGGAAACGCCCTGCTTGGATGACGCTCCGACCGTTGACAGTGGTCCGAAAAGCGCCTGATTCGATGGCATTGACGCGATCGCGCGTATCCGATCCGCTCTCCGGCACAATCACCTGATAGAACGTCTCGCTGCTCGGCGTAGCCCCAGGTGGTGGCGTTGCTCGCTGTCCTTCAATTACCTGAGTATTAAGGCCCTGGCTCGATAGCTGCGAGACTAGCTGATCGGCGCGCCCTCGCTCTTGAAACAACCCGGCCTGAATGACGCGGTTGCCGTTGACCGTCGTAATAAAAGCATCGGAAGCAACCTGACGCACACGCAGCCTGACGAGATTAGAGTCGCTTGGCACAATCACCTGATAGTAGGTGTTTTGGCCGCCAGCACTGGGCGTAGACGGGTTAGGCAACGGCGAACCGCCAGGACTAGGCAATGAGCTACCACTTAGAATAGGTGGCGTAGAAGGAGAAGGCGTAGGCGGTGAAGGTGTAGCCGCAGGCGGTGTTGGCACTGGCGTTGAGGCAGACGCGCCACCTGCCCCGGCAACCACTGTTTCTAGGCTTTGACTATTAGAAAGATAAACATGGCCTTGCGTCTCACCATTGAGCGTGCGGCGAGACATCTGCCAGCCTGGATCTAGCGTCAGCTTAACAAAGTCATTGGCAACACCATTACTTCGAGCAATTTCTAAAACAGGCAAGTCGCCGCCTCGTCCTGGCAGCGCTCCCGGCAGCGCTACTAGCACTAGCTGATCGCCCCGGCGCGTGACTTGCAGACGGTAGCGACGGCTGAGATCTTCACCACCAATGCTGACAGAGTAGCCATTACTATCAGAGCTGCGCCCGCAGATACCTGTAAAGTCAAAGTTTAAGAGCAGCGGTTCAACAACCGTTGGGCTTCCCGACAGCTCAGAGAAGCAGGCGCGCTGATCGCTGAGCTGTTGAAGCACAAGCAGGCGATAAAATCGGCCATTGGAAACCGGCTCAGCCACAGCAACGACTCTATCGTCAGCAATCGGCTGCTGACCGTAATTTTGAGCTAGCGCGCTAGTAGATGCGATCGCACTTCCGGCTATAGCAGCAGCGGTGAGCGCAGTCAGTGTGGTGAGGCGACGAATAATGGGTTTCATATCTTCGGCATTTGAGCGGTGGAGCGAACAAGCTTTCAACAGACTAAGCTTTCAATAAACATTGTTCCTAAGCCAACAGGAACTATAGCAGGTGCCCTGAAGTTATTAACTTCGAGGTGATAGAGGCAGCACTAGGGCGGATGCACTGCCCCCATTGAGCGGGTTTTCAGATTCATCAGGTTGTATTCATGTGACTACTTTTGATTTGTCACATCCTTATTAAGCGGCGGCAGTCAAACGATTTGAGCTGAACAATTACTAACGACTTGTGACGCGCCAGATAGATTTGAATCTACCTCTGTCAGTAATTTTACACAGGCAGTTTTCAGAAAAGTTACAGACAGTGTTTATCTTCTCTTCATACAATTCCCGTATTCTTGCCGAATCTATTAAATAAAGATGTTTTCAGCAGCATTGCTTTGGCTATAGCCAGCTAGGCAGTTGGTTACAGGCAGCCGGTTATAAACAGCCAGTTAGCTGGAGTAGCTAGAGCGATCGCAGCTTAGCGCGATGGTCGAAGCAGTAGGCAGCTGTGGCAGTCAGCCATAAAGTTTATAGCTCTGGGTTTATAAGCTCTGGGTTTATAAGCTCCAGTAAGGTTAGGCACAAAGTCTAAAGGGTCGCTAGACTTTAAATTCAGTCACTTAGCGTAACCTATTCACCGATGACGGCATTCAACCAGCACCTTCCAGGCAAAACTATCGTTCGCAGAATTTTAGTCGGCTTAACCGCGTTGCTACTGAGCTGTGTAATGTTGGGCTGCACAAGCGCCAGTAGCTTGGTTGCAGAAGAATTAGATTCAGTCAATTCTTCAGAAAACGCTGCATTAGAAGCCTCAACAGCATCAGAAACTTCAGCAATCACGACAGGAACCCGCGCCGAAACCGCTACGGCGACTTTTGCAGGCGGCTGTTTTTGGTGCATGGAGCAGCCTTTTGATGTGCTGCCGGGTGTGAGCCAAACCACGTCGGGCTATACCGGTGGCAGTATTGAAGATCCCACCTACTATCAGGTTTCAGAGGGCAATACAGGCCATGTTGAAGCGATGCAAGTGCAATATGACCCCGCGCAGGTCAGCTACGAAACCTTGCTAGACACCTTCTGGCACAACATTGATCCTTTAGACGAAGAAGGTCAGTTTTGTGACAAAGGAAGCCAGTATCGCGCCGCTATTTTCTACGACACGCCTGAGCAACAAGCGTTAGCCACCGAGACAAAGCAGACAGTTGCCGACAAGTTCCATCAGTCCGTCGCAACTGATATTTTGCCATCAGCTGCTTTTTATCCTGCTGAAGACTATCACCAAGACTATTATCAAACCCGCCCTTTGCGTTATAAGGTCTACCGGTTTGGCTGTGGCCGAGACCAAAGGCTCTCTGATCTTTGGGGTGCCGATGCCCCTAGCCATGACTAGCTCTACCGCTATGAGACCTACGCATACGAGACCAATACAGCATCATAAGCAATTGTTCTCGTAATACCGTTGAAAAATCATAACTTTACACGCTGGCAGTGTTTTCACTCAATTTCTCTGTAGGCAGTGGCATAATGCTGATACCACAAGTAGGGTGACAGTGTTGTGATGATGTTACATAAAGAGCCCTTTCAACAGTAGACCAGACCTTATACGTAGAGCAGACCTTACGTATAGTTGGGTCTTTCTATGCTGACTACAGAGTGCAAGGACCAGAGTGCAAGGACTTATGAGCATAGCGTTGACCTGGATGCGCCGAAAAAGAACATGGGCTGGGCTTGTAATTGTGAGCTGTTTAATCGTGCTAATTTCTCAGCTACCGCTGTCACTGTGGCTATCACATGTTGACGACTGGCTTGCTGGGCAGGGCGTTTGGACAATTCCTATATTTACGCTCGCCTATGTTACTGCTGCAGTCTTTGGCCTACCCAATATTGTGCTTATCTTAGCGGCAGGAACCTTATTTGGGCTAAAAGACGGCGTTATCCATGCCTCCCTTGCCGATACGCTGAGTATTGCGGCCTGTTTTGTCATCGGTCAAAGGATTGGGCGAAAACGGATTATTACGTTTTTGCACAGCAGTCATCGGCTGCAAAAGCTAGACCACGCCTTTGCCCAAAAAGGCTGGAAGATTGTTTTGCTAACTCGCCTGTCTCCTGTTTTACCGTCTAATATTCTTAACTACGGCTTTAGCGTTACCCGCATCAACTTTTGGGAATATCTCTTCTTTTCCTGGTTGGGAATGCTGCCCGTTATTTTTATGTATGTGTATGTGGGCGCGTTTGGTGGTGCGGTTTTGACCCTGAGTCAGGAACCCAAAACGATGGCGTTCCAGGCATTGGGCTTGCTAGCGACCATCGGCGTAATGATTTATACCACTAGGCTGGCAACCTCTGCGCTCAATCATCCTGACTCGTAGCGCAGCTATTAGGTCGCTGATATCCGTAGGCGCTAATCCGTAGGCGTTAATTTGCAGGCTCTAATCTATGGGCTCTAGTGCGCTCGGTTTGTGTGCGGCTTCTGCGCCTGTGCTGTCACTTTTAACCAAATACTGCGGATCTTCTTTCGAGGCTTTGGCCGTATATCCTTTGATGTCGGTTTCTGAGGTGAGCTTTTTCTGGATGGTGCCAGTTGTTTTGCCTTGCGCGGTTTCCCACTGGACGCGATCGCCTTTTTGAAAGCTGTTTGAGCCTTCAGACCCAGAATCTTTAGAGCTAGCGCTGCTTGCACTATCTGCTGTTGAACTATCTGCTATTGACAAAGTTTCTGGCTGGTGACCAGTCACAGTGCCTGTGCTGCTGTTTTTTACGAGGTAGCGAGGGTCATCGCTAGAGGCGGAGACGGTTTGACCTTCTACGGTCTGCTCTTCGGTAATGTACGCCTCTATTGTCCCGGTCGCTGTGCCTTGACCAGAAGACCACTGAACGCGATCGCCTTTATGAAATTTTTGCTGACTGGCCATGCGTCTATCTCCTTAGTTTCTACGGCTAACAAGGTAGACAGTAAAGCAAGCGTAAAACCTCTTCCTATTTTCAGGTTTTGGGGCTTGCATCCGTAAACCTTTGGCAAAATCTCCAAAGAGACAGATTGCCTTATCCCCTTTCAGTTAGAGAATGAGTTTACCTACCAAGAATTTTTAATAAAAAAACACCGCTTTAGCAGTTCAAATGTACTATAAACAAGTACATAGCTAAAGCCAGAATACACAGCGTTGGTCATAGCCATCTGCAATTTTCATGAGTACTTACCTCCAGCCTGGAAAATTTGTCCGCCTAAAGGGACAGCCCAGTGATTTACCTGACTTCGTTCTAGATCGATACCTTGGCACTTTTTGCTGGATTCGACAGCAAACCTGGGGACGATGCGTACAGTGGAAAGTAGATGTAGAGAACATTGAAAACGTTCAGCTGGGCTGACTTTTATTTCGTTAAGCTAACCGCTTTTTCTAGATGAAGCCTCTGGAGATGAAGCCTCTGGAAACAAAGCGTTTGGTAGATGAAACATTTGATGGATGAAGCATTCGTCTATTTGCATTAAAATTTAGGCAAGAGAGTTGCAAATTTAATGCTTCTGTTCTTTGTTGTCATCTTGAAGAAACTATGACTGCTCTCCAGGTTTCCGCCCGTGAAATGGTTCAAGCTGCCTATGAAAATCGCTACACCTGGGACAAGGCCTTTCCGGGATACACCACCGATGTGACGTTGAAGCTAGGCGACAAGGCCTTCAGCGGAACAGCGCGAGTGAATCCTGATCTGTCGGCAGAAGTGTTTGGGGTAGAAGACGAGGATGCCCAGAAAACCATCAAAGGCCAGCTTTGGGAGGTGGCTATCCACCGGGTGAGTCGTCCATTTGATAAAACTCACGGCGAGAATACGTTCAAGGCCGATGGTTTAGACGAGAATGGCGCAACCAAGATTGCAGTAGGCGGCAAGGCAAAGGGTGACGCCTACAAAGTCAAAGACAATGAGTTTGTCATGGTTCATCGCCACATTCATGGCGTGGTGGTGACAATCAATACGTTTAGTTCTTATGACACGGGTAGCGGCTATCTATCGCACACCTATGACTCTGTGTATCACGATCCTAAAACGGGTGAGCTAAAGCAGGGGCGGTGCGAGTTTACAGATGACTACACCCAGGTGGGTAACTACACCGTTTTGGCGAAGCGAACGGTGACTTCGGCAGATGGGCCTGATATGGAGATTGCATTTTCTAACATTGAGCTGCTTGCATAGCGCATGAGCACTCTAGATTGGCATAATGCATCAAACAGCTCACCGCAGGGGCTGCTCAAAAGCCTGTTAAAACGAGGGGACCACGACTGGCCGCTGTGGCCTATTGTTCCGATTTACCCGTATGGTCAGCGGCAAACCCTGCGCCGAGAGATTATCCCTGGCAAGCTGTGGACGTTTGAGCAGGTGCAGGGGATTTTTTATGTAGTGGTGCCTATTCGCATGACGGTGATTAAGCTGTCGGCGGGTGGGCTGTTTGTGTTTTCGCCAGTGGCTCCGACGAGAGAGTGCATTCGGCTGGTGCGTGAGCTAGAGGCTGAGCACGGTGAGGTGAAGTATGTAGTGCTGCCGACGGTGACTGGGGTTGAGCACAAATATTTTGCCGGGCCATTTGCCCAAAAGTTCAAGCGATCGCAAGTCTATGTTGCGCCTAATCAGTGGAGTTTTCCTATAGATCTGCCGATGAGCTGGCTGGGGTTTCCGGCGCAGCGAACGCACACACTGCCCGCTAACGCCAGTCAGACGCCTTTTTATGATGAGTTTGACTACGAGATTGTCGGGCCTATCGATCTAAGCGTAAAGCCGTATACAGAGGTTGCTTTTTTACATCGGGAAACGCGATCGCTTTTAGCGGTCGATACGATTCTTTCTATCCCGCTCGATCCACCGGAAGTGGTGGTGCAAGATCTTTTTCCACTGATGTTTCACGCTCGCGATCGCGCTACAGATTTGCTGGTCGATACGCCTGAGGCTCGGCGCAAAGGGTGGGCACGGATTGCGCTGTTTACTTTTTACTTTCAGCCGGAGCGACTGGCAGTGGCATCAGTAAAAGAGATGTTGAAAGCGGCAGCAAAGGCCAGCGATCGCACACGCAAAAACTACTTCGGACTCTACCCATTTGACTGGCAGCCTGGCTGGTATCAGTCATTTGAACAGCTGCGTCAGGACGGGCGATTGATTGTCGCGCCGATTCTTCAGACGCTGATCTTTAACCGGGCACCAAAAGCCGTGCTGGCCTGGGCCGATAAAATTGCGCAGTGGGAGTTTGATCAGGTCATTGCCTGTCACTTTAGCGCCCCTATCAAAGCGACACCCGCAGACTTTAGGCGGGCGTTTGACTTTTTAGAGCGGCCTAATTTACAAAGCTGGACCGGGTTTGACCATGCGGTGCCAATGGCCGATTTGAATACGCTAGGGCAAATCGACCGCAGATTGCAGAAGGCGGTGATTCCGCCCCCCGATATTCTCAAAGGCTCCTAAGTCAAGGAGCCTGGGTCTTCGCAGATTTTTGTGCCTTTGAAGGCTCCAGTAAAAGCTCTAGATTTTCTTTGGGAAGCTAGATAGTGCTTTTCAAAATCGTTGCCTCGACCGGAACGACGCCGACACCATCGCTCTCTAAGCAGTCGGCAGCGGCTTTAGATAAATCTAGAATGCGATCGCCCACATAGGGCCCCCGGTCATTCACCCGGACAACGACTGTTTTGTCGTTAGTCAAATTTCTGACCTGTAGCTGCGTTCCAAACGGCAAGGACTTGTGCGCAACTGTCAGATCGTTTTGATTGTAGGTTTCACCGTTTGCGGTCGCGCGCCCGTGAAAATAAGGCCCATACCAAGATGCTTCTCCAGATATTTCGAGCCTGGAGTCCTCTAGATTATTTAATCCCTTAAGCGTTTCGCCCACAGACAGTGGTTCGACCGCTAGTGCTAGTCGCAAATTGTTCGCCCAGGCGATCGCCGCCCAGTCTGTTGAATAGCCGACGCCTTGAGCCATAGAGTCATCTACAGAAAATAGCGGCTGATCGGCTGTCCCGACATAGGCCTTGGCGCTGCTCACTATCGAATCTTCTGCAATGGGGTAGGCTGCGATCGCTTCAGGATCAAAAGAAGCCTGTCGAACTAATCGCTTCAACTGCTGAGCGAGCAAATAAGCGCGCTTTTCATTGGCCACATAGCCAATCGTTTGATTCCCAATGCTGACTTTAAAGTACGTGCCATCTTCGATCTGCCGCTGCGCCTGGGGCAGACACTGCTTTGTCAGCGCTTCTGACCAAGCGTGGTTCTCCAACTGGGCAATTAGCGCAGTGGTCTTGACCCTTTTGACCTGAATGTCTACCGGCAAGACGTTTGCTTGCCAGCGATCGCGGCTAGCCCACTGAATAGGTACAGTAGCGCTATAGTTAGGCTGACTGACAATGCTACCACCAGCATGAACCCCAGCGTGTGCCAGTCGCCACACTTGGCCAACAAAGCTAAAAGAGCGGGCCATGCCAGCGCCCGATAAAAACCCGGCCGGTGTCGCAGAAACTCTATCTAGCCCTGCAATACTAACCATCAGCGCAGCGGGCAAAGGCTTGGTCGAAGGCCCAATTGTTTGTAGCGCTAGAGACCGAGACGAAGCAAGCGCCGAAGATGTTGGTAAAAAGGACAGCTGAACGGTTGACTCATCAGCTGCCAAACCAGCTTCTAGATCGGTGTTTGGCGGTAAATCTACCGTACTAGCAATAAGGGCCGGAACAGGTTCTTGAGAAGGCGGCAGCGCTGGAGCTAAATCCATTTATTCGAATGAATGACAACACACTCGGAAGAGATTTATCTGTCAATAGCGGTGACGCTATTGAGCAGACGATGCAGGCAGGCGATAAAAGAAGGCAATCGAATAGTTCTCTCGCAGTCTTTTTTTATGCTTGCTTTTTGATCCTCTTCTGGTCACTTTTCGGTATCTAGTCGCCTTGCGGCGGTAGAGCGGGGCGGTAATCGCCTCTGCGTACAAAACAAACCCGAAGGTTTTGTATCGACGCTCACAATTATATAGCCATAACCCCTTATAAAAGTCAGCTAAAAAATCAGCTCAAGCTATGACTGATGGGCGATCCCCTTTTTTATAGCTAAGCAGAGGGCTAGAAGGCTTGGCTAACCAGCTCTTGACCGTTTGCCCTTTATCACCTGACTGCTTAGAAAAGTTTTCGTTTGGAAAAACTAATCTCACTCATTAGTTTTTTCTGTCGAAGTGTCTGCGCTAGGCTCAACTTCATGTCCTAAAACTTCATTCCCTAAGACTGGTTCCACTTCGTGTTCTAAAACTGGTTCCACTTCATGTTCTAAAACTGGTTCCACTTCATGTTCTAAAACTGGTTCCACTTCGTGTTCTAAAACTGGTTCCACTTCGTGTTCTAAAACTGGTTCCACTTCGTGTTCTAAAACTGGTTCCACTTCGTGTTCTAAAGCTGGTTCCACTTCGTGGAAGTCTGCAAAATCGATGTAGCGAGCAGCGCCGCTGGTATTGGTGTCGTGGGTGCCGGTGTTTTCGCTAGTGCCGGTGTCTTGGTTGGTGTCTGTATGTGTGATGGTGTGAATGATGTCTTTGAAGCTGTGGTGCCAAAGGATGTCGTTTGCGTAATAGGTGTGACGGGTGTGGACAGACTGAGCAACAGTCTGATCAATACCGCTGAGGGAGACTAATAGGGCGGCGTTGCTACGGACTAAGTCTTGTGTTGATAGCCCATAAAGAGGGCTGTCGGCGTTAATGGGATGGAAGGCTGTCCAGGTGAGAAAAAAGCTAGGGGTGCGATCGCGCAATAGGTCTAGCTCATAAAACCGCCGCATCATCTGACCGCTCTCAACCTCGTCTATTGTCAAATACACCCGCATTTGAGCTTCTACAATCTGGTTACGGCGCTCATTAGCGGCGCGAAACATCAGCGTTGGCGTGCCTTTAAACGCGCTAACGACCGCGACCTTGCTAAATAGCACCTGCGCGGTTGGTCTAGCAAAGCGAGCATAGGCTAACCCTGTGAGTACCGCGATACCCATGAGGGAAATGATGGCCTCTAAGGTAACCAATACATGTGCATAGGTATTTCCTGGCGACATAACGCCATAGCCAATGGAAGCAGAGGTTTGTACGCTAAAGAAAAAGGCATCGGCAAATGAACCCGGCTGGGCATTGACGATAGTGCCTTCACCGCCTAGCAAAAATAGGAATCCGGCAAAGGCATTGGCTAGCGCGTACACACCGACAGTAATTGCCAAAAAGCCCTGCCAAGGAACCGTCAATAGCAAATAATAAGGATCGCGCCAGTACGAGTACCAGCCGCCCACGCCTAAAATATGAAAGCGTCCATTTTCTATATGAATGCGCACCCGAGAAAGCTGACGTCGAGGCTTGCGGTTGGGTTTCATAGAAGAAGCAACCCCATCATAAGGGCAGTGCAGATAGTGCTAGAAGCCGTGCCAGAAATAGTGTCAGAGATTGTTCAAACCCTAACAGCGCATCTCCAGTCTTTGGGCGGACCAAGAGATCCCTTTCTCGCGTCCGGCGCTCATCAGCTAACCCAGCACTATATTCGCTCACAGCTAGGGCTTTGGGGCACGGTGAGCGCCCAAAGCTTTGAATCTAGGGGCCAAGAATACTACAACTGGCAGATGTCGATACCTGGGCAGCAGCCTCACCTAGCTCCTTTTTTGGTGGGTGCTCATTACGACACGGTTCCTGGCTCGCCTGGGGCCGACGATAATGCCAGCGGGGTTGCCGTCATGCTGGCACTTGCAAAATTACTATCGCAGCAAAGGCCCAAGCGATCTATCCACTTTGTAGCGTTTGATTTAGAAGAATACGGGTTAGTGGGCAGCACAATCTGCGCCCAAAGCTGGCGACAGGCTCATAAACCGCTGCACCTAATGCTGTCGCTAGAAATGCTGGGCTACTTCTCTTCGGCCCCCGGATCGCAGCAATATCCCCTTGATGTGCTCAGCCGCTTTTATCCAGATGCTGGCAACTTCATTGCGCTCATCGGCAATGAGAAAACGCTGGCCAAAATGATGGCCTTAAAGCGTCAGCTAAAGCAGGCGGGTGCGCCGTGCCAATGGCTACCGGTGGTCAACGGAGGCAAACAAATTCCACCGACGCGCTATAGCGACCATGCGCCCTTTTGGGATATGGGCTATGCGGCCATGATGGTGACCGATACGGCCCACCTGCGAAATCCGTACTACCACACCGCTTCAGACACTATTGAGACATTGAACCTGGAAAGGATGGCCAGCATTACCTTGGGATTGGCCGCCTATCTGCAAGCAGGATAAGGGTAAAGATGGCAAGATCGAGATTGGACAATCGCCAGGGCCATATGACTAGAGCTGTATGAAAGAACCGCTGAGAAAAGTGCGAATAGGACTGTTAAAAGATCCACCAGCAAAGCGCCTGATAGAGCGTCTGATAAAGCGCCTGACAAAGCAATTTCATCAGCGAACAAGCACAGTCGTTTGCTTTAGCGCTCTGACTGTGGGACTTTCATCCTGTCAGGTTTTGGGCCAGACAACTGAACGGCTTAGCGCGTCAGAAGCTACAGAAGCTGTGAAAAAAGCGATCGCAGCGCTGTCAGGAAAAGCCTATGGGTCCGAGGAAATCTATACCCGAAACATTCCGCTAAAAGAGCTTGAGTTACCGGCTGATGTGGGAACCTATTTTGCAGCGATCGCAGGCGGTGGCGCACCTAGCTACAACGAAGTGGCCTTAGAAAAAAACGTTTTGTACTTTCAGCGATCGCTCAGCGAGCTTGGCTTCTCCGCTGCCTTAGCCAGCCTATTTTTTGCTAGCGGCATGTCCGCAGAAGAGACCGTTCGCTATCTGGATGAGAATGGTAACGAGCAGTTTAAGGCTCCTGATATCCCCAACTTAGACGGCGGCGCAACGCTAGAAAATACCTATAACTGGTTTAGAGCGGTAGCTAAGGCAGAAAAGCCCTGTCCGTCTTTTCTCTACTTCACAGGTCACGGGGCCTACAACGAAGAGAATAAAGACAATAACTGGCTGATTCTGTGGGAGGAAGCCTTTGTCTCAGTGCAGGAATTTACGAGCTGGCTAGCGCCTCTACCTGCCGATCAGCCCTTTGTCACGATGATGGCTCAGTGCTACTCAGGTTCGTTTGCCAACATGATTTATGAAAACGGCGATCCTGAGCAGCCAGTGGCTTTGCAGACGCGCTGCGGTTTCTTTGCAACGGTCGCGTCGCGGCCATCGGTGGGCTGCACGCCTGCGGTAAATGAGGCCGACTATGAGGACTACAGCTCTAGCTTTTTTGCAGGGCTAACGGGACGCGATCGCCTGGGGAACCCTGTCTCCTCAGCCGACTACAACCAAGACGGCAAGGTGTCTTATGCTGAGGCCCACGCCTTTGCCAAAGTCGATGAAGAGACAACTGACTGGCCGATTTCGACACTCGAAGCCTGGTTGCAGCGACAGGTTTCTGAAACAGAGGTAGCCACTGTTATGGCGACGCCGATGGATGAGCTAAGTGCGATCGCCCGCCCCGAACAGCAGTACGTCGTTAGCGCCTTAGCAGAACGCATTGGCTTCGACCCTAACTTGTCTTATACAGACAATCAAAATCAGGCAGCGCTTCCTGAGCCCAACACAGTAGAAGAGGCCTATCATGTTCGCCTACAAATGGAGTTAACCAACGTAGGTGCAGAAGATCAAGTCAAAAATTTGGCTGCATCAGATCAAACAGACTCAGATCAAACAGACATATTGACCAAGCTCGTCAGTTGCGAAGCTGGCCATTGGAAATAACAACACCCTACAGCGTCTCTAAAAATGCCAGCAAGTCAGCCATATCTCGTTCATTGGGCTGAAATTGAGGCATCGGCGGCGTCTGACCGCTAATCACCTGCTGAATTAGCGCAACTCGAGATTTGCGCGCCGACACATCGTGCAAATCTGGCCCTACTTCACCGGCCTCTTCTAGTCCGTGACAAGTTGCACAGTTTAGCTGAAAAATATCGTGCCCTCGCTCGGCATTTCCGGTTAGCTGAAGGACACTTTGAATATAAGGATCGCTTGGCCGCAGCGAGTACATGCCCCACAGCGCCAAACACAGCAACAGCAATAGCCCCAAAACCATCGTCAGTACGCGTCTTGTAGAGCGACTTATCGTAGTCTCACCAACCTCGTAACTGTCCTCGTAATTGGTTGGTGCCTGCCGCTCTCCGCTTTGATTCGGCACTGCTTTTTCTCGCATACCCTTGTCTTCACAACCCAGCATTCCGAAAGATATATTAAGTATACATACCTTAATATTTTTACAGAGAATAATTCAAGTGATCTCTTTTGGAAATAAGCCTAACTGCGCTCTGTCCAATCTCTTCGACTCTTTGAACTGAGCACTTTGAATTCTGAGAGAATCATTCATCCTGACCTTCTATCCTTTAAGATATTGGTAATAGAGATTAGGAGAATTACTGTGGTAGAGCCTTTATTGTCTGGCATCGTTCTGGGTCTTATTCCGGTTACCTTGGCCGGTTTGTTCGTAGCGGCCTATATGCAGTATCGCCGAGGCGACCAGCTAGGTGGCTAGACACAGTCTAAACATTGCGTTTAGATATTTTCGATAAAGCTCAGTATAGTCAGGCCCTGCCGAATGGTCATTCAGCAGGGCTTTTGCACAAGATAGCAACCTGAGTTAGCAGTTTGGGATGACACTTCGGTAAGCGCTCAGCCCTTCTAGCGCGAGCTTGGCAGTGCCGTAGGCCGCTTCTGTTTGCGCTGCGCTCAGAACTGGAATGCCTAAGCGTTGCTGTCTTAGGGCTTGCCATGCGGTGTTTTTGGCCCCACCACCGGCTGTATAGACCTGTCGCACGGCGGGCGAGCCTAGGGCTTGCAGTTTTTCATAGCCTTTCGATTCTATGCGGGCGATCGCATCCAACATCCCATACAAAAAATCCACATCTCGCTCGGGTCGAGGTGTCAGCCGAGGCGCATAGTCTGGGTCATTGACCGGAAAGCGCTCACCCGGCGAAGTCAGTGGGTAATAGTCTAGGTCGCATGGCTCAGAGAAATCTATTTGGTCGGCCATCTGCCCGCTCAGCTTTGCGATCTGCGCGCTAGAGAAATATTGCTGAAGAACCGCACCGCCCGTATTCGACGCGCCACCTACCAACCACAAATCGCCCAGACGATGGCTATAAATCCCAAACGCCTGATTATCAATAGGAACTGGGCTTAGCAGCTTGAGCACGAGCGTAGAGCCTAAAGAGGTGACCGCGTCTCCCGGTTGGCTCGCGCCGCTGGCCAAAAAGGCGGCAATGCTGTCGGTTGTTCCCGCGTGAATCTGACAGGTCTCGGGCAGGCCAAAGCGTTTGGCAATATTTGGTGCAACCGGAGCGATCGCCTCTCCGGGCACTTTCACTGCGGGCAACCAGCTAGCGATAGGTAAAGCTCTCAGCCAGCTCGGATAGGTGAGCGATCGCACATCGTACCCCAGCTTCAAGGCATTGTGATAGTCGCTAACAGGAGGCTGCGCATGCAGTAATCCGGCAAGCCAATCGGCCTGATGACACAGCCTAAACGCCTGCTCACGCACCACTGATGGCAGTGCTTTATGCCACCACATCGCTTTTACCAAACTGGAGGTAGCGCTCACCGCCGGACTGCCGGAGGGGGCAAGATCTTGAAGATTTGCGACCATTTCGCGAGCAGCTGGATCGCTATATAAAAGGGCCGGTGTAAGCGGCTGAAGATGGCGATCGCACAGCAGCACAGTGGCCGAAGTGCCGTTGATGGCAATGCGTGAAATCTTCGTTATCACAGACGGGTCAATCGCTGCCAACAAATGCCAGAGTACCTGCTGCCATGCCAGTGCCTCGCAGACCTCTTCTGGTGCAAAGCTATGCCGCACCTGAGCCACGATTTCCCCAGCCAGATTGCCAGCCGACTCTATTGCGATCGCCCGCGCCCCAGACGTTCCAAAGTCGATGCCAAGCACAATCATAGCTAGCTCCTCACGCTCACCTTTTATTCATTCAACCTTTATTCATTCAAACTGTCGCTTTTTATTCATCAAAAAACCCTTCCCCAAGATTGAGAAAGGGCGATATTTTTTGACCATTAACCTGACAGAGGTTAGACAAATGACCTAGCTAGCGTTCAGCTATCGTTCAGCTACACACTGACTTCGCTGACTTCGCGCGAGATAAAGTCGAATGGCTGATCGACAAAGGAAACGTCTTGAATGCCTGCGGCGATCGCTTTTTCCTTGACCATCTCCTTCATAATTTGGATGCCTTTGACCGTAGGCGCAATCGGCACGCCTAGCGAGTTGTAAGTCTCACGCAGCCCCTGAAGCACCCGCTCCATCAGCACGTCAGTGTTACCGGCAACTAGCGCGTAGCTGCTATAGCGCAAGTAATAGTCCATATCACGCAGGCAAGCGGCATAGCGACGAGTGGTGTACGCGTTACCGCCAGGGCGAATCAGTTCAGGAACTTCTTCAAACAGCTGCTTACCGGCTTCTCTAGAAATTTCAGCCGCGTTGGCGCTGATCATTCCTGCAACCTTGACCCGATCCATTCCAGTAGTGAAATACGACTGCAAAGAATCTATGGCATTACGATCGAGGTAACGACCCGCAGTGTCGTAATTGCTAATTAAACTTGTGACCGTATCTCGCATTAAATTCTCCCAACGTTGATGGCTCTGAAAAGCGCAAGCAGCAAAGGCTCTAGCATCTTGTATGTGATGAGTTTTAGTCTACCATGACAGCTAATTGCCCTTGCTTGGAACCCTGAGAACATGAGGGGTATCGAAGGAAAAGTTTACAATTCACGCAGCAAAAGACATATTTTGAAACGTTTTGACAAGGAAGTATTGGGTGCGATCGCAATTCTTTCAGCAGAGTCTCGCTGAGGATATTACGCAGATCGGTCGTTATCTCTGCGCCTCAAATTTGCCTAGTTTTGCGCTTGATTTCGCTTAGAGAGACCGCTAAAGCGGCAAAATTACACTCAATATTGCGCTCATATACCCGTCTCAAATGACTACATATAAAGACTGCTCGACGAAACCGTTAGATATTTAGTATACGAGTATACAAAATATGCCCAACGCTATCCATACGATTGTTAACGACCTTCGATAGCCTGCCCCTAACAACTTAGGAAAGACAATATGACTGGAAACGAGTCGCGCGCGCAAGCCATTTACGAAATTACAAACAAGCAGCCCATTGAACCGAAAGCCCCCGAGAAACTAGAGGATATCTGGGCCTCGCACGTCTTTAGCCTGAGCAAAATGCAGGCTAGCCTCCCTAAGGACGTTTTTAAGTCACTTAAGAAAACTATCAAGACTGGCGAAAAGCTCGACCCGGCGGTTGCTGATGCGGTTTCTGGGGCGATGCGCGACTGGGCTATGTCAATGGGTGCCAGATTTTACGCCCACGTCTTTTACCCGCTCACGGGCCTAACGGCTGAAAAGCACGATGGCTTTATTGCACCTCAGAGCGATGGCGGCATCATTTCAGAATTTTCGGGCAAGCTGTTGATTCAAGGCGAGCCAGACGGATCTTCTTTCCCAAACGGCGGCATTCGCGACACCTTTGAAGCGCGTGGCTACACCGGCTGGGATGTAACTAGCCCTGCCTACATTTTAGAAACTGAGTATGGCGCAACGCTTTGCATCCCGACTGTTTTTGTCTCTTGGACAGGCGAAGCCCTCGACAAAAAAACGCCTCTGCTGCGCTCTATTGCGGTAGTCGATAAAGCATCTAAGCGCCTGCTGAAAATGCTAGGTAACAGTGAGGTGTCGGCTGTCAACTCTAGCTGTGGAGCTGAGCAAGAGTATTTCTTGGTCGATTCAAACTTTGCGAGCGTAAGACCTGACTTACTGATGGCAGGCCGCACGCTCTTTGGCAAAGCGCCTGCTAAAGGACAGCAGTTTGACGACCATTATTTTGGAGCGATTCCATCGCGCGTGCAGGCTTACATGCACGATGTCGAAGAAAAGCTCTACAAGCTGGGCATTCCGGCTAAGACCAGTCATAACGAAGTGGCCCCCGGTCAGTTTGAAATTGCGCCCGTATACGAATCTGCGAACGTGGCTAGTGACCATCAGCAACAGCTGATGACGACCTTGCGCGACACCGCCAAACAGCATGGCTTTATTTGTCTACTGCACGAGAAGCCGTTTGCGGGCATTAATGGCTCTGGTAAGCATGTCAACTGGTCGATTGGGAACTCGACTCAGGGCAACCTGCTTGACCCTGGTGATACGCCAGAAGAGAACCTCCAGTTTTTGGCCTTCTGCGGCGCGGTGATTCGCGGTGTGCATCTGTATGGGCCGCTGATGCGGGCAGTCATTGCTACGGCTAGTAATGACCACCGCCTAGGTGCGAACGAAGCGCCACCAGCCATTATGTCGGTGTATCTAGGCAGTCAGCTCGAAGATATCTTCAATCAAATCAAAGACGGCAATCTGACTGGCTCTAGCCACAAAGGTCAGATGCACTTAGGCGTAGATACGCTGCCACCTTTGACGAAAGATGCGGGCGATCGCAACCGCACCTCTCCGTTTGCGTTCACAGGTAATCGCTTTGAGTTTCGCGCGGTGGGCTCTAGCCAGTCAGTATCGGGGCCGTTAATTGCCCTCAATACAATGATGGCAGACTCACTCAACTGGATTTCAGATCAGCTAGAAAGCAAGCTTTCTGGCGGTAGTGACATTGGCAGTGGGGTCCAAGCTGTTCTAAAAGACATCATGGAGAAGCACGGTGCGGCTGTCTTTGGTGGCAATGGCTATTCTGAAGAATGGCACAAAGAAGCGGTTGAACAGCGCGGACTATTAAATATTCCAACGACGGCTGATGCGCTTCCTCACCTGAAGTCTGACAGTATCAAACAGCTGTTTGAGAGCACGGGTGTGCTGTCGCCAACTGAGCTATTGAGTCGTTATGAGGTGTACGCCGAGCAGTACATTCTCTCGATTGAGGTTGAAGCTAAGCTGGTGGTTGATATGGCGAAGACGTTGATTTACCCGGCTGTGCTGCGTCACTTGAATGAGGCCGCAGGTGCGATCGCTAACCTTAGCGACGTCGGCATTGATATGGACAAAGCACCGATTGAGAAGGTCGCGGGCCTTGCAAAATCTTTGCTAGAGAGTGCCAGCAAGCTAGAAGAAGCAAGCAGTAAGCATGACTTTGGATCGACTGAAGACCATATGCAGTTCTGTGCGGGCACCGTTCGCGATTTGATGAACGAAGTTCGCGCCGCCGCCGACGATCTAGAAGGCGAAATCGCAGACGATCTGTGGCCCCTGCCAACTTACGAAGAAATGCTTTTCATCAAGTAGATCGCAACTCAAGTAAATCGCAACTCAAGCAAATAGATAGCAATGTAAGTCAGTAGACCTCAAAGCCGCCTCTGTATATGGGGCGGCTTTTTCTCTGCTTTTTTCTCTGCTTTTTTCTCTGGCTTTTCTCTGTTTTTTCTCTCTAAAGTCGTATTTTCTGAGCAGACCCCGCCGATTCTGTAACATTCTTTTACAATAGGCAGTAATAGTTTTATGTAGAAATCAAGCTCAGCCAGCCTCAAACTCTATGCCAGACACGCTTATCCCCGCTCCTCTCACCTCTGATTCGCTCACCAAAATTGCGTACGAAACCTTTCAACAGGGCAAGCAGGTTTTTGGCTTTGCCCATAAAACGCTCAGCACCCAGTTTTTAAATACACTTTCCCCAGGAAGAAAGCGCGAAGAACCCAATCCGCTCAATCCTGAAATGCTTCAGCTCATTCAAAAGCGCATCAAAGATCTGCTCAAAGCCGACTGGGAAGACGCTGAAAAAAACGTCTATCCCAAGCAGGCCCTTTTTGAAAACCGCTGGGACGATTTTTTCCGCTACTACCCAGAGCTATGGCTAGATTTGCCGAAAATCTGGGACCGTGCCACCAACAAGCGCCATCAGGAATTTAGCGAAGGGATTGATACAAACGGCTATCCCACCTACTACGTCCAAAACTTTCACCACCAGACCGACGGCTACTTCAGCAAAATCTCCGCGGATATGTACGACCTTCAAGTAGAGGTCCTTTTCAACGGCACCGCTGCCCCTATGCGTCGCCGCATTCTAGCGCCGCTAAAGCAGCATCTAATGTCTATGCCCGTAGACACCAGCAGCTCTCCTCAGCCCAGAAAAGTTCTCGACATTGCCTGCGGTACGGGCAATAGCTTGACGCTGATTAATCAGGCCATCCCCCAGGCCGCGTTGTACGGTGTCGATCTTTCCCCAGCATATATCCGCAAAGCGAGCGAAAACCTGGCCAATGTTAAGGGCAACGTTCCTGCACAGTTAATTCAAGCCAATGCTGAGGCGCTGCCTTTTGTCGATGAGTTTTTTGAAGCGACTACCAGCACCTTCCTATTTCATGAACTACCTGCCGATGCGCGGCAGAACGTAATTGATGAAGCATTCCGCGTCACTAAGCCCGGCGGCATCTTCGTGATCTGCGATTCTGTGCAGGCAATGGACTCTCCTGAGTTTGAGCCGTTGATGGAGAACTTCCCTGCAATGTTCCACGAGCCTTATTACCGCAACTATATTGGTGATGATTTGGTGGAGCGCTTAGAAAACGCTGGGTTCACAGACGTAAAAACCTTTAACTACTTCATGAGTAAGTACTGGGTGGCGGTGAAATAAAGCTGTGAAATAAAGCTGCGGACTACTCGTTTATAGGGGTGCTAAAACTAGATACTTTTGCAAATAAGCTCCGCACTTTTTCCATATCCTTGTCTCCCGGCGACCTCTCAACTCCGCTAGAAAGATCGATGCCGCTTGGCAATAGCTGAGATAGTGCGCTGAGCACGTTATCTGGATTGAGTCCGCCTGCTAGAAACCAAGGGCAGCTTGGTGAAAAAGACTGGAGTGCCTGCCAGTCTAGGGTTTTGCCCGTACCCCCGAGCTGACCTGGACGGTAGGCATCGAGCAGTAGCATATCGACGTGGGGCGTATAGCGACAGGCTTCCTCTAGGTCAGACGCGTCGCGAATGCGTAGGGCCTTGACGAGTTGAACGCTAGATAGTTCTGATATTTCTAGGGCATCGCGTAGGAGCTGGCACAGGGCTGGGGTTTCGTCGCCGTGGAGCTGGAGGGTGGTGAGGTTTGTGCTGCGGGCGATCGCAACCATTTTTGCTACTCCCTCGTTGGCAAATACGCCAAAATGCTGCACCTGTGGGTGCTTATCATTTACCGCAGACGTAATGGCGGCAATATTTTCGGGTGTAATATATCGCGGCGATTGAGCCACACAAATGTAGCCCAGTGCAGCAGCGCCCGCCTGCGCGATCGCAACCCCCTGCTCTACCTGTGTAATTCCACAAATTTTCACCTGAAGCATCTTCGCCACTCCCAAAAACCAATTCTCTAAAGCAGCTATCTAAAGCAACCCTCTAAACCAATCCTCAAACTAAAAAGTGCCTGACAGCTCATAGACCGTCGGGCACTTTTTGAATAGCTGGCTTAAATAGCCACGGCTTGATGCGGATGAAAGGACTTGAACCTTCACGTCACGAGGACACTAGAACCTAAATCTAGCGCGTCTACCAATTCCGCCACATCCGCTCATTGCGTAACAATAGTAGCAAGAAACGACGAGCAGATGTGCTTTTTTTAAAGTATTCGCTGTAGCAACGCCTATGATGAAGGGATTGATCAGCCGAGTCTGTACGATGTAGGCGAAGATGTTAAGAGCATCGCAGAACAATGCCCGGTGACGGTCAGGCGACAAAAACACGAAGCGCTTATGATGGGGTAGGTATCAGGCCAGCGCCATTAAGTCAAAATGTTCGTCTAGCATATTCGGCTTCTGATCCGTAGATTTTGAGTATTTGCAGGTTTTGAGTATTTGCAGATGTTGAGTATTAAATAGAGGAGAAACGCTTCGCATGGGTAAGGTAGTTGGCATTGACCTCGGCACGACCAATTCTGTGGTCGCGGTGATGGAAGGCGGTAAACCCGTCGTGATTGCCAATGCAGAAGGGATGAGAACAACGCCATCGGTGGTGGCTTTTAGCAAGGAAGGCGAAAAGCTAGTTGGGCAGATGGCCCGGCGTCAGTCTGTGCTTAATCCCCAGAATACTTTTTACGCGGTGAAGCGGTTTGTAGGCCGCAAATACGACGAGCTGTCGCCCGATTCTAAGCGAGTGCCCTATACGGTGCGGCGCAGTGAGTCGGGCAATGTAAAAATCCGCTGTCCGAGACTGGATAAAGACTTTGCGCCTGAAGAAATTTCGGCGATGATTTTGCGCAAGCTGGCAGAGGAGGCGTCGCAGTATTTGGGCCAACCGGTAACGGGCGCGGTGATTACGGTGCCCGCTTATTTCAACGATTCTCAGCGGCAGGCGACTAGGGACGCGGGTCGGATTGCGGGTCTAGACGTGAAGCGCATTATCAATGAGCCGACGGCGGCTTCTTTGGCCTATGGACTAGAGCAGCAATACAATCAGACAATTTTGGTGTTTGATCTAGGTGGCGGCACGTTTGATGTGTCTGTGCTAGATGTGGGCGACGGTGTGTTTGAAGTGCGCTCGACCAGCGGTGATACGCAGCTAGGTGGGCTGAATTTTGATAAAAAGATTGTCGATTGGTTAGCAGAAGATTTTTTGGCAAAGGAAGGAGTGGATTTGCGGCGCGATCGCCAGTCACTCCAGCGCCTAAACGAAGCCGCCGAGAAGGCTAAAATTGAGCTGTCTGGCGTCCCGGTTACTGAAATCAATTTGCCGTTTATCACGGCGACAAAAGACGGGCCAAAGCACATTGAAACAAAGTTAGAGCGATCGCACTTTGAAGAACTCTGTGGCGACTTGCTCAGCCGGATGCGGGCTCCGCTGAAGCAAGCCCTTGCCGATGCAAATGTAGCCCCTAGTCAGGTAGATGAGGTGGTATTGGTCGGCGGCGCTAGCCGGATGCCGATGGTATTAGAGCTGGTATATGCGGTGATGAACCGACCGCCTAGTCGAAACGTCAACCCAGATGAAGTCGTTGCCGTTGGCGCAGCTATTCAGGCCGGTATTCTCAGCCAAGAAATCAAAGATATTTTGCTGCTAGACGTGTCGCCTTTGTCACTCGGCCTAGAGACCGTTGGCGGCGTGATGAAAAAGCTCATTCCTCGCAATACGACCATCCCAGTGCGGCGATCCGACACCTTCTCTACCTCTGAAAATAACCAGACCGTTGTAGAGGTGCATATTCTGCAAGGCGAGCGGGAAATGGTGAGTGATAACAAATCGCTCGGACGCTTCAAGCTGATGGGCATTCCGCCTGCACCTAGAGGCATCCCGCAGGTACAGGTGTCTTTCGATATTGATGCCAACGGCATTTTGCAGGTGTCAGCGCTTGATAAGACAACTGGTCGTCAGCAAAGCATTACGGTACAAGAAGCCTCCAACCTGTCTGAAGCAGAAGTTCAAACCATGATTCGGGAGGCTGAGGAAAATTCGGCGACGGATCGCTTACAGCGCGATCGCATTGAAAAGCGAAACCGGGCCGAAGCGCTTACCTTCAAAGCTGAGCGAGTGCTCAGAGAAGTTGCGATTGATTTTGGGATGCAGTTTGGGCGCGATCGCCGTCGTCGCATTGAGGGGCTAGTGCAGGAGCTGCGTGCCGCACTAGAACAGCAAAACGATCGCACTATCGACGTGGCCCAAGCAGATTTGCAAAACGAAGTATACGAGCTAAACCGCGAAGCCTATCTATACGATCTTGATGACGATGGCGATGGCATTCTCAGCCAGATTGGCGACACCCTGAAAAAGGCCTTTTCTGGTGAAGATGATGACTATTACCGCACAGGCGACTACGGCTATAGCGCCGGAAATGGCTACGCCAGCTACCCAAGCAATCCCTACAGCGCCCAAGCTCAGTGGGACTCTCCAAGCTGGAATCGAGGCGGGTCATCGGCGGGTCAATTAAGCAGTTGGGACGATGACGACTGGGGTGACGACTGGGAAAGCAGCCGTCGTCAGCCCCAGCCTGCACCTCAGCCGCCTGCGCCGGGCTATTCTCAGCCGCCTGCGTCTAACTACCCTCAGCCGTACGACCAAGGCAGCTCTTCACGTCAGCCATACCCTTCAGAATACGACCGCCCGGCTGATAACCGATATCAGCAAGCTGGTTACGACCAAGCTGGCTATGGCCAAGACAGCTACGGTCAAGACGGCGGCTATGGACAAGGCGGCTACGGACAAGGCGGCTACGGACAAGACAGCTATGGCCAAGACAGCTATGGCCAAGACAGCTATGGCCAAGATGGCTATAGTCAGGGAGACAGCGCTCAGCGAGGCTACGCTCAGCCCAGGTACGTTGATGATCGCGATCGCTACCGCCAGCAAGACTATCCACCACAAGATTATCCGCCACAGCCGGGCAACTCGTCCGCATCAGGATATCCGCCTGATCCAAACTATCCATCGCCAAATCAGCCCAGCAGCACGCAGCGGGGCTATGACCGTCAAGATGGCTATCCGCAAGACAGCCATCCCCAAGACGGCTACCGACAAGACAGTTATGCCCAAGACAGCTATTCTCAAAACAGCTATCCTCAGGGCGATTACCCACCAGATAACTACGCTCAACCGAGTTACCCACAAGACGGCTATCCCCAAGACGGTTACCCCCAATCCGGCTATCCTGAGGAACAATACGGTCAGGCAAATACCGATAGCAACGCCTATCGAACAGACGCCCCACCAGAGCGACGAACCGATGAGCAAGGCAACTATGGCCGTGTGCCAGACGAGCGAAACAATAGTCAACCTCGCCCCCGCCCACAGCGACCTCGCCCTAACAACGACGATGATTGGTTCTAAATCGAAATTTTAAGATACGCATTCGTCCATGCAAAACTTTCGGGACTATTACGAAATTCTAGGCATTCCTAAAACGTCTACACCTGAAGAAATTAAACGCGCCTATCGTGGCCTAGCTCGGCAGTATCACCCCGACGTCAATCCTGGAGACAAAGCTGCTGAGGAAAAATTTAAGCTGCTTGGTGAGGCCTATGGCGTGCTTTCTGATGCTGATAAGCGTAAGCAATATGAACAATACAGTCGGTATTGGCAGCAGCAAAGTGTAAAAGACAGTGCAAAGGGCTGGAGCAAGTGGTCTGGCAAAGGCGCTACCGTCAAAAGTGCTGACTACAGCGCCTTTGAAGATTTTGATAACTTTGTAGAGCAGCTGCTAAAGCAGCATCAGTCTAATGGGCGTCAGGCAGCTCGACGGACGACGCCAGAAACGGCTGAGACGCCTAACTTTTCTCGATCCTCAAGCCAGCGAGCGAGCCGAGCGACTGCTAAGCGCTCTTCAACAACTACCCAGCAAACACCGCCTAGAGAAAAAAATAGAGAGCAAAGTCGAGAAAACGGTGTAGAGAGCCCCGAAGAAAAAAACAGACAAAAGGCTCCTCGCAAGGGCTACCGGAGACAGCCGCCGTCTTCATCGCGGCGAGACGCAGAAGCTGACTTAACGGTGCCGCTAGAAAAAGCGTATGCCGGTGGGCGAGAGCGCGTTCGCTTAGAAGATGGGCGATCGCTTGAAGTTAACATGCCATTAGGCATGGTTACCGGGCAGCGCATTCGCCTAAAAGGGCAAGGCATTGATGGCGGCAATCTATATCTGCGAATCGAGGTAGAGCCGCACGCTTACTTCACGCTACAAGACGGTGACATCTACTGCCGCCTACCGCTCACGCCGAGCGAGGCTGTACTTGGTGGAACAATTGCGATGCCAACGCTAGGTGGCCCGGTCAATATGATGATTCCACCAGGCGTTCAGTCTGGTCAGCGGTTAAAGCTCACTGGAAAAGGCTATCCCATTGGACCAGGACTCTATGGCGATCAGATTGTAGACATTGAAGTCGTAATGCCAACTGTGCTTGACGATGAAGAAAAAGCGCTTTACCAAGAACTGCGAAATATCGAACGCTTTAACCCCAGATTAGACCTGCCTTTTAGCGGATAATAGCGCTCCTACTTGTCTTCCTCAACTCAAGTACGCTTTAACTCAAAAATAGTCCTTATCTCAACTAATTTTATGCAAACACTGACTGTCAACGTGCCTCAATCACTGCGTACCCAGCTACAGACCTATCAACAAGACCAGGCTATTGAGCAGCCTGAAGCCGCGATGATAGCAGCGCTAGAAGCCTACTTCCAAACCTGGACACCAACCCACAAAGCCCCGCCTCTACCGGCAATGTATGACGCAGAGGACGGGCCTTGTGAGGTAATTAGCTCATTTATTGAGTCTTAGATAGCCAGGTATACAGACACCTTTTATGCGCCACCTTTTATGCGCCGAAGTAGGTCGGTTCATTACCTGGGGCCCACTTGATATTGCAGCCAATGCTAGGCATCTGGTCTGTGGCGATAGGCTGCCCGGAAATCAGCTGATCGAGCGCGGCTCTTAGATCTTTGCCGTTGACTGGTTTTTCGTTGCCGGGGCGACTGTCATCAAGCTGCCCGCGATAAGCTAGCTTCAAATCGCCATCGAATAGAAAGAAGTCGGGCGTGCAAGCAGCCGTATAGCTTGTGGCGACCACCTGACTAGCATCGTAAGCATACGGAAAGTTGAAGTTTGCCCGTGTCACTTGCTCACGCATGTTGTCTGGGCTGTCTTGAGGGTGAGTTTCAATGTTATTGGCACTGATGGCCAAAATTCCTATGCCCTGCGGAACGTAGTCTTGCCCGATTTTACCGAGTTCGTTTTCTACATGTTTGACGAAAGGGCAATGCTGACAAATAAACATCACCAGAAAGCCCTTTTTGCCTTTAAAGTCGCTGAGGGTAATCGTTTTGCCCGAAGCGACATCTTCTAGTGAAAAGCTGGGGGCAACGGTGCCTAAGGGCAACATAGTGGATTCAGTTCTGACCATTTGTTTAGCCTCCTGCGCTCATACCAGCCATGACAATGACTGAGAGCAGAAGTCCTGGGCTAAGAAGACCAATCAAAAGAAAAAAATCGTGGAGTTCCATCGGGTTGTCCTATGTACAGTTGTACAGTCTCTATGATGGCGAATTACAAGCGAAAATATATCGATATTTCTTGAAAGATAGTAACGATTTCCCAGAAAACTACCTATTGAACTTTTTAAATTTGACGTATCCTTACATTGAATTTTATTGGTAGAAGCAGTTTTATGGCCAAGCAATTAGGGCGTAGCAGACGGCTAGGCTTTTCTCTACCAAATCTACCAAAGCTATTACGCCCAAAACGATTACTCCCAAAGCTATTAATGGTAGTAACCGCCCTGAGCGCGCTCAGCAGTCTCCCGGCGAAGGCTGAAGCGCTAAAAGACTGGGCGTACGATGAGCAAACGCGATCGCTGACGCTCTCTCTCCCTGACGCGGTTACCCCAATTGTCTCTGTCATTGCACCCAACCAGCTTTTGCTAGAGCTGCCAGATACACAAGTTGGCAGCGTCATGGGCCAAACCATACAGGACGGATTGGTAGAGCGCATCACGCTAGAACAGGCTACACCAGAAACCGTTTGGGTTGTCATGGAATTTGTCGCAGGCACTGTGCTGTCTGCAGCTCAGGCCGCTGTGCCGCTAGCTGAGTCGCAGCGCGGGGACCAGCAGTGGCAGGTTCAACCCACACTAGCAGCCAACCGAGTCGCCAATCAAGACGTCAGCCAGAACATCGGCGAAGAGATCGCACCTTCAGAGAATGTCTCGGCGGCCAGTACCTCTGCTAGTAGCCTACAGATCCCAGCGGCTGAGATTTCGCAGCTACCCAATTTTTCAGATCTGCCAGTACTTGAGCCTTCAGCGCCGCTGAACCAGCCCGTCAGTGTCCCTGCTCTCGATACAGTTACGCCTACCGCTTTGCCTCAGCCCTCATTTGAACCCTCATCTGAACCGGTAGCAGATATCCCTGTGAGCGAATCACCTTCAGAGCCTCCTTCACAGGCAGCAGTCGCCGAAGACTCTCTACCATTTCCGAGTGCTGCGGTTGACGGTGACTCTGCGCTGGCAGAACCAGCCCCTATCGCGGACGCAGATAGCCCAGCAAGCGCCTCGCCAATCTCTACCGCTAGCGATCCTCTGAGCGATCCTTTGAGTGATCCCTTGGCTCTCGACCCGCCGTTTATTGATGCGGCAGATCCTAGTAGCGATGAGCCAACGCTTGTCGAAGGGGTGCCGGAAGTGCCAGAAGCGATCGCAACCGATCCGGCTCCGGCCATACCTGCACTAGACGACAGAATCGCTAGCGAACCAGACGTAATTGAAATGACTACCGAGCCTGAATCAGTTACAGACCGTCAGATTACAGACCGTCAGATTACAGACAATCAGGCTAACAATGAGCCGCTCGCTGATGAAACAATTCGGCCTTCTAGCACCAGTCGCTGGCCTGAGCCTATTCCATTTGGCCAGCCTTTACCTAGATAAGTACAAAAGACAGCTTCCTAGTGCTACGAAAGAAGGCTATCCCTTGGGGGCAAAATAGCGTCACAATAGCAAGGTGACAAAGCATACTTCAATTTTGTCCGTGCTAGATTTGCCTAGCCCTACTTTTGTGAAAGCCACTGTTTGTAAAAGCCACTGTCTGTGAAAGCCACTGTGAAAACTGCCTTTAAATTTCCAAAGCAGTCATTGAGCACCTTACTCTCTGATGCACTCACCGTTTTTTGGGGAGACTGGTTAGATCTTCGAGTTCGTATTCCGCAGGTCGCGGCGTCGGGTTTAGTGTCACCCCTAATTTACATTCTGGCATTCGGCTTGGGCCTGGGCAGTTCTTTAGATCGCGTTAGCACACCGACCGCAGGCGATACCTATCTAGAATTTATTTTGCCAGGGATGGTTGCCCTGTCTTCGATGGTGATTAGTTTTGGCGGCACGACTTTTTCCATCTGCGGCGAGCGTCTTTTTTCTAAGACGTTTGAAGAAATGCTGCTATATCCTGTGCATCCGCTGGCCTTGCATTTGGGCAAAATGCTGGCGGGAATTGTACGCGGTTTAATGACGGCCACTGCGGTTGTTTTAGTCGCTGTTTTATTTACAGGCAGGGTGTGGAGCTTTCTCAATCCGCTGTTCTTTTTGCTGGTAATTTTGAACTGCGCCGTGTTTGCTGGACTAGGCGTCATCGTTGGGCTCAACGTTAAATCGTTAGAAAGCGTTGGGCTATTTAATAATTTTTTGATTGTGCCGATGTCTTTTTTGGGTGGCACGTTTTTCGATCCGACACTGCTACCGACTGCGCTAAAACCCATCGTGTATGCCCTGCCGCTCACGTACACAACGATTGGCCTGCGCTCAGTAGCCTATAAACCGCTATCTGAGTTTCCCTGGCATACCCTCCCAATTTTGCTAGGCTTTGCGATCGCGCTCTCCTGTCTCGGCGCGTACCAGTTCTCAAATCAGCAAGACTGATCGGCGAGCTTAATCCAGTGAGACATTGCTAATTAGCAGTCCAAGACTTTATTGGGACTCTGCTGAAACCTACTGGGACCTATTGAGACTTTGCTAAGCCCTTTACTGGATAGCACTCATCAGGGGTTGCCAATTTTTGACAGCGTCTAAAATAGTGCGATAGCCAAGGGCGTTGGGGTGAATGCCATCGGTGCAAAGGCGATCGCACACCCACGCCTCATTTTGCTGCTCCCACTGCGCAAGCAAGTCTAAATAAGGAACCCGATTCGCTTCGCACAGCCTGCGCATGACGTCTCGGTAGCGGCGCTGCTCAAGGCGGTTAAAGTACAAAACGTTGGCAAAGGGCATGGCCGATTCGTTGATGGGCACCATCCCCACAAAATAAACCGGGCACAGTGCACAGGCCTGCTGCAATAGTCTTAGAAAGGCTAGCTCAAACGTTTCGAGGTCAGTCACGGGGCGACCATTGGCCCGCCCGGCACGGGCAGAATCGTTTACGCCAAAAGACAAAACGAGGACGTCGGGAGTGCGATGACGCAGCTCGCCGCGATCGCAAAACTCCCGCTCTAACCGCTTGGCAACCTGCACAACACCATCGCCACGTACGCCCAGATTGTAAAAAATAGGCCCTGGCGTTTCTGGGTCCATCCAGCCGCGCCGCAAACGTTCGACCCAGCCACCGCCTTCGCTATCGCCATATCCATATATCAAGCTATCGCCAATCGCAATCACTTTTTTGGGGCAAGCGATAATTCTTGCGCTCGGTGCCTGAGCCGTCTGCGTCGAAGAATACGAAAAAGTCGCCGTCATAGAAGCTGTCAAAAAAAACTTATTCAGAAATAGCACGAACTCAAGCGCCTTCGCAAATCTTCACAAAGCCACTTGAGACCTAGATTTGAGGCCTGCTAAGAATCTGGGCTGGGCGATAGGGTCAAGTCAAATGCTGCAAAACTCGGGCCGCCAGCGTATCGGTCCAGTGGTCTACTAGCTGCGAATTGGCGGCTTCTACCATGACGCGGATCAAAGGTTCGGTGCCAGAGGCGCGAACGAGCACGCGGCCCTGGTCACCCATTGCCGATTCGGCCTGGGCGATCGCAGTTTGCAGCGCATCGCAGGTGTGCCAGTTGCGGCGAACCTCTGAATCTTCAACCCTTACGTTCTCTAGGCGCTGAGGATAGGTCTCAAAACTCTGGGCTACCAGCTCTGGCAAAGAGCATCCCGCTTGCTTCAATAAATCTGCCAAGTGCAGCGCCGTAAGAATACCGTCTCCGGTCAGGCTGTAGTGATGGCACAAAATATGGCCAGACTGTTCGCCGCCTAGCATGGCCCCTTTGTTGACCATCTCAGCGTAAACGTGCTGGTCTCCAACGTTCGTGCGTACCAGCGTGCCGCCCAAGGCTTCCCAGGCTCGCTCAAAGCCAAGGTTCGCCATTACCGTAGAGATAATTGTATTGTTGGGCAGTTTGTTCGCCTGCTGGAGCGTTTTCCCCCAAAAGTACAAAATGTAGTCGCCGTCGATCACGCGGCCTTTGGCATCAACAGCCATAACCCGATCGGCATCACCATCAAAGGCAAAGCCAATATCGGCTTCTAGCTCGGCAACGGCGGTTTTTAGTGCGCCTAGGTGAGTAGAGCCGCAGTTGACGTTGATGCGATCGCCATCTGGCAGTCCGTGCAGAATCACCACGTCTGCGCCAGTTGCCTCAAATACTTGCTTAGCCACCCGTGTGGCCGCGCCCCAGGCCAAATCGAGCACAATTCGCATACCGCTTAGATCTGGATGAGGCTGAAAAGGCTGGTGTAAAAAGCTGATGTAGCGATCAACCAGGTCGGGGCGCTGATAGGTACGGCCCCATGCTATCGGTGCGACCAGGCTAGGCGTGGTATTGGCTGCAATGTTGGCTGCGGTATTGGCTGCGGTATTGGCTGCGATCGCCCCAGGTGCAGTTGTTTCTGACAAGCGACTGCTGCGCACAGCGGCTTCAATTTCTCGCTGAATTTGGCTCGAGAGCTTAGTACCCTGAGAATTAAAAAACTTAATGCCATTATCTTCGGGCGGATTGTGGCTAGCCGAAATCATAATGCCACCCGCATTACCCATCGCTAGGTGAGCCACAGCGGCAGTCGGGCACAGCCCCAAATTCCAGACCTCTAAGCCTGCAGTTGTCAAACCAGCGGCCAGCCCCGCCGATAGCATGTCGCTAGACGACCGGGAATCTTGCCCAATAATGATGGGCCCTGATTCGCCGTGATCACGCAGCACCTGACCCGCCCAAAAGCCAACCTGTGTTGCCAAAGGAGCCGTCAGCAACTCTCCAGCCTTGCCACGAATGCCATCTGTCCCAAAAAGCGGTGTGTTTGGCAAAGACGCTAGCAGACACCTGTCCGCTGGAACAGTCGTGAATATCTCTTTTTGCTTAGGCAGCGTTTCCTGCTTCAGCTGATCGCTAGTCCGACTGCTCGCCTTAATTGGAAAACTCACCATTGATATCCACTCCCTACACTAAAAACTAACCGTGCTCTTTACATCACCCAGTACTTAAGTGTGGAGGATATCACCTTAAACTTAATATTGCTGCGTAACGTTGCCAGTACTCGTAAAACTGTATGACTGGCTCTTGGTGTTGAAAGTTGCCTTTTATGATGGACGCTTCAACAGTCAATAGAGCCCTATCAACAAGAGCCCTATCAACAAAAGCCCTATCAACAAAAATTGAACATGCAGTCGTTCCACTATGCCCACCTAGTCTTAAAGCCCACCTCAAAGTAATCAATTCTGTGAGTAACTCTCTTGATAATGTTCAGCATCAAAACTTTCAGCGTGGCCTTGATGAATTCAATTCAGGTCAGTTCTACGCCTGTCACGACACGCTAGAAGCCATTTGGATGGCGGTTGACTATGCAGAAAAACCCTTCTATCAGGGCATTCTTCAAATTGCAGTCGCCTTCTATCACTTGGGCAATCTCAACTGGCGAGGCGGCGCAATTTTGCTCGGCGAAGGAATCAGTCGCTTGCGCTCATTTGAGCCTAACTACCAAGGTGTCGCGGTAGAAGAGCTAGTTGACCAGTCTGTAGAGTGGCTAGAATGGGTACAGACGGCAGGAGAAGAGGGCTTAGAGAGTCTTATGGCAGATCGGTCAAAACGCTACCCTCAGATTAAGCCTCATAGCTAAGCGATACAAAGAGCAACATAAAGTTGGTCACCTAAAGTTCTTTGATGAAGTCTGATGAAGACAGATGTTGCAACGTTTTTTTGCTTCTGTTTGGCGACAGCACAGCTTAATGTGGAACTATCTACTGGTTGCTACTGACTGTATCTATATCAAGGATCGCTTTTTACCAGTTCATAAATCGGTCAATCGCCCTGAATAAGTAGCGCTCAACCTGATTACTATTATTAATAAAGCGGCTGTTCCTCCGCTTTTAAAAGAATGATATATCGGCCAAAAATACGGCATCAGAGACGTCTCGTGATGATAAACCAGCGCTGGTTTCGTCGAGGCGTACGTGGGGCTGCATTGGGCTGCGCGATCGCACTTCTTCTCCCGCTCCTCACCCCTCCCTTACTACCTGCGCCTTTATCTCAGGCGGTTGCTCAGTCAGGTGGCGCAATTCAGCTCAAAGCCGCTCGGGTAGAGGCCAACTCTAATACAGGCGTAGTCACAGCCATTGGCAACGTGCGGATCGACTACCCTAGCCGCCAGATCTTTGCGACTTCTGCCCAGGCTCAATACTACAGCCGAGAGCAGCGCATCGTACTTAGTGGCAATGTAGATGTCATGCAAGAAGGCAACACGCTGCAAGCTGAAACGGTTACTTATCTGATTGCTGAAGGTCGATTCGTGGCGACCCCAGGTGCCGATAGCCAAGTAGAGGCTGTGTACCTGCTGCCAGACGATCCGGCCCCAGCCTCAGGTTCTTCTGCCCCCGCCGCTGCGCCCCCACCAATTTTGCTGCCGACTCCCCCCGATGAGCTACCTGCTGATTTGAGTTCATTATCGGTAGAATAGCTAGCCTGTTGAGAGTGCATAACTTTTACCTAACTTTTTTATTGATACCTGAGCCGACACCCGCGCTGCTATGTCCCGTTCCTTGGTCAGTTCCGAGCCGATAGATCTATCTTCCGCAGCAGCGCCTCTAAAACTGGTGCTCGAAAATGTTCAAAAAACATATGGCAAGCGCACCGTTGTCAAAGGCGTTAACCTATCGGTTGCACAGGGGGAAATTGTTGGGTTGCTAGGGCCCAACGGGGCAGGAAAAACGACGACCTTTTACATGGCAACGGGCTTAGTCCAGCCAGATGTGGGCACGGTGTCGCTCAATGATAAAGACATCACAAACTTGCCAATGTATAAGCGTGCCCGAATGGGTATCGGCTACTTGGCCCAAGAAGCTAGTATTTTTCGCAACCTGAGCGTTCAAGATAATTTGCGGCTCGTGATGGAGCAAACAGGTGTGCCTTTCCATGAGCGCGACCAGCGACTTGATCGGCTGCTGAAAGAATTCCGACTAGAAAAAGTAGCCGACTCTTTGGGAATACAGGTGAGCGGGGGTGAGCGACGACGCACAGAGCTGGCACGGGCGCTGGCATCGGGAACGCATGGGCCTAAGTTTCTTTTTTTAGATGAGCCATTTGCTGGGGTAGACCCCATTGCGGTCTCTGAAATTCAAACGATTGTGGGCGATTTACGCGATCGCAACATGGGCGTTCTGATTACCGATCACAATGTCCGCGAAACCCTCGAAATTATTGACCGGGCCTACATCATGAGCGAAGGCCAAATTTTGGCGTCTGGCAACGCCGATGACCTCTCCGACAATCCACTAGTTCGTCAGTATTATTTGGGCGACGACTTTAAGCTATAGCAAAGATAAATGGCTAAATAACTAAATGAAGAAGTATGCCCAGTGAGTATGCCTACTGACGCTTTCCCACCGATGAAATCAACGACTCCACCGACGCCCCTCCAAAAACTCTCTAGCTGGCTCCCTCGGCTGTCTATCATGGACCGCTACATTGCCCGTGAGCTGACGCTGCCATTTCTCTTTGGGGTCGGCGCATTTTCTTCTATTGCAGTTTCTATCGGTGCCCTGTTCGAGCTGATTCGAAAAGTCGCTGACGCCGGACTACCCGCCTCACTCGCCTTTGAAATCTTTCTACTGAGCCTACCGACGTTCACCGTACTGGCATTTCCAATGTCAACGCTGCTGGCCACCATGATGACCTTCAGCCGCTTTTCTAGCGACAGCGAGCTGATTGCGATGCGCGGCTGTGGGGTCAGTGTCCGGCGAATTGTGGTTCCCGCCGTGGTGCTGAGCCTATTGATTACCGGGTTGAGCTTTGCGGTGAACGAGGTCGTCGCGCCTGCTAGTACAGAGCGGGCGGCACTGCTGTTGGCTAGAGCCTTAAACGAAGAGAAGCCGCCTTTTAAAGAAGGCAACATCACCTTTCAGCAGCAGGAAGGAGATCAGCTGGTGCGGTTTTTCCATGCAGAAAGCTTTGATGGCACCGTGATGAAGGGGATTACGGTCGTCGATTTTTCCCAAGATGAGGGGGAGGATGGGCTTAAGCAGATTGTTAGCGCCGATGCCGCTCAGTGGGACTTTGCCCGCAATCTCTGGGAGTTCACAAACGGCACTATCTACGCGGTGTCACCCACCGGCTCTTTTCGGCAGATTATTCGGTTCGACCGGCAAGATTTACAGCTACCGCGAACGCCTCTAGATCTCGCTAAGCGGCCCAAAAAAGAAGAGGAAATGAACATCGCTGAGACCCGAGAATATATGAATATTCTGGCTCAGACCGGGGATGAGAAAGAAGTGCGGAAGCTGGCTGTGGCCATTCAGCGCAAGTACGCGATTCCGTTTGCCTGCGTAGTGTTTGGCCTAGTCGGCTCGGCGGTGGGGGTTCGCCCGCAGAGAACGGGGAAGGCCACGAGCTTTGGCATCAGCGTTGTGATTATTTTTGGCTACTATCTGCTGAGTTTTATTACGTCGGCCATGGGCGAAGCAGGTGTAGTAACGCCTTTTATCGCAGGCTGGCTTCCATTACTTTTAGGCTTGAGCGCCGGATTGTTTTTGCTAGCGAGTGTCTCTCGGCAGTAGCGACGTCAAGCCTACAGTCAGCCCTACAGTCTGGGCTCAATTCGCCAAGGGCGGTAGCCTGCTCGAATGCACTGGTCTAGGGCGGTATCGACGGCGGTTTCAGTGGCATCGACAATATCGACAACGCAAGTGCCGTAGCGCTCTGGCATCAGGCTGCGTCCGCAATTTTCTAGCACCTTAGTCGAAGGGCTGTCTAGCAAGGCGTCGTGGATATCGATGGTGCAGTTAGCGACTTCGACCGGGCGGCGCGATCGCTCACACATCAGCAGCGCACTAGCAGCAGCTAGTCCTGTAAATTCGTTAACATCTACAACACAGGCTCCGAGATTGTCGGGATATCGACTGGCAGAACAGGCAGCGATCGCAGAGTCTTCAGCAATACCCACGGCCACCATACCTGTAGTACAGCCAAAAAAGTCATCAGTTGCCGAGGCCGGAGCTGCCAGTAAAGTCATGCCAAACGTGACACCGCTAAACAAGGAAGCTACCACTACGCGAGTACCAAAACGAACAGATAAAATGTCAGGCGTCAAAAAAGGTTTCATTGGGAGCCTCAATGCTTGTGTGCGCTCTGATCTAATCTACAGTGAAAGAGTGAAGATGAACGATACGTATACGTTGGTAAGAGAGGATTGGATATGCATCTGAGCGAAATTACGCACCCTAACCAGTTGCATGGTCTGCCCATCAGTCAATTAGAAAAAATTGCGGCGCAGATTCGAGATAAGCATTTGCAGACTATTGCAGCAAGTGGTGGTCACCTAGGCCCTGGGCTCGGGGTCGTAGAACTGACGCTAGGTCTATATCAAACCCTTGATCTTGACCACGACAAAGTAGTCTGGGACGTTGGCCATCAAGCCTATCCGCACAAGCTGATCACAGGTCGCTATAAAGATTTTCATACCCTTCGCCAGCAGCATGGTGTTGCGGGCTATCTTAAACGCTCAGAAAGCCGATTTGACCACTTCGGCGCGGGCCATGCGTCCACGAGTATTTCGGCAGCGCTAGGAATGGCGATCGCCCGCGACCTCAAAGGCGAAAACTACAAGGTCGCAGCTATTATTGGCGACGGGGCCCTCACAGGCGGCATGGCCCTAGAAGCGATCAACCATGCGGGCCATATGCCCAAAACAAACTTGGTCGTCGTCCTCAACGACAACGAAATGTCGATTTCTCCGAACGTCGGGGCGATTCCGCGCTACCTAAATAAGATGCGTCTGAGCCCGCCGATGCAGTTTCTCACCGACAATCTCGAAGAGCAGTTCAAGCAGCTGCCTTTTAGTGAGACCCTCACACCAGAGCTCAGCCGATTTAAAGAAGGCGTCAAACGTCTAGCCGTCTCTAAAGTTGGTGCGGTCTTTGAAGAACTGGGCTTTACCTATATGGGCCCTATCGACGGTCATAATCTTTCAGAGCTAATCAGCGCATTCAAAGAGGCGCACAACCACGGCGGCCCTGTCTTAGTGCATGTCGCGACCGTAAAGGGCAAAGGCTACGAAATCGCCGAAAAAGATCAGGTTGGCTACCATGCGCAGTCGCCCTTTGATCTAGAAACCGGACAAAAAATCCCAGCAAACAAGCCTAAACCCCCCGGCTACTCCAAGGTATTTGCAGAAACTCTAATCACCTTGGCAGAAAAAGATCCGACTATTATTGGCATCACCGCAGCGATGGCCACAGGCACTCGTTTAGATTTACTACAGGCTAAGCTGCCCAAGCAGTACATTGACGTGGGCATTGCCGAACAGCACGCTGTCACCCTAGCCGCAGGACTCGCCTGTGAAGGCATGAAGCCAGTTCCGGTTATTTACTCCACCTTCTTACAGCGCGGCTTCGATCAGATCGTGCACGATGTCTGCATCCAAAAGCTGCCTGTCTTCCTCGCGTTAGATCGCGCGGGTATTGTTGGCGTCGATGGCCCTACTCACCAGGGCCTGTACGACATTGCCTACCTGCGCTGCATTCCGAACATTGTGCTGATGGCCCCCAAAGACGAAGCTGAGCTACAGCGTATGGTTGTCACTGGCATCAACCATGACGGCCCGATTGCAGTTCGCTATCCTCGCGGCAGTGGCTACGGCGTGCCGCTGATGGAATCTGGCTGGGAGAGCTTACCAATTGGCAAGGCAGAAGTTTTGCGCCAGGGCGATGACGTCTTACTCGTGGGCTACGGCGCGATGGTATATCCGGCAATGCAGACTGCTGAAATATTGAGCGAGCACGGCGTAGAAGCAACGGTCATTAATGCCCGCTTTGCCAAGCCGCTAGATACTGAGCTAATGCTGCCGCTAGCAAAACAAATTGGCCGCGTCGCTACCCTAGAAGACGGCTGTATCAAGGGCGGATTTGGCTCCGCCCTTGCCGAAGAGCTGTTTGATGCAGGCATTACGCCCGCCCTTATTCGGTTCGGGGTTCCGGATGTTTTGGTTGATCATGCCTCGCCCAGTCAGTCTAAGGCAGAGCTAGGGTTGATGCCCGCCCAGATGGCTGAGCGGATGTTGAAACAGTTCGAGCTAGGTGAGTCTCAACGGGCACTAGCCACAGAGCAGGTTTGAGCCAAGGAAAGCTTACGCCTTTAGTTCAACCGAGCAGATAGTTCAGCAGATTTTTGGGACGTGCTGACATCGCCTAGCCGGGGCCTCCGGCTGCGCCACGGTCTTAAAATCTGCTGGACGATCTGAGCCAAGCTGCGTCCTAGCGAGTCACTATTGCTATTGCCCTGGGCAAAATCGACTAGCACGCAGCCGGTGCCAGCGAGCAGTCCGGCTGTACCGATCGTAAATAGCAGCAGTGCGGCAGGAATTAGGCCGTCGAAGGCGAGGAGCGATCGCAATGCCAAAACAAATAAACTTGCACTGAAGATCAGGACGGCTACATGTAGCGTCAGCAGTCCAACTCTGCTCCACTGATACTGATAGTTCAGGCGTTGACGCTGCTCTCTGACCTGCTTTAGCTGGTGAGCGCTGACAATTTTTCGAGGCAGGGCAAGCGCTATGGCAGACGGCGCGGCTGATGCTGTAGTTGACGCGGATGCACTCTTTTCTTGACGTGTTAGATAGCGATAGTGCGATCGCGCCTGCCTGATCTGTCTCAGCAGCGTATTTTGCCTGAGCCAAGCGCCCCCTAATAAAAAAGCAGAAAGCAGCGTCATCAATACTGAGTTCAAGATGAGCAAAATAAGCTGGCTGGTCTGTTCAATACTCATAGATAAAGCCGCGCATTGCACAAAAATGTAGTTCAAATGTACTTAATTGCGCGTCAGAATTCAAGCGATCGCCAGACCTAGCAATCATCTTGCAACCACAGTGTTTTGATACAGTGTTACAACACTGTTTGATCAAAGACGTTGATTTGCCCATGCCATTCGAATCAAAGAAATCACGCGTCGCCTTATTTTTCGCCATTGGCTTGGGACTTGGCCTGTTAATGGCAGCACTAAAAGCTGCGATCGCTTTGGCGACGCACACCTATCTCTATTCAGTGCCTTGGGTCGGTGGCTTCCTTAAAAGCATTGAGCTTACTGAAATTTCCAATCTTCTAGTGTTTGCAATTTTGGGCGCAGGCATTGGCGCTGCCACCGCACTACTACCGCGTCACTGGGACCATCGGGCCAAACTTGCCCTGCTGCTAGTGGTCAGCCCGTTCGTCTTTTGTGCCAGCTACATGATGCAACAAAACCTATGGATTCAGCAGGTCGCCACAACATCAAACCTGTCTTACCGCGAGGCTAGGGATTTAACTAACGATTACCTCACGCGCGAAGTTGGCAGCGGTGGTTTTTTTGGCTTTTATCCTTTTAGCACTCAGCTAGCCGAGCTGCCGGTTCAAGCAGAAAGCCTTCGGTCAGAAGACTCGCTAAATCCAAATGAGCTGCTAAGCGAAGAACTCTCTAGCTACAACGATCCTAGAGCAGACTTCGCGGCGTATGTTTTCGAGCGAGTAGGCTGGCTCATTCGATTCATGTACATGACACTTGCCGCCCTAACCGCCATCATCTATTACTTCAAGGGCCACGAATGGGCTGAGAACAGACCCCAACCCAACGCCTCACCCCCCCTCAACGCTAATACGAGACAAGGGGCTTCGGCTGCTCCAACCGCTACTCCGGCCAGTCGTAACAAGGCTAAACCCAGTCGAAAAACGCCTAAAACACCCGTTAGCTATCCCAACAATCAGTCCCAGCAGCAGCCCAAGCGCTTGCCCAATCCATCGCGGCAAAAGCCCTCGAATGGGTCCCTCAACGCAGCCTCGCGAAAAGATAACAGTCGTGGCCTGCAGGCTCGTCATTTACCCGACCCTGCTCCAGAGAAGCCGGATACTGCTGCGTCGCCGCCACCGGCTATTCCCCCCATCAAGCCTGAAGATATCTGAAATCCGCTCTGAATAAAATTTGATCTGAAATCCAAGCCCAAACGTGAGCACTTCTTCAGTTTCTTCTCGTTCGCTTTCTTCTCGTTCGCTTTCTTCTCGTTCGCTTTCTTCTCGTTCGCTTTCTTCTCGTTCGCTTTCTTCTCGTTCGCTTTCTTTAGGAGTCATCATCTTAGCAGGCGGCTACAGCCGTCGCATGGGCACAGATAAAGCCCTGCTGATTTTACCTAACGGTCAGTTCTTAATTGACCACACAGCTCAGGTCGCCCAGAGGCTTTCTTCAGAGGTCTTGGTCGTTACCCCTTGGCCTGAGCGCTATCAGGCTACATTACCCACTTCTATTCGCCTCATTACCGAGGTTCATCCTCCACCAGACCCAGCGTTCTGTCAGAGATCTTCTCAAAAATCGTCTCAGAAGCCATCGGCAGGACCGCTAAGCGGATTTATAGCTGGGTGGCAGCATCTGTCTACAGACTGGTGCCTGCTGTTAGCCTGCGACTTGCCAAACTTAGACGGCACTGTACTGCAGCAATGGTGGGCCTGGATTCAGGCTCAGTCAGCGTTGGGATGGCCTCTGCTGACTTCTGCCTCATCAGCTTCGCTAGCATCAGGTCAGCCTATGGCTTCTCTAGTGCCTATGCTCAAGGGTCGTCGTAGCGGCTGGGAACCCTTGTGCGGTTACTATCACCGCAGCTGTTTATCGAGCCTAACGCAGCAACTATCAGCTCACCAATGCGCGTTTCAGCCCGCATTTCAACCTTGGCTATCAACGATATGCATTGCTCGCTACAACCATGTTCCACCACAGATGCTGCGCAACTGTAATACCCCCGCCGAGTGGGCTGCGGTGAACCAGTCAGACCATTCTATATAGACTTGCTCGACCATAGACTTGCTCGACCATAGACTTGCTCGGACCTAGCGCTGGACGATCTAGTCGCAAAAGCTGAGCTTTATCAGGACTATGTTTCAAAGTATGTGGTTTCTTGTCGCAGCGATAAGTATGTGGCTTAAACCTTAGAGAGTAAATTGGCGAAAAAGCCGTTGAAACCTTTATTAAAGTAGGCTTGGCAAAATGTTACGGTGTGTAATGATTTTCTCAGACTACTCCAGTCGTAGGCACCGTCTCCCCTATGATTGGTAAATATCATTTGCAGCTGTTTACAAAAGTCTGGAGACTCAAGCGTGGCTCTTCCGTTATTGAACTATCCCCCCAAAAGTCAAAATCAACGGGTTGAGGGGTATACAGTCCCTGGCGATGACCAGCCCAATATCTACAGCGCTGAAGCTCTTCTTGAGTACAGCGAAATGACCGATTTGATCAGCGCGGCTTATCGCCAGATTTACTTCCACTGCTTCGATGCAGACCGTGAAGTCTTTCTAGAGTCTCAGCTCCGTAATAGTCAAATTACGGTTCGTGACTTTATTCGGGGCCTTTTAATCTCTGATACGTTTTTGCGTGGCTACTACGAGCGCAACAGTAACTATCGCTTCGTAGAACAGTGCATTCAAAGAGCGCTAGGTCGCGATCCGTACAATGAGCGTGAGAAAATTGCCTGGTCTATCAAAATTGCAACCAAAGGGGTTGCCGGATTCGTTGACGAGCTGTTAGACAGCGACGAATACATGGAGAATTTTGGTTACGACATTGTGCCTTACTATCGCCGCCGCATTTTGCCGGGTCGTGAAGAAGGTCAGCGTCCTTTTGATATCAAGTCTCCCCGCTATAACGAGTACTACCGTGGCATCTTGGGCTTCCCAAGAATTAGCTGGCAAGAAGAGGTCCGTCGCTTCAAGCCTCAGGAGAAGAAGGCAACGGCTGGCAATCCTGAGCTTTACCTCGATATGGCTCGCAGCGTCAGTCCTCGTCCTGCATCAGCGCCTCGGGTCAACACGGCGACTATCAATATTGGTTCGACGGTTCCCTTCCGCAAACTTGGCGTTCCAGTTGCTCCCGAGCCTACTTCCAAATTCTAGATTCAGGATCTAGTTCTTTGTTGAACTGTTATGACCTCTGGTAATGTCGTCTCGGTGATGACAGAGGTTTTTATACAAAAGCTGTAGTAGCTCGTTTGTTCTTTCCTCAAAAGGTTATCAGCCGAAGTGGTTTTCCACTTCGGCTTTTTTTAGAGCTGAGCTTATCAGACTTGGAAGCAGACTGGGCTAGCTATTGCTGGCGAGATTTGGCCTGTGTTAATAGCTTTGCCCAAACAGCAGGCAAGGGGGCTTCTGCTGAAACTACATCGCCTGTAATGGGGTGCTCTATCGTCAACCGAAAGGCATGAAGCGCTTGTCCAGGCAGTTTTACACCTAGCGATCGCACCGATCCATACGCCGCATCCCCAACAATGGGCAAATTCAAATAAGCGCTATGTACTCTAATTTGATGGGTACGCCCGGTTTCTAACTGAAAGTGCATCAGGGTGTAATTACCAAATCGCTCTACCGTTTTCCAGTGCGTAATAGCGGTACGCCCTCCCTGATCTACCGGAATAATTGCCATTTTTTTACGATGCTTTGGGTGGCGGCCAATAGGCTGATCGACGCTGCCCTGAGCTGTTTTAGGTGCGCCATGCACCAACCCTAAGTATTCGCGCCTGGCCGTTTTGGCCTGAATCTGCTTTTGCAAGTGATGCAGCGCCGTTTCCGTCTTGGCGACTACAATTGCGCCTGTCGTATTCTTGTCGAGGCGATGCACAATTCCGGGTCTCTGCACACCGCCTACCCCGGTAAGCTGATCTCCGCAGTGACCAAGCAGCGCGTGAACTAGTGTGCCTGTACTGTGGCCAGGCGCTGGATGCACGACCATACCGGCAGGCTTATTGATAATGAGCAGCTGATCATCCTCGTACAAAATGTCGAGTGGGATATGCTCGGCTTTGAGTTCGTAGGGAATGGCTGCTGGAATTTTAAGTGCAATCCGATCGCCCTGACTGACCAGTGCTTTTTTGCGATCGCACACTTCCTCATTTACTTGCACCATGCCCTGCTCTATTAGCTTCGCCGCGCGACTACGTGAAAGCGACACAACGTTTTCAGCAAGCCAGGAGTCTAGCCGTGCGGCCTGTACTCGATCCACCGTCTTATCAAAAGTTTCTTCAAAAATATCTTGTCCCTCAATCCCTACCCTAAATTGCCTACCAAAAGTCTACCGACTTAGCAGAGCGGTGATCAAAACAAGCTCATCAGCTAGCTAGGGTGTTGAGTCATTAGCCAGTGTTCGTTTTGTATGGGGGAGACGGACGATAGACGCGAGTGTAAGTTGACTACCTTGCCGATGACTGCGATCGCCGGGGCCTCAAAACCAGTCGTTTCTACCTGCGCCACAATACCCGCTAAAGTTCCAATCAGCTTCGACTGTTCTGGTCTCGTACCCCAGCGAATTAGCGCAATTGGGGTTTGTTCATCTAAGCCTGCTGCTATCAGAGCCTGAGTAATATTCTGAAGGTTATGCACACCCATGTAGACCACAATCGTTTCGGAGGCTTTGGCGATCGCGTCCCAGTTAACATCAGGTCGATATTTCCCCGCCGACTCGTGCCCGGTCACAAATATCACCGAAGAGCTATAGCCCCGGTGCGTCACCGGAATGCCTGCATAGGCCGGAGCCGCAATTCCTGCCGTAATTCCTGGCACGACTTCTACCGATACACCCGCCAAAAGCAAGTCGTTCATCTCCTCGCCCCCACGGCCAAAAACAAACGGATCGCCCCCTTTCAACCGAACCACGACCGCATGTTCATGAGCTTTTTTCAGCAATAGCCCGGTAATCTCCGATTGAGAAAGCGAATGTCTACCTCGGCGCTTACCAGCATAAATGCGCTCTGCCTGTGGGCTAATCCAATTCAAAATAGGCTCACTCACCAGCGCGTCATAAACCACCACATCCGCGCATTCCAGCAGCGACTTTGCCTTCACCGTCATCAACCCAGGATCGCCAGGACCCGCACCTACCAAATACACCTTTCCCAATGGCTGAGCACTAACCTGGGCGTCACCTTGGATCTTGTTTTGGACATTACTTTGGGCATCATTCGACGATGTGTAAGCAGTCATCGGCACATCCAACTTAAGAACCTCAAAAGATACAGCACCCGCTGATAATAAGCCAAAGCGCTAAATCACCATTCAAGCAAGCCTGACTAGGTTGAGCTGCTATTTGTGATACCGCCTTTCGGTCAGCCTTAACTGATAAGCCTTACCTGATATCTGTTTACCTAGCTGTGGAACGAAACGACCGGCCTCTATATATTCTCAGCGAGATCAACGACCAAATCGGCCACCTCAGCGGTTGCACCTAAGGTGGGCAGCAGCCGAAATTTCACCTTGGGAAAACGTTCTGCTAGCTCTTCAGTTCGATGAGCGATCGCGTCCGTAATTCCACCCGCAAACAAAAAATAAGGCAAAATTGCCAATCCCTGACAGCCTTGCTGCATCAGCTCAATCGCCTGCGTCTCAATATCTGGTGGCACTGACCAATACGCCACCGTTGTCTCTAAATTTCTTGCCAAGACCTGAATCTTTCTATTGCCCTTAGGGCGACGGCTTCCGTGAGCCACTAGCAGAGAACCCTCCGTCGGAACAGACTCTAGTCGCTTAGCTAAAACCATCGCAATCTTAGGATGGCTACCTAAATGAGGACAGCTAGTCAACCGAATCGCCCCATCCAAACGCTTTCTAGCCGCCGCTATCTCCGCAGGAATATCTTCCATCACATGTACCCCTGCCATCAAAAACATTGGCAGCAGCTTCAGCTCCTCTACCCCCGCCACGGCTAATCGACAGCCCATCTCATAAATTTGCTCATTCAGCGGCAGCGCAGCAAGCTCCAAGCAGGCCGTTTCTACAATTATTTCGCTATCTGGTATTTCGCTATTTGAAACCTCACTTAGCCCAGATTCAACCGCCTGTGGGCAAGGCTTTGTCAACAGCGAGGTTTGTTGACTTATCTGCTGCTGATCCGACAGGTTTATCTGTTCTGTATATCCCGGGCCTAAATACCTAGGGTTAGAACGGCTACTTCCTTGTACTCGCTGTTGCCTAGCTGTATCAGGAGAATCCTGGAGGTGCGATCGCTCTAGCCGTTCGCGCACCAGCCCAGCTAGTCGATACATAGCTGCTTGCGGACGAGGATCTCGACTGCCGTGAGAAATTAGTAAGTATGCAGCTGAAGCGACTACAGGTTTCAAAGAGACCTCTCAGTAAAAATGCTAAACAACCCAATTTCATTAATATCGAACTCAATATTGACCAAGGCGACTAGCTAATATAAATTATTCAACATTTAATTGACAAAATGATGTATCCAAAGTTGCACTTTCCTTAATGATTTCCAAGTCAGAGCCATCCCACTTGTCCTTGCAAATAGCTGGGAAATTATTAGCTATCTGCAAGTTCTCTCTAGTAGTAGTAAAAAAGCAATGCTATACTAGTCAATGGTTATGGCGAGCGTAGCCAAGTGGTTAAGGCAGTGGATTGTGATTCCACCATTCGCGGGTTCGATTCCCGTCGTTCGCCCTTCTATAAAAATATCTTCTTCAAGTAGGCACTTCTTAGACTGGCGCGCTAGAGATCGGCGCGCTAGGCTGTAACTCGCTTGGCAGCTACAAGTTAGATTGTCACCACATACTAAACCGTTTGAATGAAGCGCGCAGCCGCTTTTCTAACCCAATTTATCTGACTCAATGCAGGCACTCTGCTGTGACTGTGCATTGAGCTATTGATAGAAAACAGCCTAGATGGTGTACCTATTTATTTATCAAGTGGGCACATTTGTCTTGAGCACTTAAACTTTGCCTAAGATTTTGCTTACACAGTTATAGGCTGTTCAGGTACTCATAAAGCTGTTTTGACACTATTTAGCAATTTGGCAATCAATATATATATATTTTGAAAGTATGTGAAGCTAATACCATAAAGACCACACACATCTGTGAAATTTTTCACAAGTGCAGCAATATCTTTCAGAATGGGCTCTGACAAGCTCGTAGAGTCTGCTATTTTTATACACAGTGAATTAAGCTTCACTCAACATTTCTTCTGTGCTTTCTTCGTAAGATTCTGTGCTATGGATTCCCACCTAAGCTTTGCGCTTATCAGTTGGTGCGCTTTCCAGCCCAATTTCTTAGAAGTCCAAAAAGCAACCAAGGAAGCGACCGAAATCACTTTCGCTAATACAAATAAAGTTATAAATAATAGCGACAATACCGGCACCTGTTTTTATGCTATTGCCCCAACCATAATCGTGTAAAAACAGCTGCACCTATGACAGGAACTTTGGTAGGCAAAGGGAATTTCCCAGTATCAGTATCTTGCTGAATAATTCAAGATGTTCGCTTAGAGACAAAACGCAGAAGAAGAACAACTGAGATATGGTAACCCCCAAAAAGCTTTCGATTCTTGGATGCCGAGGAATTCCAGGAAACCATGGCGGATTTGAAACTTTTGCGCAGAGATTATCACTTTCCCTAGTAGATAGAGGTTGGGTGGTTACCGTTTATTGTGAAGACTACGAGCGCAGCAGCATTTCCGAAGAAATCTGGAATGGCGTTCGGCTAGTTCATGTTCCAGTACCTTATCCAAGCGCTAAATCGACAATACTATTCGACTGGAAGTCTACCCTCCACGCAGCCAAAGAAGACACGTTGGTTTTAACCCTTGGGTACAATACCGCTCTCTTCAGTCTGCTCTACCGACTTAAGGGTATCCCCAATCTAATCAATATGGATGGACTAGAGTGGAAGCGTCAAAAATGGAACTTTGCGCAGAGGAGCTGGTTGTATATCAATGAAAGGCTAGGGTGCTGGTTTGCTGACCATCTCATTGCAGATCATCCAGTGATTGCTGATCATCTGGCGACCAGAGTACCGCGAGAAAAAATCACAATGATTCCCTATGGCGCGGATCCTATCAAGCAAGTTGAAGCTTCTTTAATCGAGCCGTATGGCTTACTGCCCAATCAGTACGCGATTATCATTGCAAGACCTGAGCCTGAGAACAATATTCTTGAAATTGTTTCGGCTTTCTCTACGCGTCGCCGCGGATTGAAGCTAGTTGTTTTGGGCAACTACTATCCTGATGTAAACGACTATCATCAAACAGTTTTAGACACCGCAAGCGATGAAGTCGTCTTTACAGGCGGCATCTACGATCAGCCCGTTGTAGAAGCACTTAGAACCTATGCCCAAGTGTACGTGCACGGACACGCAGTAGGCGGAACAAACCCTTCTCTAGTTGAAGCTATGGCTGCTAGCTCGCCCATTCTCGCACATGATAATCACTTCACTCGCTGGGTCGCTGGCAGTAAGGCCTGCTTCTTTGACGATATAGCTAGCTGCAGCGCTCAGTTTGATCAGCTTCTAAACAACAAGTCTAAGCTAGCAGAGATGGGCCAATATAGCTTGCAGCGATACGAAGAGACTTTTTCTGCCAACCAAGAGCTATTTGCTTACGAAGATCTTTTTATATGGGCTCTAGATAAATACAAACCTGTTGTTCCTCAGACTAAAAAAGCAGCCAGTACATCTCTTTTCAGCACATACAAGCGCTGAGCCTTTTTAGAAAGATATCTAAGGCTAGCAAGATATCTAAGGGTAGCAAGATATCAAGGCTAGTCTTATTCACGAGACAATAGGTATATGTATCATCGGCGGAAGCCCTGATAAGAGATTTTTTGTGCTCTGTTCGGCTTTCAATATCTGAAAAAAAGCGGGCTATTTTAACAGTAGATTACTATGTCAGATATGGATACAGATAGCAAAATTATATTTGTAGTAGGTAATTCTCGAAGTGGAACTACCTTAATGGGAAGCATTTTAGGGAGTGGCTCTGAAATTTTCACCTTCGAAGAGCTTCATTTTTTCGACCACGTACTACCTTCAGTTTCATCTTCAGGCAAATTGTCTCGTAGTGAAGCTATGGCATTGGCTGCTCAGCTTTGCTCAATTCAAGCGAGCGACTGGCTCACGCCCCAAGATCCGAAGCTCTTCGCTCAAGAAGCACAGGCGATCGCTCTGAGTGCTGATGACGAACCGATAGCACCTGCAAGACTATTCGAGAATTTCTTAAACTTTAAGTCTCAACAACATCACAAAGTTATTCCCTGCGAGCAGACACCGCAAAATGTCTTTCATATTAAAGAGCTGTTAGAGCTGTATCCAAACTGCCGCATCATAAACATGGTGCGTGATCCAAGAGATGTTCTTCTGTCGCAAAAATATAAGTGGAGAATTCGTTTTTTGGGCGCTTCTAACATTCCTCTTTTTGAAACATTCCGCGCTTGGTCTAACTATCATTCAACTATTATCTCACTACTGTGGAATTTAGCGATTCAAGCAGCGGCATGCTTTAAAGATCACCCTAGAGTTAAAACAGTTCGGTTTGAGGATTTGGTCTTAGATCCTGAGTCAGTGACAAAGAACGTATGTGAGTTTGCAGGCGTCACCTTTAGCCCTCAAATGCTGAATGTCTCACAAGGTGAGGGAGGTGTATCCTCTCACAAAAAAATCTCTTCGTCAGCAAGAGGAATAGACCCAAGCGTTGTTAGCAAATGGGAAAAAGGTGGCCTGTTAAACTCTGAAGTTCACATTTGTCAATCTATTACCCACAAAAATATGGTGGAGCATGGCTACCTGTCAGCGCCCATTACCCGGCTAAATAAGTGTCTATCGGTCTCACTGTTTATACTTTTACCGTTTAAGCTTTCTCTTGCTCTGTTACTGAACTTAAATAGAGTCGGCAACTTACGCGAAACCGTCAAAAAGAGATTTTCTGCTCGACGCCACGCATGAAGTAAAAGTGGATAAGAGGCCTTCAAGCAAGACGTCGCTTTACAGCTTCACCTAAGTTTCGCATACGCTTTAGACTAAACAGTATGGCTAGGGAAAGCTTGACCGGGAAAAAGGCCGCGCTCGCAAAGAGTAGTGCAAGGTTAGGTGATATGGCTTCAGTTTCATAGCTGTGGCTATCCATGACAGTGCCGTTAATATACTGGCACCAAAACAGTTCTGTTTTACTAAGCCCACCTTTTTTCCAGCTATCGGCTCTATCTTTATTGATTCCTTTTTGTTCTGGCTGATCTTGTTGACTAGAAGAATTCACCTGCGGAACATCCAGAAGATTCGCAGTGTATGTAATACCTACAAAGTGGCAAACTTTTTCAACCTCTGTTGGCGGGTTCTGAAGCAAATCTTCGTAGCGCAGAACATAAACTCTCTGATCGTCTATGAACTGATCGGCTGTGCGAACATTAGCTTTCCAAAGCTGACTCATCGTAATCGGATGATAGTTGAGCCAATAGCGAATCGCTTCCTTTTTAGGAATGCTCTCAGAGAGGAAAGGCCGCCTCCATCTATTTTTCTGCGAGAGCAGGATGGCCCTCGGGTCGCGCACCATATGAATTATGCACGCGCTAGGATAGTGCTTTAAGATCTCTTCGATATATAGAACATTCTGAGGCGTTTGGTCACAGGCTCTATGCTTACCCTGAAGCTGCGCCTCATATTCTAAAAAGGCTCGAAATGTTTTGGCCGGAGATAGCGGTACTGGCAAGCTTCTCACGAGTGCCTTTGACTCTTCGAGGAATTCATGCCAATCATCTTTTGTCAGATATCCATTACGTTGGATATCGAAAAGACGAGCCGCTAAGACAGTCGCTTCTTGCTCCGAGCAAATTGCCTGATCGTTTGTAGCGCTCCACAGCTCTTCAAAAAAATGTAGCTCTTCAAACCTGAAAACCGATGAATGGCGACCCAAAATTGTTCCCATTAGGGTTGTTCCACTGCGGCTGTTTCCCACTACAAAAATGGGACGAAATTCCTTCTCTTCGCTCATCTCATGTGCTCATCTCATTCGTAGTTTGTTGGCTAAAAGCGTTATTTTACAGATTGCTCATCAGAGCTGAGCCGATGACCGTCTATAGCTAAACGCCAGTCGCTGAACGCCAGTCGCTAAACGTCAATCGCTAGCCAGCTACTAGTCTTTGATGCTGAATTTATTTCGTTACTCTATCTGTAGCCAACTAGGCAAACTATCGTACCCATAATCATTTAGATGTTTTGCTAAGCGCTGGTTATGGGGTCGATAAATTGCCCGAATTCTCGATAGCGTTTCTTCATTGACGCTATCTTCGTAAGTCTGTCCATTGAGGGTGTAATAAACTTCTCTAAATATAGATTTTATCTTTTGGTGCGATCGCCAAAATTTTTCAGCTCTACTGTTTATGTAAAGCGCAAGCTTCTGCATTCGAGCATTTTTGTAGCGAATGCTTTTGTTTTGAATGGTAAAGTCAAGCGTTTCAATAAATGTAGTATCTAGTTCTAGCCACTGACAGGTTTCCTCTAAAAAAGCTTTGGAGTCAGCCTTTAAATCATCGAAAAAGGAAACTTTGAGAGAATCGCCAAATACCTCGAACCAATCGGTAAGGTAGTTAGCATAGTAGCCACCTTCAATTCCCCAGTATCGATCATTCTCTTGCTTGATTAGACACTCATAGGGCATGGCTTGACACTGCTGAATGTAGCCTTCCAAACTTAGGTAATCATCTAGCTCCACCATACTCTTCTTATATTTCCAAAAAGAAACGAGCCGGTCTACAGGATCTCTCAAAATGATAAGGACTTTCGTATCTTTGCCCAATGTTTTTTTGATACTATTAGCAACATCAGCACCCCCTTCAAAATAGCCAGGCGTTGCCTCCATAACGTATTTTTCCTGTCGACAGTGACAGAAATAATCCTGAAATTGGTCAAATGGTACGGCAGCATTTTCGTATCTAGAGTCAATTTGACCGTATCGATACATGGAAAAGTAGCAGGTCTCTTTGACAGTAGAACAGCAGACATCAGGATGCTCACAGAGATAGCTATAAAGAGAAGTCGTACCACCTTTAACGACGCCAGCAATGACTAAGTTAGGCAGTCTTTTCTCAGTCAACTAGATACCTCCTTCTGTAGAATTGGCCTGAACGTGTGATTAGCCTGAAAATGTGGTTGGCCAGGGATCTAGATCGACACCAATTAGCTTGATACAAACGCCCATTAGCCCATTAGCACAGAGACTCAATCGTCGACTGGACTTGATTCTATCCTTTGGCGTTGATGAGTATTGTAGGCATTGACCACCAATCCGGCAAACAGCCAAAAGTATAGACTAAAGCCTCTAAGCTCAAGAATACGTTCGATAAAATTGTATAGAATTGTAAAGATGACTAACGTGCAGAAGATGACACCAAGTCGTCTATATTCTGGATCTGGGGAGAATTTGATTAGCCATCTACCAGATTGAAAGAGCCGCCAGATGATAACGGCATAAATTCCCATGCCAACCACGCCGAAGTAGGCTAGCATGATCAGCCAATAGGTGTCTTCAAGTGGACCCATTGCTATTATTTTTGCCCTGTCCGAACCATCGACAAGGACATCGGCCATAAGTTGTCTCATTTGATACAAATCAGGGCCAAAGCCAAACCAGCTGCCGGACTTTGTAAGCGTGTGGATCGTGGTGCCAACGACCCATCCACGCGACGTTTCAGAAGAATCCTCCCAATAGTTGGGATCGAAGAGCTGCAATACGTAAGACCCAACATCAATGGATTCTTCTCTAGCCTGAGTGCCTTCAAAAGAGGTGTCAAAACTCGTCCCTAATAAGGTGGTGAGCAGTACAACGCTCAGGGCAACTGCTGTATAGACCCAAACCGTTTTAACTAGCCCTTTTGACTTTCTGTAAAAAATTAGGACTACAATCGGCACCAATACGGCTAGAATCCAAGCTGCTCGTTTTTTGGTGGCAAAGAGGCCAAAGAATATGGTGCCGATGCCTGATAGCTCTGGTAGCCTAGACATCAGAGCACCCGGTGTTGTGAAAAAGTAGGTCATTGAGATAATTAAAATGACCAGAAGAAAAGCGGACAGTACGGCGGGCGCGGCAAAAAGGCCAAAGACAGCGCCTACTTTAGTTGTCCCAGCTTCAGCATGTGAGACTCTCGAATACCCAGCTATCTGCACTCCTTTTGGTGCAAATAGTCTCAATAGACTGTTCGGCAGAAAGAACTGAACTGAGGCGATCGCCGCTTGCACAAGACCTGCTGTTCTAAGGCTTGTAATAATTAAGCTTAGCCGACTAACCGAGATGTCTATGTTCACCACAATGTAAAAAACACTGAGATATCGCCAGAGCGATCGCAAGTTGAGAAAAGAGGCTTTAAGGCTGCTGTCATTGAGCGCAATTGAAATCAGGGTCGATAGGAAAAAGAGGACGAGTAATAGATCTATAGGGGTTGGCTTGAGATTGCGTTTAAAAAAGCGACTCGTCAACACCTGGGCCATCAGCCCGTACAAAACAAGCTCTGGGACAAAACGGGCGATGCCTGCTAGTGGTCCAAGCCATTTGATGACAAACTCTTCAAATGGCGTATAAAGTGAAATCCAAAACACAATCCAGAAAGGAATCTCTTTGGCCGCGCGAGCCGCTTGATACCTATCGGCTACACTGTGAATAACTTCGCTAGGTTTTGGAATCATTGCGATGCCTTTGGGAATGATGCTGTGTTGACGGTGCTTTGCATGAAGGCTACGTTGATCTATCTACTTAACTCACTTAGTAAACAAGCAGTAAATAGGTCGTTTTGAGTTTAGTCTTTCTAGTTTGCTATGTTCATTTTGTCATGTTCACCTTGCTATGACAGTTGCCATTATTGCTAATTACTTAGGGCCTAAGCTTGGTATTGGCCAATACATTGATCAGCTTATTCAACCGCTTGTGCGATCGCTCAGAGAAAAATCTGTTGACGTCGTTATTTTAGGATCCCCCAACGCTGTTGAACATACGCCTTCTCTTCAAAAGCTACAGCTTCAGGCAGAACAGACTCCCTCTTTATTCTTTCAAGTTCTGCCTCAGCTAGACGAAGCGCCCGCAAAAAGATACGCCTGGTTCACACTAAGCTTTACTCGCTACTGCCGACAGAAAGGAATAGATCAAGTTGTATGGCTCTCTAACCCTATTGTAATGCCCTGGCATCCACCAACTCTAGCTGTCATTCACGATGTTAACGAATGGAAAGCCGGTAAAAAATACGGCAGTCGACTGAAAACAGCTTTAAGATCTTTTGTCTATCTAGACACCTCCTTACAGTGTGCTCAAAAGATCGTTATTATTAGCAAAGCGACAGAAGAAGACCTTTCACACTTTCGGCCCAGCCCGGCGCTCAAGCGTAAGTTGAAAGTGATTCCCAATGGCGTAGATTCTCAGCTTAAAACACTATCTCCGGTTGAGATTCCTTATCCTCAAAATCCATTTGTTCTATCTGTAGGACGCATTGATCCCGCAGCAAAGCGTTTGCCTGAAGCAGTCAACTTAGTCTCTGCAATGCGATCGCTAAGCGAAATACCTTGGGAACTTCATATTGTTGGCGGCATGAACACTTCGACTCGTTCTGCAGGCACTGCTTTTTTAGAAACCCTTGAACCACTGCCTTGGGCTCACTATCACGGACATGTAAACGATGCGGATTTGGCAGAGTGGTATCGGCATACATCAGCCGTTGTTTTCCTCTCTGACAACGAAGGGTTTGGCTTCCCGATTGCTGAAGCCGCTTCTTTCAACCGATGGGCAATCGTCAGCAATAAAAACGCAGCGAGTGCGGAGGCAGGCAGCCATACCTTGATCGCCGTGGACGCCGACAAATCAGAACAGGCCGCAGCTGCGGTGGTCGAGCAGCTACATCAGGGGCCCCCGCCTAAAGCTTCACTCTCATCATGGCAAGAGACTGCATCGGCCTATGCAGAAGCCATTAAGACGCTGTAGGTTATTTACAAACAAGTCTCTCCTACGGTTTTCCTCAATAGGAAATGTACGACGTGGAGATTACTTGCTCAGCAATATTGCTACAGAGATGCTACAGAGAGACTTTTTCTTTAGCCTTCTGGATCGACCAAGGCAAAGACCTTCCTAGCATGTCTTCTAGCAGTTTCACGTCAGCTTTGTAGTAATCGACAAGCCTTTCACGCAGTGCAGCAGGAATCTCAACTTTCTCCATACTTTGGCCGTTAAGCCGGTAGTAGAGAGGGTCTGTCCACAGCCGAAGCTGCCGTAGGCCTTTGTGAATGGGTAAATTATGAGTTCTTTTGCGTATGGTTGAGCGTAAGCTATCGTAGGCTCTATTAAGCTTCGCACTCTTCATTTTTCTGCTGCGATTAAAGACCTTGAAGTCGTAATCATTGTAAAAGTCAGAAGAAAGTGAGGTGAACCTGCATAAATCCACAAGAATCTGTTGAGGATCTTTGCAGAGATCTTCATAGCAGTAAACGCTGACTCGGTCAGGGCCAAGGATGTTGAAGTAATTTTTCAGATAGCTTGCATAGCGCCCATGCTCTAAAGCACAAAAGAAATAGGCGGGTGGAACAGAAAGACCAGTATCCTGCTCCGTGTCGCTGCATGCTTGATCTAGTTCGAGTCTATGCTGCTTTGCTTCTTCAAAATATTCGTGGTTTAACTGCTTTTCGGCATATTCACTAAAGGACATGCCTTCGGGTATATCGGCCCTTTGTCTTGCATATTTGTACCAAGACACCATTCGAGTGATCGGATCACGAAGGAGAAAGACAACTTTCGTATTAGGCAGCCTGTCTTTAATTCTTTGAGGCGTTCCAGTCGAATAAAGATAGTCCGGCGTAGCTTCTAATCGATACTTTTCTGAAGTGCTTCCAAAGAAAGTTTCATCGAACTTATCTGGATCTGTTGCCCATCCTATCGGACTAGCCGATTGCACAGGATAGTTTTGATCGATGAAAAAGCGGGTTTCTTTCATCGTTGAAGGGCAAACATCTGGGTGAGCTGCCAAATAGTAATACAAAGACGTAGTCGCAGCTTTGGTAGTGCCTCCAATAATGAGGTACTGCTGTGTTTGTGTCTTCGATGTATTCATTTTGGTCATCCGTATGTAGAAGAATAGGGGAGAAGAATAAGGGGATAAATAGTGATTTCTTTATTTTTTTAGCGGTGTGAGAACTATTTGGTTCAAAGGCGTTGTTCGTTCTATGCACCGAACTCATATAGGTGGTGCACGACACTGGGTGTCACAGCCTAATACTAGCCGAAGATATTTGGATGAATGCCTACTTTTCGATAGACCCAAAAGGTGTTGACAATCCCGGAGGCTAGCATAGCAGCAGTCGTCGCGATCGCTGCGCCATTGACGCCATAGAGAGGAATTAAAATGAGATTGAGCACAACGTTAATGACTGCGCCGATCAGGCCGCTCGCTGCCGTAAATTGAGCATGACCTGTCATACTCAAAACCATCGGTGCTAACCCAACAAACACATATAAAACCTGACCGACGCAAAGAATCCTCAACGCCTCAATTCCCTGCGTAAACTCCGGCCCAAATACCAGCAAATACTGTCGACCCAAGCTCAGCAGGATGACGGTCGCAGCGGCTGAAACGAGAAGACACACGCGAGCCGTTTTAATTAATATCTTTTGAAGCTCTTGCTTTTTCCCATCTGCATAGAGACTGGCTATCGTAGGCGAAAGCGGGCCGTTGAACGCCATCAGGATAAACACAATTAGCTGAGCACCCCGGTTAACCGGTGCGTATATTCCAGCAGCTTCAAGACCGTTGAGAGAACCCAGCATGAGAACATCAGCGCGCGCATTGAGTACGTAGATGCTCTCTAACAAAACAAAGGGCCATGCCTGTACTAACCAGTCAAAGCGCTGATAACGTGGGAGTGCGGCCTTAGCCTCTGAAGGCAAAGATCGATTGAGGAGTATCGTACTTAGCACTAGCGTGATGCCGCTGGTTACCGTGTAGGCACCTACGGCCCAGCTGGCTGAAAAGCTTTCCTGCAACCAAATAGCGGCAACTCCAATAAATGCAAGCAACAGTACAGGCGCAACCAGCATTTCTGGAACTAGCCCTATTACAATCTGATGCAAGCCTCTCATCGAGCCACGACGAATATTACGCAGCCCCACTAGTGGCAAAGAAATCATTACCAGAAAAAAGCACAGAACAAGCTGTGGATCACTTCCTGGCTTCCCATACATGAGTGCCGCTATGCCCGTTCCGATGACTGCGATCGCAACAGAAGAGCACAGCACTAGTATATTGGCCCATCGCAGCAGTCCTCTTAGGTAATCCCAAGTAGATTGGGCCTCGTAGATAGCAACCTCTCGCCCGACTAACCCGTCAAACCCGAGCGTAGCAGGAATAGCTAAAAGGTAGGCCCAAGACGTTGCGTACGTATAAGTACCAAATCCGGACGGGCCCAGTAAACGTGCCATCACAACGCTTGTCACAAAAGTTGAAAGCGTATAAAAGACTCGAAGACCTAGCGTCCCCGCAGCTCGCTTAATCAATCGCTTCATAGAGCATCGCTGTCAGTTGCTAAAGTCTCTGATGGATAGCGATCGCGATTTTCATACCAGAGCAAGAGCAAACCAAACGTAACGACAAAAGAGCCTGCTAAACCCGCTAAAAATATCGTTTGCGAACTCGGATTAGTACGGTCGTCTTCATCAGGAACAGTAGGCTCTGTAACCAGTTGAATAGGCGGATAAATCGAATAGATATCATCCTCACTAAGATCTAGCCTAGCGACCGTAGAGGCAAAAATAGTCTCTGCAAGCTGAAAGTCTCGTCTTAGGCGATCAACAGTGAACTTATCCTGCGATAGCTGATCTAGCCGTGCCTCCATCTGATTAATCTCTTCGCCCAGCGACTGATTTTGAGAAATTAACCGTTCTCTTTCTGCCTGGTCAACAACAGTTTCTCTAAACAAGTCTCCTCGGACTACAGCCACTTGCGGATCAATTCCCAAGGGAGCAATTCTCACCAGAGTTGACTGATTAACGGGTCTGCCCAAGAGAAAAGTACCCCTTTCTTCAAGCGCCGCCTGAGCACTTTCTAGCTCAGCCCGCTTTGCCACAACTAAAGGATGCTGTGAGCCCAACTGACCAGATAGCTCGGAGAACTCTGCGCTCAGGCGACCATATGCAGCAAACTGCTGTTGATAGACAGGATCGCCCTGAAGGCTGTACGAATCAGTCACATCTTGAGATGAAAGATCTACATCGTCGTTCAGCTGTGTAATGCGGCCGCTAAGCCCATCTGCTTGAACAGCATACTCAGAGCTTAATTGCCGGAGCGATTCTATACCATTTGCCAATCCCTGTAGCTGCTCATCAGAATTAAACTCCGACGTCGCCAAATAGTTCGCTAGCTTGTCTTGAGCGGCATCGATCCGCTGACGAGCTCTTTGCAGCGCAACTTCGTCCTCTTGTGTACGCCGAGCAATTTCGAGATTGCGCAGCTGCTCGACTCGCGCATTCAGAACTTCATAGAGGGCATTAGCCTTGGTGTAGGCCAATTCTGGCGTGTTAGCCTCAACTGCAAAAGACATAATTGCAGTATCACTATCAACCGTAATGTCAGGATCGCCAAACTCGTCGCTCTCTATACCGGCCTGTCTAGCCGCCTCTTCTATCACACCCTCGCTAGTTGCAATGTAAACATAGTCGCTTCTAGCATTTTCATTTGATCTACCTGTATCAGTCGAGGCGCTAGCACTCCCAGGCAGACTCACGTTAACACTCGAATCACCATCCAAGACAAGCACGCCCCATCGACTGACGTAAGAAGGCTCTGCTCTTTTCAAATAGAGCAGGGTTCCTCCCCAGACGATAGCATTGAGCAAAATTCCCATGAACAAATAATTGAGCCCAGAGATATTCCACTGTCGGTTTATTTTTCGGGATTTGTTTTTCGCTAGAACGTCAGTCATTTAGTCGAAGAGGTTACGTAGTAGGTTCAGAGGACTAATGAAGTTGCCGATTGTATCGAACAAACTTCGAGCGTTGACAAGGCCTGAGTCATAGCAAGCAATTGCATCATTTGGCATTAGCAAAGGTGCTTCGTCTGGGAACTCCGCGGCTCTGTTAACAAGATCTTGCACAGCGTATTCCGAGGTGTCTAGCTCTCCAGAAACCGCATCCGTTTGGATCAGTAGCGCCTTTCGATTCGCGTTAGTAGAGCGGGTTCCGCCAATGCACTGAGCAGCCACTAAAGCTTGAAGCAGGTTGGTTCCATACTCAAAGGTAGCTGCGTTGATGTCACCTCTACCTTCCAAATTTCTGCCACCGGGCTCTGTGATGTTTGAGACATAAAGCTGCACAGTATCAGGCGTAATTTGCGTCGGCCTAACGAGATCTTCTTGAAAAACGCCTCTACTTGGCACAATGACTTGATCGCCAGCGACAAGTGGGACGTCGTCTATTCTGTCACCGGTCAATATGCCAGAAAGATCTACTATGGTTGACTGAGTACCCCGTAAAATCTGCACCTGACTGATATCGGCTGTTGGTTGTACGCCCCCAGCTAGTAGCAAGGTGGACGTCAAGTAGCGCTCTAATGGGTAGTCACCTGGAAACTCAATCGCTTCACCGCTCGCGGTTGGCGTTTCCTCATTTCTAGCCACTAACAACCTTCCCGGGCGAAAGACTGCGCCTGTAACAGAAACTTGTATAGGCGAATAGTCCAAGACCTGTACGCTCACCCTCAGGAGTTCTGGTCGAAAAAGCTGCTGATCGAGCAGAGTCGATCTAATTTGCTGTTCTAAGCCTGCGGGCGTATAGCCAACGGCAAGGACCGGCGCAACGTACGGTAGCTCTAGATCGCCGCTTAAGTTAACTTCGTAGGTGCCGTTAAATTCCTCTCCACCAATGCCCGGGATAGTTAACCTAACGCGGTCTCCAGGAGATAGCGCTAGCGGTTGCCTAGCAACAACGCTGCTAATTGTATTAGCAAAAGTGTCAGCAGGCACTAGCTCAGTAGACGGTTCGGTTACTGGCTGCGGCTGCCTGAGAGAGGGCAAATCTGTATCTGCGGCATCGTTGTTTTGAGCCGTTATTTGCGCTGTCGGTATTTGCGCTATCTGAGCGCGTGAATCTCTAGTCGGTATTTCAGTTGCTACTGATGCACCACATAGAATTAGTCCACTAGCGACAGATAAAGAGGATATCCCTACTGTTCGCGAAGAAAACATAGATTTCGATGCTATCCAGGCAGCTCGATAAACGTTCATGTCTTCACAAAGTCATTTAACAATTACAGATCTCAGAAAACAGGTCTTAGAAAGTTCTAAGACACTGATTTTGTAAATCCTACGATATTTAGCAAAAGCCGGTTGCAGGTAAAACTACTGTAATTGTATATATGCAGCTGTATCAAACATAATCAGCATCACTCTCGTTATATTTACGATTGTTTAAAGTTCTGATACCTGATAGCAGACGTAACACCTAGACGCTTGGTAATACGGTGCATACACTATCAAATACTGCTGTAGAATTTCGCTTTTTTGGGGTTGTTTTTCCGGAGCCACTGTTTTGATCGCAAGTACGTACAGACCTAATTAATTAAGTTCTGATCATAAGTTCTGATCAAAGGTTTCCCATTAGATATTTCTGAATAGGGATATTTGGAAATATCGTTTTGATCATGGCGTACTGCTGAAAATTTGAGGAAGGAAATTAGGTTCTGGGCTTGAGTTTCCTCGTTGCTGTCAAACGGGTAAAAGCTAGCAGCTACTGGACAGGCTGTGCCCACCAAGCTAGCGAATAGGGCTGGGTTTCTAACTCATTTGCCTGACTTTGCACAACTCTAAGCTTGTAGGTTCCAGTAGCCGGAATGGGAATAAAAATGTGCTCTAAGCTGTCTTCAGGACTAACTGATGACCAGACGCTTTGAGAAATATCATCTGTATCAGCGGGCATTAGATAGAGATCTAGATTGCTCAAGGAATACCCCGTAAAACTTTCTCCGATGTCGAAGTACTCGTCATCAGAATTAAGGTCTACTTTTCGCTCCCACGAAAGGGTCGCGCTGATATAACTACCACCTTTGAGTGGTTGCTCAAAGACATAGTCTTCAGAGGTAGCACTGTTGGCCATGCTGCTGTAGCTCCAGCCAATAGCTGGAATATTACCGGGGGTCCATTGTCCACCTGCTAGCTGCTCATACGCGCGAAAAGCGTTGAGATGTCCGGTGCCTAGCTCTGCATGTAACGGAATGGATTGACTGGTATAAGCATCAGAGGAAGTCCAATCTTTGCCACTTTCGTCTAAGAGTGTGCGCGCCATGCCAAGTATAGAACCGTCGCCGGGGTCTTCTAACTTGTCAGCAGCGTTGAGAATAACTGATTTCATCACGAGCGGTTCTCTAGAGTCTAGGCTCCAGTTGCTAGCACCGCTGCGAAACTGCCGATCGCCAAATTCTTGGAGAAGTGCAACTGTTGCGACGACATGAGGGGCCGCAAAGCTAGTCCCGCTGCTAATGGTACGGCTACCGTCGGGATTGAACATCTCGATTTCGCTGCCAGGGGCTACTAGGTTAATAGAGCGGCGAACACCCACATTAGATTCGCTACTTGGGCCTCTAGTCGCGCTAGGGGGCGGCTCGCTAGTTAGGTTAGCGGTATCGACGCGAACAAAGCGGCCATCGACCCGTCTTGAGTAAGCGACATTAAGTCCGTTGAAGTTGTCAGTAGGGATAGGAATACCGCCTCTGCCTTGATTGCCAGCAATGACGTACAGCAACTTGTGTACGCGCGAAGACCAGTCAATGCACTGGGTCAGCAGCGCGTTGCCGTCTAGTGTGGCATTGGGCCGAGCGTCACGGCTAAGCGGTTCTCCAAAGCTAAAGTTAGTTGCCCGAACATCACCGCTATTTTGCAGGGCAACGTGTTGGGACGCAAGGCACTCCTCTTGCTGACCCGTAAATTCGGTAAGCGTGCCAATTGCGGCTGAGTAAAGAAAAGCATCTGGCGCAACGCCTCTTAGCGACTTATCGTGGCTGATCATGACGCTAGCGACGTTAGCAGCATGCCCATCGACAGATTCATCAGCGATCGCAGGCCCATCTAGCTCAAAAATTCTACCAACTTGCACTGGTGCGTTTTCATTAGCAACCTTGTCGATCCCAAATTGGCCAGGTCTGCCAATTTCGACCTGACCAATCGCGATCTTTCTACCTGTAATGTTGTAGGGCGCTTCATGTAGGCGGCGCGCATCAATGCCATCGCCATCAACAGAGCTAGAAAGAGCAAATGCAGGTATGCCTATGGCAAACACACTAAAACCTAGACCCAAACCACCTAGTTTCCAACCACCTAATCTTCCACTACGCCCTATCAGATCGCGTCTAACGGTGCCCTTACTGTGCCTCTTCAAAGCCTTGTCTACAGAGTTCGCCATTTACACTCAAAAAATTAAAGACAATAGAGCAACTTTAGCTTAATTGACGGTTACGAGCGGACACAGCCGTCGAGAGATACCTGCGAACTTAAGGCAAAAATACATTCGTGGTTTTACAGCCTAAATATTTTGTTACAATTACTACACACTTTATAGATTCTAATCTATAGAGATACTTACCTATTCTGTGGATGTATTCACCTGAATAACATCAAAAGAACTATTTAGAGAGGCTGCTTACCTATGGCAAAAACAAATAAGTCCACCGTTATCTCACCGTCGATTTTATCGGCTGACTTTAGCCGATTAGGTGAGGAGATTCGTGCGGTTGATAAAGCGGGTGCTGACTGGATCCATGTAGACGTTATGGATGGCCGCTTTGTACCAAACATTACGATTGGCCCAATGATTGTTGACGCGGTCCGACCACATACAGAAAAGCCTCTTGATGTTCACCTAATGATTGTCGAGCCTGAGAAGTATGTAGAGGACTTTGCCAAAGCTGGCGCGGATATCATCTCTGTGCACTGCGAGCACAACGCCTCTCCTCACTTGCACCGCACGCTTGGCCAAATCAAGGAGTTGGGCAAGCAGGCTGGCGTCGTGCTCAATCCTGGTACCAGCCTAGATATGATTGAGTACTGCTTAGAGCTTTGCGATCTGATCTTGATTATGAGTGTCAACCCTGGGTTTGGCGGTCAGAGCTTTATTCCTGGTGTGGTGCCTAAAATTCAAAAGCTGAGGGCTATGTGTGACGAACGCGGCCTAGATCCTTGGATTGAAGTTGACGGCGGGCTGAAATCTCACAACGCTTGGCAGGTAATAGATGCAGGCGCTAACGCAATTGTGGCTGGCTCCGCTGTATTTAAAGCAGACGACTATGCGACAGCCATTGAGGGTATCCGCAACAGCCGTCGCCCTGAGCTAGCAGCAGTTTAAGGCAGCTAGAGACTTGTAAAATGCATAGATAGCTCAGTCGGCTACTAGCCAATAGCTGAAGACAGACTGCATTAGAGAGCAGTCATAAAATAACGCCGCCCTTTTGCATGTGGATTCAAACATCTCACGCAAAAGGGCGGCGTTGTTATTTATTCCATGTTCTCAGAAAAGCCCATGACGAGGATTGAACTCGTGACCTCACCCTTACCAAGGGTGTGCTCTACCACTGAGCCACATGGGCAGGCTAAAAAATGGTGGGCCAGGCTGGATTCGAACCAGCGTAAGCATAGCTAGTGGATTTACAGTCCACCCCCATTAACCACTCGGGCACTGACCCTTGCCACCATTTCTAGCTTATAAAATGTAGCATACGATGCGCACGGGTGGGCAGGGTTTTCTGCACGATGACGAGACCCGTCTTTGGTGCTTTCGGCACCATCAGTACTTTTTGATAGCCGTTTTGGTTTGGCTATCTAGAAGCTGCTGCTAAACCTGTTGAAGTTGATGGGTAGAAGTTAATGGATGTTTGTGCAAGTGCACGGAAAGTAATAGAGCAAATAAAGTCGCTGGAGTAATTTGAAGTGGACTCCAAAGACTGCTTACTCGTGGGGTGCCAAAATTTCAATGTTGTTCTTTCTGCGGTTTGTTCTTTACGTAAGAGGAGCAACCGTCAGTAGATAAAACAAAGCCCTAAACCTTATACAAGTTTAGGGAAAACTATCGCTAAAAATGCCAGGAGGCGGACTTGAACCGCCGACACGAGGATTTTCAATCCACTGCTCTACCAGCTGAGCTATCCCGGCTTGCGCTTTTTGCGCTTAACCAAGGTAACAAAATAAGGGAACGGTAGCAAGGCACTTCTGAAAAGATATTTGTAAGGGAAAAGGCTGCCGCTGTCGCTTTTACAAAAGATCAGTGTCGCATCTTAAGATTACGTACCTGTCAACTATCTAGATAGAAATAGCTAACAGGTATTCGTTTGCCAGCACGCTACAAGCGGAGAATTTAAATAGGGCGTAGCCGTGCAAGCTTGATAGTGAAGGGGCCTGCACCTTCACCCGCATAAGAACGAACTCGAATAGTGTATTTGCCGCCCTCACTTATCCGAGCGAATAGCAGGGAGTTGGTACTGCCGTCGGGACCATCATCATTTTCGCTGACAGTGACGCCGTTTGCGTCCATAAGGGTGACGAGGGTGTCAAATTCGTCGGAAATGGCGTCTATAGTGATCTGATCGCCTGCTTCAAGATTGACAACGTAGTCTTTAGCAAAGCCTCCAAAGCCAGTAGGGATGTCGGAGACAGTAAGCGTGTCGCTGACTTCTTCGCTACCGAGGGTCGGTGGATTGTACAGCTGGGCGGAGGCTTTACCAACGCTAAGACCTGTTGTGAGCAGAATTGCAGGAACAGTCAAAGCTAGGAACTTGATTGGTTTCATAGGATTTAGGAAGATGGAAATAAAAATGTGCTGCGCAGCTTACTAGTAAAGACAGTACTGACGTGTGTGTCCTAAGAACTGTTAGCCCAGTACCAAAATTAGTTCAGCACCAAATTAATTCGGTAATAAATTAGCTCAGCGCTAAAACTGATGCTAGAAGAAGCTGATGCTAGGGGACTAATGGCAGTCTAGATGGTCTAAGCATGCCCCTTCGACAGTTTTTTTAGATTTTTACTTAGGATGACTGAAAGGTAGTAGTGTGCCCAGCACTTAATTTGAGCCGCCTGTAAGCGGGCTAGCGTGTACAACCCTAGTTTTGCCATCTATTTAAGCGAGTAATCTTGGCTCGTAAGCGATCTGTTCTGTAAACGATCTAGCGAGCTGATCTTCTAATCTGTGGAGATGTAGGCTGAGCATAGATCTAATCTATTCATCAGACGTGCGTTCAAGGAATGCATCAGGCGTGTGCTTAAGAAAGATTAGTTTTAGGTGCATCTTTGTAGTAGTCGTCTGCGCCGATTGGTTCGTTTTTTCCCTGCTCGTTGATGCATCCGACTTTTTTATTGTATTGACAGACTCTGGCCCAGAGTTTGGCACGGGTGCCTTGCGGTCCAGTTGAAAATATAACGCGATCGCCTGCGGCCCCTCCTGGCACAACCGTGACACCGCAAATTGGACAAGTCTGAGCGCTAGAGTCTGCCATGTGGATTAGAGAAATTAACTAAAACAATAAAAGTTGAGACAGTTGAGACATTCATTCAAGTCTTAGCGTATCAAAAGGTTGCTTGAAGGTTATTTTAAGAACTTTGTACTGTTCTTATTCTTTCGTTCTTTGCTTTTCTTGCTTGCTTCCTTTCTTTGGAGTGATAGTTCGATGGAAACTTTGCGCTATTGTGCCTGATACACAATCAAGTTTTTTCGGCTTTGCCATGATCCGTCACCGTACGCCTACTGCTTCATCAGGGACAGTTTCGCCCAGACTTAGACGGCTTCGACAGGTGTCTCATGTATTGGATAACGCTATCCCAATCCCAGGATCCAAGATTCGTATTGGGATAGATCCGATTTTGGGCTTGCTGCCGGGTGCTGGGGATACGCTGACGGGATTGATGTCGGTGTATATCGTATTTGAGGCAGCGAGGATGGGGGTTCCTGCCGCAATGCTAGGACGCATGGGCTTGAATATTTTGTTTGATTTGCTGACGGGGACTGTTCCTGTGATAGGCGATTTGCTGGATGTAACGTGGAAGGCAAATAGTCAGAACGTAGCTTTGTTAGAAAAGCATATGGCCGAGCCAGTTCCCAGCCGGGCAGCGGATAAGGTATTTGCGATCGCAATCATCTTTATCTTGATTGCTTTAGTGCTTGGGATTGCAGCGCTCTCGCTATGGGTCTTTACCCAAATACTGGGCTTGCTGAGCTCGCCGTAGCGTATCGTTTTCGCTCAGGGTGTTATATAGCTGTGGCATAATAATGCGGCCCCATAAGATAGGTCGGCTGCGATCGCCCGAGAATTTGAGATGACAGCTGAGCAGTTTACGGTAGATATCTCTGATACTGACCAGATGGTCGATCTGGGAATCGCAGTGCCCGAGGCAGAAAGCGATCTTTCAGACTACGAATTTCAGCAGCGAGTAGAAGTCGCCTGGCAGGTCTGTGATCGATTTGATTTGCAGACGGATATCTGGCGAGGACGCATTTTAAGGGCGGTGCGCGATCGCGAAAAACTTGGCGGCAACGCAGCTAGCAGCGGAAATGGCCCAACAGGCACTCCACAAGACGCAGAGAAGGCCGCAGAGAACCGCGGCACTAGCAGTACCGCTATCGGTGCAGGCTTTTTGAACTGGCTAAAAGACAGAGACATTAGCAAAAGCCAAGCCTACGTACTAATTGACCTAGCCAATAGCGCCGATCAGATGCTGCAAAACGGCCTGATTGAGACTAAAGATGTCAATCGATTTAGCAAGCGCGCTTTTATGGAAACGGCGCAGGCGTCCCCAGAAGTGCAGCAGATTGTGAGTGAAGCTGCTCGCCGAGGCGACCAGATTACCCGCAAAGAAGTCAGGAATTTGACCGACGAGTGGACCGCAATGACCTCGGATCTAGTGCCCGAATCTGTACGGGCAAAAGTTTCTGACAATACGATTCCAACTCGCTATCTCACCCCGATGGTCAAGGAAATGGCAAAGCTGCCACCTAGCCATCAGCAGACTTTGAAAAACGAAGTCGATGAAAATCCCAACGTCGATATGCTCAAGCAGGTAACAGCTGAAGCAAAATATCTCTCTCGCTACATAGAAGCAGCTAGCCAAGTACAAACGCTAGAGCTAGCAAATATCGATTTGGAGCTAGCCTTGGACGAGGCGCTTAGGGTGGGCTGCTTGAATTCGGCGGCAGATTTGGTTAATCAGGCAACTCAGCTAGAGCAAGCAGCCGTCAAGCTCTATACCGCCTGGAAGCGGATCAATAAGCTCTCAGACCGGGTATATGTCGATAGTGGCGAAAGCACGCCTCATTTGCGATCGCTGCTTAGCGCCCTTACCCCACTGTGCGGTGAGCTGATTGAAGTTCACCTAGGGGAAATAGGCAGTGCGACCTCTAGGCATATTCGGCTAAAAATGCTGACAGATGAAACAGCCTTAGAGGATCCGACTGAATAAAATCCTCAAAAGAGCCTATCTGTCTCTATTGCCGTGCTGCTGATGTTCTACCCAACGATGTTCTGTCTACTACTGCTACAGGCAAACGTAAGATCAGCCTGTGCCAGTTAAATAAGCTGTGCCAATAGATAGAAGGCTGACTGATTTGCCTAGACATGCGCCCCCTTTCCCAGGTTGATTCTGATAGGCTATAAGAAAGATGAATTGGTAAGAACTATTAAGAACCCTTGAGTGTTTGTCATCAGGACTCTTTTAGATCTACCTAGTTCAACGCAACCTAGGATAAAACAATTATGCCGACCCTTGAAGCCAGCCCAGTGATGGACTTCCAGAGTGAAACCTATAAAGATGCCTACAGCCGCATTAATGCGATTGTCATCGAAGGTGAGATGGAAGCCAATGATAACTACAAACAGTTAGCAGAACACCTCAATGGGCACAAAGACGAGCTAATCAATCTGGCTCGCATGGAAAACCGTCATATGAAAGGTTTTCAGGCTTGTGGTAAAAATTTAAGCGTTACGCCTGACATGCCTTTCGCCAAAGAATTTTTCGCGCAGCTGCACGACAACTTCCAAACGGCCCTAGCTTCAGGCAATATCGTTACCTGCTTGCTGATTCAGTCTTTAATTATTGAGACATTTGCGATTTCGGCCTACAACATCTACATTCCGGTCGCAGATGACTTTGCCAAGAAGATTACAGAAGGCGTTGTAAAAGACGAATACATGCACCTCAACTTCGGTGAGGAGTGGCTCAAAGCCAATTTTGAGACGGCTAAAGCTGAGCTAGAAACGGCCAACCGTGCGAATCTACCTCTGATTTGGAAAATGCTGAATCAGGTAGAAGACGACGCGGCTGTACTAGGCATGGAAAAGGACGCTCTTGTTGAAGACTTTATGATCACTTACGGCGAAGCCTTGGCAAATATTGGCTTTACTAGCCGTGAAGTCATGAAGCTATCGGCTCAAGGTCTAGCGAGCGTGTAGCGATTAACTGAGCGCGGCGATCCAAATGCTGGCGATTGGATTCGCCGCGCTTAATCGACTGCGCTCACAAGCCTATTTCACTGTTTGAACACTCTGCTTGAACAATCTACGGTGCCACCTACCATTTTTGTGCCAATTCCAAAGCAAGGGTTGTGCGAAGATAGCGGGTGTCGATTTTATTCAAAAATTCCCTCAGCGCCTCAGGCGTTAGTAACCCCGCATGTTTGGTTTAATTGGTCACTTGACAAGTTTACAGCACGCCCGTAAGGCCTGTGCGGACATGGGCTTTGAAGAGTTTTCAGAGCAGGGTTTAGACTTTTGGTGCAGTGCGCCGCCGCGTATTGTCGATGATATTAAAGTGACAAGTGCGACCGGACAAACGATCGAAGGGCGCTACGTAGAGTCTTTCTTTTTACCAGAAATGCTAGCGGCCAGGAGAATTAAAGCAGCCACTCGCAAGGTGCTAAATGCGATGGCTCACGCCCAAAAAAACGGGGTAGATATCACAGCACTAGGTGGGTTCTCTTCAATTGTGTTTGAGAACTTCAAGCTTGAGCAAATCAAGCGAGTGCGCAACCTAGATTTGGATTTTAGTAAGTTTACGACCGGAAATACGCACACAGCCTACGTCATTTGCAAGCAGGTAGAAGAAGCCGCACCCAAGCTGGGAATCGATTTGGCAAAGGCGACGGTAGCCGTTTGTGGTGCGACAGGTGATATTGGCAGCGCAGTCTGTCGGTGGCTGACAGCTCGTACAGGTGTCAAAGAGCTACTGCTGATTGCTAGAAACCAAGAGCGCTTAAACGATCTTCAAGCAGAGCTAGAGTTTGGTCAGATCAAAACGCTAGAAGAGGCGCTGCCAGAGGCCGATGTGGTGGTGTGGGTTGCCAGTATGCCCAAGGGTGTTGAAGTTGATCTAGAGTCTTTGAAACAGCCCTGCCTGATGGTGGATGGTGGCTATCCCAAAAATATTGACGTGACCTTTGACCATCCTGGCGTAACCGTATTGAAAGGCGGCATTGTAGAGCACACGCTCGATATTGACTGGCATATTATGAATATTGTCAATATGGACGTGCCAGGCCGTCAACTCTTTGCCTGTTTTGCTGAATCGATGCTGCTGGAGTTTGAAAAGCTGCATACTAATTTTTCTTGGGGACGCAACCAAATTACGCTAGAAAAAATGGATCTTATTGGAGAAGCGTCTCGTCGCCACGGGTTTAGACCTTTGCTGACTTAGCGCCCAGCGCCTGGCCTAATGTAACGAGGGCTACAAGTGCGGTACGCTAGTAGCTTCATTGTTCACTACGCCCTTCACTCCTTACTCCCTCATGGCAACGACTGAACGTAGGCCAATTTTGCTGGATTTTGAAAAACCGTTGGCTGAGCTAGAGTCTCGAATTATTCAGATTCGTGAGCTAGCAGAAGACAACGATGTTGATGTTTCTGCGCAAATTCATCAGCTAGAATCACGGGCTCAGCAGCTGCGGCAAGAGATTTTTACGAGTCTATCGCCCTCGCAGCGAATCCAGGTAGCGCGGCATCCTCGCAGGCCCAGTACGCTGGACTATATCCAGGCGATCAGTGACGAATGGGTGGAGCTGCATGGCGATCGCCGCTCGGGCAAAGATGATTTGGCTCTAGTGGGAGGCATCGCGCGGTTTCAGGGGCGGCCGGTGGTGATGATGGGCCATCAGAAAGGGCGTGATACTAAAGACAACGTGGCGCGTAACTTTGGGATGCCGGTGCCGGGGGGGTATCGCAAGGCGATGCGCCTGATGGAACATGCTAACCGCTTTGGAATGCCGATTTTTAGCTTTATTGATACGCCGGGCGCATGGCCGGGCTTTGAGGCTGAAGAGATGGGGCAAGGGGAGGCGATCGCATACAACCTTAGAGAAATGTTTCGTTTAGATGTGCCAATCGTCTGCACCGTAATCGGAGAAGGTGGTTCGGGGGGCGCGCTTGGAATTGGAGTCGGCGATCGCTTGCTGATGTTTGAGCATTCGGTGTATTACGTGGCTAGCCCGGAAGCCTGCGCTTCTATTTTATGGAAAGATGCATCGCGCTCGGCGCAGGCAGCGGAGGCACTGAAAGTAACCGCCTGGGATTTAAAAAAGCTAGGCATTCTAGATCAGCTGCTGCCAGAACCGATTGGGGGCGCACATGCTGCGCCGATTGAAGCCGCCAATACTTTGCAGCAGGCGCTTGCCCAAAATCTCAACAGCTTATTAGAGCTCAGCTCTGAACAGCGCCGAAATCAGCGATACGATAAGTTTCGCCAGATTGGCGTGTTTTCGGAGTAGTCGTTTTTGGAGCAGCGGTACTGGTTTGATGGCTGAGCTTTCGAGTATTGACAAGAGTATTAATAGGCGGAAAACGGCCCTAGTGACAGGCGCTAGCAGCGGTATTGGGAAAGCGACTGCCCAGGCTTTAGCTCAGGCCGACTTTGGTGTGGCACTCGTTGCGAGATCCCAGATGAAACTAGAGGCTTTGGCCAGCGAGCTAAAGGCATCGGGAGGTCAGGCCAAGGCGTTTGCGATCGACCTGGCTGAGGTGGATCAAGTTAGGGAGAAAATTGAGGGTGTGATCGCAGCGTTTGGCCCTGTTGATGTCTTGGTGAACTGCGCTGGTATGGGTTATACCGGTGCGCTAAGCGATATGCCCTTAGCTGACTGGCAAAGCGTTATGACGCTGAATGTAACCAGCATTTTTCAGGTGGTGCAGGCTGCGCTACCCGGAATGCGCGATCGCGGCGTTGGCACCATTGTAAATATTGCTTCAATTGCGGCGCAGCAGTCTTTTGCTGACTGGGGAGCCTACGGGGTGAGTAAAGCGGCGCTGGTGGCACTTTCAAACGCGATCGCATCTGAAGAATCCATGCATGGCATTCGAGTAATCACGATATCTCCAGGTGCTGTTAATACCCCCATTTGGGATAGCGACACTGTCCAGACAACATTTGATCGTTCACTTATGCTCAGCCCTGACACAGTTGCGCAGACCATTCTCCAAACTATTTTGATTCCACCTGACGCAGTGATATCTCACCTCACTATCACGCCTAGCAACGGAGCGCTATAGCACCGCTGTAGCCACCCCACCTAGCGCGACTCGCGTGACAATACAGTTAGTTAGCCGCGATCGCTACACACACGAAACACAGACAAAATTTTCATCCTATTTTTATTCAGCTTGCTGAGGGCGATTTTATGACTGCTTCAGACGGAACTCCTATCAACAATGGCGCTGATTTGACAGAGCGCGTACTCAGTGAGAGATCTGCCAGTAATAGTGACAAACTCTTAAATCCGCAAGTACGCCCAGACCGCCAAACTAAGCACGGGGTTCCTCGTCAGCCTTCTAAAATTAGTCCGAGCGAAGATAACGGGCCCATGATGGAAGCCGTTCGCACCATACTACTCTCGGTTGGAGAAGATCCAGAGCGTGAGGGTCTGCTCAAGACGCCCCACCGAGTGGCTGAAGCCATGCGCTTCTTGACTAAAGGCTACGGTCAATCATTAGACAGCGTGGTGAACGATGCCATCTTTGATGAAGGCCATAACGAAATGGTACTGGTGCGCGATATCAATTTTTTTAGCCTGTGCGAGCACCATATGCTGCCGTTTATGGGCCGAGCACACGTTGCCTATATTCCCAATCAGCGAGTTGTGGGCTTGAGCAAGCTCGCTCGCATTGTAGAAATGTACGCACAGCGCTTGCAGGTGCAAGAGCGGTTAAACCGGCAGATCGCGGAAGCCGTACAAGAAGTGCTCGATCCACTAGGCGTAGCGGTTGTGATGGAGGCAAGTCACATGTGTATGGCCATGCGTGGCGTGCAGAAACCAGGATCTTGGACTGTGACCAGCGCTATGGTGGGTGTTTTTGATGAAGATGCCAAAACCCGTGAAGAGTTTTTGAGCTTGATTCGTCATCAGCCTGGATTCGCCAACTATTGATTTAATCGCGAACATCTGCCTTTGGTAGTAGCGCGCTTTCCTTTTGACAACACCAGCGATAAAGTTGGGATATCAGCGACTCCTATGTGAATTTTTACTATGTCAACCGATGCAACCGCGATTGAAACGCGCCCAGATTTTTTAGACGGAGAGGACGACGAATCAACGCCCTCTAACTATTTAGAAGTGATTGAAACGGTCATCTCTAGCTTGGAGCAGGACGGAACGGCAATGGTAAACCGTTCAGAAGAAGGGCATACGTGGAAGTTTCAGTACGGTTCGGTTGAGGTATATGTACAGCTAACAGGTGAAACCGAAGATGACACCCTAACAGCCTGGTCTCCGGTTCATAAATTGCCCGTACAAAATGAGTCAGACATGATGCGCAGGCTGTTAGAGATGAACTGCGGCAATACGTTTGAAGCTTGCTTTGGCCTGATTGATCAGAGCGTAGTGGTATTTGCTAGCCGCACGCTCAAAGACATCAATCCCAGTGAAATTTCTCGGCTGATGACGATTGTGGCGTCTATCGCAGATGAAAATGACGAGGAACTGCTGAAAAACTATCCGGCGGCTTGAGTCCATGAGCTGGTTCTTGCCGCTGGCTAAACTTCTTAAGCTGTCTTCCGATGGGCTTGGATGACTGAACTTTGGCGCTACATTTCTCCCGTAGAAGCCTCTGGCCATGAGCAGATGGCGATTGATAGCTGGCTGCTTAATCAGCACGTAAAAGGTTTGCAGCCGCCAAGTCTACGGTTTTATACCTGGGCGCAGCCAACTATTTCTTTGGGCTATCACCAAAAACAGTTTCCAGCACACTGGAACAATCTGCACTATAAAGGCCAGCGCGTAGACCTTGTTCATAGACCCACTGGCGGGCGCGCTGTCTTGCATCAAGGTGATTTGACCTACTCACTGGTCACTTCTGGGCTGAAAGGTTCTCGCCGAGAGGTTTATCAGCAGCTCTGTCAGTTTTTGATCGAAGGCTGGCGTGAACTAGGTGTTGAGTTGAGCTTTGGAGGCGCTAGGCAGAGCTATGCCAAGAATCCAAACTGCTTTGGGACGGCAACTGCTGCCGATTTGGTAACAGGCAGCGGCCATAAGCTGATTGGTAGTGCTCAGGTATATCGAGAAGGCTGTGTTTTACAGCATGGCTCTATTCAACTACGACCAGATAGGGAACTATTCCACTTGGTATTTGGTGAAAAGATGTTGCCGCCCGATTTGACTGTCAATTGTCTAGCTGTCAATTGTCTAGATGCGGTCATAAATTCTTTGGTTCAGGCGGCTAGCAAAGCATTTGAGATAAAGTTTGAGCCTCAGCCGCTAACCGCAATAGAGTTTAGCAAAGCCGTTTCTTAGCTTAGGTTTTATCAATATTTAGGCTTTATCTATTGACTGAGCGATCGCACCTAGCTGCAATCCCGCCGGGTAGGCCCCTTCTTCCTTTATCTTTTGAATAATTGCCTCAGTAATCGGAAACTTTAACTGCTTAGCCAGTGCGCGAACAATATCACCGCGGTCTAGCGTCCCTGCAACCGCATCAGCGGGCGTTAACACAGTCAGCCGAGAAAGCTTCTCTTCTTCTAATAGCTGAATGGCTTTGGTTAGCGGCGTATTTTCACTAACATGAGGCACATCTAACAGCGGGCGCGCAATACTGTGCAAGTTGCGATGTTCCCACTCACTCCGCTCTACCTGGCGCAGCCCGTCTAGAGAAACCAGGCCGCGATAGCGACCGTCAGACGCGGCGAAATAAACAGGCGCATTTTTCTTGTCTTCTAGCAGACACTCATCTGCAAACTGTCGCAATGTCATATTGGCATCTAGCACCCGAAAGTCACGAATAGCCGCATCGCCCGTTTTGAGTTTAGACAGCTCTTCTTGCAAGGTGTTCATTCGGTTGTAGGCACCTGCGTTGCGTAAAATAAACAGACCAATTAGCGCTGGCCACAACCCTAGCAAGCCACCCCCCGGCGTTAGGAAGATAAGCACACCAAAGCCAATTCCGCCCCAGCCGACGACTTGCCCGGACCTAGCTGCCCAGCGAATGCCAGTGGTTTTGCTATTAGTTGCTTTCCAAACGGCCGCCTTAAAGATCTGGCCACCATCTAACGGCAAGCCTGGAATCAGATTAAAGAGGGCCAGCACTAAGTTAACTTGGGCAACTTCATTCACAATTAGGTCGGCAATAGCTGGAAGGTTTGATACTTGGCTAAAAATAGTGAAAATAACGAAGAGAGCAATGCTGACGGCAGGACCTGCGATCGCCACTCGAAAGGCTCCTCCTGGCGTTTTCGATTCTTTCTCAATCGAAGCAACGCCGCCAAACAAAAAGAGCTTGATAGAATTTACCTTAATGCCTTGAGACTGGGCGACTAAGCTATGCCCTAGCTCGTGCAAAAGCACGGAGCCAAACAGTAAAAGCGCATACAAAAAGCCGACCACCCAAGCCCCTGACGGTCCCACCAGCTCAATCCGACTCGGATCGCTACCGCTCAAGACGGTGATGAGGATAACGATTAAAAACCACGAATTGTCAATGAACAGTGGGATGTCGAAAAGGGTGCCCACTCGCCAACCAGTTTGCATAGCGATTACCTTATGTGATGGCTCTATTGTACTGAATATGACAGACCGACTTCGAGTCAGGCGCTTGCGGATAACCGATCTATAGCTTTTAGCGAGACTCTACTCAAAATACTTCTTTCAGAAAATATCTGGCTCTGAGTATCTGGCTCTGAGTACCTGGCCCCAAATACCTGGCCCTAGAGAGAGAGCAGACAGGACACAGTCAATTTATACTTTCCCCATAGACCAGCACGCAATATAAGTGCGCAATCAACGTAATCAAGCAATTTGACTTCTCAAATTTGGGCATAAAATCGTCGTTTCTAACACAGTTTTAAATGACCCCTATATATAAGGAGAGAAATTTAGAGCTTTGCGTTGATAAAGTCCGCTAATAAATTTGGGCTTAGAATGGGTCTTTCCTCAATATCGCCGATCATATTTCAAAGGATATCGCTGTGCTGCTATCGAAAGGATTTGAAGTTGAGATGTATACCGGCACGCCTGCTGGAGAAGTAGTCGGATTCTCAGACAAAATCGTTGCGACCCTAGAGGGATTTGTTCGTGAGCCTGACGCTCGTAACGTGGAGTACACCACTGCGCCATTCACGCGCTACGAACATTTGCTGTGTGAATTGTTAAAGCCCAGAGTTCGCCTCCGGGAATATTTGCAGACTTTAGGCGACTACACCATCATTCCGGGCAGTACGCTGCCCCTGGGTGGCGCTCAAGAATTTCACCGCTCTGATCCACACAATCCGTATCACACATACATCGAAAATACTTACGGAACTGATGTTGTCACGGCAAGTATTCATATCAACGTCGGCATGAGTGATCCAGAGCAACTGATCCGAGCTTGCCGGTTGATTCGACTAGAAGCGCCTTTATACCTAGCGCTCACCGCGTCTTCACCTTTTTTTGACGGTAACATTACCGGGTTTCATTCCACGCGCTGGCAGCTCTTTCCACAGACGCCTGCTCATGTCCCCCTTTTCGAAAGCCACCTGCATCACATTCAGTGGGTAGAAGATCAGCTCAAGCAAGGCAGCATGCAAAGCGTTAGGCATTTGTGGAGTTCTGTTCGGCCCAATGGCGATCGCCGCCCTTACAACCTCAATCGCCTAGAGCTACGCATTTGCGATCTGGTTAGTAATCCTCTACATTTACTGGCTGTGACTGCGCTGCTCGAATCAAGGTTGCAGCAAATGCTTCAGTCGCCCGCACTCGACCCGTTAGAAAGCAGCCAGCTAGCAGCAGCGACCCGCAGTGAAGATTTAGTTGCGATCGCACTCGAAAACGAAAAGGCCGTTGCCAAAAATAGCCTAAATGCGCAGCTGCGGCACTGGGAAACCGGCAGCTTCATCACAGCTAAAGACTGGATAGAGCAAATCTATGCAGACGTAGAGCCCTTTGCCAAACGAGCAGGCATCAACTGCTTTCTTACGCCTCTTAAGCAGATCTTACGTGAAGGCAATCAAGCGCAGCAGTGGCTGGCTCAGGCCCAAACCTCGACACCAACTGTCGTTGTTCAGCAGGCGATCGCTCAAATGCATCGGCAAGAGAGCCTGCTTGCCAAAGACATCTGTCCGCCCGCTGTTGCCTACGCCTAGTAGCTTACGATTAGTGGCTTAGATCTAAATCGCCTAACCGCCTCAGCTTCATTCAACCTATGCCTAAAATTGTTCTAATCAACCCTGAGATTCCTCCCAATACTGGCAACATTGCCCGCACCTGCGCCGCCACTGACACCCCACTTCACCTAGTGATGCCACTTGGCTTTGAACTTAGCGATCGCTATCTCAAACGCGCTGGATTAGACTATTGGCCCCACGTCGATCTTCATCTACACGAATCGCTATCAGCATTTTGGCAAGTTGTTGAAGAAAACGGCGGTAGGCAGATTGGCTTCAGCGCCAGGGCAAGCGAACCCTATACAGATATCTCTTACACATCCGACGACTGGCTGCTATTCGGCTGCGAAAGCAAAGGACTATCTTCAGAAGCACTAGAACGCTGCGACAGAATTACAACTATTCCCATGAGCAGCAACGGTCATGTCCGCAGCCTGAATCTTTCCGTCTGCGCAGCGGTTGGCCTATTTGAATCGCTGAGACAGACAAAAGAAATACCCTCGCTAAAAAGCACCTAACGACCAGAAAATGAGGAATCCACAGCCCCTGAGTTCTTAGCTATAAGCTTGTATAAACACAAGCATTAAAAAAACTAATTCCTCGTCTGAAGTAAAAGCATTCAGCTGCTAGCAGTTCTAAATTTCAACTAACCTCAATTTCCGCTCACAGAAAAAACATAAATCGGCAACTTATATCTGAATAAAAGCCGGTTCTGCCATAAGTATTTCCTATTTAAGGATGCCAAACCAATTATTCGTTGTTAATAAACAGGCTTTTTCCGTAAATACTCGTACAGCAGCCTAAATCTCTCTCCCTACAGCAGTTTCAGGCATTTATCTGGGCTTATCTTGCCAACCTCAAAACTCGACTAGATTGGATCCGCGAAACAGTGTGCCAAAAAAAAAATTGGCTCACTGCAAAAAAGCCCAAAAGCTTGTGGCTCGCGGCTATGCTGATGTTCTCATTCGAGGCTGAATGAAGGATAGTGTCGTAGAACAATCGACAGAGTTTAGCGCCTCTCTTTTTTTGGGCATTCAGGGTTAAGACGCAGGAAGTGGTGATTGAAATTATCGTTAAGTCGTGTAAACTTGCCTAAGTCGGGCAAAAGGGTTAGTTGATAGACTTGCACGGGCATTTGACTATTAGGTCAGTTTCACAACTGAATTCTGGTAAAGTCTAAACGCTAACGCCCCGAGGCACTGCTTCTAACAAAATCTGCTAACGAAATCGTTCATTGTCATCGTCGGCGAATTTGAATTTATTCAAAAGAGCTGAGTACTAGCGGTTAAACGCTGAATCTTTAGGAGGTTATTCCTTGAAACAAGCAATTTCACCGGAGTATTTGTCTGACTCAGGTCATTCATCTAGTCTGCAGGAAAGTGAAAGCAATGCTACAGGCAGCAGAGTAAAGTCTGCCGCTATGTTAGGCCTCGCTCTATCAGTTGGTGCATCTGGAGCTCTCGTTTCTCAGGCTGAAGCCTCAGCCGCTGTTTCCGCTCCAATAGCCTCTGAAACCACAAGGGCTTTTTCAAGTGACTCCCAGACCTCGGCAGGCGAAGCTGCTGAAGTTGGTCAGGAAGCTGGCCAGAGTACTCAGCCGGAAACTGTTGCTTATCACACTGTTGCATCAGGTGAGAGCCTTTGGCAGATTGCCCAGCAGCATCGCGTTGGCCTAAGGGATCTTAAATTTGCTAACGGCCTTCCCCCCGAGACAGCAATTCGCGTCGGACAGGTGCTTCGGGTTCCTGCTTTGAGCACTAACGCCCAAAGCGATGCTTCATCAGAAGCTCAAGAGGTATTTCCAACAACACAGATAGTATTTGAAGAAGTAGCAGCTGCGTCTGAACCTGTTTTAGTTGCTCGTACGCCGTCAACGCCCAGCAATAATTCAGAGGCTGCCTCTGCAGCGTCTGAGCCCGTGGCAAAAGAGCTTGCTGCCGATACCCGTGGCGAAGCTGTTGCCGGTTCTGAAGCTGTTGCCGATTCTGAAACTATTGAACAGTCAGCATCAATACAGATTGAAATTGCTGATGCATCTTCTATCCAGTCAGAGACTCCGCTAGAAACTCAAGCAGAGTTAGTTCCTGTCGTGACGGCTTTGGCTGTCAGTCAGCCTTTTGACAGCTACCAGGTGCGCTCAGGCGATACGCTAGCTAGCATTTCCTCTTCTCTCGGGACGACGCCAGAGGAAATCATGAACGCTAACGCCTTAGCAAATCCTAATGTCATTATTGCCGGGACTACGCTTAGAGTGCCGACTTCTTCTGAGCAATCTACTGTCAACAAGACAGACACTTCAATTCGATCATCCTCTGACGACAGTTTTTCTGATGCCAGCAGCGAAAGACTGGCTCACTTGCAAAGTACTGCAGCTCGTCCAGAAGCCTCGCGTATTTTGGGAGAGCTCCGTAGTGCATCGCCTGCTACACCCGACAGTGTCGGTGGCGTTGTCGTCACCGAGCAGGCCGTTATCGGGGCAGATTCGACCGACGAATCGCTAAGCGAAGTCCAAAGTGCTGATCCCTATGTCGCAAACCTGCTAGAAGATGTTCAGGCGGTTCGAGAAACCTCTGTTCGAGTTTCTGAAGCTGTTACATCTGAAGCTGTTACGTCTAACACTGGGAGCGCTAATGACAGACCGTCCTTACTCGCAAGCTCTCCAGGACCAGTTCAAGAGGCCTCTAGCTCAGAGCAAGTCGCATTAGCGCCAACATCTGCCGACGCTGAACTACTAGCCGCTGCGCCGCTAAGCCCAGATGCTTACATTCCAGCGCAACGACCCGCTGCAGGCCAGGTTGTCTCGCCAGATATGCCTATTTTACCGGAGGCAGACGAATTTTTGCCTGAAGCACCTGAGTATTTCAATGGCTACGTTTGGCCAACCCAAGGCACCGTGACTTCTGGGTTTGGCTGGCGCTGGGGCAGAATGCACCGGGGCGTTGATGTTGCGGGGCCTGTGGGCACACCAGTGGTTGCTGCAGCTACGGGCACTGTCGAGCAAGCCGGTTGGAATTCTGGTGGATATGGGAACTTAGTCGATATTCGCCATCCTGACGGCAGCATGACGCGCTATGCGCATAACAGCCGACTGAACGTCAGCGCAGGTCAAGCTGTCAGACAGGGACAGCAGATTGCTGAAATGGGTAGCACTGGCTATAGTACAGGGCCCCACTTACACTTTGAAGTGCACGTTAGTGGGCAAGGTGCTGTTAACCCAGTGGCTTATTTGCCTGGTCGTTGATGAGACTAATCTCATTAGGTAGCTGTAGCGCTGCTAGGCAGATTACAGAGCCTGCTGTTGAGATTATATGATTCGAGAGTCGACGTTAGAAGTCGATAAAAAGTCAGTCTGATGAGCCCTCTTCGATTAACCTTTCTTGGTTGTTGATACAGGCACTATTAGACTGACTTTTTCAGTCATTTGGCGCAGAGTTGGTACAGGAAAACAAAGGATTAAAATTGGTCTGCAATGTCAAACTGAATACTTTTATAGACGTTTTCGTTTCGTGTTACATTTGTTTGGCTAAGTCTGGTACTGCTTTTAGTACGTAAGACTACACGGCTCTGTAGCTCAGTGGTTAGAGCAGGGGACTCATAAGCCCAAGGTCGCAGGTTCAAATCCCGCCAGAGCCATATTTATGTTTCAATCATTCATCGTTAACCTGGACCTCTCTGTAGGCTAAAAAGGGTCTGTAGGCTAGAAGAAAATGGCCACCTTCATTTTTCTTTCCTCGGTCTTTCCCTTGCTCGCTCTATTCTAAGCAGGGGTGCAAGCACAGATCTGAAGACTGGGTTTGAGCGGAATATTTGAGCAGGATATAGGCTGCGCCGTTACCTTAAGGCGATAGGCAAAATCATTATGAGTATGATGTTTAATTAATGTTAATATTTCCAAGTGATATTCCCAGGAGAGACCTATGAGTGAGCAAGGATGCCTAAGAGTTGGTCAAAACGCGCCAGATTTCACAGCAACTGCTGTTGTTGACCAAGAATTTAAGACGATTAAGCTGTCTGACTATCGCGGCAAGTATGTTGTCCTTTTCTTTTATCCGCTAGATTTTACGTTTGTCTGTCCTACGGAAATTACTGCTTTTAGCGATAGCTACAGCAGCTTTAGCGATATCAATACCGAAGTGCTCGGTGTTTCCGTAGACAGTGAGTTCTCTCACCTTGCATGGATTCAGTCTGATCGTAAGTCTGGTGGTGTTGGCGACTTAAACTATCCGCTTGTTTCCGACATTAAAAAAGAGATTAGTGCTGCCTACAATGTGCTTGACCCTGAAGTTGGCGTAGCGCTACGCGGCCTGTTTCTGATTGATAAAGAAGGCGTTGTTCAGCACGCGACTATTAATAACCTCTCGTTTGGTCGTAGCGTAGATGAGACTTTACGCGTATTGCAGGCCATTCAGTATGTGCAGTCTCATCCCGATGAGGTTTGTCCTGCGGGCTGGCAGCCTGGAAGCGCTACGATGAATCCTGACCCGGTCAAGTCTAAGGAATTCTTTGCTGCTGTCTAGCTCGTTGTAGGTGTATGCAATTGTAAATGGATGCAGTTGTAGATGTATATGACCAATGAGCAGCAATCCAAAGGCTGTCAGAATTCAGTGAGGACTGAGTTTTGATGGCCTTTCAGCTTTGAATTTTTAGCTTGAAGGCTATTAACTATTTACGCCTACTCTCTACTGCCGATGCAGCTTACTTCTTATGATTTTCGGGGGCTCGTTAATCAGCGGTTTTGTAGGAACTTTTTCCCGGTTCCTGCTAGCTGTCGGTTTGAGCTGGGAAAAACTGTGCCGGATTTCACGCTAAAAGATTCGAGTGGCAAAACTCATCGTTTGTCGAACTATCGTGAGAAGCCTGTTGTAGTGGCGTTTACACGCATTTTCACTGAGAAGCAATATTGCCCCTTCTGCTATCCCCATATTTTAGCGATGAGGCAAGCTTATCAACAGTTTGTTGGATTAGGTGCCGTCGTTTTGATGGTGACGAGTACAGATGCGAAGCAAAGCCAGATGGTGCAGCAGGATTTGTCACTGGAGATGCCGCTGCTAGTGAATCCTAGCTGTACCTTATTCCAACAGTACGGGACTGGGCAGGCTCTAGGAGCACCGTTGCCTGCACAGTTTGTTTTAGATGGTAGTGGGCAGCTGCGGTTTCAGCATCTGTTTTCTTTTGCGCACCACAATGCGACTCCGGAGCGGCTACTCTGGGCTGTGCGAAACCTATGACGACAGGGACTTGTAAGCCTATGTATAAAAACGGAGAAGGAGGGATTCGAACCCTCGATGAAGTTTACACCCCATAACTCCTTAGCAGGGAGCCGCTTTCAACCACTCAGCCACTTCTCCATGAGTGAGAAACCATGATACCAAGAACTATGCGAAAGCTCTAGCAATATTTTGAGATTGTTTTTTGGCTCTTGGCTAGCGAGTGTCTTAAAAGTAAAAGGTCGTTAAGGTAGAGAATCGTTAGCTTGTTAATCCTGAGCAGTCCGTTTTTCTACAAGTGGTGCCGAGATTGATGCAGGAATTGATATAGGCGTCGCAGGTGTTTGAGTCAGGATAATTCTGGGCAGCCGCTGCTTGAACCCACATAGAATTTCCCAAGATATGGTTGCGGCTAGCTCGGCCCAATGCTCAGCGCTGAGCTGCTGATTTTTCGATGCGCCCAAGTTTGATGCACTTAGATTCGATGCGCCGAGTAAGGTCACGATGTCACCAGCTTGCGCACTTTTTAGAGTGGAGATGTCCAGCATAATTTGGTCCATTGTAATTGCACCTAGCTGCCGAACGAGCTGATTGGCGATCGCAACTTTCATCTGCCCAGACAGTATTCGAGGCACCCCATCGGCGTAGCCAATTCCCACCACTGCAATTCGCATTGGCTTTGGGGCAACGAACTGGTGGCTGTAGCTCACCCCTTCACCAGCTGCTATTTCTTTTGTCTGCGTAATGCGAGCCTTTACGGCTAAGACAGGCTGTAGCGCAGCTTTGGCGCGTAGATGAGGGGCCGGATACAGGCCGTAGGTGGATAGACCGACGCGAACCATATCGTAGTGTAGGGCCGGGTCAATGAGCGTAGCGGCAGAGTTAGCGAGATGGCGTTGGGGTGGGCATAGGTTGGCTTTGGTCAGATCTGCGATCGCTTCCTCAAATCGCGTTTGCTGTAGCCGCATTGTTGTCAAATCAGGACTGTCGGCTGTCGCTAAATGAGAATATATGCCGACCGCTTCTAGGTGTGGCAGTTGCTGCACAGAGCGAGCGAGCTCTACTGAGCGTTGCCAAGAAAATCCCAATCGAGACATTCCGGTGTCTATCATCAAGTGGACAGGTAGCTTAGGCCGTTGCTCTCTACTAGTATTATTTTCCGTTTTTAGACGATGCCCTGTTTCTATGCAGTCAAGTTCTTCTAGCGTTTCCGAAAACAGGCGGGCTTGGGCAGGGCTGACGATTGTAGGCTGGAGATTCCACTGTGCGATCGCCTTAATTTCTACTGGGTCATAGATCGCACCAAACACCAAAATAGGGGCTTCTATCTCTGCTTGGCGCAGCTCAATTCCTTCTAGGACCGTAGCCACCCCTAGCCAAGTTGCGCCAGCGCCTAAAACTGTCTTAGCCACATCAACCGCGCCATGACCATAGGCATCTGCCTTTACCACCGACATCAACGCTGTCTTTGCTGGCAGCAGCGACTTGATTTGTCTGACATTGTCGGCCAGCAAATTCAAATCGATTTCGACCCAGGCTCTAGCACAACGCATATCATCAAGCGCACTCTTTTCATTCCAGCTAGGCATATCAACCTCACAATAGTTGGGGATTTCTTAGAAAAAATAATGGGATAAAGACCGTTTCAAATCGTAGCGTACTCGCTCTCTAAACCCGTAAAAATCCAGCTGTGCTAGTATCTAGAGAGATTCTCAGCACTACGATATGAGCACTGGGGTATGAGTAAGGTTCTCGTTTTAAATGCCTCTTATGAGCCACTAAACATTACAAGCTGGCGACGTGCAGTTGTGCTCATCATTAAAGGGAAAGCTGAGCAAATCGAACAGCGCGAGCAGCAGATATACCCCGATTTTCCACTGCCCACTGTGATCAGATTGCGCCACTATGTCCGAATTCCCTATAGAGAAATTCCGCTGACCCGGCGAAATTTGCTGCATCGAGACAACAATACTTGCCAATACTGCGGACACACCGGCGAGAGTCTAACGCTAGATCACGTTATTCCCAGGTCAAGAGGCGGTGGCGATAGCTGGGAGAATATTGTTAGTGCCTGTGTTCGATGCAATGTAAAGAAGGGAAGCCGTACTCCAAAGGAGGCGGAAATGCCGCTCACAAACCAGCCTCGCAAGCCTCACAGCAGCCTATACTTTGAGATCTCTAGGCATGTGCGTGGTGGTGTGCATCAAGAGTGGCGGCAGTATGTAATTGGGCTGAATTAGAAGACTGAATGAGAGGTTTTTCATCCATTCTTTGCTCCGCCTCAAAAACCGCATCAAAGCAAAAAGCCTTCTCCCAAAACCTTCTAAGAAGCCTATATCTAGAAGCGCCTTCTCAAATCACATAGCCAACGCCCTAAATAGCCAATTCTCTAAATAGACACTTTGAGCAACGATAAAGAGCCTGTTACCCAGCCGTTAAAAGCTAAAGCCTCAGCCCCAAAACCTTCAAGAAACACCCCGAAAACCAATAAAGGAAATACAGACTTGTCACAGAATGCTCTAGCTGACCAGACCGCTACGCTTAGGCGAGCGGCGGGGTTTGAAAATAATCCGGCAGAAGATTTGGAAAAACTTCTGAAAAAGCACAGTGGTACTAGACAACTGGTGCTGCTTCAAGATTTTCCAGATCCAGATGCGCTTTCTTCCGCTTGGGCCTATGGTCTAATTGCCAGCGCCTACAGCATCCGAACTGACATTTATTACTCTGGAACGCTTAGCCACCAGGAAAATATTGCCCTGGTCAAGCTCACTAATTTGCCAGCTAAACGGTGGCCGCCCTCGCCAAAAGAGGCTCCCGATCTTTCTCAGTATCAAGGCTATGTCCTGATTGATACGCAAGGTACAACGAGCCATCTGACAGCTCGCGTAGACGAGGCCGATTTGCCATTGGTTTTAGTCATTGACCATCACGCCGTCCAGGGCAAACTCAACGCTGAAATGGCTGATATTCGGCCTGATATTCACGCGACAGCTACGATGATGGCGCAGTATTTGCAGGCTGGGCTCATACAGCTTGACCGCGGCAATAGCCATCATGTGAAATGTGCGACAGCGCTGATGCACGGGCTGCGCTCGGACACAAATCAGCTAATGCAGGCTTCTGAGCCAGATTTTGCGGCGGCGGCTTTTCTCAGTCAGTATTATGACGCGCAGCTGCTGAGCGCGGTGCTGCACGCGTCTAGATCGCGCCGAGTGATGGATGTAATTGAGCGATCGCTGCGTAACCGTCAGATGCAAAACAGCGTTTCTGTCGCAGGCGTAGGCTATCTCCGCTACGAAGATAGAGATGCCATTCCCCAAGCCGCCGACTTTCTCGTAACCGAAGAAAACGTTCATACCGCCGTTGTTTACGGTATCGTTCACGACGAAGACGAAGAAAAAGAGCTAGTGGTCGGCTCACTACGCACCAATAAAATCACTCTCGACCCAGACGAATTTATCAAAGAAGCCCTGGGCCAAGATAGCCACGGTCGATTTTTTGGCGGCGGTCGGTCGATGGCAGGCGGCTTCGAAATCCCAATCGGATTTCTATCTGGCTATTACGAGAATAGTGACTATAACCGACAGAAGTGGGAAGTTTTCGACAAGCAAATCAAGCAAAAGCTTCAGCGACTAGTCGATCCCGAAAACGGTGTTCTCAATACGGACTAGCGCCTAAGTCAACAAACCTAGAGAAATCAAGCGCCGATCTCAGTCTATGGTAATAAGAGCTATTTCTTTTCTCATTGGGGAGCCCTGACATGACGATAACGACGTGCGAGTACCGGCCAGGTTTAGAAGGCATCCCGGCGACGCAGTCGAGCATCAGCTATGTTGACGGACAGCACGGAATCTTAGAGTACCGTGGCATTCGGATTGAAGAGATTGCACGCAGCAGCAGCTTTTTAGAAAGTGCCTACTTGCTCATCTGGGGCGGATTGCCAACTGAGCAAGATCTCAAGGCCTTTGAGCACGAAATTCAGTATCATCGTCGCCTTAAGTATCGAATTCGCGACATGATGAAGTGCTTTCCTGAAAGCGGTCATCCGATGGATGCGCTACAAGCTTGCGCGGCGGCATTAGGTCTATTTCATTCGCGCCGGGAGCTGTCCGATCCGGCCTATGTGCAGAACGCGGTGGTGCGACTCATCGCCAAAATTCCGACCATGGTTGCTGCCTTTAAGATGATGCGAAAGGGTAACGATCCGGTTCAGCCCCGTGATGATTTAGGCTATGCGGCTAATTTTTTATACATGCTAAATGAGCAGGAGCCTGATCCGCTCGCTGCTCGCATTTTTGATGTTTGCTTGATGCTGCACGCAGAACACACCATCAACGCTTCTACGTTTTCGGCGATGGTAACGGCTTCTACGCTGACAGACCCTTATGCGGTGGTTGCTTCTGCGGTAGGAACGCTAGCAGGTCCGCTGCACGGCGGCGCGAACGAAGAAGTGATCGCGATGCTCAAGCAGATTGGGTCTGTAGAGAACGTGCGCCCTTATATTGATCAGCGGATCGCTAACAAGGCGAAAATCATGGGTTTTGGCCATCGCGTGTACAAAGTCAAAGACCCTCGCGCTGCGATTTTACAGGGGCTAGCCGAACAGCTATTTGATAAAGTCGGTCGCGATGACTACTACGATATTGCCTTGGAGCTAGAGCTGGTTGTAGAGGAAAAGCTAGGCCACAAGGGAGTTTATCCTAATGTAGATTTTTATTCTGGACTGGTTTATCGGAAGCTAGGCATTCCGACCGATCTGTTTACACCGATATTTGCGATCGCTAGAGTCGCTGGCTGGCTCGCTCATTGGAAAGAGCAAATTGGCAAGAATAGAATTTTCCGCCCTACCCAGATCTATCAAGGGCCGCACAATCAAGCCTACGTTCCGCTTGAAAAGCGTTTACAACTTTGGGAAAAATAAAGCCTGGGTGTAAACTCCCGGCGCAAAAAAGCGCGGTGATGGGCCCTACCCCTCTTTGCAAAAGATGAAATTACCGAGACTATATACCCAGTGACGATTTTCAGGAACTCCAGCCCCTTTGGCATTATGCCGGAGGGGTTTTTATTTCTATGAGCAGAATTTAAGTGCCAATAAACGTACTGCGGTTGATTAAGCGTTAGAATCTGTTAAAGAAATGTAGCTAGACACCGTAGGCCGTCTTTTAAAAGCATGACTCCAGGTATTGACCTCCAAGGGACATTTGTCCGAGCGCTCACTGAACTGGGCCTACCAGCCGGAGCCGCCAAGACCGTCTGGATACCACTGCCCATGTTGCTCATGCTGATCGTAGCAACTGTGAGCATCTTCATCTGTGTATGGCTAGAGCGTAAGATTTCAGCCGCTGCGCAGCAACGAGTGGGTCCAGAATATATCGGTCCGCTAGGTGCGCTTCAGGCAGTGGCAGATGGCGTCAAACTCATCTTTAAAGCGGACATCACCCCGGCAAAAGCCGATCCCTGGCTGTTTGTAATTGGCCCAGCGGTGGTAGTTATTCCGGTTTTTCTATCTTTTTTAATCGTTCCCTTTGGCCAGAACCTAGTCATCACTGATCTAGGCATTGGCATTTTTCTATGGATTTCGCTCTCTAGCATCACCCCCATTGGGCTACTGATGGCGGGCTATTCTTCCAACAATAAATACTCGTTACTGGGTGGACTCCGCGCCGCCGCCCAGTCAATTAGCTATGAAATCCCGCTAGCACTAGCTGTTCTTGCTGTTGTGATGATGAGTAACGGACTCAGCACTATCGATATTGTCAACCAGCAGTCGCAGTACGGTATTTTAGGCTGGAATATTTGGCGTCAGCCAGTTGGCTTTGTAATCTTTTGGATTTCAGCTCTAGCTGAATGCGAGCGCCTACCTTTTGATCTTCCAGAGGCAGAGGAAGAATTGGTTGCGGGCTATCAAACTGAATATACCGGCATGAAATTTGGTCTGTTCTACGTAGGCTCTTACGTGAACTTGATGCTTTCAGCGCTAATTGTGTCGGTTTTGTACCTGGGGGGCTGGAATTTCCCAATCCCAGTTGAATCGATTGCCGCGCTGCTAGGCATCAGCGAGAATGCACCTTGGGTGCAGATTATTACGGCTTCTCTGGGCGTCGTCATGACGATGCTGAAGGCTTACCTGCTCGTCTTTTTGACTATTTTGCTGCGCTGGACCGTGCCTCGCGTCAGAATTGACCAGCTTTTAGACCTTGGGTGGAAATTTCTGCTCCCCATTGCCTTAGTGAATCTTTTGGTTACAGCTGGGCTGAAGCTTTCTTTCCCTGGTGCTTTCGGCGGTTAATTTACCGACTGTGCTTTGTTACTGGGTAGACAGCGCCTACCTTAGATGCCTTCTTTAACTGTTTTACTTACTTAGACCTCTTGCCATGTTGAACTTTCTGAAACAAGTCGGCGACTACGCCAAAGAAACGGCTCAGGCAGCAAAATTTATTGGTCAAGGTCTTTCGGTCACCTTTGACCACATGAAGCGCCGTCCGGTGACAGTACAATACCCCTACGAAAAGGTGATTCCTTCAGAGCGGTATCGTGGCCGCATTCACTTTGAGTTTGATAAGTGCATTGCCTGCGAAGTATGTGTTAGGGTCTGCCCGATTAACCTACCAGTCGTTGATTGGGAATTTAACAGAGAATCGAAGAAAAAGACGCTCAATCACTATAGTATTGACTTCGGCGTCTGTATCTTTTGTGGAAACTGCGTGGAGTATTGCCCCACAAACTGCCTGTCAATGACCGAGGAATATGAGCTTTCAGCTTACGATCGCCACAACTTGAACTATGACAGTGTGGCACTAGGGCGCTTGCCATACAAGGTCACAGAGGATCCAATGGTGACGCCTATGCGAGAATTTGCTTATTTGCCCAAGGGCGTAATGGATCCGCACGATTTGCCAAAGGGAGCCCAAAGGGCAGGTAGATTGCCACAAGATATTTTGGCTGAGATGGAGGCAGAAGAAGCGAAAAAGGCGACGGCGACGGCGACTGCTGAAGAGGAGAGCCAGTAAGTTAGCGTCAGTAAAAGGGGCGTCAGCAAAAGCTCTGTTAAAGAAAATGACGTTAGAGAAGAAGGCGTCAAAAGAAAAGGCGTTAGAAAAAATAGTGTGAGGAGAAAACCGTTTTGATATTGGCAGCTTTGAACTTAGCGGAAGGTGTACAGCTTGTATCCTTTGGCATCTTGGGCCTCATTATGCTGGCCGGTGCGCTAGGTGTGGTTCTTCTTTCAAATATTGTATATTCGGCATTTTTGCTGGGCTTAGTCTTTATTAGTATTGCTGGCCTGTATATTTTGCTGAATGCTGGCTTTGTCGCCGCCGCGCAGGTGCTGGTATACGTGGGCGCGGTCAACGTCCTGATTCTGTTTGGAATCATGCTGGTGAATAAGGAAGAAGATTTTGCCGCAATTAAGAATGCCTGGGTAGGCCGAGCGGCGACTGGCGTAGTTTGCGCTGGTCTGTTTGGTTTGCTGAGCACGGTGGTTGTCTCACATCCCTGGGCTATTTCAGATGTACCAGCGGCAGGCGACCGGGCCATCGAGGTGATTGGGCAGCACTTTTTTAGCGACTATCTGCTGCCGTTTGAGCTGGCTTCGGTATTATTATTGATAGCGTTGGTAGGTGCAATTATTCTGGCTCGCCGTGAGTACATCCCCGATACAACTATCCCATCGGAAGAGGCGCTTACGCTGCCTGAAAAGCCGCGCGAGCTAGTAGCTGCGGGATCTCGTGATAGCGCTCTATAACGTCTAAACGCTGAACCATTTTTGACTTTTGTTGAATTATGCAACTCGAATATTTTTTAATTCTTGCCGCCGCTTTGTTTTGCATCGGTATCTACGGGTTGGTTTCTAGCCGAAATGTAATTCGTGTACTGATGTCTATTGAGCTGATGCTGAATGCAGTCAATCTCAACCTGATGGCTTTCTCTAATTATTTGGATCCAGATCAGATTAGGGGGCAGGTATTTTCAGTGTTTGTGATTACTATCGCGGCGGCAGAAGCTGCTGTGGGCTTGGCGATTGTGCTGTCTATTTATCGAAATCGCGATACGGTAGATATGGAGCAGTTCAACCTGCTGAAATGGTAGAAAGAAGCTTTGAAAACTAAGGCAGTGAACCTTGAGGTTATTTACCTTGAGGTTTTTTGCTTTGTATGGATACTTACCCAATTTAAGGAAACGCCGTGCAGCTTGAGCAGGTCATTATTGTATACAAGGCCGGAAATCAGCAGAGTAAAAGCTGTGCTGATAAGTGCGCTCGTCAGCTAGAAGCGCATGGGGCTAAGGTAATGATGGGACCGAGCGGTGCGCAGGATAATCCGTACCCGGTGCTTTTGGAGTCAGCGCCTGCGTCTATTGATTTGGCGGTGGTATTGGGGGGCGATGGCACTGCGCTGAGTGCGGCCCGTCATTTGGCAACTGATGACATTCCGATTTTGGCGGTGAATGTGGGGGGACACCTAGGTTTTTTGGCTGAGTCTGCTGAGGTGATTGGCGATTGGGAGCAGGTTTGGGAGCGGCTGCTAGGTGACAGATATGCGGTGCAGTCGCGGATGATGCTGCAGGCGAGAACCCATAAAGGTGAGTCTTATAATATTGAGCCGGTGAGCGATCGCTACTATGCGCTGAATGAAATGTGCGTAAAACCAGCCTCCCCAAATCGGATGATTACATCGACGCTAGAGGTGGAAATTGATGGCGAAGTGGTCGATCAGTATCAAGGCGATGGTCTACTTATCAGCACGCCTACTGGCTCTACGGGCTACACCGTTTCGGCCAATGGCCCAATTGTCCATCCGGGGATGCAAGCGCTGATTGTCACGCCCATTTGTCCGATGAGCTTGTCGAGCCGACCGATTGTGCTACCACCGGGTAGCACCGTAAGCGTTTGGCCCCTAGTAGACCCAGAGGGCAATACTAAGCTATGGACTGACGGTGTCTTTGGGACCAGCATTTGGCCAGGGCAGCGGGTTGATATTAGAATGGCTAGCCACCTGGCAAAATTTATTCTTTTGGGTGATGATCACTCTTACTACCGGACTTTGCGCAACAAGCTACAGTGGGCTGGTGCAAGGGTGAACTATCGAAATACGCACAGACAAGATCGTTAGATCTCAGAACGTCAGGCCCAGAACGTCAGGCCTAGCTTCTGTAGAACAGTAGTGCTAAGACAAGATTGCTAATAGGCGCTGCCGTCTTTGTGAACGAACTGCCGCTGCCCGTTTGGGGTTGGCACGCAGCGCAGATCTTGATCAGGGTATTCAGCCTGATCGGGTGCGGTGCGATCGCCTATCTCCAAATACGCGACCGGGGCTGCTGACCGGTTGATCAAATGGTGTCCATTTTCTACCCCAGCCGCAAATCCTGCCATCTCACCGGCCCCTAGCGTTTGCTCGCCTGCATCGGTCACAAGTACAGCTTCGCCTTGCAAAATATAGACAAATTCATCTTGCGCAGAATGCCAGTGCCGCAGCGCCGACTGAGCGCCGGGGGCCAGCGTCGTCAGGTTAACGCCAAAGTTGTTGAGCCCCGCCGCATTGCCGACACGCTGACGCGATCGCCCCGCCACTGCTGAGCGAAACGCTGACGGATAGTTTGTGCCTGTTTCTACAGGAATTTTTGACAGGTCTATTCGCATGTTTGTCTATTCGCGCTTACTAGATTATTCTGGCTGAGATGAAAGCTTTGGCGTCCAGCCCGGCCCCAGTGGCGCTGCGGCAAATGCAGCTTCGGCTTCGGCTTTTGCCGATAGCTGTAACAGCGCTGGGCACAGATTCATCGGCACAGTACCAGGAATCATGTGGTGAGTAAATTGCCAAGCGACACAGACGGCAATATCTGCATGGGTTAGCTGATTTGCAACTAGCCAACCGTCTTTTTTTGCTTGGGCATACGTTTCAATTTGCTGATAAGCCGCTAATAGCTGAGACTGCACGCGCGCAAGCCAAGGCTCATACTGCTTATCCTCAGGTCGCATATTGCGCTCATAGAAAAGCTGAACGCTTTTATCACAAGCATTGAGTCCTAAGCCGATGAGCCGCAATGCTTGCTGATAGTCTTCAAGCTCGGTGGGCATAAGAGTATGGTGCTGGTCGGCTGATGGCTGGTCAACGAGCTTTTGAATATATGCCAAGATCAGCGTAGAGTCCATCAAAACTTCGCTGTTATCGCAAACAAGAGTAGGTGCTTTGATTAATGGATTGATCTGGCTGAATTCTTCTACGTTGCGAAAGACAGAGAGCGGGACATGCTCGAAAGATAGGCTGTAGCGGTTGAGTGCGATCGCCACTCGCCTTACGTACGGCGAATCAAGCATTCCAATGAGTTTCATATTAGGTTCATAGCGAATTCATTTCACAGGGGGCTTCATAAATTGACGACTAGATCTCTTCTCCTGCCTCATCTTCAGGCAGAATCTCAGTTTCTGCCCGCCCAGCACTGACCCAGCGATTCAAAGTCTCGTCTTGAAGCATAAATGACTGATACTGAGCGGCTGTCTGTGAAAGCGAGATACCGTAAGTCTTAAATCTCAAAACCACCGGTGCGTAGAAGCAATCTGCAATAGAGAAAGTCCCGAATAACCAGGGCCCACCGTAAGTTTCTAAACAGCTAGACCAAATAGCATCTACTCTAGCAATATCCTGATCTGCCGAGACTGACGGGACCACCCGTCTTCGGGCGCGGCAGTTCATAGGCAGTTCACTGCGCAACCCCATAAATCCAGCGTGCATTTCAGCGCAAATGGCTCTGGCTTTAGCCCTTTTCGCCTCATCTGCAGGCCAGCCTTTCCCCATCAAATATTTCTCAGAGACATACTCACAGATAGCCAGCGTATCCCAGATTGTGAGATCGCCATCTATCAAAACAGGCACCCGATTTGTGGGAGAGTACTGGCCAAGCCGCTCCGTAAGCCCTGGCTGTTGGAGCGATACTTTCTCTTCTTTAAAGTCAAGATCGAAAGTGCCCAGCAATAGCCAAGCGCGCAAAGACCAAGAAGAGTAGTTCTGGTTCCCGATAATAAGTCTCATAGCCGATAGCCGATAGAAGCTTTGGCGCTAGTTTACCGATCGGCTCGGCCATTGGCTATCGGCTAGCTAGATACCCCTAGCCCATAAAACAAATATTCAAAGGCTAGATCCGACGTTCTAGGCAAGGGGGAGAGTCAGGCGTTGTAGTCGTAAGGGGCAGGCGGATAATCGTAGTAAGCCGGGGGTTGAGGCGGAAATTGGGCTGGGGGTAAAAAAGAGGGATCGTAATAGCGATAGTTAGCAGCCGGAGACATGGGTCTAGGCAGTGGCATTGGCACATGACGCGCCGATCTTCTATGCTGTGCCTGCAATATCAGCAGCACAGCGCAAAGGATCAGCCCGCCGCCACCTAAGATCAAGATAACCACCACACCCGCCCCAACCCAAACTAGGGGCACCGAAGGGGTGGGTGCAGGCGCAGCAGCAGGACGGGTCGCTGCGGCAATTTTATCGTCTAACTCCATGTCTTCTACAGATCGCTGATAGTCTTGAATGCGAACAAGTAAATCTTGAGTTTTTTCTTCTTGCGCTGCTAGCTGCGTTTCTAAGCTGCCTGAAAGGTTTTCTTGTTCGGATAGCTGATCTTCTAATTTTTGGGTGAGTTCACGCTGCTTTTCAAGCTCACGGCGAATCTCATTTTCTAGCGTCTGTTCGGACTCGGTGCCTGCGGCTCCCTGACGCGAGGCATTGGCCGATTCAATTTGAGCGACGCGATCGCCAAGCCGATTAGCGCTGTTGGCATCCGCATGAGTTGAAACCATGCCAACGCGAGCCACCAAAAGCACCAACGCTGCAACTCCTGTGGTGGCGCAGCCTGCCAGATATGCGGTTGTATCGCTCATAAGCTGCAATCATCAACTGTAAACTGGCCGAGAAAGTCAGAGCTTTGCAACCTAAGCTGGCCGCTGTAAAGCCTATGGCCTGCAAGACAAAGACCCATTATCTGATGCACAGCTTTCTCTGCTAAAGACTACCATAAAGACCCAAAAACCGTTGTCAGTAATCACTAAACAAATGCGAGCAAACTATACCACCGAGCAGAAAGCACTCCATACGCATAGATACTTGCAACAAAAGATACTTATAAATAAAAGACTAAAACTAAATTAAAGCCGGATAGAACTAGGTTCCATCCGGCCTTAACAGCGCTTCTCTAAAAATGAGAGCAATTTATTGGCTTGGCGCTGTCAATATCAGTTCTGTTGACCAGTTCCATTGACCCAATATTGTTGACTCGCCAAGCGATACAAAAAGAGCGATACAGAATCTTCTATTGAACGATGACTTTACCTACCATGCCAGCACCACGGTGCGGTGCGCAGTAGTAAGTATATTCACCAGGTTCTACGTCAAACGTACTGGAGTAAGACTCACCAGGAGAAAAGGTGAGCTGCTTTTGAGTCAGCTTGCTGGCAACGTCTTTGCCGCCAGGGATGCTGTTGGGGTCAAAAATGACGTTGTGAGGTGCCATTTTGTTATTTTCCCAAGTGACTGTATCACCTTGAGAAACGGTTACAGTAGCAGGTTCAAATACCAACAGGCCGCCATCAGAGCCCATTTTAACAGTATGGTCAGCGGCGAAGGCAGGAGCTGCTAGCACAGCGCAACTGCTGATGACAAGCGCAGCCATCATCAAGATGCTGCCCAGGTTGCGGAGCGCTCTAGCAAAAATTTTCATAGGTCCTCTATTACAGCTAAATGTGTGTAGTTTCTTTGCACTTACTCATGAATTATATAGCGCCTCGTGGACCTTTTCCCTGGCTAAGAGGTACGGATTCGACGACCTGTCGTTTTCGGTTGGGCTCACCATAGAGCATATCCGATAGCCTTTGTCCTGTCTTGGTTTGAGTTGTTACTGCGTAAGTTCTGCCAGAGCGCTTTTGTGGCAGTGGTTTGAGCGTAGCCCACGGCAGAGGTTCAGGGCGTGCTGCAGCGAAAAATGAGTGCGATGAAGTTCTGGCGAAACATTTTGAAAATTTTTGTGGTCAAAGGTTAAATGTTTTAGTGGGTCAGCTGTCAATATCGATTTTTAGTTATTAGGATTGAAAAAACCAATAATATAACTACACTTATGGCTATAGACGTTTTAGAAAGACAGGTGCTTGAGCTAAGCGGCAAAGTGGACTCTCTCCACAGCTTGGTAGCACAGCTAGCTGACAAAGTAGATACTGGGATGAACGCCTCAACGTCTTCTGTAAATGGCAGTATTTTGTCAGAATCGGTCGGATCGAGTGTATCGCCTGTGAAGGTGCGTCGTGCCCCTAACCCGGCAATGATGCATAAGGATATTTTGAGTGATGAGCCTTATTTAGATGCCGATAAGAGCAGTACGGCGCGTAAGCTATCTCCTGAGATTCAGATTCAGCGGTTAACGGCGCAGCTGACGGCAGCCTATAACCGAATTGCGGCGCTAGAAGAGCAGATTATGGCCTACCGGGCCTATTAGAACAGCGGTTTAGAACAGCGGTCGTAGCGCATCTGCGACTAGAAAGCCGATAGCTCTAGAAAGACGGCGACAGGATCTAGATCAGAAGGCCTGTCGGAGCTCGGCTTCTACCGCGTGGCGAAGCTGTGAGGCGCTCCACTGCTGATAAAGGTGGGCTGCGATCGCACATCCGCCTGCGCCAACCCCTTCTTTGACAAATCCTTGCTCGTAGGCGCGAAGCTGCACGTAAGGCGAGCGGCTAAAGTCAATTTGACTCGCTAGATAGGGCGCTTTTATCTGCTGTGCGATCGCCACCGTATCTGCGCTTTTGTCCTCAATAACCCAGCGAGTTGTCCCCACCACAAGTTCCTCGGCTCGCCACACGATTTGATATTGCTGGGCCAGCGCCTTGGCTAAGGCATAAACAGCTAGCATCTGCGCCCCCCCTGCTAGCAGCACACCGCTACGCTGACTCACGGCTAGTATCATACCTGCTACGACTATCTGCATCGGATCGCCAATGGCTGAGGCGACACCGAGAGGCGAGGCCAGCAGCGGCTCGTCTTCTTCGTCTAGTCGCAATTTCCAGGCAGCTAATCCTTGCGCAACTAGTTTCTGCTTTTGAAGATGATTGCCCATCAGATGGCTGCTGCTGATTCGACCATTGACGTCGTAACCTAGCGCCGTTAGGATTGCTTGCGCTGTCGTTGTGCCGCCCACAACGCACTCACCAATGACCCAGTAGCTGCTCAGCGGTGCAATCTGCTGACCCCACCGTTGGCCCACGGCAAACAGCGCCTGGGCCGCTGCGATAGACATTGCCCTACCAGTGACGATAGGCCCTCCTCTGAAGCCATTTATAGGGCCATTTGTAAGGCCATTTGAGAACGTGCCATTTGGGAAAGCGTCGCTAGGCAGAGCCGTGTGAGGCACCAAGAGCGCGGTGGGCAAGCCTGTGTTAAAGAGCTGGCTACGAATTGAGAGCGATCGCAGCACAGCCCTAGTAATAATGGCTGGTGAAATACCCGCTGGTAAGCGAGGCAGTTGATGATCTAAAGTGCAATCGCTAAGCAAAAAATTTCCATCTTTAGCAGCGGTATGACACCGATCGGCCCGTGTCTGCCCGGCTGCCGAAATGCCAGAAATCAGACCAGTGTCAGTAAAGCTCAGGATGCAAGCAAACGCAGGTCGTTTACCTCGGTAACGCTGTAGCCAAGCGTGAGCCTCACCTGCGCAAACTTCAATCACACCCTGATAGCCACTCCCTAATACCCATGCCCTAACTCGTCATTGACTCACTCACGACTGGTCTCAGTCACGACTGGTCTCACTCACGACTGGTCTCAGTCATGGCTGGCAGATCATCATTCCTCAATAAGGACTTGCACCCACTCAGGTGGCTCTGGCATGGTGACCCCTAGTCGCTCTAGCACTAGCCATGCTGCCAAATGCACTGTAAATAAATAAACTATGCTGGCAAAGACTACCATGACCACGGCTGCCACGGAGACGATGACTAAACCCGGCTGGCCCAAGGCACCTAGTCCAATCCAGCCCCAGTTTGTCAGCAGCCGAATGACCCAGTTCAAAAGCTGCGTAATCTGGGCAATAGAATAGCCCCAAAGGTCTTCTCCAGCTAACAGCGACAGCAGCCAGATCCGAAAAAACGAGCCCAGAGCTACTAGCAACCCGCCGGTCAAAATGGAAAAGCCCCAGCTAGCTTTGCGTCGCCACAAAAATCCTAGCTGCACGCCTAAAAAACCGTAGGGCATCAGGAAAAATACGCTGCGAGTCGGCCCCAGTAAGATTGTCAACAACAGCCCAGAAACAGTGGCTGACATCCAAGCAGCGCGAGCGTTCCAACGCAGATACACAAGAGCAATTGGCAGTGGAAACAAAATTCGCAAGAAGGGCGCAGACGGAAAATAAGCGCTGACTAACCACATTAGGCTAGCCGCGCTAGAAAGGAAGGCTGTTTCGACTAGCGGCAGCGGGCCGACGGTAGGCAGTTCAGGGCCGTTAGCAGGATGAGCGGCTGCGTTGCCTACTGGGGCTACCTTTGGACCAGTCGGCGGAATCGGAAAAAGTTCAGCGGCATGCTGCTTACGCTCAGTCACTTGACCAGCCTCTTCACGGGCAGCCCCTTCACGGGCAGCAGCCCCTTTAGTGGAATTAAGCGTAGGAGACAGTTCAGCAGGCACTTGAGCAGGCCTTGATGACGAGGCCACAGGGGTCTCAAGACTGTCAGGGACAAGATCGTCTGAAATCCAAGGATCATCATCCGGCTGAGCGGGATCGACAGGGTGAGTCATGAGCGCAGTCGCTATACCAAAAGATTTTCGAGGGCTTCGATGTCATTGATTTTGAGAACGTCGCGATCGCGCGTAATCAGCCCTTTCTTTTCTAGCTTACTCAAAACTCGGGTGACTGTTTCCCTTGCGAGCCCACTCAACCCGCTTAGCTCTCGGTGAGGTAGGTTTGGAATTTCCATTCCCTGACCGGTTGCTTTACCCTGCCCGTCCGCCAAAAACAAAAGAACGTCTGCCACTCGCGACTGACTGTCAGACTCACGTAAGCGCAGCCGTCGATTTACCTGACGTAAGCGCTTTGCCATCAGCCGCGCCAAATATAGCCCAGCCATAGGCTCAGTGTGCAGCAAGCTAACAAACTGCTGAGCAGGCATAATGCCAATAGTCGTCGGTACTAAGGTAATGACATCTGTCGATCTTGGAATTTCTTCTAGCGAAGACATTTCACCAAATATTTCGTCTTTCCCTAGAATATTGAGCGTCACTTCCTTCCCATCTAGATTGTAGGTGCGAATTTTGACCCACCCTTCCATCACAAAATAAACCGAGCTACCCCAATCATTTTCTAGCAGAATGACCTGATTTGCGGGGTGTCGGCGCGTAACTACTTGAGCAGCCGCTTGCTGCGCAGCCTCTGAACTTAGCTCGGAGAAAAAGGGTGTCAGGCGGATGAGTTCACTGGTGTCGGGAGAGCGCGCTTCCATGGTCAACAAGTAGGCTAGAGAGATTACCGAGCGGTCTTGAGTACTGAAGCGGCGGCGATTGTTTAAAGCATACTGACAATCAAACGAATCACACTGAAGTAAAGCACGCTAACCTTAGCACCCCAACTGTCGTCCGCACTACATAGGTATATTACTGAGCTACCTTGGCTTAAAAGTAACAATCGCAAAAACGATTTACGTAGAATCTACGCAGAGAATTTTTGCGTGTAGCTATGGCTCATAAATGGCTCATTATTATTTTCATAGGAGCGTTCTTATCATACATAGCAAATTTTGCTACAAATTAACTTGATTTGGGCTGTGCTTTTTTACGTTGCTGCCTTAAACTTTGTGCACTTGTTTACGTCACTGTTTTACTGGACCGCTGTCATTGCATCTGCGATCGCCTTATTTTATGGCCGCGCCGCTTTGTAAAGTCCAAGATATACAATTTGACGGTAAGTAACTCAAAAAATGGCCTAAATGTTAGTCTTGAGCTGATTTTGGGTAAAGAGAGAGCGACCATGACGGGCGTCTGACTAGTCTGACTAACTGTAGCGAGCAAGCAAATCGCACTAACAAAATCGCACTAACAACCGATCATTCGACTAATTGTAGGTATCCATGGTGACTTCCCAAAAGGATCAGATTCAATCACTCATTGCGGATATTGAACAGGTACTCAGCAAAGAAAAGCCGCGAACGCCTTGGATCAAGGCGAGTGAAACTGAGCCGCAGCGTCAGGCGCTAGTGAGGGCTCAGGCATACCTGATGTCTTTGCAGCAGTCGTTTGAAGCACCGGGAGGATGGGGGCCGGTAGATCCCACCACAGGACAATTTGCAGCTACGCAGCCGTCTGAAGTTGCGTCTATGTCAGCAACGTCAGCAACTTCTATGTCAGCTACAGAGTCGGCTACAGAGTCGGCTACAGAGGTGACAGGCGTAGGGAATGACGCCACCGCTGAGTCGGACAGGTCTGCACAGGCTGTCATGCAAGCGCTGCTAACGGAGATGAAGTTTCTGAAGTCAAGCGCGTTGCAACCGCTGCGTTTGGAAATAGATAGCCTGCGAGAAGATCGCGACCAGCTTGTGCAGGAAGTAAAGGGGCTCTCAGAACAGCGCAGTCAGACCCTAGAAGAGCTAAATCAGGCCAGACTAGAGCGGGCACAGCTAGAGAGCTTGCAGCTAGGAGGGCAGTTAGCAGAGCTACAAGAATCTAGCCGCACAGATTCTGACTACGCAGACATTGATGAAGCACAGCTTAATCAGTTTTTGCAGGTGCTGATGACGCGGCTGCAAGAGAGCCTATCTACGCAGGTAACGCAAACGCTAGATCAGCTAGAGTCTGAGCATTCACAGGCAATGGCCAAGCTGACTGCCGCGACTGAAATAGAAATACTAGAGCTGAAGCCCACAGGACAAATAGAGGAGATTCGTCAGATTCAGTCGCGATCTGATCAGCTACTTGCGAATATTGATTCGACTTTGCAGGGCATGTTTGAAACGCTGCAAACAAACATCGATAGCTATCAAATCTCGCTGAATGAAGGCATTGAAAATATGCACAGCCTGGGCCGTCAGGGTGAGGTGATTGTGCGATCGCTCGTAGATCATCTGACGCAGCAGCTAGGGCAAACTATACCCCCCGAGCCCGCTTTCTATCCGGCCCGCTCGACTTCATTTATCGATGAAGGCGACTCAAGTACAGACACCGTTTCTTCGCTAAACGAGATTTTGCCAGCTAGCAACTTGCCAGCTAGCAGCGATTTTACGAGTCAAGGCTGGCGATCGGCTTCAGCTATTGATGATCTAGAAACAACGTCTACCGACACGGAGCCGCCAGATGCAGACCGGCTAATAACAGATCCGTCAGCCATTTCGGCAGCCACAGAAAATCCGTTAGACCTAGAACCATCAGGAATAGAACCGTCACTAGCAGAAACGCTCTCGGTGACAGAGACACTCTCGATCGACGATATGTCAGAAGTTGGGGCGTCGCTCTCTGAGCCAGCTTCTGTAGCGCCCTCTTTTGACGATGATGAAACTGATGACGGTGAGCCTGAACCGCAGGCAACAGACTACACGACCGAAGATTTTATTCGAGAAGACGGCACTATCGATCTCGATCTGCTAAAGCTCGACATTGATCGAACCGAAGATGACTCAACGTTAACCAGAGACGACCTCATGATTGACGCGGCGGTCGCGGATGCTCAAGTTGCGGCTACTGAAGCCGATTTAGAGATTGAGTCTCAAGTAAAACCGACGGCAGATGCCGCTTTTCTAGCGGATTTGACCTTCGATGATTTAGTGGTCGATTCAGGAATAGCGGATGCTGAGATTAATTCCGAAGAAGTTGATTCCGAAATTTCTGGACCAGACTTTTTAAGTGACTCAGAAGCTTCAAGTAATAACGCTGCGGAAAACAGCTTGGTGGCAAGTCAGTCAAGTACTTTGCCTGAGCTGGGGCTAGAGGCGATTTTGCCAGACTTAGGGCCTAGTGACAATGCAACTCGCGGCGCGACTAACGAAACTGCGGAAGACGAGACCGCTGAAGACGAAACTACCAGAGACGAGGCTATATCAGAGGTAGCGGTCTTTGAAGAAACAGCCGAACGGCCTGAGTCGGCAGTGGTGCCCGACCTGCCAGACAGCGCAGACGATGAGATTGACTTACGTTCCGAGAGCGACGTTGACGATGTGCTATCGGATGATTTGATGGCCGCGCTAACGGACGATAGCAAGACGGCTGAGCGAGTCGCTATGGAAACGAGCGATGCCGATCTAGATGAGATGAACTCTGATTTAGAAGAGGTGATTGTGTTTGAACCGGATTCGGCTGCGATCGCACCGCCTCCGCAAACCGACTCATTTTTAGAATCAGCGGCTATTCCAGATCTGCCCGATGACGAGGCTGATGAGGAGCCTGATGAGGAGCCTGTCAACAAGACTGACGAAATTGATCCCCAGATTGGCGACGATGAGACGCGGATCGATGAGTTGACGTTTTCTCAGACAGAGCCTTCTGCAGGTGCGATCGCAGACCTAGAAGCAGATGAAATTCAAGGGGATCCTTGGGCAGCCGTCGAAACAGTAACACCCTCAGCGCCTAGCGCTTCAGATCGAGAACTATTTGCGCAAGAAGTTCCATCAGCACAAGAACTCAATCAAGAGCCATTAGACCAAGAGCCTCCAAAGCAATCGTCTTTAGAGCCAGATCCTCTAGACCAAGAGCCTTTAGAGCAAGAAATTCTAGACCAAGAGACGCTAGATCAGGAGACGCTAGACCAAGAGACGTCAGAACAAGAAATGCTAGACTCGTCGCCCAGAGATCGGCTCCCCATTCCTGAACTGCCTAATTTCGACAGCGGTGATTTGGAAAACGGTTCGGGCTTCTCAGGTATGGCCGCCGCTGGTATGGCAACAGGTACGACGGGCGCGACAGGTGCGGCAGCGATCGCACCAGACGACTCGACGACAGCGCGACCGCCTGCACAGCCCCCAGAAGACGACGATGGCGACGACGATCCGACAAACGGAGAGCCCGCTGAATGGTTCCTAGGGATTGACCTAGGGGCTACCGGAATGTCAGCCGTATTAATTAACCAGCTTGGCGAACAGGTCTATCCCCTCTGCTGGAACGTCGCCGGAGATAGCGAGACGAATCGTTTCCGATTCCCAGCCATCGTTCAAGTTGATTTAGACGTGCTCGGTGAACCGCAGCTAGGCACCGTTGGTCCTTTGGCGCTACAGCAAAGCTCTCCACTGCTGCGCAACCTAAAGCTGATGGTAAAAGCCGGTATTCCAAATAGTCAGTCTAATGAGCCGCAGATGCAATGGGCTGATCACACGGCCCTGCCCCTGACAGCGCTGCAAGCCGCCCTCGTAGAGATGGTTGCAACCCTTCACTCTGACCATATGAGCTGCCGCGCTGTTGGCATCAAGAACGCGGCTTTGCGTCGTGCCTTAGCAGATCTAAGGGGCGTGATTGTGGGCTATCCCACCAACTGGCCAGATACCTACAGCTTCAATATTCGCGAAGCACTGCTATCGGCTGAAATCGTCTCATCGCCTGATCAAATCTTTTTTGTAGAAGATGTGATAGCAGCGCTGCTATCAGCTTTACCGGCCCCTAAAGCCGCTAGCGATGTTCCCGAAAATCAGCAGCCAGGACTATATAACTGCAACTGGTCGGGTGGCACAGTTGTAATCAGCGCTGGCGCTATTTTGACTGAGACCGCTGTTGTAGAGCTGCCAGCAGATCTAGACCAGCTCTGCTATCAAGACTTTTCTATGCGGGGCTATAACTACGCGGGGGATGGCATCGATCAAGATATTATTTGCCAACTGCTGCACCTAGCACTGCCCACTACACCAGCCGCAGACGGTAAGACTTCAAATCGTGCGGATTCTTTGGAAGGAGGCTCGGGAGGCACTAGTCGCTGGGAAGCGCTGGGGCTGAGTGAGATTGCCTTGCCGCAGCCTGGAGAGGCCGATCGGGTCACACGCCATCGGCTCAGTCAGCGGCTGAATGATTCGCCGCTAGGCCGTGAGGCTATCCTGGCAGCGCGTGAGCTGAAGCTAGCGCTACAGGAAGAAGAAGAGGTAGAAGTAGAGCTAGGCGATCGCACCTGGGTAATCACTCGCAAAGAGTTAGAAACCAAAGTATTTATTCCCTACATTCAGCGAATCAACCGACAGGTGAATGCGCTGCTTGGGAAGAAAAATTTGGCAACGCAGGCAATAAAGCAGGTGGTCTGTACGGGCGGGTCGGCCTCTTTGGGAACAATTGCGCGCTGGCTGCGCCAGAAGTTTCCAAATGCCACCATTATTCAAGACACCTACACCGGAGAATATTCCAACAGCTGTAGCCGAATTGCTTATGGACTTGCTAATTTGTGCCACTACCAGCGGGTACTAGATGCTAACCGCCATCAGTACAACGACTACTTTCTACTGCTAGAGCTGCTGCGCATTTTGCCAGAACAGCCACTTCCGGCTGGCGGCATTTTGCATCTGCTAGAGCAAAGAGGGATTGACACGCAGGCCTGTCAGGCGCATGTGCTGGCTTTGATTGAAGGGCATTTGCCACCAGGACTGGTGCCAACCTCGGGCGATCGTCCATTGATTAGCGCCCAGTCATCAGAAATTGCGACTTATAAAGCACTATCCGAGCTGCCTTTGTTTAGAAAGCAAGGTGGGCAAATCTATATTGCCGACCCTCAGCAGGGAGAGCGGCTGCGATCGCATTTAGAAACCCTGTTGGCAACTAAAGCACAGTCGCTTAGCGAACCTATGACAACGGCGCATCTCACCTCATCGTCTACTGCGCTGGGCCAAAATACTCTGGTGTAAAGCTGCCGTGCAAGCCATAAGGCACATGGTGAGTGAGCTTTAGCGTTGCTACCGGCCCGGCAGTGATGTCTTGCGCGTTGAAGATGGTGAGTTCGGTGCGATCGCCCGCAGCGTTATAAATCCACAGCAGCACCCAGCCATCATCTTCCGCGTTGGCTTCTGGCCTAGGAACAAACAGCGGCTCACCGCCAAATCCTCGGGGTGCGGCGCTCCAAAGCTGTTCTTCGCCCGTTTCCATATCTCTTTTGATCAGCGCTTGCAGCGGCGCATTTTTAACTGATCCATCCGTCGTACCCATATAGAGATATCGATACGCTCTGCCAACACACTGCGGGCTTATTGCTGGAAACTCGCAGGGCCGCTCAATCAACTTTTTGACCTCTACCGCCTCGGTAGCAAGGTTCACGGTAAATCGCCATAGCTGACTTGCTGGCACATGGTCAAAATCGACCGTGCTGTAGTCTTCTGACCCATCAAGCGTTGGGAAGCTATCGTAACAAACCGAATCCAAAATGAGCTGGCCACCTTGCTCAAACGCATTGGCATGATGGAAAACAAAGCAAGGATCGGTATCAAAAAAGCGAGCTTCTCCTTGGCCATCGCGAGGAATTAGCACAATTTTAGTCGGCTGCTTTGGGTTGAATTGAATACATTCGGCTGCGCCCTTAAGACCCACCACAAAGGGCAAAGGATTAAAGCTCACCGGATTTTGCACAAAAACGTAGTAGGTTGGCGTGATGGCAAAATCGTGTAAGAAGGCAAATCCTGGTACGCTCTGCTTGCCCTGACGCGCTAGCTTGCCGTCAGGCGTAAACTCATACAGACTAATCGTGCTAGAAAGCCCCGCCTTGACGCCAAAATTCACCATGCGCGGCGTCCCGTCACAGTCTGGGTCAAACTTTGGATGGGCCGCAAAAGCATCGCCTTGATCTAGCAAGCCTTCCAAGTAGTCCAGCCCTTCAGTCTCCAGCGTGCTGGGGTTTAGGCGGTGTGGCTCTGCCGCTTCCCACAGTGCCAGTAGCTTGTCGCCCCAATACACGATGTGGGTATTGGCAATGTTTTTTAGCTTTAGATCAAAGGCATTTGCTAGCCAGCCACCGGGCTTTTGCGTGCCAAAGACGCCTCTATATTCGGGCTTGCCGCTGGCCTGTTCAGCCACAAAGCCAGCCGTGCGCACAAATTTATTGCGATAGAACGCTTTGCCATTTTTGATAGCAATAGAGTTAATCATGCCATCGCCATCAAACGGGTGCTTGAGCCGGTAGCCATTAATATCGGTAAGACCAGGGCCGTTGCGAAATACGGTGCCAGTCAAGTCGGCTGGAATTTCGCCTTCTATGTCGTCTATCCAATAGGCAAATTCGTCTGGTTGAGAGCGGTAGCCGTTGGTCCAGTCTTCGCGGGTGTAGCTAACCGGATTGTCGGAACGATTGAGCGTTTGCATGAAAGTGTATGAGGTAGAAAACAAGCAATAAGAAAACAAGCGGGAGAAAACAAGCGATAGAAATTAAAGCGTTATGTCTACTCGTATGGCTGCGTCGTCACTGACTTCTGGCGTTGCCAGTGCGAAAGCAGATTCAATTTCAATATCGTCTTTATCTGCTTCTGAGCGATCTGGTTCGGGGCTGTCTGATTCGAGGCTGTCTAATTCGGGGCGATCTGATTCGGGACGATCTCCTTCTAGGATCTCTTCTCCAGGGGCATCTTCAACCGATTGAGCCGCAGACGCTGCTGGCAAAAGGCTGAGCAACGGCAGTGGCAGTAGCGTGGTCAGATTCGTAATCAGCACCAGCAGCCAGAGGTTAGTAAAATCTGTTTCGGTCACGCCAAGCTGATGAGTGAGTAAAGCGCCAAGCTCGTGTGAGAGCAGGCCCGATAGATTAACGACAGACATCAGCAGCGCAAACAGCGTCGCTTCTACACCAGGTGGGCACAGCCGAGCTGACAGCACCAGCACAGGCATAAAGGCAATCTGACCCGCTACGGTCAGCACTAGACTGTCGCCCAGGCTAAACCACTGATCGTCAATGCCAAGACTGCGGTTGAGATGAGTCACTAAAATCAACGTCGTCATCCCAAGCACGGCAGAAATAACCGTGGACCAGGCAAAGATTTTACGAAAGGAGACTTCTTTGAGAAAGCGCTGAAAAATCCAGATGCCTACTAAGGCTGCAAAGTTGCTCACCAGCCTCACGCGACCTAAAAATTCAGGTTCAAAGCCCAGTTCGTTCGTAGAAAAGAAGAAAAAAGCTGAGTCTGCGGTGGGCGTGGCCTGCCATAAAAAGAGGAAAAGCGCAGGCATCCAAATGACCCGCTGGGAGACCGCGCTTTTGAGCGATCGCACCTGCTGAGTCACTAGCTTCCAGTTCGACTTTTCTGTCACCGGATTTTCGGCAATCAGCCAGGCTACCCCGCAAACAATCAGCGGAAAGGTAGCGGTAATGCCAAAGATGACCCTAGCGCTAGTGTGTTCTAGCAGCAGCCCACCCACGTATGCAGTCATCAGCCCCCCTACGGCTGAAGTGCCCCAAGCTAGAGACTGTAGGGTGCCCGCACTGCCTTGGCCTTCTTTGCGAGCGCGCTCTACAACTAAAGAATCTACGATGACATCAGAGATGGCAACAGAAAGCGAGGAGAGAAGAATCGCGGCTGTCGCAGCGAGGGCAGTGTGGACGATAGTGGCCATAGAGAGCCATGCGATCGCGCCTAAAATACCAGAAACAATCAGATAGGGCCGTCTGCGATAGCGAAAAATTGGCAGTCCGTCAGACAAAAAGCCAAACACCGGCTTTATTGTCCAGGGCAGTGCGGCAATTCCCATCAGCGCTGAGACTTCAGCCGGTGAGAGCGCAATATCATCTTTTAGGAAGAAGCTAACCGCTAGTCGAGATAGCCCCAAAATTCCCTGAACGAAATACACCGTCAGGATAGCGGTCAGCTCTAGCGTCAGCGGCTGACCCATGAGTATTCGCTTTTCAATGAAGCCTTTTGCTCGTTGAGAAAACGAAAGCTCGGCAGGTGAAGAAGCTGTCATATAAAGCTGGTATGTAACAAAGCTGTAATAGCTTTCCTTATGATAGCGGTGTTCCCAGCTTTGTTAAGAAAAGTATCTCGATTAGCAGAGTTGAACAGGCAGCTGTGAATTAGCGATAATAATTTCGGTCTTAGTCTCCAAAAAAGAAACGCGAAAAAATCTTATGCCCCTGATTAAAGTTCAAACGTCTGTCGATGCCCCTGCCAAAACGACCGTTGAGGATTTGCTTAAGCAGCTATCTGCTAGTCTCTCGAAGCATTTAGGCAAGCCAGAATCTTACGTCATGACGGCTTTTGAGCCCGGAACTGCCATGACGTTTGGCGGTACAAGCGATCCAACCTGCTATATCCAAATCAAAAGTGTCGGGACAATGGGCGGCGATCGCACACAAACCATGAGCCAGGACTTCTGCGCCAAAGTGCAAGCCGCTCTCGGCGTTCCACCAAACCGCACCTACATCGAGTTTGCTGACAGCAGAGGCGCGATGTGGGGTTGGAACGGCACTACTTTTGGCTAATAAATAGCAGGCATTCTGGCTAAAAATTCTGGCCAGCAGCAGGCGCTACTGCGGCGCAGGCGTTTCTTCTTGCTTCACGTCAAAATACTGCTCTAGCACCTGCTTCACCATTGGCGCAGCAAACGAACCGCCGCCGCCGCCAGAGTGCTCGCCAAACGCAACCACAACAATCTCAGGGTTGTCGTAAGGGCCATAGGCACCAAACCACGTATGGTTCTCTCTAGGCGGCGCTTCTGCGGTTCCGCTTTTACCAGCTAGCGGTGGCAGCTTCGGATCGTTCACAGCTCCGCCTGTGCCCGCCACCACAACTTGTCGCAAGCCTTCTTGCAATACTTTTACCGTGCTTGGGGCCATCTCTAGCGATGTTCTCCACGCTTTAGGATCTTCGCCTTCTGTCACCACAAAATGAGGAGTAACGCGATCGCCCCCGTTAGCAACAACTGCAAACATCACCGCAATCTGCAAGGGAGTTGCCAGCACATTTCCCTGACCAATCGAGGCATTGATCGTATCGCCCAAATACCAAGGCTCACCAAGCACCTCTTGTTTCCACGCTTCGTCTGGCACCAAGCCCTTGTCTTCTTCAAACCCTAGCTCGATGCCTGTCTTTTCGCCCAGTCCATACTTGTGCATCCATTCTTGCAAAGTCTTTTCACCGACGCTGCGCCCGATTTGATAGAAAAATGTATCACTGCTCCAGGCTAACGCGCCTCTAAATCCTAGCGGCCCAAACCCAGCGTTATTCCAGTCCCAAAATTGAATGCCGCCCACGTTCAAAAAAGCGTAGGTCGGCAAGACTGCCTCTGGCGAAAATTTGCCCGACTCCATACCAGCCGTGGCGGTAATAACCTTAAATGTGCTCGCAGGCGAATAGGCCCGCATCGTTCTATTTACCAGCGGATAGCCATTCTTAGTAATTTGATCCCATTGAGCCTGCGTAATTCGAGTTGAAAACATGTTTGGATCAAATGTGGGGCGACTGACCATCGCCCGCACCGCGCCATCGCGTGGATCAAGCGCAATGATAGCGCCTATATGGTTGCCTAGAGCCGCCTCTGCCGCTTTTTGCAGCTCCAAATCCAATGTTATCTGAACATCTTGCCCAGAGATAGACGGCTTTTCACCGATCACACTCAACACGTTGCCGCTGCTGTCTACTTCTACCTGCTGTCCACCCCATTGACCGCGCAGTGTCGGCTCTAGGGCCATCTCTAGACCCATTTTGCCAATAACGTCGCCTAGCCGGTAGTCCTGATCTTCTAGATCTGCTAGCTCTTCGTCATTTAACTCACCTGTATAGCCCAAGACATGCGCTGCTAAGTCACCACGAGGATAGTTGCGCACGGCCTCAGCTTCTACGCGGATACCTGGCAGTTCGGCAGCGTATTCGGCCAGCGCGGTCGTTTGCGCCGAGCTGACGCCCCGTGAAATGGGCACTGATTTGTTCAGGTTGTAGCGGCTTTGCTCTAGACGCTGATCAATCTCTTCTACGGGCACATCTAGTATCTGTGCCAAACGCTCAATCACTCGCGCTTTCTCGGACTCCTCTTTTGGCAAGGCGATTGGCCAAATAGAAACCGAATGAGACAATCTAGAACCGACTAAAACCTCCCCGTTGCGGTCTAGAATCGTGCCTCTAGCGGGTCGTCTCGGCAGCAACAAAATCCGATTGTCTTCTGCTAGTTCACGATTGCGCTCGCCCTGTACCAGCTGCAAGTAGGCTAGACGGCTACCAATACCACCTAGCATTACCAGACTCAAAAGCAGCATGATAAAAACAGACTGATATTGGCGGCCAACGGTGCGGCCCCCTTTTTTTTCGCTATAGCTAGACGAGCGTTGAGAAAAAGCCATTGCAAGTAAAGTCTGTACGCAAAGATACTGTAAGTCTAGCTCTGCTAGTGATGGATGCGGCTACAGTGGCAACTGTGAATCCTGGTCAGTATTAGCCAAAGCCCGGTTCGTTAAAAGGTTTTTGAAGGGTTTTCAAAAGGTTAGTTATCTAAGACACTAGGTTTCGGTGGCTCTGGGATAGGCGCTGGCGCTGGAGCCGGAGCTGGGGCTGGCGGTGCAACTGGCGCTGGTGGTGGCGGCGGCGGTGCGGGTGCAGCAGGTGCGGGTGCAGCAGGTGCGGGTGCGGGTGCAGCGGCAGGTGCTGGCGCGGGCGCTGGTGCGGGCTCACGAGCAGGTGCGGGTGCGGGCGAATTGTCTCTTAGTGCAGGGGCTGGCTCGTTTACAGCCGTCGGCGCTGGCTCTCTCTCAGGCTGACTATCCTCGCGATCGCGGTAGCTATCGTTATATTCGGGTTCACTGTTGGCGCGGCGTCGCGATTCATCTGCATCTTCCTGACGCTCTTCGGTTTTTTCTACGACGACTCGAGCTGGACGTATTGGCTTAGCCTGCAAAGTGCCATCGCGCCCCCCTAATCTGGGCAGCTCTGGAAATTCTTCAACGGGCATATCGTCTACAAACTGGTCCATAAACTTATACCAGGCCAGCGCAGCGGTGCGGCTAGCCCCCCCGGTTGGACTGCTGTCGTCATTTCCCATCCATACGCCGGTTACCAGCTGCGGCGTGTAGCCAATAAACCAAAGGTCTCTGTTTTTCTCGGATGTCCCAGTTTTGCCCGCTACCTGTCGGCCCGAAATGGCCGCATTTCCGCCCGTACCGCCGTTGACAACGCCTTCTAGCATCCAGGTCATGATAGCGGCTGTGTCTTTATCTATCGCCTGCTTTGGCTTTTCGTCAAACTCGTAAATCACATCGCCCTGGCCGTTTGTAATCCGCGTAATGCCGTGGGGCGAAACGTGGCGGCCTTCTGCGGCAAAGGTTCCATAGGCACTAGTGAGCTCTAGCAGGTTGACTTCAGAAGATCCTAAAGCCAGCGAATAGGCCGGGATAAGATCTGAGCTGATACCGGCTCGGTGCGCTAGCGCAATGACTGGGTCAAAGCCAACGTCTACTAGAAGCTTTACAGCCACAATATTGATTGAGCTGGTAAGGGCTCGCCGTAAATCAACCGCGCCGCTGTAGCTACCGCCGTAGTTCTTAGGTTCGTAGCCATCTACGACGTAGCGAGCATCGGTATAGGTTTTGTAAGGCGACATGCCGGTTGCGATCGCCGTTGCATATACAAACGCCTTGAACGTTGATCCTGGCTGCCTTTGCGCCTGAGTCACCCGGTTAAACTGGCTGCCGTCAAAGTCGGTGCCGCCAACCATCGCCCTGATTTCACCCGTTTTCGGATCAATCGCCACTAGCGAGGCCTGCTCGAAGCGCTGCCACTGGCCATACTCATCAATAATTTCTGCAACTGTCTTTTCAGCCGCCGTTTGCCAATCTGTGTTTAAAGACGTTTCAACAACTAGCCCACCTGCATCTAGCTCTTCTGGCGACAGAATCTGCTCTAGCTGCTTCTTGATATAGATAGTGAAATAAGGAAACTGACTATATAGATACTTAGGCTCTTTAGTCTCTAGTGAAAAATCAGCTTGATAAGCTTCGCTCGCTTGAGACGCGGTAATAACGCCGTTGGCTTCCATGCGGCTAATGACTTTGTCGCGCTGCGCTCTTGCGGCTACAGAATCAACCGAATAAACGCCTGGTGCCGGTGCCATCCCGGCGATGAGCGCCACCTCTGCAACTGTCAGCTCATCGACTGTTTTACCAAAATAAATCCAGGCAGCATCGGCCACGCCGTACGCCCCTGCGCCCAAATACACCAGATTCAGATAGCGTTCTAAAACTTTATCCTTACCCAGCTCTGCTTCTAGCCGCCGCGCTAAAATTGCTTCCCTAAATTTACGCTGGAAGCTCTGATCCTGATTGAGAAACGTGATTCTCGCTAGCTGCTGCGTAATTGTGCTGGCACCTTCTACCACACCGCCGCTAGTCACGTTGGCTATGGTGGCACGCGCAATTGAGCGGTAGTCTACGCCGTTGTGCTCACGAAATCGCCGGTCTTCTGCGGAGATAAAGGCTTCTGCGACGACCTGAGGAATTTCGTCGTAGCTCAGCCGCTCTTGAGCTGTTGGCCCCACTTTTTGCAAGACTTTGCCGTCTGAGGCTTTGAGCGTGATGGTTCCGCTGCGCTCATAGGTCAGCGCCTTTGTAACATCGGGGATGTTCTCTTGCAAGTTGCTCCACAGTAGGTACAGCCGGGTGCTGGGGCCAGCAATTCCGGCCCCAATTAGCAGTAGCAGCCAAAAGCGAACGCGTTTGTAGGGCGGCTTGCGACGCAGCAAAAAAGAGGTCTGTTTTCTGGCCGCGCTAGGGCTAGACGTTTCTGCCTCAGATGAAGCCCTAGATGAACCAGCACCAGACGCGTTAGCCGACGGCGACGTTCGCAGGCGATCGATGGGGCCTCCACCGGCTTGTCCTCCCGTCCGAATATCTTGCCTGTGGCGTTGGCGCGCCTTAGCAGATTTTTGACTGCCAGCCGAAAGTTTCTCAGACCAGTGTTTTAGCTGTGAAAAAAGGTTGGCCACGTCGATAAATTCTCCAAGCGGCCTCACTGCCACCAGTCACGAAGTTTACGTTTTGTTGATGCCCGCAATTTTGAGTAGATAAATGCTACCACGCCCGGCAAACTAGCCCACCAAGTCGCTATGGCCCAAAGCAACGGCCATAACCAACATCCCTAGCACTAGAAAGGGCTGAGCGCTCGCTTGGTATTTCACATCATTTTCGAGCGGGTCTCGCAAGAAATACATGTCTTGAAAGGTAATTTGCGGAATGATCAGCAAGATTAGCAGGACCGCGTAGAGATTTTTGTGGATAGCAATTAGGTAGGCAGCCATGCCCCCTTGAAATATGTCGATCATCAGCACGCAAATCCAGGCAGCGGTCTGCACCCCAAACATCACCGGTAGCGACTTTAAACCTAGCTGGCGATCGCCTTCTACCGCTTTAAAGTCGTTGACGACCGCAATCCCTAATCCGGCCATGCTGTAAACCAGTGTCAACACAATAATAGTGGGATTGAGTTCGCCAAACAGGGCGTGACCTGCCCACCAGGGCAAGGCGATGTAGCTAGCGCCCAGGGCATAGTTACCGAGCCAGCCATTTTGCTTCAGCTTCAGCGGCGGTGCCGAGTAAATATAAGAGACAAAAGATCCCCCGACTGCTAGCGCAAAAATCGTTGGAAAGTCGTGCCCTGCCCATACATCTAGCCCGTAGGCAACAGCTAATCCACCCAGGAGCAACACCCAGATTTGCACCTGAACTTGTCCTAGTGAAATTGCCCCAGAAGGAATGGGACGATTGGGCTCATTAATCGCGTCTAGCTCGCGGTCGTAGTAGTCGTTAATGGTTTGGGTATAGCCCGTTAGCAGCGGCCCAGACATGAGCATACAGGCAGCTGAGATCAGGACGTTTTCGACGCTCCAGGTGAACTTTCCAGAAGACGCTGCGCCGCAAACGACGCCCCAAATTAGGGGTATCCAGGTAATTGCCTTCATCAATTGAAGGCGAATTTTCCAGATGGAGGTTTCACCGGCCTGCGCGCCTTTCATCCCAAGCATCTGACGGGCTTTACCGCTGCTGGATTTCGCAGATGCTACCGTTTTAGCAGCTACCTCGCTAGCGCCTGGTCGATCTGCGGGCGATGGATCTGCCGGGGGCATCTGTGGTTGCGTATCTTCAGACATTGCCTATTAACCAAACGAGATAATCAAGTAGCCCGACTGAAATTTGGCTCCAGTCACTGTCCGGCCGTTGAGCGCCGCGGGTAAAGAAACATTATGACGCTGATCGCCTGCTTCAACAGTTACCTCCGGCCCGTATTGGGTGAGTTTTACCTGTGTTTTGTCAAATCCAGGTAAGAATAGCTTGACGGTGCTAGCCGCTACATCAACGCTCATCGCGCTGGGTACGGCAACTGGCTCGTCTAAGGCTGGCAATGCGTCGACTAGCGGCTGCCAGCGATCGCGCTGGTCGCAGTGAGGCAACGCGACGACAGGAATCGGCTCAAAAGCATCGGTAGCCGAGCCTGTCTCTACCGACGTACTCATCTGCTCGCCGTTTACCCCGCCATTTACAAAAGCACCAGCAACGGTGAGGCCAATCTGCTGAGCGGCACTCCAGAGGTAGCGGCCCGTGGCGATCGCAATGTCATCGTCGCTGGTGACCACATAAGCCCGTAGCTGCATAGGGTCACGCACCAGCGCTTTCCCCTTGGCCACCATCCCTTCCATGCTCTGTGTTTCTGGCTGATTCCAAACATCGCCCGACAGCCCGCTGCTTAAGATCGCGCCGGTAACTGGCGCAATAAAGGGTGAAATAGACCGATAAAACTGAGACGTTTGAAAAACCTGCTTAAAACGGCGAAAATACCAATCTGCCCCGCCGATGGCTCCCCACATGCGCAGGCTAGCCTGATTACCAGGCCCATCATGCACAATCACGTCGTACTGATTGCTTTCGGTATACTCGCGAACAGCATTGAGAGCTAAGAAGTCATCCATTCCTGGAATCACGCTCAGCTCTTGGCCAAATACTGCCTTAAAAAAGGGGTCACGCAGGTACTGTGCCTCAATTTTTTTGAGCTTTTCCCAGTTCTCTTCCAAAAGCTGGGTGGTTTGTAGCTGTACTGCCTGGAAGCCGCCAGCTAGCCCGCCTTGGGCGCTAACAGCAACCGGGCTAGAGCCAATATCAGTGCCGAGTAATAAGGACAGCGCCGGGCCCGCCTCTTGAGAAATGAGAAGAACTCGCTTGCCTTGATCAGTCAGCTTTTGGGCGGCAGCGATCGCAACAGTAGAGCGACCCGTCCCTCCCTTGCCTAAAAATGTGAGAATCAGCGTCATCTGGATGGTTAGGTTGCGGTACAGATTTTTTCGAGCTTTAGCATTATTTATGATTGCGATCAAACGCTAAGGCTACTCTACTGGGCGCAGTTCGTCTTCAAAAAACCAAGTTGTAAAATCGTCCGATTCAAAGCTCACTAGGGCCCCAATGTTTTGCCCGTCGAGAACCTTAAAGTCTTTGACAATGGCGGTTTTGCCCAGGCGAGTCGCCAAATCCTTTGCGACGCGATCGCGCATTCGACGAACCTGAACCCGCTGTCCAATTTCTAAGTCCATGTCTAATAAACTGTATCCTTACGTAACTGCGTCAGACCAATACCCAGTCTATCAGCGACTCGGGCTCCGCTGGAGAGTTTATTTAGAGAGTGACTGCTCATGCTTGCCAAACGAATTTTGCCTTGCCTAGACGTCAAAGCTGGCCGCGTGGTCAAAGGTGTCAATTTTGTCGATCTTAAAGACGCGGGTGACCCAGTAGAGCTGGCCAAAATTTACAACGAGGCGGGCGCTGACGAACTCGTTTTCCTCGATATTACAGCTACCCACGAAGACCGCGATGTCATTTATGACGTGGTCTACCGCACTGCCGAGCAGGTCTTTATTCCGCTAACGGTGGGCGGTGGAATTAGTTCTTTAGAGACAATCAAAAAGCTGCTGAGAGCGGGCGCTGATAAAGTAAGCATCAATTCTGCTGCTGTGCGCGATCCCGACTTAATTGATAGAGCGAGCGATCGCTTTGGCAACCAGTGCATTGTGGTTGCCATTGATGCCCGTCGTCGCCCAGTCTCCCTTGAGTCCGGTGATTCTCACCCCAAGTGGGATGTGTTTGTTCGCGGCGGACGAGAAAATACCGGGCTTGATGCGGTTGACTGGGCCTGCAATATGGTCAATCGGGGCGCAGGCGAATTGCTGATTACCAGCATGGACGCAGATGGCACGCAGGCTGGTTACGATTTGACTTTGACAGAGGCGATCGCGAGCCAGGTAGACGTTCCAGTCATCGCCTCTGGGGGGGCAGGCACCTGCGAACACATTCACCAGGCCCTGACGACAGGCAAAGCTGAAGCAGCGCTGCTGGCCTCACTCCTGCACTACGGCCAGCTGAGTGTTCAAGAAATCAAAACATACTTAACAGCGCAGAATTTAACCGTTCGTCACTAGTCGCGAATGTTAGCTAATGTTAATAGCCGCCTCTGTGTTCTCAGCTTTTGACCGGAAAACTGAGAGCACGGTTAAGGTGCGATCGCCGACGAATTATTGACAAAACCTTACGGAATCCGCTTTTTCTTGGAATATCTATTATTGTTAAGCGGCGCTGTAACAGTCTAGCTATCAATATGAATCCGCTGTATTGCAGCAGTTTATATTCCCCAGCGCCGCAGTAGCAGTCGCCGCTCCCTACCTGTTGTTATTCCTGAGCTGCCAAAATTCACATAGTGTGCATTGACACAAATAAAACCGTAAAGATCTGTTAAGCTAGTATAAGATTTTTCGTTGTCAGTACTTTTCCAAAGCTGGCCAATGCTTCTAACCAAGGTCTAGCTCATCCTGGCATGCTTCTTTTGGGCCAACAAGTCGTCTGAGCTCTCTCTTATTACATCAAGACGCAGGTAAAACCTGCTGAGAAATCTCTGAAAGAAAGCCCTAAGAAGAAGCCCTGAGAAGGTCAAGTTTACGCCCTTATTACTCTATCTATATGCTAGATTCCAAACCTCTAGAATGATATTACTGATCCTGACAATTGTTACTGGTTTAGTCTTTTGGGCCCTGCGCCTGATGGATCGAGCAATAGAAAATCAAGAGTTTTCATTGATGCTAGCGGGTTTCTTGGTAGCTTCTTCGGCGGCGGCTATTGTCGGCATCTATTTTTTGATGAGCGACTATCTAATGTTTATCAACCACGCTGGAGCTGCTTTTGACGGATACGATAACGCCCTGATGAGTAGTGACCTACCAGCATGGCTAAACCAAATAGATTAGCTCAAATAGATTCGCTTTCTTCAGATACTTGTTCTTCGGTTTATTTAACCATCAGTTCTTCAGCTAAGTGCCCTCGTCAGCGCGTCCCAGGTAGAGGGGCCAACAATAGCATCTACATCTAGCTGCTGATCCGCCTGAAATTTTTTGACGGCAGCTTGGGTTTGCTCACCGTATCTGCCATCGACAGGGCCACTGTAGTAGCCTAGCTGTGTCAGTTCTCGCTGTAGCTGAGCAACGGCACTGCCTTCAAAGTTGGGCCGCAGAATCGGTGGGTCAGAAAGTGTTTCTGCCTGTGTCGGATCTGCTTCAGCCGCAGGCGTTGTGTCGGCAGGCGCGGCGCTAGACATGTTGGCCGCCTGAGCATTAGCCACCTGAGCATCTGCGGCTAGTTGAGAAGATCCCACTGCAATGTCTTCAGGGGGAGGCAGCAATTTACGCCATGTAGAGGGACCAGCAATTCCATCGGCGGCTAGTCCAGCTGCGGTTTGAAAGCGAATCACGGCGGCCTGAGTCGAGGTGCTATAGCTGCCGTCAACCGCGCCTTGATAAAACCCAAGAAGACTTAGGGTGGCCTGTAGCTGACTGACCGTCTCGCCAGTGCTTCCTACCGCTAAGACGGGATAGGTCACAGCAGGATTGGCTTGGGCAAACTGAATTGAGAGTTCTTGACTAGCGGAAGGCTGCACCTCCATCTCAGACGATGAATCGAGCCTCTGATCGAGCCTCTGACTTATGGCGAGCCCAGTCTTCGCGGCGAGTCCGTTGCTTACTACAGTAAGCGTAGCTGTGAGCGCCGTAGTCATTAGCCAGCCGGGGATATGCAGTGGGCTGCATGGCCAGCGATCGCTACTGTGGCCATACCTAGTAGGCTCATTCTTAGATAGCCTCATGATGGATTTCCTCATAGCTCGCGCATTACGTCTGTGGTTGGCTTATATCGGCACGATTCGGCCAGGTACTGGGTTGTAGTACAATTCGGCAAAATCACCAAAGCCATATCAATATATACAGTATTTAATTGTCGGCGCAAACATTGGCGTAATTAACGGCGCAAATTAAAGTTTAGGCAGTGAAAAGTTATCTGAGGTGGATATGTCTCCTGTCGTCGCTGCAAAAGCAGCTGCTGTAAAGGGCGCTCAGTCGGCTGGTGCAAGATCTGTGGGTGTGACGACAACAACGCCTGTTTTATTGCGCGATCGCTTCCAGGGCGCTCTACTTGGGTTAATGCTGGTATCCACCGCTGTCTCATTGCATCGCAACCACCGCGTTAGACAGTACGCGGCGCAGATGACGGACGAAGTGTCCCAATACTTTCAACAGTGGGCTTCTCTTCATACTTTTTTGCAGCAGCCAGCATTTTATTGCTCTAACACTGGCTCAGACAGTAGCGCTGGCTCAGGCAGTGGCTACATTGGCTGGTTAGGCAGCACACCGCTATTACTTCGGCTCCACGATCAGCCACCTCAGATTAGGCATCAATATATTCAAAATTGGCTCACTGCCGATGCCGCAGCGACAGCGCAACAGTGGGTTCTAAGCGATGTATTAGCACGAGCGCTTCAAGGAAGCCTAGCGCGTCAAGGATGGGATCGCTGGATGAGTACTGAACGCTCTGCTGCCAAAGGCTTTATGAAGTCTCGGCAAGAGACGTATCAGAAAGATCAGCCCCTAGCCCTTTATAACTATCATTATCAAGGTGTGTGGAATGCCATATTAGAAGACGCTCCTATCTTTCAAGCGACCTTAACAGCAGCAGAACGACTCTATCATCGGGACACCATAATAGGCGTTTCAAAAGCGATTGAGTATGGCTCACAGATGAGCTTTTTAACTGGCGGTTCTCTAGCTGGCAATCGCTCAAGCGACACTTTTTTGACTTATGCACTAGGGCTTTCGCAGGCATTGCAATCTACCATTACGCCAGATGGTTTAACAGATTGGCGCGTGCTTTTGATAGTCGGATTAGTTCTAGGTGCAGCGCAGGGTCGAAGCAGATTGCCTGTACTTTGGCAGCGCTCAAGCAATCTGTCTAGGTGCAGGTCACCTCAAATAAGCAGAGACCAGGCAGATAATTGTCCAGAAAGTCACCCATTAAGTCCAGCGGAGGCACTAGCATTAGCAAATACGATCTTTGCACAATGGTCAGGCTGCATCGCTTAGCTGCGGCTTCTGGTGTACGAACAACACTTATAGCTTGCGACTGTTTATTACGACTAAAGTGCGACTGTTTATTGCGACTATGTCTAGCTAACCATTGAAAATAAAGCTGCGTACTATAATTGTTACTTATGATGATGCATTTTAGAGCCCGATTTCATTCGCTACATGATACCGTCCGTAGCCTAGCTACAGCGGTTAGTTAGGCAATCTACTCGGTAGGGCTATGAGTCTCCGTCATTTTGCCAATCGGGTCTATACGCTTTGGTCGCATTCGTTTTTGCGACTAAAACATCCTAGGCGCTATTTAAAGCAGAAAGCTAGAGAACGGATCAATCAGAAGAAGAAAATAGATCATTCGCAGAAGACAGATCAGTTATCTTCCCCTCGCTACGCGCCGTGGTTGGAGAGCATTCGTCATGTGCTTTTGCTAGGCGATGCTGCGCAGATTTCGCCGAAAAAGAATAAGTCAAAGCGGGCAAGGCGCTCGTCTGGTACTAGCGCTAGGCCAGCGACTGGATGGGCTCGCTTTGTGCCGCCTGCGACTTCTCGTCGGGCCTGGCTGATGGCGCTGTTAGCGGTTTTATTGCTCGCGACTTGTTTCGGGCAGCGATTCTATCGTCAACCTGGACTAGATGTTCGCTCTATCTCACCCAAAAGCTTCTACGCGCCCACTAGTGCTGTTATAGAGGATAAGAAAGCCACTGAAAGCAGGCGGACCGATGTCCGCAATGGCTCGGCGCAGGTGCTGAGAATTGACCTCAAGCAGACGGCGGAAGCTGAGCAATCTTTACAGACGCTGCTACGCCAGGGACGGGAGCTGCGAGAACAGGCAGGTCGTCCAAATTTTCTTAACTTAGACACGCTATCGCAGCCGACTCAGGACTATTTGTTTCAGGCCGATGAAGGCCAGTGGTCCGAAATTTGGTATCTGGCCAAAACGTCTGCACTTTCTGCTGAGCAAGTTACCGAGATTAGAAACGGCTCCGCCTCAACCGCCTCAACCACGGCAGGCAGCCCAAGCTCAGAAGATAGCTCAGATTCAGAAGGCAGCTTGGACTCAGAAAGCAGCTCAGAGATAGAAATACCCGTTGCTCAAGAAATTATCGAGCAGGTGCGATCGCTCACGCCGCCCCAGCTAGAGACGCTGCAAGAACTCGTTGAGTATCGAGAGCTGTCGGGATTTGAGGGGCTGGTGCTGCTAGAAACTCGCGTAGACACTCGTAGACAGCAGTACATTGAGGCAAAAGACGAGTTTATAGCGGCGGCTAGCAGTAAGGATCAGCCGCTATATAACTATCGCCTGTTTGATCTCTCTGAAGAAGAGTGGACAGCGCTAGAGAGCGGTGCCGAGCAGATTTTCAAAGAAATGATGCTGCAGGGCATCGATCCGGGGGCTCCTGAAGATTTGCTGCGCCGAGCAATTGAAGCGAGAGTTGCCGTTGAACCGAATCCGGTGGTTCGGCAGCTTATGGCCAATGTACTAGCGGCGGTTGCGGCTCCAAACTTAGTGATTGATGAGGCCCGCACCCGGCAGCAGGCTGAGCAAGCTGTTCGTCAAATTGATCCGGTCACGGTCACCATTGAAAAGGATGATTTGATTGTGTCAGCAGGAGAAGTCATTACCACTGCTGAGTTTGCGCTGCTAGACCACTTTGAGCTGACCGAGCGTCACTTTAATTGGGTAGGACTGGGTGGATTTACATTGCTGATAGGGGCTGCGGTAGCCTTTTATCTGTGGATTAGCCATCAGCAAACGAACCCTCTTCATCGGCGTGACCACGCGCTGGTTTTACTGCTGTGTTTATTAGTCTCGACGCTGGCTGCGCTACAGGTGCCTACGATTGGATTGCCCGCAGTTGGCCTGCTAGTGGGTAGCTTTTACGGCTCTGTGATGGGGATGACGGTCGTTGGCTTGCTCGCTTTAGTGCTGCCTATTGGAACGGCTGTAAACACGATTCCGATGCTAGCTGGCTGCGCGGCGGCTGTGCTGGGTGCTGGAATTGCGCCTCAGCTGCGATCGCGTGAAGAATTTGCCCTGCTCGGTGGGTTTGTTGGCCTAGCACAGGCAGGTGTTCATTTAGTTTTGACACTGATGCACTTTACCGTGGCCGCACCGCTGTGGAAGGCTGTTTTTGTAGGCTCGGCTATGCACGGGCTTTACGGCATTGCTTGGAGCGTCGTCGCCCTGGGGCTTAGTCCGTATTTAGAGCACTTCTTTGATGTGGTTACGCCCATTCGCCTAGCGGAACTGGCTAACCCCAACCGCCCGTTGCTCAAACGGCTGGCGGCTGAAACACCTGGGACGTTTCAGCACACCATGTTTGTAGCTAACCTAGCCGAAGCCGCCGCCAGAGAATTGGGCCGTAACGTAGAGCTAGTAAGGGCAGGCACCCTGTACCACGACATCGGAAAGATGCACTCGCCGCAAGGCTTTATTGAAAATCAGATGGGGGGGCCTAATCTGCACGATGCGCTAGCCGACCCTTGGAAAAGCGCCTCCATTATCAAAAAGCACGTTACTCAGGGACTGGTCATGGCCAGACAGTACCGACTGCCGCTGGCAGTGCAGGCATTTATTCCTGAGCATCAGGGGGATATGAAAATTAGCTATTTTTATCAGCAGGCCAAAGAGAGACAAGAGAAAGAACCTTCTTTGGTGGTGAACCCGGCAGACTTTAGCTATGACGGCCCGATTCCGCAGAGCCCCGAAACGGGGATTACGATGCTGGCAGATTCGTGCGAGGCGGCGCTGCGATCGCTCAAGCCAGAAGCCTCGATGGATGAAGCCTACAGCATGGTAAACAAAATTTTTCGGGCTCGCTGGCGTAGCCGACAGCTTATTGATAGTGGACTTACCCGAGAAGACATGGATGTGATTGCAGGCGTCTTTATCCACGTATGGCAACAGCACAACCACAAACGCATTGCTTATCCAAAGCAGGTACTAGCAGCCGAGTAGCGACGGCCTGTAAAGGCCATGCTATCCAGTTTTAAGCTGTTCAATTTTGGTCTGTCGCACAGCCCATCTAACGATCAGTCAATCTCAAAACCAGCCAATCTAACTGCTTCTACATAGTTTTTTTGACATAGTTTTTTGGCATAGTTTTTTTGTACTACAATTGCCGCATATTGATATCGCCTGAAACAGGCTCGTTAATAATCCTTTGGATGTAGAGGTTTAATGAATGTAGAGAAAGCGCAGGCTGTAGAGGATGTGAGAGTAAACCGCTCTAAACGGTGCTAAAGCGAACAAAATATACCTGCAGAGGCATGTATTCTTCTGTTGAGGAGTACTTAAATATAAGTTACAAAATTTTCATATATTTTTAACATTCTAAAGCCTGCTTAGACGGCAAGTATAAGTATAAAAGCTAGGCAGTTCTTGTGGAGGGATGTTCTAAGCAGCCTATAGTGCCTACGCTATAGCGCTTGTTTCATACTACTTAAGAAAGAGATTGCAGTAAAAGCTGTGAGATACCTCAGAAGATAGATGTCTCATAAACGTTACATTTTGTTACCATAAGGACAACTTATTGAAGGCAACTAGAGAAGAACTTGAGAGAAGAACTTGAGGCCAAAGATTTGAGCAATAAGCGTTCACTTGTTCGATTTATTCTTGTTTTGCCTGCCCTGTAGTCGGTCTAGATGTTGCAGTTCAGTGATAAGCCTTCAATTTCTCATTTTTATGAGTAGCGCTGTCACCCTTCGGTTTATCGCTCAACGGTTTATCGCCCAACCCTAGTTTTTTATTATTTTCGTACTTTTTTAATATGAAAGCTGCCGCCCCTTCCAGTGATTTGGTCCGTACATACTTGAAAGAAATTGGCCGCGTGCCGCTGCTTACCCATGAGGAAGAAATTATTTTGGGCAAGCAGGTAAAGCAGATGATGGCTTTGCTCGCAGTGCAAGCAGAGCTGGCCGAAGCGCTGAATCGTGAGCCGACTCAGACTGAATGGGCTGAAGCTGCTAGGCTCTCTGAACAAGCTTTGGCGACGACACTGGCCTCGGGTGAGCGGGCTAAGCGAAAGATGGTAGAGGCGAACTTGCGCCTAGTAGTTTCGGTGGCCAAAAAGTACATCAAGCGAAACGTAGATCTGCTGGATCTGATTCAAGAAGGCACGATTGGGATGCAGCGAGGGGTAGAAAAGTTCGACCCGGCTAAGGGGTATCGGTTTAGTACCTATGCCTACTGGTGGATTCGACAGGCAATCACGAGAGCGATCGCAGAGAAAAGTCGCACTATCCGCCTTCCCATTCACATCACTGAAAAGCTCAATAAGATTAAAAAAACCCAGCGGCAGTTCGCTCAGCAGAACGGTCGCATCCCCACCGTTGCCGAAATTGCACAGGACACTGGCCTGACCACCAAGCAGGTACGAGAGTATTTAGACAAGTCTCGTCAACCGCTTTCTTTGGATCTAAGAGTAGGTGATAACAAAGACACCCAGCTAAGCGACCTGTTAGAAGACGAAGGCCCCTCACCTGACGACTATGCTACTCAGTCTTCGCTTAAAAGCGACTTGCGTCGCATGATGTCTGAGCTAACGCCACAGCAACAGCACGTGATTTCTTTACGCTTTGGGCTAGAAGATGGCAAAAACATGACCCTCGCAAAGATCGGGGCTGTACTAGACATCAGCCGTGAGCGCGTCCGCCAGATTGAGCGAGAGGCCCTGACAAAATTGCGTAAGCGTCAAGGTGACATGCGAGAGTATCTAGCGGGCTAGCTTTGATAGCTGATTTTGCCGTCTGATTTCGCTATCTGATTTTGCTTGAGAATTAATTCGCCCTTAGTGACAGTGTGTCATTAAGGGCGATGTCATTAAGGGCGATGTCATTAAAGGCAGCGCTACAGAAGTCTGAATTTAGCTTATGGCAAACTCGAAAGCGACAACGCCTATTCCGTAGAGATAAGTTTTGATTAAATAGCAGACCGCATTTTGCTGCGGGCTATATTTTGTTGAAGGCTAATCTATGTCAGCCCAGCACTTCGTATTCACCGCCTCGATTCAGTGCCTGCTGATAGGCAGGACGCTCATGAATGCGCGCCAAGAATGCCGCTAGCATTGGGTACTGACGACTAAAATCTGTGCTCGCAGCAGCTACCTCAATGGGAAAGCTCATTTGAATATCTGCGGCGGTAAACGCCTCGCCTGCAAACCAGGTATGGGCCGACAGCTCAGATTCCATATAGCCTAAATGCAGTGAAATTTCAGGATCGATAAAGCTATCTTTGACCTGAGATGTAACCGCGCTAGCTAACGGACGCTGCCAAAAGGCGGCTTTTTCTTCAACCTGACCCATCACCAGCTTGAAAAGTAGCGGTGGCATAGCTGAGCCTTCTGCGTAATGTAGCCAGTAGGTATAGCGCAGCTTCGCGGCTTCATTCTCTGTCGGCATGAGCCGCCCATTTCCATAGCGATTCACCAGATACTCAACTATCGCCCCCGACTCTGCCAGCGTGAGCTCGCCGTCTGTCACAACAGGCGACTTGCCAAGCGGATGCACTTTTTTGAGTGAATCTGGTGCTCGCATTGTTTCTGCATCGCGCTCATAGCGCTTGATGTCGTACTCTAGGCCAAGCTCTTCTAGCAGCCAAAGCACTCTTTGAGAACGAGAATTATTGAGATGGTGAACCGTAAGGATAAGAAAATTCTCCTAAGCGTCTATGTTCGTTTGACGGTTTCTTGCTTGTCTAAACCTTTCTTACAGTTTATCTGAAATTGATCGGGCTCTAAAAACACCGCTCAATTCGCTCAGTTGGGTCTAAGCCTTTGCCACAAACTGACTAAACTCGGTTCCTGTATCGTTTCCCCACTCCCAATTGGCCACCAAGCCAACCCGCCGAATAGACAGCCGCTGCAGCCGAGGATAGACATCGGTTAGCGCCCGATATAGCACTGGCTCTCCGGCTAAATACACCGTGTAGTGGATGCCATCGAACGCAATTCTAAACTGCTGCTGCTGGCCCCAACCAATCCGAGTGCCCACATTTGTCCACACCGCATCGTAAATCTCTTCAAAGCCATCTATATGGAAAAAAGACGATACCGAAGCGCCGCCATAGCTATCGTCTAGCCACTGACTCACCGTAATATAGTTGTCTGCATCCTGCCAAAAAATTAGACCGCCTCTACCCATCTCTTTTTGATGGCGCGCCGTGCCGGGTGGCAAAATATCGACAGAAACATCTGCGAACGCCGGATTTTCCCAGGCTACGGTGTAAGCAACTCGGCCAGGGTTAGGCTTCAAGGCAGATGCATCCACCTTGAGCGCTCCCTTTCCGGTGAGCTGCATTTGACCCGTGCCAATTGTTTTTTGCCATCGGCTATTGCCTACTTCCGTAGGGCGATCGCTTAGCTCTCGACTTGCACCTGTAAAGCTATCAGCAACGAGCGCTTTAGATCCGGCGGTTTGCCAGGGAGGCAACAAATTGAATTCAGCAGGAATAGGAATCTCTCGGGGATGGGCCTCTAGCTGGGCAAAGGCAATGTCGTTTTTACTTTTGTAGAAAAGCCCTACCTGAGAGGCCAACTGCAGTCGGGTATCGGTAAACCAGCGGTCGAACAATAGCTGGCCGTTGAGGTAAAGGCTAAACGACTGGCCATCATCTAGAATTTGCACGGCGTTGCGCGTAGCCGAAAGATTATTACTATTGCTTTTTTCTAGGGCAATCTGCGCCCATTGCCCCTCGGTTTGCAGTGCTAACTGACACTGACCATCTTCAAAAAAGAGTCCCCAGCTATTGCGTTCGTCTTGAGTACGCCAAAGCAGTCCGCAAGCAGCAGTCGATTTCTCCGCTGGTTTGCCCACGGCATCTTCAACGACGTGAACAATGACATGAACAGCGCCCGCAGGTGCAGGCATGTCGATTAACGCCAGAGCGTTCTCAGTGCGGGCAATTAATCCTTGCGGCGTTTTTTCTAGCGTGCCTTTCAGAAGATGCCAGTGTCCGCCTGTTTCTGCGATCGCTCCGTCAGCAAACCTGTTAGCCGAAGTTCTATCAGCCAAAGACGTATCAGCCAAGGAAACCGCCTCATCTGCAATCAGCGCATCTGCGGTTTGCGCCGTCCCATACCAGTGTGCAAGTGCTGGCAGCATTTTTGCTTGAAAATCGTAAACGCGCGTATCTACTCGAAAGCCAACCTGCCCAAGCGCGCTTTGAAAAAGCCCCGCATGCAGCATTTCGGCTGGTTTTTCGGCTGATTGCTCAGAGTGCGATCGCGACGCATCAATGCCCACCAGCCGCATATGAGGAAAGGCTACTAGCCCTCTGGCATTAGGCGCAGACGCCGCGTAGTAGGCCGCGCCCTGCTCTGTAAGCAGCACAATGTAGTAGGTTTGCACATTTTGCAATCCCTGAACGGCTGGGGTTAGACGGTTTATGCCTTTTGCATCTTTGCTGCCGATGCGCGTACACAGCTCGCCATTCTCTGGCCCTAGCGCTCGCACTACCATTGCATGGCCCGTCGCCGTTGGGTCTGACGGCACCGCAGCGTCGAACCAACCCAATGCCAAATTTTCCATGATGTGGCCATTTTTTGGAAATCGGCGGCGGTGGTTTCGCGCCCAGCGATAAAACTGCCGTAGGGTTCCCTGATGCTGCGAACTGATTGCCCGACACCACAGCCGATCGGCAATCGGATTGGTTTGACTGCCCCTAACCCAGCGCCAGATTCTGCTTTTAAAGCTGTCTTCTCGGCTGTTGCCCTCAGAGGTGTTGTGGCCATTCAGCATAAAAACAGCCAGTGCAAGTCCTGGTTGCCTTTTGAAGGGGCCATAGGCAATGCCTGCTCTGGTCCATCCTGGCGTAATCGGGGGCTGAATGCGCAAGGCACCATTGTCTACAGAGAGCAGATTTTCAGCATCAGCGCCCTGACGCAAATGGCCGCTGACGCTTTTGCTACCAACGACCCGGCCCGGTTTGCAGTCTTGAGAAAAGTCGTCTGCGATCGCCCGCTCGGCTGTCATATCAGTCAGCGGCAGGCGATCGCGCCTTTTAATCCAAGTCATAGTCCAGCTCATAATCCGCTGCTTTCAGCCGTTTGGACAGCGATTGGTTGAGAAGCAGCCTCTGAAAAACGGCGACTTGAGGCACTAGGCGTACTGGCGTTGCGGACAGGCTGAAACTGGGCACTTCGCAACTGGGCACTTCGCAACTGGGCACTTTGCTGGTTGCGAGTGGTAGCAGCAGATCCTTCAGGGAAAAGCAGCAGGCTGTACTGATGCTGCAAAGATGTTGCGATCGCCTGCCAGGAAAACATGTCTACAGCGCGAGCTCTACCCGCTTCGCCCATCTGTTCTCTAAGTGGCTTATTAGATAGTAGCTGAACAATTGCATTTGCCATCGCTGCTGGCTGAGCGGGCGGCACGACCAACCCCGTTTCGTCATGCTGCACAATCTCAGACATACCCCCCACATCTGTACAGATTGTAGGCGTGCCGGTTGCCATTGCCTCTACTAGGCTCATGCCAAAGGCTTCGCTGACCGAAGGATTAATGAGAACATCGGCACGTTGAAAATAGTCTTGAAGCAACAGATGAGAGATTTGCCCGGTGAAAATGACTCGATCGGCAATATCCGGCGGGAGCTGGGCTTTGAGTGAGTCTAGATAGCTCACCTCATCGTAGATAGCCAAATTTTGAACGAGCGGATCGTCACTCAGGTTAACAATAAACTCGGATGAGATTTGTTGTTGCGCCCCTACGATAAAGAGCCGCGCCGCAGGAAACTGAGGCGCGACCTTGCAGAAGGCATCAACTAGCGTATGCAATCCTTTTTCAGGAGAGACCCTACCGACAAACAACAGATTAGGCGAGGATTGAGCATTGAGTGCTATTTGAAGCGCGTTCTGGCTGACAAGTTCCTGCGGTGCTATAGACTGGGCCGACGTAGACTGGGCCGCTGCAAACTGGCTAATATCTACGCCGTTGTAAACCGTGCGGCAGCGAGCGGCAGCTTTGGGAAACTGCGCTTTTATTTTGTTAGTAATGTAGTCGCTACAGCCAATAGCTAAGTCAGTTTGAGCCAAACGCGGCCCAATGACCGCTGGCTCGAACTGAGTAGCCCACTCGCAGTGCATGTGCAGCACGATTTTTATCTGCGGGTTAAAGGCTTTGATAATGGGAACAAACTGAGAGAAGTTGTGAATATGAACGATGTTGCACTGCTGCTGTTGCAAATCGAGCGCAACTCGCAGCGCATAGGGAAAATAGTAAAGTCGCGAGCTAAGATAGCGAAACGAAGCGTATAGCTTGGAGATGATTTTGGCAGTACCGCTACATATCTTAGAGCCGCTGACCGAAACACGGCGATATTCAATGCCCTCGTATGTTTCAACTGCGGCCTGATTTTTATCTCGTCGAGCGTAGATAACAACATCACAATCTTTTGCTAGCCGCTTAGCGGTTTCGTACGTCCAAATTGGAATGGACTCTGCGCTAACGGGCGGTGAAATGCTGTCCCATGCCTGATTGACGAAGGCTATTTTTGAACGGGTCATAATCTTACGAGTGATTCTTTTCAAGAACTGCGTGCGTGCATCTACTAGCAAAAAGCACCTAGTTAGCAATATATTGGGTCGCGCGTATCCCCGTAAGGGTAGGCCTTTCGATTTACATGACCTTCACGCATCAGTCCGCATTCTGGCAATTGCACTGCATTTCTATACAGAGAATTAACAGTTAGCTCAGCCTTGAGTGCTCGCTTTCGAGAAGACACTAGCTTTCGAGAAGATACCAACAGAAGACGAAAGCGAAAGCTACACAATATACTGGCTATTCCGTAGGCTCGAATTTGAGTGGTGTTTTCAGTAGTATTTTTGACACTGGCTGCACAGCGTGCGATCGCTCCTTTGTCAGTATTCATCCGAAAGCGGTGTCTCGAATGTGTATTAAAATAGACCCCCATTTGAGCAGTCTTCATGAGCACCCCACTCATCAACCACCGCTATCGCATCTTGGGCTCCCTAGCCGAAGGCGGCTTTGGCCAGGCCTTCATCGTCGAAGAAACCCAGATGCCCTCTCGGCGGCAGTGTGTGATTAAGCAGCTAAAGCCAAGACCGATCGCCCCGGCGTCTTTCAGCTGGTGCAGGCGCGCTTTTCTCGTGAGGCAGCGGTCTTAGAAGCCGTCGGCAGAGGCAACAGCCAAATTCCCGATCTGTATGCCTACTTTTCTGTATGCCTACTTTGAAGAGGGCGGGAAGGCGAGCCGCTGTCGAAGCTGGTCAAAGAGGACTGGTCAGAAGCTCAGGCGCGATCGCTAACCGGTCCATCTACTACAGCCGAGGCACCGCCCACGGCGAAATTGGCGATCCCGAAAAAGGTCTCGCCGATTATGAAAAATTTCGCTCGCCTGAGGCCAGTCTTGTTAGATTGGTCTTGTTAAATCGGTCTTGCTAGAAGACCAATTTCTAACGACCCGCCATCGCAGGCACTTTTGCCGTTTTCTGCATCTCTGCCAAAATAGCCGATACGTTAGCCTTGGCATCGCCAAACAGCATTTGCGTATTGTCTTTGTAGAACAGCGGATTGTCTACACCCGCATAGCCTACCGACAGGCTGCGCTTCATCACGACCACATTCGCGGCGTCCCACACTTCCAAAACCGGCATACCAGCAATCGGACTCGTCGGATCGTCTAACGCACTCGGGTTTACCGTATCGTTTGCACCAATCACCAGAACAACATCTGTGTCAGAAAAATCCTCATTGATTTCGTCCATTTCTAGAACAATGTCATAAGGAACATTGGCCTCAGCGAGCAGCACATTCATATGACCCGGCAAGCGTCCGGCAACCGGGTGGATGCCAAAGCGGACGGTCGTACCGCGATCGCGCAAAATCTTCGTAATATCAGCCACCGCATGTTGAGCCTGTGCCACTGCCATGCCATACCCCGGCGTAATAATCACACTGCTCGCATCGTTTAGCAGCTCTACAGTCTCTTCTACCGTTGCTGATGTCGCCTCGCCGCCGGGCGTACTGCTGCCGCCCGAGGCCGCCACACCCTGACCAAAGCCGCCCAAAATCACACTGATAAAAGAGCGGTTCATCGCCTGACACATAATGATGCTCAAAATCGCGCCGCTGCTGCCTACCAGCGCCCCCGTCACAATCAACAAGTCGTTCGAGAGCATAAAGCCCGCAGCCGCAGCCGCCCAGCCCGAATAGCTGTTCAGCATAGAGATCACTACCGGCATATCCGCACCGCCAATCGCAGCGACCAAATGCATCCCCAGCAGTCCGGCTAGCACACACATACCCAGCAGCGCCGGAAGGCCAGCCGTGCCAGCACTGCCCATAAACACAAAGCCCAGCGCCACCGTGCCGACCAGCAGCCCAATGTTTAACAGATGCCGTCCAGGCAGCGTTAACGGCTTACTGTTAATAATCGCCTTTAGCTTACCAAAGGCAATCACCGAGCCAGTAAAGGTCACCGACCCAATAAACACACCCACATAAATTTCAATCATGTGAATGGTTTCTTCTGCGCCCACCAGTCCAGACTCAGGCTGCAAATAATTGCCAACGCCAACTAGCACCGCTGCGAGGCCCACAAAGCTATGCAGCACTGCCACTAGCTCCGGCATCTCCGTCATCTCTACCCGAGAGGCCAAAAACGCCCCTATAATCACACCTGGCACAATCACGGCGACTAGGGCCGTATAGTTAGTTACGCCTGCACCAAACGCCGTCGCCCCAATGGCCAGCGCCATCCCGCCCATGCCGTAAAAGTTACCGCGCTTGGCCGTCTCCTGGTTCGACAGTCCGCCCAGACTCAAAATAAACAACACAATCGCCGTAATATACGCGACGGTTACTAAATTATTTGACATCAATTAATTTCCTCATCTTGCTGTAGCAGTCTCTAATGTCTGTTTCTTTTTTACTTTCTTTTCTGCTTGGCTTTTTCAACTTTGCTCTTTTTTCAACTTTGCTCTTTTACTGGCGAAGTAGCTACTGGCGAAGTAGCTACTGGCGAAATAGCTTACTTACGAAACATCTTGAGCATGCGCTGTGTTACCAAAAAGCCGCCCGAGATATTGATGGTGCCGACTAAGATTGCGATCGCACCCAGCACCGTCGTCGTAGACCACTCCCCCGATAGCTGTAACAGGCCGCCAATAATGATGATGCCGCTAATCGCATTCGTCACACTCATCAGCGGCGTATGCAGCGAAGGGCTTACATTCCAAATCACCTGCCAGCCGACAAAGCAAGCCAAAATAAACACCGTAAAGTGAGAGAGAAAAGACGGTGGAGCCGTCAGCCCAACCGCGATGAGGCCAGAAGCTAGCGCCGTGAGGCCAACCCACCGAACCAACGCAGAGTCGGCTTTTTCTTTGGCAACAGGCTGGGGTGCGATCGCGCTCTTTACCACTGCCGGGGGGGCTGGTGGCTTCTCTGGTTTTGGCGCAGGCCAGGTTATCTCACCCGCATGGGTAATGAGTGCTCCCCGCACGGCCTCATCTTCAAAGTCAACCTTGTAATCGTCAGAGCCGCCCATATCGCTGAGCAAGTGATACAGATTAGTGCCATATAGCTGACTCGCCTGACTCGCCATCCGGCTTGGAAAATCAGTAATGCCTACAATCGTCACACCGTTGTGCACATAGACCTCACCCGGCTTAGTCACCGCGCAGTTGCCACCCTGCTCAGCCGCCATATCCACAATCACCGATCCCGCCTTCATGCTCTCAGCGGTTTCTTGAGTGATCAGTAGCGGGGCCCGCTTACCTGGAATCAGCGCCGTCGTAATAATAATGTCAACCTCTCGCGCCTGCTCGGCAAACAGCTCCATCTCCGCCGCGATAAATTCAGGGCTCATCGTCTTGGCATAGCCACCAGATCCGGTGCCGTCTTCTTCAAAGGTCAGCTCCAAAAACTCAGCGCCCAGACTCTCTACCTGCTCTTTCACCACAGGCCGCGTATCAAAAGCGCGCACAATCGCACCCAAGCTTTTAGCCGCACCAATCGCAGCGAGGCCAGCTACACCGGCCCCAATCACCAGCACCTTCGCCGGGGGCACCTTACCCGCCGCCGTAATCTGCCCGGTAAAGAAACGACCAAACTGATTCGCCGCCTCAATCACCGCTCTATAGCCCGCAATATTAGCCATAGAGCTGAGCGCATCCATCTTTTGCGCCCGGCTAATCCGAGGAATCGCATCCATTGCCAGCACCGTCGCCTGACGATTAGACAAGTGGTCTACCAGCGATTGATTTTGAGCAGGCCAAATAAAGCTAATCAGCGACTGATCGGCCCTTAGCAGATCTGCTTCATGCGAGCCATTGGGATGATCCTGCGGTGCCTGTACTTTGATAATGACGTCCGCTTGCTCCCACAGGTCAGTTGCGGTGTTTGCGATCTCACAACCAGCCTCTCGATAAGCCTCATCGCTAAAGCTAGCAGCCTCACCCGCCGCATGCTCAACAATGACGTCAAATCCTAGCTTTTGAAGCTTTTTGGCCGTATCAGGGGTTGTGGCTACCCGCCTTTCCCCATCAGCGATTTCTTTGGGAACGCCAATTTTCTTAGCCGTTTTGGGCTCTGACGAGTTCGCTTGCGCAACGTCCTTATCAATTGCCAGGGTCATGGCATCTCCTAAAATTTAAACAAGGCAGTTTAAATCTTGTCAGAAGAGAAATCGGTTAAGGCTGCCGTGATCACAAAGGTTGACCTCTGTTCGCAAAAGTTTTTGAAGGGCTTTGTGAGACTACATATTTGGCTGACTGGTGCCTGACCGATGGCTGACCGGTGGCTGGCAGCGCAGCAAGGTTAGGTTCAAGCGGATCAGATGCGATCGCTCAATTCAGTTCAAAAACCGTCCACCAAAAGAAGTACGCGCTTCACCCACAGTGTTAGACGTAGTATAAGAAAAGCAGCTGATTGAAATTTGCCACTGAGCTGAACCCACTGAGCCGAACCAGCTGAACTAAACCAGTCGCTAGGGCTCAAACCAGCTCAGCCTTGTAGCTCGATAGGCTATGAGCTTGTCAATCTTCTGTTTACATCTTGCTATCTCACTTTATCTAGCTACCCTTATTATTTGAGGAGTCGTTGCGCATGTCTGTTAAGCGTTCTATGTTTCGGTTGTTGTCTGGATTAGCCCTTTCTGGTGCGGCTGTTGCTACAACGCTATCGGTTTTGCCAACTCAGCCCAGCGTGGCCCAAACCAACCAAGGAATTACCCTTTTTGGCGGCGTTGATTCCGAATTTCGCCTGCCTTACACACTCAGAAATAATGAGCCTCGCAGCACCCGCGCTCACTACTTTTTGCGGGTACCGGGCACTCGTATGGAAACAGCGGCCTCTACACTACGCATCAGCTATCCAGAGGCTTTCACCAATCGCAGCGGATCTTTTGATACGGATCAAATTAAGGTACGCCGTGGTCGCGGGTCGGGCGGACGCGAAATTCCAGTGGAAGAGGTGGTCTGGAGCCCAGAATCTAGCCAGCTAGAAATTTATTTGGCAGAAGATATTCCGGCTGACACCAGCTTTTTGATTGAAATGTCAGGCATTCGCAATCCCAATCGCTTTGGGATGCATCGCTTTAACTTGCAGGTAGAAGCACGCGGTGACATTTTGCCCAGATATTTGGGGACTTGGGAGCTGCTAGTCTCAGAAGAACGTTAAAAGACGGTTGCGTAAGGTAGAAGTAGTCGGTACACTGTTGGGTCTGTGCTTGTTTATAGCTATCGTAGCTGGCGCTGGGAAAAGACCAGCTATCAAAAAAAAGCAGATTTGCTTACGCCTAGCAAAACGAGTACAGAAAAACCAGCCTCTCCTTACGTGCTAAGGGTTATCTCACGATATTGGGGTTGCAATAGAAAGTAATCAAAAGACTGTAGCAGCAGGAGAAACTAACCCATGACGAAGCGAACCCTTGGTGGAACTTCTAGAAAACGCAAGCGTGTTTCGGGCTTTCGGGCCAGAATGCGGACAAAAAATGGCCAGAATGTAATTAAAGCTCGGCGCAGTAAAGGTCGGGCGCGTCTGTCTGTTAGTGGCTAACGCGATTAGTGGCTAACGCGATTAGTGGCTAACGTGATTAGTGGCTAGCGTGATTAGTTCAGAGTGATAAATTAGTTACTAGATATGGCACGGCCACTGTGGCGCTTCCTCAACAAAATCGATTGCGCTCATCTCGCGATTTTTCTAAGGTTTACCGAAAAGGTCAGCGAGCGGCGACTAAGCACCTAGCGGTAAGAGCCTTTAAATCTCGACCTGTGGTTAGCCCTCCTGTAGTTAATTCTATAGCTGGCACGGCTAAGGCCCGATCGGCCAGCGGCAAGCAGCAAAACAGCAAAAGCGTAGGTGGCTCTCCATCTGCGCTTTTGCTGCGCTCAGAGCCAGTGCGCTCAGAGTCAGTGCGCTCAGGGTCTAAAGCAGGGCAAGAAGCACGGCTAGGGCCACGTTTTGGGATTTCGATTAGCCGTAAGGTGCACAAGCGTGCGGTGGTTAGAAACCGGATTAAGCGTCAGCTCAAAGCTATTATTCGAGAACGTTTTTTGGCGATCGCACCCCATTGGCAAATCATCATCGTCGTCAGGCCACTGGCAGTCGAGTGCAGTTTTGACGAATTTTTGAGAGAATTAGAATATCTGTTACAAAAGTTAGCTGTGCTGTAGGTTTTGTTTGCCATAGCACGATAGAAAATCGAGGTATCTCCATGGCCGTTAAAGAAGATGTATATTACGAAGGTGGCCCTCATGTTGGCGAGCTGATCTTCAATCTGGTGCTGGCCTTTACAATTATCTGTATTCCACTGACGGTCGGGGCCATTGTGCGGGCAATTTGGCTGCGCTATCGCATCACCAGCAGACGAATTTCGGTGATAGGGGGCTGGATGGGGCGCGATCGCACAGACATTATCTACAGCGAAGTCGCCAAAATTGTCACTGTCCCTAGAGGGCTTGGTATGTGGGGCGATATGGTCTTGACCCTCAAAGACGGGAGCCGCATCGAGCTGCGGGCAGTTCCCAACTTTAGAGACGTATACGACTACATCACAGACAAAATTTCGCCTAGTGCCAAAGTGGCCAGCGGTGCAGTTGGCACGGCCTAATCGATAAATCTCAGTAAGCGAGCAAGAAGAATAAACGAGTAAGCGGGCAGTAAGCGGGCAAAAAAACAGCCTAGCAAGCAAGCCAAAAGAGTACGGTTAACCGAAAAAATAACCGTGCTCAAGTGCTTTTGTCGTCTGCGATTCTCAAAAATTGGCATGTAACCCATCGCCAACCCCACCAATATTCAGATAAATTGGGTTAAATAGCCTTAACAAAAATAAGAGCGCGCATGGACTTCGGTATCGGCTTTCTTTCAAACAACGTAATGCTGCCAATCCTAGATTTTTTCTATGGGATTGTGCCTAGCTACGGGCTGGCAATTGTCGCCCTCACTTTAGTTATTCGCTTTGCGCTGTATCCGCTCAACGCGGGATCCATCCGCAATATGCGAAAAATGAAGGTCGCTAACCCGATCATGCAAAAGCGCATGGCCGAAGTGAAGGAGCGTTATAAAGACGATCCGGCTAAGCAGCAGGCCGAAATTAAAGAAATTTATTCAGATTTCGGTAATCCCCTAGCGGGCTGCTTTCCGGTGATTCTGCAAATGCCTATCTTATTTGCGCTGTTTGCCACGCTTAGAGGATCGCCGTTTGCTGATATCAATCTGCCGGTAAATTTAAAGCTAGTGCCTCAAGAAGCCATTGAGCAGGTAGATCAGGCACCGCTTTTGACCAAGCCTAGCAACGTATTTGTTGCCGATGGCGAGCACTTTCAGGTGAGCGCGGTCGTCCCAACAGGCAGCAAGCTAGCGATTGGGGAGACAACAAAAATTGAGCTGCGCTCGGTTGATAACAAGTCTCTAGACGAGCTGAGAGAGGAATACCGAGAGGAAGGCGTTGATATTACTCCCGAGTGGGAAGTGACCAAGGGCGAAGACCTCGTCACCATTCAGCCCGACGGTACGATTAAGGCGTTAGCTGCTGGTGATATTACAGTTCAAGCCAAGGTGCCAGGACTAGCTGCTGATAAAGGCTTCTTATTTATTGAAAAGCTAGGCCGCATTGGTGTGACGGGCGACAACGGAGAGATTCACTGGGATATTCTCGGCATGATTGTCTTCTTCGGGCTTAGTCTCTATGTCTCTCAGCAGGTAACTAATTCGGGCAATGCCGCTAGCCCAGATGGTCAAAATGATCAGCAGCAGGCGATCGCAAAATTCACCCCGATCATCTTCTCTGGCATGTTCCTGTTCTTCCCCCTGCCTGCAGGCGTGCTGATGTACATGGTCATTGCCAACGTTTTTCAAACGGCACAGTCATTTATTTTGTCGAGAGAGCCGCTGCCAGAAAACCTACAGCAGATTGTCGATGCGCAGGCCAAAGCCGCCGGTAGCAGCAGTGGCGATGGCCGTGAAAAGCTAGCCTTCGAGCCGGGCAAGCGAACGGTCAAAGCTGAGGTCAGCGGATCTAGCAGCACCGGCAAGCCGATGAAGTCTGCCGAACCGAAAACCAACAGCAGCAAGTCGAAGAAGCGGGCTAAAAAGAAAACGTCGAAATAGCCAATCAACTTGCTAACGGCCAAATACCTAGCTGCCTAGAATAATTAGCCGCCTAAGCGATATAGCCAAACCTTGTGGTTCATTTGTCTGTTGACGGATGGACCATTGCTGTAAAATGCTGACAGCGAGATACGGCAGCGAGATACGGCAGCGAGATACGGTAGAGACATACGGTAGAGCGAACACAGGCGAAGAAGATGGAAAAAAGCATTAGCTGGCTAGAAAAGTTGCTGAAGTTACAGGGCTTGGAGGCGAGTGTCAGCGGCGCACAAACTACCGGAGAACTAGGCGATGACAGCTACTGGCTCACCATTGGCACAGACTCACTCTCAGAAGACGAAATTGCGATCGTGGTTGGCGATCGCGGCGCAGCTCTAGATTCTGTACAGTATTTGGCCAACACTATTCTCAACATGGACGTCGCCGCTGATGAACAGCAGGCTTACACCATCGAGATTAATGGCTATCGAAAGCAACGCCAGCTAGAGCTGAAAACGCTCGCAGAAGAAGCGGCTGCCGAAGTTTTAGACAACGGCAAGGCTGAACACGAAATCAAAGGACTCTCTTCTGCCGAGCGCAGACAGATGCATGGATTGCTTGGCGAGTATGACAAAATTGAAACCTTTAGCCGAGGCCGTGAGCCAGAGCGACACCTGGTTGTCAAGCTCGTATCTTCTGAAACTGTTGACTCATCGGCGGACCCGTCTTCTGACCCATCGACCGATGAGTCAGAAGAGTAGCGCGAAGCGGAAAAGTAGCGCGAAGCAGAAAAGCAGCGCGAGTTAGAAGCATAAAATCGGCATAATCGGCAGCAGCAGCGGTCAATCACGATTACCAAAGACGATGAGAGCTATTCATATTCCTCAGATCCTCAACGCCCCTAACAAGACGCTCACACTTGATGTGGCCGAGCATCTACCTCTGTTAGAGACGTTAACCCCGGTCAAGGGCGAGGTCACCATTGCCCATCGTGGCACCTTTTTAGAAGTCAGTGCGCAGGCCGGGGCAATTATGACCCTAGAATGCGATCGCTGCTTGCAAAGCTATAACACCAGAGTTCAGGTAAATACCTCAGAAATCATCTGGCTAGAAGAACCTGTTCAAGACGATTCGGTCTTAGAAAAAGAGGTAGAGCTAGAAGATTTGGTCGAAACTTTGTCGCCCAATGGATATTTTCAGCCTGATACATGGCTCTATGAGCAGATGTGCTTGGCCATTCCTCAAAAGCAAATTTGTAATGCGGACTGCGAAGGCATTGAAATTAAAAGCAATCCGCCCCTACAAGATATCGATCATCGCTGGGCAGCGCTCTCAAATCTAAAAAAGCAGCTGTCTGAATAAAGCCGATAATTAAAGAGATCTCGTAAAGAGATCTAAATTCCAGGCATGCTGACAAAGCCGGGCTGCTGCTTGATGCGCTCGATCCAGTTCATTACCCACGGATAGACCTCTAAAGGCACCTGGCCATCGCGTGAGAGGGCGATGTAGGGAAAGACAGCGATATCTGCAATGGTAAGGCGATCGCACGCTAGCCACTCTCGCTGATTGAGGTGCTGCTCTAGCTGCTGCAAAATGAACGTTGATTTTTTAGCCGTTTGGTCGATATCTATCCGCGACACCTTGAATAGATGATAGAGTCTGGCAAATTCTGGCCCCTGGCGAATTTCACCTGCCGTCGTCGACAGCCAGCGCATGACGCTCGCCAAAGGCAGCGGTTCTAACGGGAGCCATTTGTCGGCGTTTTCTGCGCCATACTGCCTGGCTAAATACACCAAAATTGCCTGAGCGTCTGCCAAAACCGTATCGCCATCAACCAGGACAGGCACCTGAGCAAAGGGATTCAAGGCCAAGAAAGGCGGCTGCTGATGCTCACCTTGCTCCAAGGCAACGCCAATATTTTCGTAGTCCAAATCGAGGAAAGCGAGCAGCAGTTTTACCTTGTAGGCATTGCCAGATAGCGGATGGCCGTAGAGCTTCAACATAAGGCAATTTTTTGTGAGAAGAAAACTGAACGCTGTAGCTTCATTAAACCGATCGTTCGGTATAGTGTCAATACACTAACCGTCACAGCAAACTTACAGTCGCTTTTGCCTTATGGCTAAAGAAACGCTTCTGCCCATTTTATTTCATCTTTTCCGGCAATATGGATACGATGGCGTCAGCCTTAGTAAGATTGCCCAGGCTACTCAGCTAGGCAAAGCAAGCCTGTATCATCACTTTCCAGGTGGAAAGGCAGAGATGTTGCAGGCAACGCTGGTTTACTCGCAGCAGTGGTTTGAAGAGAATGTATTGGCGGCGCTGCACTCAGAAGGCGAGCCTATAGACCGGTTACAGAAAATGTGCGATCGCCTTAGCTGTCTATATGAGCAAGGCGATCAGCCCTGTCTGATGGCAACTCTGACGACAGGGGCTGCTCAAGGGGCTTTTCATGAGCCGGTAAGGCAGCGGTTGCAGGCGTTATTAGAGGCGATCGCAGCTGTTCTTATAGAATCGGGCCTGCCGATGCCCATTGCGCAGCAGCGAGCCGAAGACGCACTTATTACCGTTCAAGGGGCGCTGATCTTGTCGCGCGGGTTAAAGAATTCGTTGCCCTTTCAAAGGGCGATCGCGCAATTGCCGCATCGACTCTGCCAGTCATGAAGCCGCCAGTCATAAAGCCGCCAGTCATAAAGCTGCCAGTCATAAAGCTGCCAGTCATAAAGCTGCCAGTCATAAAGCTGCTAGTCATAAAGCTACTAGAGAGTAAAGCTGTAAAGAACAAAACCATTGCACCGGTTAAATCGTAGCTGCCTCTTTGGTTGATTATTCTGCCAATTTCAATATCCGGACAAAGAAGAGAGAAGTTATTATTTACTTTACTTATGAGTCAGCTCTACGATTCTTCAATTCTTGATAGCGAGTGGGCCACTTATTTTTTTGGATTTCGAACAACTCGTTTCACTTTTCTACGCGGAGACTGCTGAAGCTGGTATCTAGACATGGTTTCACGCCTTGAAATTGAACTGACTTTTTTAATCAAAAGACAGAAAAAAGATATTGAATATCGCGCTTTGGCTAAATATAAAATACTGAGATCCCCCCAGGATAATAACTTGTAGGGTTTCCGGATACTTTTGAATAAGCAACAACATAGGCTTACCCACTACAACAATCATAAAGTTGACATAAACTCTAATCAAGGCTTGAATAAGAGCAGTTCAAATGAGGGCAGGACATGCCCGCTCGATTGTCGTCATGGATTGATTACTATCACGGATTGATCATCGTCACGGATTGATTGCATCTCCGAATTTGTCATTATCTAAGGCGTTATATTGAACGTTTCATCTATAGGCATTACTCAAAAGGCATTACTCAAGATTGTTGTTGGCTCATCAGCTCAGCTTTGACTCGGCTTTTTATTAGCTCGCGTTCACTTGCAGCTTCCTTCCTTGAAAAGCACTGTAGAAGACAATTACGACAGCCTTTTAGCAATTAAATACTCTCTACGGGCCTAGGTTTCATTAGCCGAGCTTTTTGTTGTCAAGCCTCTATATGCACCCTGAAAGGTCAGGTGTGCGTATCAATTTTCTGTGGCTGATTTTTAACGGCCAGTTTTTTAATGGCCAGTCTTTTGATAGCTGTCTTGTAATCGCTACCAATGCCACGAAAGTCTGCGCCCACAAACCCAGAATAAAACCCAGAATAAACGAGAAAACAATGCGTCTATGCGCTCATGGCGCTACTTGTCGCAATTATCAGGAAAGTCATTTACATGAACAATACATCTATGGGCGGTGCCGATAATAGTGCATCCACAATGGACGGTGCGCATCAGAGCGGTGCACATCAAATGAACGACCCCGTTCAAAAGCTAATTAACAGCACCCAATACACGCATACAGCGGTTAAAAGCGGTGCCTGGTCTGATCCTGAAACTTGGAGCGACGGGCGTATGCCTGATGCCAATGCCAAAGTTTTGATCAAACAGGGCAGTGTTGTTACTTACGACCAAGTGAGCGACACTCGAATTGAAACTGTTGCAATTGAGGGAAACCTTAAGTTCGCAACCAATCAAGATACCCAGCTCAAAGTTAAAACAATTCTCAATGCCGCTACTGGTAAGTTAGACATTGGGGCGGCAGGACAGTCCGTGGCCGCTGACAAAAGAGCAAAAATCATCTTTACTAGCGACACCGCCCTCGATTCTAAATGGGACCCAGAGCAGCTGAGTAAGGGGCTCGTAAGCCGAGGCGGGGTCAATATCTACGGGGCAGATAAGTCCGATCACCTAGCGATCGCGGGCGATGCGGCTAAAGGGTCGAGTGTCTTGAAGTTCAAAGATGCTCCAACCGGCTGGAAAGTGGGCGATCGCATCGTTCTAGGCGGCACCCGCTATGACTCTCGGGGTAACCATGGCGATAACTCCAAGTTTCAAGACGAAGTGCTGACTGTCACCAGCATTCAGGGCAAAGAAGTTCGCTTCGTCAATGAAGATATCAAATCGGGTAACCGCAATGTCTTGCGCTTCGATCACGTCCGCAGCAACATTGCCAATTCCGCAGACAAGCTGACCCTATACGCCGGTAACCTCACGCGCAACGTTACCTTTGAGACCGAGAACGGCAAAAACGTTCCCATCAATCGACGCGCCCATGTCATGTTGATGCACAACCCCAACGTAAATGTGCTCAACGCAGGCTTTTATGACCTAGGCCGCTCTGATAAAGCTAAGCTAGTGGACGATCCGGGCAAAAACGTAGATGGATCTAATGGGAACGGAACCAACCCGAGAGGGCGCTATTCGCTGCACCTGCACCGTACTGGCGCAGACAATATCAACGGGCAAGCAGCGCTCGTTCGCGGCAACGCAGTAGAAGGGAGCCCTGGCTGGGGTATTGTGCAACACGACAGCTTCGCAAACCTAGAAGATAATGTTGTATTTGATGTTGTCGGGGCGGGTATTGCCGCTGAATCTGGTAACGAGATCGGCTCGTGGACAAACAACCTCACGATCAAATCCACTGGCATTCCCTTAACTGATTTCAATCGTCAAAGAGAGGCGCGCGATCGCCGGTACGATTTTGGGGTAGAAGGCGACGGCTTTTGGACCCAAGGGGCGGCGCTCATCAAAAACAAAGACAACAAAGCAATTAGCTCCAACAGCTCTGGGCTCACGCTGTTTGGCAGTGCGCTCAACAGCAGATATTTCCGCGATGCGACCACGCTAGACATCAGCAAGCTACCGCCAGAACTGAAAAAGCTTTTTCCAGCGGATCAAAAGGAAGTAGATATCCGCGACGTACCGATGGCGACCGTTGAAGGGTTTGAAAGCTACAACGCCGCAGTGGGTCTACGCGTTTGGGCACACAACACCAACTTTGACGGAGAGCTAACCTTTAACACAAATGAGCCCGAAACGGCTCACCAGGGGCGATCGCTAATTAAAGACTTCAAGCTGTGGAGCAACCGCTTTAGAGGCGCTTCTGTGCAATACAGCTCCAATGTCGATCTCAAAGACGGGATTGTGCTAGGTAACGACATTGGCATCCTTAAAGCAGTTGGCGCAGGAATACTGGTCAATCAAGAAAGCTATGGATCAGTATTCGACAATCTGACCGTTGCCGGGTTTGAGCTAGGCGCAGATATCGCCCCACCTAACACCGACAAAGAGTTTATTGCACCAACGGTTAGCAATAGCAGCTTCTCAGAAAACACCTATAACTTAGGTGAAGCTGGTGTCCCGTCAGGGCAAGGGGGCTTGACTGATTTTGCGGCCTATCTAAAGCTAAAGAGCAACAAGTTTGACAGCAAAACTAGCAACCAAGCACCCACGGCAAAATTCAGCGCCAAGGCAGTAGGTGGACTGGCCTTTGACCTAGATGCTAGTACCTCGCAAGATGCTGACCCGCTGCGTGGCGGCAACCCTAATGTAGCCAAGCTAGGCAGTAAAGGAATTGCCGGTTATGGCTGGGATCTAGATGGTGACGGCAGCGTTGATCGATTTGGCCGCGAAATCACGCATGTATTCGACAAAGCCGGAAGCAAAAATGTCTCTTTGACCGTATGGGACAGCCAGGGAAAAGCAACAAGTGTTAAGCAAACCTTGGACGTACAGCCTGCAAGCTACGTCAATGCTTTTACCAATGGAGATTTTTCGAGCACGAAGCTCCAAATTCCAGGTAATGACAACTCGCAGTGGGCAGATCAAGGCTGGTTTGCCAGTAAAGGGGTCAAAGTCACAGGTGGTGCTGGCAAGATATCTGTGCCTGGCGATAACACCAACTACATTGGGCAAGTGGTTCATAACGAAAAAGTTCATCGCGGTCAGCAAACGCTGAGCTTTGATCTTAAGAATGTGGATTCAGGGAAAAAATCTTTTGACACCAACAGCGTAACCGTCAGCTTCTGGGGGGTAAACGGCCAGTTTGATAATATCTCTCATCAAACCGCAGGCCCTTATCAGGTCGGGACGCTGCCGATGGAGCGTACCCAGCTCTCTAGCCTCACGTTTAACAAGCAAAATGGAGGTCTTTTTGATTGGAAGACCATCTCTACCAATGTGAATTTGGGCAAGGGCTATGACTATCTGTTATTTCAAGTAAATGCAGACAAAATCAAAGATGCTCAAGACTTTGTGGCAATTGACAATCTTTCTTTAACAGGTAAAGGAGATGCCGCTGGTGGAACTAGCGTGCCATTTATCAACGTCTCAAGCCCATCCCCAACTAATCCATCATCAAGCCCATCGCCGACCAATCCATCACCCAATCCAGCACCGACTAATCCAGTACCCAATACAACTCCAAATCCAGCTCCAAATCCCAATCTGCCAGCAAATGCGCCAGCGTTCCCCAGTGAACTCGCTCCTGTTGCCCGCCTCAGCTTTGATGAAGGCAGCGGCCAAATGGGCGTAGACACCTCCACTGCTGGAAAGAAAAACAATGGCCAGCTTAGAAATGCGCCTTGGATTGAGGGCAAGTTTGGCCAGGCTGTTGGCCTAAATGGTAAAAATAGCCTGGTGAGTATCGACAACTCTCAAGATATTAACCTGGGCACTCACGCTGAGAGAACGCTCTCAATGTGGTTCAAAGCAGGGGAGGCGTCTGCGGAGAAAAAGCAGGTCATCTATGAAGAAGGTGGGCGATCGCGCGGTGTAAATATCTATCTAGAAAATGACTCTCTGTTTGCAGGGGGGTGGAGCAACGGCAAGTGGGCTCAGGGAAATTGGATCACCGCGACCGATAAGATTCAAGCTGACAAATGGCACCATGTTGCTCTCGTTATAGACGGCGAAAAGACGCTGCAGCCCGATGCACTAACGGCCTATTTAGATGGGGAAAAGATAGGCACTGAGCAAGGCGCTCAGCTACTGCAGCACGGCGATCGCATTGGTCTAGGCAATACCAACGGCAGCACCCGATTTGCCGACGGCACGTTTGGCAGGCAAAACAACAATGGGCTGCTAGGAGGCGTAGATGAGCTGCAAATCTTTAACGATGCGCTCAGCGCTACTCAGGTTCAGCAGCTAGCTAGTGGTGCCTTTGTATAGATCGTCAAAGATCGATACAAAGCAAGATCTATCCAAGTTAAACCAAGTCTAAATAGATGGCTGAGCGGCTGTTATCGAAACTTCGATATGCGCTTGGCCATTTTTTTGTGCTGGGTAAGGGCTTATGATTTATGGGCTGGTGATTTATGAAAGTCGTTTATGAGGGGGCGCTGCGATGAGTTTTCGTGAAGAGTTGAGTTTACTGGTGCGATCGCGCTATCCACTCATCTACATCCCAACCCGTGAAGAAGAGCGGGCCGAAGCAGCGATCGCACTGTGCGCCCAAGAAATCGGCGGCAGTCGCGCCATCTATACCTGGGACTATGTCGATGGTTATCAGGGCAACCCCAACGACCAGGGCTTTGGCCGTCGCAACCCGCTTCAGGCCCTAGAGCTAATCGAAAAACTGCCCGCCACCGCCGCCGCGATTTTTGTCCTGCGAGACTATCACCGCTTTTTAGACGATATTGCCATCTCTCGCAAGCTGCGCAACCTGCTAAAGCTGCTCAAAGCGCAGCCTAAAAATATTGTCATTCTCTCCGCTCAACTCACCGTTCCAGACGATCTGAGCAGCAGCATCACCATTTTAGAATTTCCCCTGCCCGACACCAGCGAAATTCGCACCGAAGTCGAGCGGATACTCAGCGCCACTCACAGCGCCCTATCCGCGCGCGATATCGACGAACTGGTGCGCTCCTGCCAAGGCTTAGCCCTAGAGCGCATCCGCCGCGTGCTGGCTCGGGGCATCGCCGCCCACGGCACCTTCGAGCCTGAAGACATCGATTTAATCCTAGAAGAAAAGCGACAGACAATTCGTCAAACCCAGATCTTAGAGTTTTATCCTGCCAGCGAGAAAATTTCAGACATTGGCGGGCTCGATAGCCTCAAAGACTGGCTGATTAAGCGGGGCGGGGCGTTTTCGCAGCGGGCAAGGCAGTATGGGCTGCCCCATCCGCGGGGGCTGATGCTTGTCGGAATTCAAGGAACCGGCAAGTCGCTAACGGCAAAGGCGATCGCACACCACTGGCATCTCCCCCTGCTGCGCCTAGATGTCGGCAGGCTATTTGGCGGTCTTGTCGGCGAATCCGAAGCGCGCACCCGTCAAATGATTCAGCTCGCCGAAGCGCTTGCTCCTTGCATCCTGTGGATTGATGAAATCGACAAAGCCTTTGCAGGTTTCGACGGGCGGGGCGATTCTGGCACAACCAGTCGTGTCTTCGGCACATTTATCACCTGGCTAGCAGAAAAATCTTCCCCGGTTTTCGTGGTTGCCACCGCTAATAACATCCAGGCCCTACCGCCCGAAATGCTCCGTCGGGGCCGCTTCGACGAAATCTTTTTTGTTGGACTTCCTAGCCAAGAAGAGCGCCAGGCTATCTTTGCGGTGCATCTCTCTCGCCTACGGCCACACAACCTAGCCAGCTACGATCTCAGCCGACTCGCCTACGAAACGCCCGACTTTTCTGGTGCAGAAATAGAGCAGTCCCTCATCGAAGCCATGCATATTGGCTTTAGCCAAAACCGTGACTTTACCAGCGACGATATTTTAGAAGCCGTCAGTCAAATCATCCCGCTCGCTCGCACCGCGCAGCAGCAAATAGAAGCCCTGCAAGACTGGGCGGCGGCCGGACGGGCCCGATTAGCCTCTCGGCAAACGCCGCTCGCCGACAGAATTGAGCAGCAGCGCCAAGATGAAAGCTAGCCTTTACCGATCGCCCGCTTCACGCTATAACCGTATGACTTTGGCATCCTTGTTTCGAGTATGGTGATGAAAAACTTCTTTCTGGGTCTCAGTAAATTTATTCTTGGCATCATTTTAGCGATGCTGATTATGAGTCTGGCAGGCGCGGCAATGGTGCGCTACTTTATGGCCCGCAGCGCAGAGCCGCCAGAGCGCCCAATTTATGACAATGACCTGCCAGAAGACCGCGCCGCTGCCGGATCATCCCAAGAACCGTCCCAGGAATCATCTCAGGAACCAGAGAGCGAGGCTCAGCCTGCGGCGGCAGACTCTGAACCAGAGACAGAAGCCGCGCCAGAAGGCAGCTACACAGCCTATGTCACTCAGCCCGTGGGCCTGATTTTGCGCGATGGTCCGGGTACGGAATACACCAATATCGGTGGCATTGGCTATGAGGCCAGTTTAACCGTCTTAGAAGAAGAAAATGGCTGGCTCAAAGTTCAGCTCAGCAGCGGCCAAGAAGGCTGGGTCAAAGATGGCAACACGGCTCGTGAATAGGCTGTGAAAGAGGTATAGCCAAATGCACATTGCTTTAAAGATCTAAAGTCTTAAAGCCGAGAGCCTTAAAATGAGAACCCTATTAAGAAAGCTATCTCATTAAAACGGTTCGTTACACATCAAAGGCGATCGCACCATGCCGGTTACACCCAGGTGATAGCGTAAAAGCAAGCGAATTGGAATCGTCCACGTAAGGGACAAGGTAATCTATGCATAACAAAATCCGTAAAGACTGGGTAGCTTCGCTGGTCATTGCAGCCTTAGGTGCAGGTGTCATCACCTCCTTTGCGGTCAACCAGGGACAAAACCCATTCATCGGATTGGGCATTACGGCGATCTCTGCCCTTTTTGCCGTCACTATCGACAGCCTGCTGTAAGCGTTTAATAGCCCGCTGTAAGCGTTTACCTGGCCCATAAAAAAGGTCATATAAAAGTTCATCTGACATGAAAAGCTGCCTATGCTGTTTGTAACCAACCGCGTGTTAGAGCAGGGCCTCACCCCTCTACCCTCCGAAGGTTCAGACTTTCGCCTTTCGCGTTCTATCAACTTTGTATTAGACAACAATCAGGCCGAGCAGTCCTTTTATTGCTGTAGTCGCAGCGGCCCTTCCAACTACACCGAAATCGGCAGCGCCAACTTCTTCGACCAGCTCAAAAGCCTACAGGCAGACCAGCTTCTCTTTTTCCTTCACGGCTTTTCTACCCTACCCGAGCAAGCCTTTGCGCAAGCCGAGAAGCTGCAAACCCTGCTCGATGCGATGCAGCAGACCAGCAAGCGAGAGAATGTCCAGAGCCCAAAAATTGTTGTTATCTCGCTTATTTGGCCCTGCGATAATGACTTTGGCAAAGTCAAAGACTATTACGATGACCAGAAAGCCGCCGATGCCAGCGGCCTCGCCTACATGCGCCTGCTGCAAAAGTTTTTAGACTGGCGCGAAGAAAACAGCACCTTAGAAAATCCCTGTCTTAAGCGAGTGAATGTTCTCGCTTTTTCTATGGGCAACCGAGTCTTGCGCGAGGCTTTGCAGCTCTCGGCCAAGTACTATCCTCAAAGCGGGCTAACTCTACTGTTTCGCAATGTGTTTATGGCGGCGGCTGACGTGGTTAATGAGACGCTAGAACCTGGTAAGGCGGGTGGCGTCATTCCGCCGATGAGTCGCAATGTAGTGGCGTACTTTGCCGCTGACGATTTGGCGCTGCGGGCAAGCAAGGTCGCTAACGTTAGCAACGCGTCCGCTTCGCGTCGGCTGGGCCATACGGGGCCTGAGCGGATGGAGAAAGTGCCCAAAAACGTGTATGCCATCGACTGCGATGACTTTAACAACAAGTACGATCGCTTAGGTCACAGCTATTTTCTTGACGATCCGCAAAGTGGCGATGCGGGGCTGCTGCTGCGTCATGCCTGGATTTGTATGCGCACGGGCAGGGTGCCTGTTACCTCTCGAGCTATTCCCGAGAGCCGCATGGAAATCCTAAATGAGCAGCAGATCTAGCAACTCTAATCTAGCGACTCTAGATAGTCGCGAACCCGGTTGCGACGCTTGGGCTGACGGAGCTTTTGCAGTGCCTTAGACTCAATTTGACGGACCCGCTCGCGCGATAGCTCTAGCGTGCGGCCAATCTCTGCGAGGGAATAAGGGACACCATCGCCCAAGCCAAAGCGCAGGGTAATCACCTCTTGCTCTCGGGTGGTCAAATCGGTCAATAGCTGCTGCAAGTCTCGCTTTAAAGACTCGCGCATTAGCCGGTCTTCGGGTGAAATGTCTTCAGCTTCTAGCAGGTCACCTAGCTCAGTGTCGCGGTCTTTGCCAATTTTGGTATCTAAAGAAACCGCGCGGGGCACTTTTAGCAGCACTTCACGCACCTGAGCAACGGTCATGTCTAGCTCTTTGGCAATATCGTCTACTTTGGCCGTATGGCCTTGGGCCTGAGAGATTTTGCGCTGGGCTTTCTTAATTTTGTTAAGCTTTTCGGTGATGTGGACCGGGAGGCGAATGGTGCGGCTTTGGGTCGCGATCGCTCTGGTAATGCCCTGACGAATCCACCAGTAGGCATAGGTACTAAAGCGATAGCCCTTAGTTGGGTCAAACTTTTCAACGGCGCGCTCTAGTCCTAAGGTGCCTTCTTGAATCAGGTCCAGCAGCTCTAGCCCACGATTTTGATATTTTTTGGCGACTGACACCACTAGGCGCAGGTTCGCTTTGATCATGTGCTCTTTGGCCCGTGCGCCCTCTTTTTGGACGGTGACCAGTTCGTCTACGCTGAGGTTTGCTAGCTCTGCCCACAGTCGCTTGCCTTGAGCCAAAGTCGGCTTGAGCGCAGCAGGTTCAACGCCTGCGGTCTTTGCCCAGCGCTCTAGCGAGGGTCTGTGGCCGAGCTGTGCCTTGAGCTGATCTTGTGTATTGAGCAGGTTCACATAGACGGCCAGCGGGCTGCCTTCGGCGGCGGCGGCTTTTTCGTCTCGCGTTTTTAACAGCATCATATGTTGCTGTACAAGCTGAGCTTCGGCAACCTCTTCATCTCTCTCTAGCAGGCTCACGCGGCCAATTTCTTGCAGGTAAAGCCTAACTAGATCGGTCGTCCGCTTTGCGCGTGGATTCGCATGGGCATCAGAGTCCAAGCCTTCGATATGCACATCAGCCTGCATGTCATCAGCGTCAACTCCTGATAGATCGAGATCAGAAGGTTCTAACATCGTTTCGACGCTGCCAGAAGATGGCATCTGCGAAGTCCGTTGTTCGACAAGGTCGGATGTAGCTTTCATGATGGTGCTAGGTAGCAGGACAGGTGAATAATCGGCAAGGCTCACCCCTTTGATGAATAGTGTTCCCAGCCGATAGGGGCATAAAGCAAAACACGGGAGTAGACAAGCTGTTACAGACAGGTAGTAGCAGAACGGGTAGCAGCAGAACAGGTGATAGATTAGCTACGCCTGTATGAAGTCATCAGGATAGATAGGTTGTTTTCTGCTGTTGGCAGAAGAGAATGGCACCGAGTAGCTATTTTTATATTCAGCAGATTTTGTCTGAGTTCCTGACAGTATTAAAGAAACCTGATGATTGACCGGTGTGTGCTGTCTTAGGCTGTATTGAACAAATATCAGTTTGCGGCGGGTGGAAAATCGGTGGCTATTCCAGGTTTAGCAGTGGCACAAGGCTTAGCAGTCGCGCAAATAGCTTTAGGAAACGACTAGAGGTGATGGCAGGTATGGTTATGAGTGGGATTACTTGGGCTGATGTAGCGGAATTTGGATTGTAAAGAGGGTTCCTTTATTGGGGGCAGAGGCCACTTGCAAAGAACCACCGTGGCGTTCTGTCACAATCTGATAGCTGATGGAAAGGCCCATGCCGGTGCCTTGACCGATGGGTTTGGTGGTAAAAAAGGGATTGAAAATTTGCGATCGCACCTTTTCGCACATCCCTGGGCCGTTGTCTTGAATCGTGATAGCGACCTGATCATTCTCAAGGGCAGTTGCCACGCTCAGCTGAGGAGATTTAACCCTATCTACCGCGTCAATCGCATTGCTCAGCACGTTCATAAATACCTGATTAAGCTGACCCGCATAGCAACCTACTAGAGGCAAATCGCCATAGTCTTTAATGACTTTAATCTCAGCTCGATGCGGCTGCGCCTTTAGCCGATGGGCCAAAATCATCAGCGTGCTTTCGATGCCCAAGTGAATATCGACAGACTTTTTATCAGCCTCATCCTTACGAGAAAACGTCCGCAGAGACGTGACAATTTGACGAATTCGCTCTGCCCCAATTTTCATAGAGGCCAGCAGCTTTAAGAGGTCGTCGGTCATAAACTCAACGTCAAGATCTTCTAGCTCATCTGCAATTTCAGCTGGGGGATCAGGGTAGTGAGTCTGGTAGAGCTTTAATAGGGCAATTAAACTCAGCGCGTAGCGATTAGCCGGACTGACGTTGCCGTAAATAAAGCTTACTGGGTTATTAATCTCGTGTGCAACGCCTGCCACTAGCTGGCCCAAACTCGACATTTTCTCCGTTTGAACTAGCTGCATTTGCGTTTTCTGTAGGTCTGAAAACGCCTTCTCTAGCTCGTCAGCCTGCTGCACCAGGCACATTTCAGTTCGCTTACGCTCGGTAATATCGTTACGAATAGCGACGTACTGATAAGGACAGCCGTTCGTATCTAAAAGCGGCACAATTGTTGTAGAAACCCAGTAAACACTGCCATCTTTGGCTCGGTTGCGCACCTCGCCTAGCCAGACGTGCCCGTTACTGATGGTGTACCACATGTCTTCAAAAAACTCGGAAGGGTGATACCCCGAATTTACGATTCTGTGCGTCTGGCCAACCAGTTCAGCGCGGCTGTACTGTGATATTTCACAGAATTTGTCATTGACGTGGGTGATGTAGCCGCGATGATCGGTAATGGCGATATTTGAGGCGCAGTCGAGGGCGAATTTGATATCGGCTAGCGCTTTGAGTGAGTCGTTGAGCTGCGTTTCGATATGTTTGCGATCGCTAATATCGCTCAGACAGCCGTACCAAACAATCGATCCGTCCATCTGTGGCTGGGGCTTAGCCACCGTACGGACCCATCGCTGTCGCCCTGAGGATAAAACCAACCGGCACTCATAAGAACACACCTTCAGCGTCAGCGCAGATTCACGAATGGCAGATTTTAGCCCTTGCCTATCATCAGCATGAACCAGTGACAGTACGTTTGCGTCTTGCTGTTGAAACTGTTCTGGGGCCATATTAACCAGTCGATGACAGGCCGATGACACATAGGAAAAAGAGACTTTTGACTGGGAATCTAGCCGCATTTCGTACAGCATATCTGGCACATTATCCGCCAGTTTTTGCAGTCGAGTTTGACTCACCGCTAGCTCGGCTGTACGTGCCTCTAAGCGGCTAGAGAGTTGCTGATTAAGCTCTTTGGTTTCAGTCTCTGACTGTCGGCGTGAGGTGATATCTTGCACCAGCACAGTCCACAGCAGGTGCCCAACACTCGGCTGAGATAAAGCGGGCTGGATAGTGAGCATGACCCACTTTACTTTTTTGTTTGGAAGTAAAATGCGACCTTCCCATTCCCACAGCCGCTGACGTTTGGCCGCGCGCGCGAAGGCCAAAGAAAATTGCTCGCGATCTTCTGGGTGGATAAAGTCTAAAAGAGAAGAAATACCGGTGCGTTTGAGAGAGTGCCTCGCGGCGACTGAAGCGGGGACCGGGATTTCTAAGAGTTTTGGGACGCCTGCACTGAGATAGGGGCAGCCGATAGCGATGCCCTCGAGCGTGGTCAAGATATGGGCGATCGCGCCAGGAATGCTATCTATCCACTGACAAGCCGCCTGATAGGCTGCCGCCTGCTCATCAGCGCTACGCTCACTTGCCTTATCATTGGCCTTATCACTGGCTTTATCACTGGCCTTAATTGAGGCATTTTCACCTTGATCATCAGGCGAGCTGCCAGATAAGCTGCCAGATGAACTACTAGAGAAACTATCGGATAACGTACCTGTGGGATGGCGAGGAAAGATGGAAGCTTGCATCAAGTCATCTGAAGAGAAAACCGCTACCAATAGCATTCCCGTAGGCAGAAGACTAGCAAGACGGTATTCTCACGGAAGCACAGGTAAATGCCGATCTGCGCGCTGTAAAGACTGCGAAGGTATGAGTGTAAACTAGACTAAATAGTTTTCTTGGAAGACGTCGAGCGGTGAAACCAGTCAACTGGCTAATTGAAAAAGGAGTCTTTGATACGGATGCCGCCTTGCTTGCCGAGCTAGAAAAGCAGAACTGCGCCTACAGGGAAGTCAGGTATCTAGATTTTCAGCCTAGGACAGCCAGTTCATATTTTCCCAATCATGACTGTGTTTTGTTTCGAGGGTCGCTCGGTCTAGGCCGCGATGTTTTGCGCACTAGCTGGATTCCTGGAGCATACATGGATCGGGTAGCAACTTAAAGCGGGACAAAAAGCGCTCGTCCAGGATGTATCAATAAGCACGTCAAACAAAAAGCTCTGCGGCAAAGCCCAGAGCCATGTATCGTCACCCTAACAAGTTGAAAACAAGGGTACGATGATGATCAGTATAAGAGAGCGAGGCCAGAAAGTTGCCGCTTGTGTCGAAGCGAATGTCCGACAGACGCTCAGAAAGATCGCCGTCACGACCGGTATCAGTAAAAGCAGCGTCCATCGACATCGAAAAGCTATCGAGCGCCGCAACCAATACCCCGAATCGAGCTTTTGGGAAACGGCAGCGGGCAGCGAGTGGCTATCGCGGTTGGTGTTTGGCCTCGTCTACCACTTTGGCATCAAGCAAGGAGTTGGGGCAGAGAGCCTATCGGAGTTCATCTGCGCGGTTCACCTAGATACTCACGTAGCGAGTTCGCCTAGCGCGCTGCGCCAACTTAAGCAGCGTGTAAACCAAACGGTGATTGATTACGAGGGGGCGCAATCAGAACACTGTATTCCTTCTGAAGGTCAGGGAATTTGTGTCGGTGCCGATGAGAC